>Ga0116230_10002119_pt1 | contig 19104 bp, 16 predicted proteins | sample S1TSphfallax_3_FD_88678 | JGI IMG/M metagenome (GOLD analysis project Ga0116230, IMG submission 88678) | Host-associated microbial communities from peat moss isolated from Minnesota, USA - S1T2_Fd - Sphagnum fallax MG | ecosystem: Host-associated > Plants > Peat moss > Unclassified | place...
CACGACCGGCTTGCACAACGTCCCGGACACGATCGCCATGGCGCGCACCTCGGATCCGAATTCGGCGACGTCGGAATTTTTCATCAACATCGGCGACGACCGGCGACTCGACGCCGACCGCGCGCCCGATGGCGAGGGTTACGCCGTCTTCGGCACGATCGTCGCGGGCGACGACGTGATCGCCAAGATCCAGCACGCCCCCGCAACGGGCGAATCACTCGCACCCCCGATCAAGATCCTCAGCATCAAGCGGCTCTAGGCTTCGGGCGGGAGCGGGGCGCCGTAGCCGATCTTGGCTTCGGCGAAGGCCTTGGCGACGCGTTCGTTGAGCTCGCGGCGCAGCGCGTATTGGCGCAGCGGCGCCGCTTTGATGCGCGCGCGCACGACCGCGCCGTCGCGGCTGAGCGCGTCGATGCCGATCCATTCGGCGGGTTCGGCGATCGCCGACTTCCACTCCGGATCGCTTTGCAGCTCGGCGATCTGCTTCTGCAGCAGCGAGATCGCGAACGGCACGTCGGCGGCGATGTCGATCGGAATCTCGTAATCCACGCGCGCCCAGTTGCGCGAGTGGTTGATGACCACCGTGGCCGCGCTGTTCGAGAGCGTGATGAGGCTCCCGGTCACGTCGCGAATCTGCACCATGCGCAGCGTGAGGCGTTCGACCGACCCGCGACTGCCGTTGATCGTCACGAGGTCGCCGACCACGAACTGGTCTTCGATCAGAATCAGGAAGCCGCTGAGCACGTCGCGGATGAGGTTCTGCGCGGCGAGTGAGACGCCGATCGCCGCGAGGCCGCCGAGCGTGACGACCGATCCGACCGGAATGCCGATCTGCGTCATCGTCGCGAGCAGGGCGACGAAGATGATGATGACCGATTTGAGTCCGCCGAGGGCGCGCGCGATCGTCGGCGCGCGCAGCAGTTGGCGTTGCGTGTCCTCGGTCGCGCCGAACGCGCGCAGTTCCCAGAGCGTGGGCAAGCGGTCGACGGTGATGGTCAAGAGCCGGTCGACGACGAGCGCGCCGATCCAGATGGCCGCGACGCCGAAGAAGTTGCGCAACAGCCACACGCCGGCGGCTGCCGTTTGGGGAAATTGCAACAGCGCCCACGAGATTCCGGCGACCCACGCGAGCACCGCGATGGAGATCGTCATCAAGCGCAGCGCGCGGTAGAGCGTCTGCTGTTTCTCGGGATCGACGCGGCGCGCGAGCACGCCGAGCAGGCGTGCGCGGCGCCGCTCGTGCGAGGCGGGGTCATCGGGGCTCTCGGGCTGATTCTCCGGCGCATCGACTTGCGCGTTGCGCGCGGCCAACGTCTGCGTGAGCGCGGCGATGCGGCGCGCGAAGAGCGTCGAGAGCAAGAAGGCGATGACGGTGAGGATCACCAGCACGGCCGCGACGATGGCCACCGTCGTGATCGTGCGGCGCTGGTTCGCGGGTTGGCGAATCGTGAGCGCGCGCACCAGGTTCGTCTGCAGCACCGACTGCCACTCTTGAGCGACGCCGTCGATGCTCGATGCCGCGTACTCCGCATCGGCCGAGGTGACCGTCACCACGATCACGCCCGTGGTGTGGTGCGCATCGACGGCCTCGAGCACCGTCTGGCCGTTGTCGCGCACGATCTCGACGTGCAGCGTCTGCGGCTCGTAGACGGTCTCCGTCTCACCGTGCTGCTCGGTCGTCGCCAGCACTTCGTCGAGCGCGTCGCTGACCGCGTTCGCGCGTACGGCGACCGGGTTCGTCGTATTCTGCGTGACGGGCACCGCGAGTTGGAACAACGTGATGCCGTCGAGCGTGATCGGGGCGGTGGCGTAGAGCGCATCGAGCGCGGGGTTGCTCGGGGCAGGGGTCGCCAGCGGCAGGCCCGGGAACGATTGTGCGCTGACGCTCGTCGAGGGGATGGTCAGGCCGCTGGCGAGCAGCGCCGCCACCGCGGCGATCCGGCACAACAGAGCAATGCGTCGATTAACCATGCGTGATCGTCGTCGTATATCCGAAGGAGCTATCGTGAAACGTGTCATCGCCGCCGTTGCCGCCGTCGTGGTGGCCGCCGCCGCCTCCGCACCCGCCCGAGCCGACGATCAGCGCGTCCACCTGCGCGGCACCATCACCACCGTGGATCATGACACCGTTTCGATTGCCATGCCCACCGGACCGGTCACGGTCCTGCTCGCGCCGACGACGCGGATCGCCTATGTCGTGAAGTCCGATCTCTCGGCGATCAAGCCCGGGATGGCCGTCGGCTCGGCCGCCGTGACGGGGCCGGACGGCCTGCTGCACGCGCGCGAGGTCCACATCTTCGCCGTCGGTTCGACGCCGAATCTCGGCGTGAGCGCCTGGGATCTCGAGCCCGGCTCGTCGATGACGAACGCGACGGTCACGACCATCGCCGATGCGAAGGTCGACGAGAAGTCGGCCGGCCCCGCCGGTGGTCACGTGCTCACCCTGACGCCGCCCAATGCCGCGCCGACCAAGATCTACGTCGCGGCGACGACGCCGATCACGACGTCCGCACCCGCCGATCGCGCGGCGCTCGTTCCGGGCGCGCACGTCGTCGTCTTCGCGGTGAAACATGACGACGGCTCGTACACGATCACCGCGGTCAACGTCGGTCAGAACGGTCTCATCCCGGCGATGTGAGACCGCTCCGGCCACCGCTCAGAACGGGTAGGGGTGGCCGTGCGCCCGGATCGTCATCCAGCGCCAGGTCGTGAACTCCTCGAGGTTCGTCATCGCGCCGAAGCGGCCGCCGTTGCCCGACGCGCCCATGCCGCCGAACGGAATGATCGGGTTGTCGTTCACCGTTTGATCGTTGATGTGGACGAGCCCGGTGTGGAGCCGTTCGGCGATCTTCGTCGCGCGCGCGACGTCGTTCGAGAAGATGCCGGCCGAGAGACCGTATTCGGTCTGGTTGGCGAGTTCGATCGCTTCCTCGTCGGTCGCGAAGGTCGTGATCGGCGCGACCGGCCCGAAGATCTCCTCGGAGAACGCCGCCATCTCGGGCGTCACGCCGCTGAGCACGGTCGGCCGGTAGAAGCGGCCGTCGTTCGTCGCGCCGCTCTCCACCGTCGCGCCGGCTTGCACGGTGCGGCCGACGATGTCGGTCACGCGCGTGAGCTGTTGCTCGTTGATCAGCGGCCCGAGGTGCACGTGGCCCGTCGGGTCACCGACCGCGAGCGCGGCGGCGCGCTCGGCGAGCCGCTTCGTGTACGCCGGTGCGATCTTCTCGTGCACGAGATGACGGCTCGAGGCCATGCAGATCTGGCCCTGATGGAAGAACGAGCCGAACGCGCCGGCCGATGTGGCGAGTTCGAGATCGGCGTCGTCGAGCACGATGAATGGCGAGTTGCCGCCCAGTTCGAGTGAGACGCGCTTGAGCGTGCGACCGGCGGCTTCACCGACGAGGCGGCCGACCGCGGTCGAGCCGGTGAACGCGATCATGTTGACGTTGGGATCGCTGGTCAGCGCGGCGCCCGGTTCGGCGTCGCCCGGCAGCACGTGGAAGACGCCCTCGGGCAAGCCGGCCGCAGCGAACGCCGCCGCGAACGTGAAGCCGCCGCAGATCGGCGTCTGGATGTCGGGCTTCAGCACCACGGTGTTGCCGAGCGCGAGCGCCGGCGCGATCGCGCGGATCGAGAGGATCATCGGCATGTTCCACGGCGCGATCACGCCGACGACGCCGAGCGGCACGCGCATCGCGATGCTTTCGACCTCGTCGGTCTTCTCGACGACGTGCCGCGTCGGGTGCTCGACGAGCTTCGCCGCTTCGCGGAGTTCACCGATCGTCACGTTGACGTCGAAGCCGGCCTTCGGCGCGATGCCGCCGGTCTCGCGCTGTTCGAGCAGGAGAATCTCTTCCGACGCTGCTTCGAGCAGGTCGGCGGCGCGTAGCAGGATCGCCGCGCGCTCCGCACCCGGCAGTGCTGCCCAGGCCGGAAACGCGGCCTTCGCGCGCGCGCATGCCGCCGCGACGTCGGCCTTGTTGGCGAGGCCGGTGGTACCGAGCGACTCGCCGGTCGCTTTGTCGAGCACCGGTGCCGAACCGCCGGCCGGCGTGCGCCAGCCGTTGCTGTAGATCTTGCCCTGCCACACCTCGGGATCGAGCAATCGGGCAACGCGGTCTTCGATCATGGAAACGCCTCCGGGACGGTAGAAACTTCGCGGACGATGCGCTTCCACGGGCCGGCAAATGCCTCCGCTCGCGCGCCGCGAAGTAGGCGCCATGCAAACCACGGTCGAGGCACTTCCCCACACCGCGTCGGTCCGCGAAGTCACGATGCAGCTCTTGCGCGACCTCGGGATGACGACGATGTTCGGCAATCCGGGATCGACCGAACTGCGCTTTCTCAAGGACTGGCCCGACGACTTCACCTACGTGATGGGCCTGCACGAAGGCAGCTCGGTCGCGATGGCCGATGCGTACGCGCAGATCACCGGCAACGCGGCGTTCGTGACGTTGCACTCGGCCGGCGGGCTCGGCAACGCGATGGGCACGATCTTCACCGCGTATCGCAACAACGCGCCGCTCGTGATCACCGCCGGCCAACAAACGCGCGCGATGTTGCCGACCGAACCGTTTCTCTTCGCGCGCGATGCGACGTCGATGCCGAAACCGTACGTGAAGTTCAGCATCGAACCGGCGCGCCCGGAAGACGTGCCGATGGCGATCGCGCGCGCGTACTACGTTGCGATGCAGCGGCCGTTCGGCCCGACGTTCGTGTCGATCCCCGAAGACGATTGGGATCGCCAGGTGCCGATGCTCGCCGCGCGCCGCATCTATCCGGATTTCGTCGCGGACGAACGCGCGCTCGACGCGGTCGCCGCGGCGCTCAACGCGAGCCGTTCACCCGCACTCGTCGTCGGCTCCGGTGTCGATCGCGACGGCGCCGCGGCGCTCGTCGTGCAGCTCGCCGAACGCACCGGTGCGCGCGTGTTCGGCAGCGCGCTCGCCGGCCGCTGTAATTTTCCCGAGGATCATCCGCAGTGGGTCGGCGCGTTGCCGCGCATCCGCAGCGGCGTGCGCGAATGGCTCGCGGGGCACGACGTCGTCGTCTTGCTCGGCGCGCCCGCGTTCAACTATCACATTCACGCCGAAGGCCTGCACGTCGCGGAAGGGACGACCGTCTTCCAACTGACCGACGATCCCGACGTCGCGTCGTTTGCTGCGGTCGGCACGAGCATCATCACCACGATCGGGCCGGCGGTCGAGCGGCTCTTGCCGAAGGTGCATCAAGCCGCGCCGTCCACGGCCGTCGCGCACCGGCCCGAACCGGTCGCACCGAGCAGCCCGATCGCGATCGAATACCTGCTCCAATCGATCGCCGCGACGCTGCCACTCGATGCCTACATCGCGGAAGAAGCGCCGTCGACGCACGCGATGTTGCACGACTTTCTGCCGATGCAACCTGGTCGCTATTTCGCCGCCGCGAGCGGGAGCTTGGGCTACGGGTTACCGGCCGCGATCGGCGTCGCGCTCGCCGCGCCGGGCAAACGCGTCATCGCGATCATCGGCGACGGCTCGAGCCATTACGGCATCCAAGCGCTGTGGACGGCGGCCGAACATCATCTGCCGATCACGTTCGTCATCGTAAACAACGGCGGCTACGGCGCGATGCGATCGTTCAGCGCGCTCTTCAAGTCGGCGCGTTCACCGAGCTTCGATATCGGTCACACCGATTTCGTCGCGCTCGCGAACGGCTACGGCGTGCCCGGCATGCGCGTCGAGGATCCGAATGATCTGCGTCGCGTCCTCGCCGAAGCGAACGCGGTCGACGGACCCGTCCTCGTCGACGTGCTGGTCGAATCCGCCATGAAGAAACTCTTCTAGGAGGAGCGCATGCCCGGTTGTGTCGTCGTCGCCGTCTGCAAACCACGTCCCGGCAAAGAAGCCGAGTTCGAGGCGTGTTGTTGGTATGAGACGCCCGCCAACGTCCCCGACTTGCAGCGCATGTTCGTCAGCCTCGCGCCACTCGATTGATGCGCGCTTGACAAGCGTACGCTGCTCACCTAGAATCGCAAGCGTCATGAAGCATCAACACGTCGTGCACATTTCGATCGCCATCGCTGCGCCGCAGTCGATTGCGTTCGCGTATGCGTATACGGAGCATCCGGTTTCGCGATAGCCTCTCTACTCACGCGTTGTTGCGAAGAGAGATCGGCCGTCGGCCGGTCTCTCTTTTGCTTCGCGATACAACAACGATCCACCGGCCGTCGCGGGCCGATCGTATCGAGTTCTCTCTGATAAAGCGGTGGTCGCCGGTTCGATTCCGGCTCGTCTGCGATAGCTCAGTGGTAGAGCACCGGTCCTCATCGCAAGGTGCGGACGCTCTCGGTACACGCCTCGTCCGCGACGTCCGCTGTGATGCGGGCCGAATGCTCGGGTTCTCATGGTCGGCTGCCTCGATCCGTTCGAGTCGGATATGATGCGTAGCGATACGCATCGGTGCAGCAGTTCCCGTGCGCCCCTTGTCCGCATCACCTCGATTCTCCAACGTCATCATGCCTCGGAAAGGAGGTTTCTTCATCATGTCTTGGCTTCGTCAGCTCGTTCGCGGGCGCACGATCGGCACGCCGCAGTCCGCGCCGTTGCCGGAACGCACGCAGGTGCGCAACGCAGCGGGCGGCTACGTCTTCGCCGTCGCGCCGCTCGATCGCGTCGATCGGTTTCTCATCCTCGGCAGCGAGGGCGGAACGTATTACGCGACCGAACGCGCGCTCACGATCGACAACGTCACGCATCTCGCGGCGCTCGCGCGCAGCGACGGCGCGGCGGTGCTCGATCGTGTGATCGCCATCTCCGAGAGCGGTCGCGCGCCGAAGGTGTCGCCGGCGATCTTCGCGCTCGCGCTCATCGCCGGTCTCGCCGACGATGCGACGCGCGCGCGTGCGCTCGATGAGGGCCTCCGTCGCGTGTGCCGCACGGCGTCGCACCTGCTGGAGTTCTGCTCGTACGTCGAGCAGTTCCGCGGGTGGGGGCGCGGCCTGCGTCGCTCGGTGGCGGCGTGGTACGATGCGCGGCCGGTCGGCGATCTCGCCTATCAGGTCGTGAAGTACCGCGATCGGGCCGGCTTCACGCATCGTGATGTCTTCCGTTTGGCGCACCCGCGCACGGCGGAAGCGGAACGCGCGGCGCTCTACGCGTGGATCGCACGCGGAACGCTGCCGGACACGCCGGCACCGTCGCTCGCGCTCCTCGGAGCGCGAGCAACGGCGCACGCGGCAGTGGAACTCGATGCCGAGCGGTGGGCGCGGATCACGCGCGAGAGCGGTCTCCCACGGGAGGCCCTCCCGAGTGCGTGGCTGCGCGAACCGGCGGTGTGGGAGGCGTTGCTGCCGACGCTGGGCACGACGGCGCTGCTCCGCAACCTCGCGACGCTCACCCGCGTCGGGCTCTTGACGCCCGCCGCGGCGGCAACGCGAACCGTTGTGGAACGGCTCACCGACTCGGCGCGGCTGCGCGCGGCGCGCGTTCACCCGATCGCCGTGCTCGCCGCACTCGAGACCTATCGCTCGGGGCGCGGCGCACGCGGACGTTCGACGTGGACGCCGGTTCCGGCAATCGTCGACGCGCTCGATGCGGCCTTCGGGCACGCGTTCGCGTCGGTCGAACCAACGGGTGCGCGAACGCTGATCGGCCTCGATGTGTCGGGTTCGATGAGCTGCGGTGAACTCGTCGGCGTGCCGGGGCTCACGCCGCGCGTCGGTGCGGCCGCGATGGCGCTCACGCACGTTCGCACGGATGCGTCGGTGCGAACGATGGCGTTCTCGGGCGGTTTCGTCGAGCTGCCGATCGCGGCGACGGATTCCGTTGCAACGATCGTGCGGCGCACGCAGAACCTTCCGTTCGACCGAACGGACTGCGCGTTGCCGATGCTCTACGCGCTCGAGCACCGGCTCGCGGTCGACCTGTTCGTGATCTACACGGATAGCGAAACGTGGGCCGGCGCCGTGCATCCGATCGAAGCCCTGCGGACGTACCGCGAGCGGACCGGCATTGCCGCGAAGCTCGTGGTGGTCGGCATGACGGCGACCGGGTTCACCATCGCCGATCCCGACGATGCGGGGACGCTCGACGTCGTCGGGTTCGACGCGGCGGCGCCCGCGCTCATCGCGGAGTTCGCGCGGCGCGTCGCGTAGCGAGGCGCTTCTCCGTCACCGACGGGGAGGCGCCTCGTGCTTTTACTTGGGCGCCGTCCAGATCAGATCGCTGGCGGCGATCGGTTTGTCGATGATGCCGTACTTCGCCGCGGCGTCGATCACGGGTTGGATCAGCGAGGGCTCGAGTTGCGTGCCGTACACCGCGCGCGCCATCGTCGCGGCGGTCGCCGGGTCGAGCTTCGAGTTCGCGACGAGGATCGCGGCCGATTCCGCTTGGTGCGTGTTCGCCCACACGGCCGCTTTGGCGATCGCGCCGGCGAACTTCGTCGCGACGTCGGGATGCGCGGCGAGCCACGAATCGGTCGCGAGCCAGCCGACGATCATGTAGTGCGAACCGACGCCGTCGAGCACGTCGCCGAGGCTGCGCGTGATCGCGCGATCGGCCGACACGAACGGTTCGACCGGCATCGCCGCATCGACGCGGTTCTGCTGCAGCGCGACGCCCATGGTCGGGAACGGCACCTCGACGAACTTCAGCGTCTTCGAGTCGCCGCCGTGCTTGTCGACCCAAGCCATCGCGCAGAGCTGCTGCAAATCGCGCAGCCCGTTGAGGCCGATCGTCTTCCCGTTGAGGTCTGCGGCTTTGGTGATCGGCGAATCCTTGCCGACGACGATCAGGTCGGTGCGCGTCGCATCGCTCGCGATCGCGGCCGGTGCGATGAACTTCAGCGGCACGCCGCGCAACCGCGCCGACGCGACCGTCGCAACGTTCGCGACGCCGATGTCGATCGCGTTCCCGGCCACGGCTTGGGCGAGCACCGGTCCGCTCGTCATCGTCTGGATGCGAACGTCGAGGCCAGCCGCCTTGAAATATCCCTGCGACTGGGCATAGAAGATCACCGCGCTCGTATCGACGGGCAGGGCCCCGACGTTCACGACGACCGGATCGGCTGCTTGGACTGGTGCGGTACCACACGACAACGCGAGCGCGGCGAGCGCGCTCATGACAAGACGACGTTTCATACCGCCTGGTAAGGTTTTCCGGCCTCCGTCCCCTGCGATGAGCATGCGCTTTCGCGCAACGCTTCGCCGCAATGCGGGAATCATGGGAGAGAGCATGACGCAACCAACGACGAGCGCCGCCGGCGCCGGAACCATCACCATCGGCGGCGATTTGACCGTCAACCGCCTCGGCTTCGGCGCGATGCGCGTGACCGGCGCGGGTATCTGGGGCTCGCCGCCCGACCACGACGCCGCGATCGCCGTGCTGCGGCGCGTCGTGGAGGCCGGCGTGAACTTCATCGACACGGCCGACTCGTATGGACCGAACGTGAGCGAAGAGCTGATCGGTGAAGCACTCGCGCCGTATGCCGGTGGCACGGTGATCGCAACCAAGGCGGGTCTCGTGCGGCCCGGACCCGGCAACTGGCAACCGGACGGCAGCCCCGCGCACATCCGCGCGGCCATCGAGGGCAGTCTCAAGCGCTTGAAGCTCGAGCGCATCGACCTCTACCAGTTCCACCGGCCCGATCCGAAGGTGCCGTTCGAAGAATCGGTCGGCACGTTCGCGGACCTGCAGCGCGAGGGCAAAGTGCGCCACGTCGGGCTCTCGAACGTCACCGTCGAGCAGCTCCGCGCCGCGCAAGCGATCGTCCCGATCACATCGGTGCAGAACCGCTACAACTTCGACGATCGCAGTTCCGAGGACGTGCTCGACGTCTGCGAGCGCGAAGGGATCGCGTTTCTTCCGTGGGCGCCGATCGGCGGCGTCTCGCCGCTCAAGAACGAGCAGCTCAGCCGGATCGCCAAGCGGCACGACGCGACCGCGCTGCAGATCGCGCTCGCGTGGCTGCTGAAGCGCTCGCCCGTGATGCTGCCGATTCCGGGCACCGGATCGATCGCGCACTTCGATGAGAACCTGGCCGCCGCGAGCATCACGCTCACCGACGACGAGTTCCGCGAACTCGCGTCGTAGCCGCGGCGCCGCTTAGACGGAGGCGGCGACGCTCGGCTGACGGTGCTCGACGCGCGCGACGATCGCGCGCGAGGGGCGCAGGAGCGCGGAGGGGCCGGGGGTGACCTCACGCGTATCGTCGATGCGCAGGCGGAAGCGCCGCGCGAGCGTCGCGAGCACGAGGACGCCCTCGGCGCGCGCGAACGGCTCGCCGATGCACATCTTCGATCCGCCGCCGAAGGGAAAGAACGCGAATTTCGGCGGCGGCGCATCGTCCCACCGTTCCGGCACGAACGCGTCGGGGTTCGGGAAGTAGCGCGGGTTGCGATGTGTCACGAACGGGCTGACGAACACGCTCGCGCCGCGCGGCACGCGATAGCCGGCGAGCTCGACGTCGACGATCGGACGGCGGCCGAACGCCGCAGCCGGCGGATAGAGGCGGAGCGCCTCGTCGAACACGTTCGCGGTGTAGCGCAGCTTCGCGACGTCGTCGAGTCCCGGCGCGCGACCGCCGAGCACCGTGTCGAGTTCGGCGAGCATGCGCGCCTCGGCCGCCGGGTGTTTCGCAAGCAGATACCAGCACCAGGTGAGCGCGCTCGAGGTCGTCTCGTGCCCGGCCAGCACGAACGTGATCAGTTCGTTGCGGATGTCGACGTCGGTCAACGCGCCGCCGTCTTCGTCGCGCACCTCGAGCAGCGTCGCGAGCAGATCGTCGCCGCCCGGATGCGCGCGCTTGCGCGCGACGATCGGATCGACGACGGCTTCGAGCGTCGCGCGTTCCTTGCCGAAGACGAAGCGCGCCGACGACGGCAGCCGCTTGCGAAGCACGAACATCAGCGGCGCGACCGCCGCGACGAGCGCCTGCAGGCGGCCGCCACGATTCGCGATCGAGGCGATCACGCCGGCGACGCGCTCGGCCTCGTCGCCGACGTCGGTGCCGAAGAGCGAACGCCCGACGACGCCGAGCGTGAGGCGCGTCATCTCCGCGCCGACGTCGATCGTTTCGCGCGTCGCCCAGACGTCGCCGAAGCGTTCGGCCTCGTCGACCATGCTCGTCGTGTAGCCCGCGATGCGCGCGCGATGAAACGCCGGCTGCAGCATCCGCCGCCGCGCGAGGTGGACGGGATCTTCGGTCGTGAGCACGCCGTCGCCGACCAGTTCGCGCAACAGCACGGCACCGGTATCGCGGCTGAAGCGATGCTGCTGGTGTTGCAACACCTCGCCGATGGCGTCGGCGTCGTCGAGCAATACGACGCGTTGACCGAGCGAACGAAAGCTGACGATCGGCCCGTAGCGGCGCGCGCAGGCTGCGAAAAACGCGAGCAAGCCGTCGGGTGAGCCGATGCCGAGGAAGCCCAGGGCTTCGATGCCGCGTGGTCCGGGAATTTCGCGCGTCGGACGCATATGCGTATCGACTCGCGCTCGTGCCGCAGCGTTGCGGGGCGGTTTGGCCCTCCATGGGCCAAACGCTACGGCCGCATCTTCACCAGGTGCTGGTCGAGCCGTTCGTAGCCGTGGCTCTCGTAAAACTGCGGCGCGGGTTCGTGCGTGCCGCCGCTGGTCACCTCGACGCGCGAGCAGCGTTGGCGCCACGCGAACGCTTCGGCCGCGTCGAGCAAGAGCCGGCCGATGCCGCGCCGGCGGTGGTGGGCGCTGACGACGAGCGCCGTGATGCGCCCCGTCCACACGTCGGCATGGAAGAGCGGGAAGAGGTGCACCGCCACGACGCCGACGACCGTCTCCGCCGCTTCCGCGACCAGCACCGTGGCGTCGGGGCGACCCTGCAGAAAGGTCAGCCGTTCGAGGATGAAGCTCGGGTGCGTCGCGTAGCCGAGTTCGCCGAGCAGGTCTGCGATTTTCGGGGCGTCGGACGCGATCGCCGTCCGGATGTCGGGAGCGCTGGTCACGGGCGTGAGGTTGCGGCGGGGCGCCGGAGAATCCTCGGCTCGATGCAACCGCGACTCGCCCACACCAAGGAACGCTTTTTCATCGAAGCGATGTTCGAAACGCCGCTGCCCGAGGGCGCCAACGTGCTCGCCGAGTTCGCCGGGCCGATCGGTCCCGGCGGCCCCGCGCTCACGTTTTGGACCTCGAGCTCGGCGCCGGCCGACGGTGCCGACCGCTCGCGCATGCGCCTGGTGGGGCAAGTGCCCGAGGAGGCGCCGGCCGGGCTCTACCGCGTGACGCACCTCGAGGTCCGCTGGAGCGCCGAGATGCCGCTCTCGTGGGAACCCGCCACGGTGCCCCTCGACGCCGTCGGCGCCGACGTGCTCATTCGCGTCGAAGCGTCGGCCACGCGCACGCAGCCGGCGATTCCGCGCCTGATCGCCGCCGGGTAGCGGCGTGCAAGGCAAAGCAACGTTCCGTGGACACCCGCTCCACTTGATGCTGGTGTCCTTTCCGGTCGCGTTCTGGAGCGGCGCACTCGTGACCGACGGCATCGGCGCCGCCGTCCACGATCCGTTCTGGTACCACATGAGCGTCGCGCTGGTCGCGTTCGGCAGCCTCAGCGCGGTGCCGGCCGCGATCTTCGGCTACATCGATTACCAGACCGCGCCGATGTCGCGCAAGGCGAAGCGCGTCGGCGGGCAACACATGCTCTGGAGCCTGGCCGCGATCGTCGTCTATCCGATCGCCTTCGCGTTTCGCGCGAACGACTGGTCCTCGCGTATCGGCATCATCGGCACGGTCGTGGGCTCGCTCGTGCTTCTCGTCGCCGGCTACTACGGCAGCGAGCTTGCGAATCGCCATCGCGTCGGGATCGCGGAACGCGTGCCCGGGGCGGCCGACGACGCGGCATGACGTACGATGACGGGTCAGCCGAAGAGCGAGGGCATCCCGCCGGTCGCGATGATCGCCGCGCAGATACGGCGCGCTTCGTCGACCGGTACCGCGTCCTTGCGCACGAAGAGCTTGCGCCAATGGGCCTTGCCGGAGAGCCGGTCGATCAGATCCGAGGCACGCCGCGCGTCGACGAGCCGCTCGCCGAGACGCACGCGCACGGTCGGTTTCGCATCGTCGCCGCCGAGCGGTAACCGATGCAAGAGCTGCTCTTGCGAATCGCTCCACACCGCGTCACCGAAGCGCGCGCGCAGTTCGCGATCGCACGCTTCGTAGGCGACGAGATCGCGTTCGGCGTTGAACTCCGCCGCGAGGCCGTAGACGCTCACGCGCTCGCGCAGACCGTGTGCCGCGTCGGAGTCGCTCGTGCGCAGCGCGTCGAGCACGCGAAAATCATCCCAAGCAAGGAACTCGCGCACGTCGTCGAGCGCGCGTGGATCGGGCCAGAGTTCGCGCAGACCCTCGCGCAAGACGCGTTCGAACGCGCGCGTGGTGTGGTGGAAGTAGATCGTCGCGAACATCCAGTACCGCGCGAGCACGAAGCTCTCGAGCGCGACGACGCCGCGACCGTCGACGCCGAGTTCCCAGCGGCCGTCGACCGAGAACGCGCGCAGCGACGCGATCAGCTGCTCGACGTCGTACCGCCCGTTCACCACGCCGGTGAAGTAGGCGTCGCGCAGCAGATAGTCCATGCGGTCGGCGTCGAGGTTCGGTCCGCTCACGAGCTCGCGCAAGATCGGGTAGCGCGTCGACGAGCCGTCGATCAGCGCGAGCACGTCGGCCGGGTCGACGCCGATCGCCGCCAGCGGTTGCGCGATCTCGTCGAGCGCGAGGATCCGTTCGGTGCGCGCTTCGTGGCGCACGCCCAGCACCGACTCGCAGGCGTGGCTGAACGGACCGTGGCCGACGTCGTGCAGGAGCAGGCTCGCGCGCAACAGCCGCCGTTGGGCGGCGAAGTCGGCGTCGGAGGCAAACGCTTCGGGTGAGTGCACGCGCAATGCATCGAGCGCGCGCGTGCCGATCGCCAGCGCGCCGAGCGCGTGCGTGAAGCGCGAATGCTCGGCCGATGGAAAGGCCAAGTACGCCAGGCCCAACTGGCGCAGGCGGCGCAACCGCTGCACCGACGGCGCTTCGAGTAGCGTGACCTCGCCGGCGTCGAGTTCGATGAAGCGGTGGATCGGATCGAAGATCCGTTTGGGTTTCTCCACGCGTCCTCCGTTCGGCGCCGAGGAAGGGCTCCATGCGTCACGTCGAACCGTTGCCCATGCGAATCGACGACGGTGTGAAGCGTGAGATCATCGCGCGCACCGATATCGGCGAATACATCGGCACGGTCGTCTCGCTGCGCCGGCGCGGCAACGATCTGGTCGGACTCTGTCCGTTTCACGGCGAGAAGACGCCGTCGTTCCACGTGCATCCGGATCGCGGGTTTTTCAAGTGCTTCGGGTGCGATGCGGCCGGCGACGTGATCCGCTTCGTCCAACTGCACGACAACCTCTCGTTCATGGACGCGATGCGCGTGCTGGCGAAGCGCGCCGGCGTCGAACTCGAAGCGGAGGATCCGCGCGCGGCGCGCGTGCGTAGCGAGAAAGAAGCGATCTATCACGCGAACGACGTCGCCGCGCGCTGGTTCCATCGCGTGTTGCTCGAGCAACCCGAAGGCGCCGTCGCGCGCGACTATCTCGCCCGCCGCGGCATCACCGCGGAAACGATCGCCGCCTTCGATCTCGGCTTCGCTCCCGATCGCTGGGACGGACTGGTGCGCGAACTGGGCCGCGAGGGCGTCGACCTCGGCATCGCCGAGCGCGCAGGTCTCGTCAAAGCGGGACAGCGCGGTCACTACGATTTTTATCGCGGCCGGGTGATGATCCCGACGCGCGCGGTAACCGGTGAGACGATCGCCTTCGGCGGGCGCTTGATCGGCGACGGCGAGCCGAAGTACCTCAACACCACGACCACGCCGGTGTATACCAAGGGTCGCTTCTTGTATGCCCTCGGTGCGGCGCGGCGGGCCGCGCAACGCGAGGGCGCGATCGTCGTCGTCGAGGGGTATCTCGACTGCATCGCGCTGCACCAAGCCGGCATCGCGCACGCGGTCGCATCGCTCGGTACGGCGTTTACCTCCGAGCAAGCGCGCGAACTGCGCAAGGCGACCGAGAACGTGTTTCTCTGCTTCGACGGCGATGCGGCCGGACGCGCGGCGACGGCGAAGTCGGTCGATCTGCTCGTCGCCGAGGGGCTCCAAGCGCGCATCGTCGCGTTGCCGGCGGGCGAAGATCCCGACAGTTACGTGCGCGCGAACGGCGGCGACGCGTTTCGCGCGCGGCTCGCCGACGCGCCGAACTGGGTGCAGTTCAAACTCGACCTCGATCTCGAAGCGCTCAAAGACGGCTTTCGTTCGCGCGCCGAGCTCGCTCGGCGGGCCGAGGAACGCATCGCGATTCTGCCGCAAGCCGAGCGCGATCGTTGGCGCGTGTATGCGGCCGGCCGGCTCGGCTTGAACGTCGACGATCTGCGCAAGAGCCGCTTGCTCGTGAACAGCACGCACTTCGCGCCGCGCAGCGCGGGTGCGACGCGCCACGTCAATCCGGCGCTGGTCGAAACGCCGACGTTCGAACGGGATGTGATCGCGATTGCACTCGAAGAGCCCACGCTCATCGCGGAGTACGCGACGCGCATTCCGCCGGATCGTTTCGGTGACGCGGTCTGCCGCCACATCTACGATCGCCTCTGGGAACGAGCCGAGTCGCTGCTGCAACCCGCGGACGTGTTCGCGCTGTTTAGCGAGGATGGTGACGTATCCGCGACGCTTGCGTCGATCGCGGGTGCCGAGCGCTCCAAGATCGTCCGCTTTCCCGACTCCGAGGCACGTCGCGCGTTCCTCGATCGGCTCCTCGACCGCTTCGCGGCCGACGATCGCGAGCGCCGAGTTGCCGAGCTCAAGGCGCAAATCAACGAATTATTTGAGGCCGGCCTTCCCGTTCCGTCGGAACTCATTGCGGAAGAGCAGTCGCTTCGTGCGTCCCGGGCCAGACTGAAAGGATGACCCCGGCGTCGAACGAGCGAACTCGCGACGTCCGAAGGACGACCGACATATCGGAAAGGGGGTGAGGTAAACGATGGCACGCAGGAAAGCAGCGACCGCAACGGTCGAAGCACCGCAGATTCCGCTCGAAGAGCAGATCAAGAAGTTGATCGAGCGTGGGAAGAAGCGCGGTTCGCTCACGTATGAAGAGATCAACGCGGTCTTCGACAACGTCGAGGACGTGACGCCCGAGCGCGTCGACGAACTCTTCGAAGAGATCGCATCGCTCGGTATCGAGGTCGTCGAAGAGCAGGCAAAAGAAGAGAAGCCGGAGGCCGAAGCCGAGGAAGTTCCGATGCCCGCGGGCCTCGCCCTCGACGATCCGGTCCGGATGTACCTCAAGGAGATCGGCCGCGTTCCGCTGCTCTCGATGGACGACGAGAAGCGGCTCGCGATGGCGATCGAAGCCGGCGAAAAAGAAGCGCTCAAGAACGGCACCGCCGACAACGGCATCGTGTTCAACGGCGAAGATTCGAAGCGCCGCCTCACCGAGGCGAACCTGCGTCTCGTCGTCTCGATCGCGAAGAAGTACGTCGGCCGCGGCATGCTGTTCTTGGATCTCATCCAGGAAGGCAACCTCGGCCTGATCCGCGCCGTCGAAAAGTTCGACTATCGCAAGGGCTACAAGTTCTCGACCTACGCCACGTGGTGGATCCGCCAGGCGATTACGCGCGCGCTCGCCGATCAGGCGCGCACGATCCGCATTCCGGTGCACATGGTCGAGACGATCAACCGGCTGATCAAGATCTCGCGCCAACTGCTGCAAGAACTCGGTCGCGATCCGACGGTCGAAGAGATCGCCGGCGAGATGGGCCTCACGCCCGAGAAGGTTCGCGAAGTCATCAAGATCTCGCAAGAGCCGATCTCGCTCGAGACGCCGATCGGCGAAGAAGAAGATTCGCATCTGGGCGACTTCATCGAAGATCAGGAAGCGATCGCACCGGCCGAAGCGGCGAGCGTCATGCTGCTCAAAGAGAAGATGCAGGACGTGCTCAAGAACCTGACCGATCGCGAGCGCAAAGTGCTCGTGTTGCGGTTCGGTCTCGAAGATGGCCACCAGCGCACGCTCGAGGAAGTCGGCCAGGAGTTCGGCGTCACGCGCGAGCGCATCCGTCAAATCGAAGCGAAGGCGCTGCGCAAGCTCCGCCACCCGAGCCGCGGCAAAGCCCTCAAAGACTACTGGTCCAACGAGTAGCCCGTCGAGTAGCTGAAGCTAGACGACGGCGCCGAGGGGGAGGGTGGTGACGCGGGGGGCGTAGTCGTCCCACACGCGCGCCATGCGTTCGACGCCGATGCGTAGGACGTCGGGGTCGAGCACGAAGGGGATGCGCAGGCGGCGCGCGTGCCGCTCGGTCGAGGAGAACGCGGCGCCCGGTGCGAGCGTGACGCCCTCGCGGGCCGCGTCCTGCGCGAAGCTCGCCGAATCGCCGTAGGGGAGCTCGACCCAGAGCGACGAGCCGCCGCGCGGTTCGGTCCACGTCCACGACGGGAGCGAACGCGCGAGCGCGTCGGCGAGGGTATCGTAGCGAACGCGCAGCTGCTCGCGCCGTTCGGCGCGCACGCGGTTGCGCAGCGGCAAGAGCTCGGCGCACAGGGCTTGGCCGACGAGCGAGGTGCCGAGGTCGGCCACGATCTTCAGCGGCGCGAGGCGCGTGATCAGGTCGCCGCTGCCGCGCACCCAGCCGATCCGTAACCCGCCCCAGAAAAGTTTACAGGCGGAGCCGATCGAGAAGACCCCGGCTGCCGGATCGAGCGCCGCGATCGCCGGCGGCAGCGGCGCGTCGAGTAGCGAGATGTCGCACAGCGTCTCGTCCTCCACGATCGTCCAGCCCTCGGTGCGCGCGAGCGCCGCGAGCTTTTGGCGCCGGGCGAGCGAGAGCGCCGTGCCGGTCGGGTTGTTGAACGTGCTCGCGACGTAGACGGCGCGCGGCGCTTCGGCCGGCGGCACCCACTCGAGGTCGTCGACGCGGGCGCCGTCGCCGTCCACGGCGATCGCGCTGATGTCGGCGCCGGCGGCGCGGAACGCATCGAGCGAGGCCGGGTTCGTCGGATCTTCCATCGCGACGCGCGCCCCGCGGAAGAGCTGGGCCACGAGCGCGATCGCCTGCTGCGCACCGCTGGTCACGATGATCTGTTCGGGGTCGGTCGGCAGCCCGCGGCGCTCGTACAGCTGCGCGATCTGCTGGCGCAGCGAACTCAGGCCCAGCGGAAGATAGCCCGGCGTGCGCTCCGACATCGGACCGAGCTTTGCGGCGAGGCGTGCCGCGGCCGGGGCGATCTCACGCGATCCGGGCAGCGCCGCAATCGTGAATTCGACGGTCGGGCGCGGGCGCTCGCGGTTGTCGACGATCGAGAGCAAGTGGCCCGCCGAGAACGGATCGCGTGCGGTCGGCGCCGGCCCGGCGTAGGTGCCGCTGCCGCGCAACGTGTGGATCCGGCCGTCGGCCTTGAGCCGGTCGTACGCGGCGACCACCGTGCTGCGGCTGAGGGTGAGCGCCTGGGCGAGGTCGCGCTCCGAGGGCAGCCGCGTGCCCAGCGGAATCACGCCGCGCAGGATCGCCGCCTCCAGCGCGCCCGCCAATCGGGCCAGCAGCGGTCCATGGCCGCGCTTCCAGTCCGCCAATGCACCGGCCACATCGACGCTGCGCCGGCCGCTCGTCAGTCCACTCACGTATCGCCGATTGCACCACGCCAACCGGTGGGCGTCAATCCTCGTCGGGACCACAACCATCCGCGCGCGCATGTGGTCGAAGCAGAAGGTGAACACTGACGCATTGCATTTGCACGCCGACGTCCTGGTCATTGGGGGCGGTGCGGCCGGCCTGATGGCGGCGCGGGCCGCGAGCGCCGCCGGCGCCTCGGTCGTCCTCGTGGACAAGAGCATCATCGGCCGCGGTGGCGCGACGATCATGGCGCAGATGACCACGGCGGTCGCCCTCGGCGCGGCCGAGCCCGACTCGCCCGAACTCCACGCCGCCGATACGCTCGCGGCGGCGGCCGGCATCGCCGATGCGCGAACGGTTCGCGAGCTGACCGCCGACGCTCCCGAGGCGATCTTCCGGCTCGAGCGCCTGGGCGTTCGCTTCGACGCAAGCCAAGCCCGGCCGGCCGTCGCCGATCCCCATGACC
>Ga0116230_10002120_pt1 | contig 19100 bp, 20 predicted proteins | sample S1TSphfallax_3_FD_88678 | JGI IMG/M metagenome (GOLD analysis project Ga0116230, IMG submission 88678) | Host-associated microbial communities from peat moss isolated from Minnesota, USA - S1T2_Fd - Sphagnum fallax MG | ecosystem: Host-associated > Plants > Peat moss > Unclassified | place...
ATTGCGTTCGATTTTCCGGGCAGCCAATCGCTTGCCTGGGCCGTGACCGAGCGCGACCCAGAATTCTTGCGCGACATCAGCGGCTACTTCGCCCGTGTCAACTCGAACGGCGAATTGGCGGCAATCGTGCAGCGCTACTACGGGCGTTCGGAAAACCTGGAGTTCGTCGGGCCGCGCGGATTCATGCGTGACATGCAAAGCCGCTTGCCGCTGTACAAGACCTGGTTCGAGCAGGCTGGCGCACAAAGCAGCCAGGATTGGCGGTTGCTGGCGGCCATCGGCTACCAGGAATCGAAGTGGAATCCGGGTGCGGCTTCGCCCTCGGGGGCGCGAGGACTCATGCAGTTGACCGGCTCGACGGCGAGCGAGGCCAAAGTGACCGACCCTGCGGATGCCCGCCAAAGCATCTTTGGCGGCGCACGTTACTTCAAACAGGTATTCGAAAAGATTCCTGCGCACGTCCCGGAACCGGATCGCACTTGGTTCGCCCTGGCGGCGTACAACATCGGCTATGGGCATCTCGAGGACGCACGCGTACTCACACAAAAGGCGGGGCGCGATCCCGACTCGTGGCAGGACGTACGGGAATTCCTGCCGCTGCTCGAGCAGGAACATTGGTACACGCAAACGGAAAATGGCTATGCGCGCGGCTGGGAACCCGTTCGCTACGTCGACAACGTGCGTGGCTATCGCGATCTGCTCGAATGGGTCTGGGGAGGCGGCACGACCTTGAACTGAGCGCTGCGGCGTTCACGTCCCGCGTCGTGCCTGGAAAAATCGCTGCAGCAATTCGCTGCAGTCATCGCGCAGGACACCCCCGAATACATCCAATCGATGAGTGAGCTTCGGTTCGCGCGGCAAATCGAATACGCTGCCGCATGCTCCCGCCTTCGCATCCCAGGCGCCAAAGACGACGCGGGCGACGCGGGCGTTGAGCAAGGCACCGGTGCACATTGCGCAAGGTTCGAGCGTGACGTATAGCGTAGCAGACTCTAGGCGGTAATTGCCGCGCGCCTCGGCCGCGGCCCGCAGCGCGATGATCTCGGCGTGGGCAGTCGGATCATGGCGCGCAATCGGCTGATTCCATCCGGATCCGATGATGTCCTGCCCGTGCACGACCACGGCACCGACCGGCACTTCGCCCGCCTGTTCGGCCCACAGCGCCAACGCGAGCGCGCTGCGCATGTAGCGTTCATCGGTGGACTCCGCGTTCAATTTGTGCTCCGCGCGCGGCGCACGAGCAAGATCGCGACATAGAGCACGAACAACGCGCCGGTGCTGTACGCCAGCGAATCGTGTATGCCGATGACGGCTCCAAACAGGCCGACGCTCACGCCGCTGAACATACGTAGCCCCATGCTCGACATCGAGAATACGCCGATGACGCGGCCGCGAATCGCGGCCGGCGCGTTCAACTGCACCAAGCTCTGCGCCATCGAGTTGAACGCAAGCTCGAGAAAGCCAGCCGCAAACAGCAATGCGATCGACAACGCATAGGAGCCGCAGAGTGCAAAAACGAACAGCGTCGCGCACCAGCACATCGCCAAGACGAAGGCGCTCGATGCCGTGGGTTGCAGCAAACCGCGGCTCTCGAGAATCAAACCGCCGATCAGACCACCCGCCGCATCGGCGGCGAGCAGCATGCTGTACGAAAAATCGGCCCTGCCATGCCCGAGATCATGCGCGAAGCCGGGCATCTGCGCCTGGTAGGCATTGCCCACGAAGAACGAGGCAGCACCCGCGAGCACGGTCATCGAGCCGAGAACGGGGTCCGCCGCGACCACCCGGATCGTCGCGATGATGTCCTTGATTCCGCCGATCGCACGGGGTGCCGCGATGATGCCGCCCGCGCGGCCGCAGCGTGCATTGATCAGCCAGAGAAACAGGGGCGCATAGATCGCGGCATTGATGAAGATGCCGATCGTCGGGCCGAATAGCAGCAGCAAACCGCTGCCGATGGCAGGTCCGACCACGAAGCCAAGATAGCGCCCCGTGGCGATCATCCGCACCGCACTCGGAAGTTCCGGGGGCGCGACGAGTTGGTTGATAAGCACCTGCGAGGCCGGGATCCAAATGACGCCCGCAATGCCGTGCACGACGAGCAGCGTCATCGCCTTCCAGAGTTCGACCGAGTCGGTGAAAAACATCCAGCCCCAGCAGACCGAGACGGACATGAACAGCAGCATGCCGATCTGGATGAGCCGTCGAATATCGAATCGGTCGGCGAGCGCGCCGGTGTAACCCGCGAACAGCAGGTAAGGGATCCAGTGGGAGACGACCGCGAAGCCGGCCAGCGCCGATGAGTGGAATTTCTCGAACAGCACCCAATAACTGATGACATGTTCGATGTTGTCGGCCATCATCGCCGCCGACGCACAAAACAAATAGATACGAAAATCGGGGTTCGAGAAGGCCGCAAACGCGCGATGGGCGGCGACGACCGGACGCGCGGCGCTGGAGTCGATATTCAAAGGCCTGCAAGTCCTCGCCTAGGGGAGTTCAAGAGCAGCGCCCCGTGGGATGACCCCTGGCGTCGCGGACGGGGATGGTAACGCGGAGTCCGATGTCTGTAAAAGTTGATCAACTGAGCGAGCCGGGTGCATCGCGGCGCGGCTGGTCGACGGCGGCGAGCTGCGACCCGGACATTTACGGGCGATTAAGCCGCCGCGCTGAACAGAGGCCCCCTCAGAATTTCTGGCCGAACTTGATCCCGAACATCTGCGGTTTGATCGTGTAGACGTGGTAGTTCTGATAGCAATACACGTTCGCGCAGGCCGCCGTCCGATTCAATTGACCCAGCTCATCGAAGGCGTTGTTGATGAACGCCTGCAGCTTCCAGTTGGCTTTGCCGAACCCGGTCGAAAAATCGAACGTCGTGAACTGCGGCAATTCCCCGGCGGCATTTTCATAGTTCGTTTCGAGGTAGGAGCGGGCCGAGCTCTGGTGCACCGCATCGCCCTGCAGGAACGTATCGTAGCCGCCGACGTCGAACGTATAGCGCGCGGTCAAAGTCCCTTTCATGCGCGGCGTCACGGGCAGGGGGGTGCCGCTCGGCGCCGTCGGGGGATTCGGGTCCGTGGCGGAGGGACAGCTATTCGTCACCTGTTGTGTCGCCGGACTCAGGTCGCAAAAATCCGTCGTCGTACGGGCATTGACGTAGGTACCGGAAGTAACGATCTCCAAGCCCTGGAGCGGCAACCAATGCAGTTCGCTCTCGACACCTTTGACGACGGCCTCGCCAACGTTGACGATCGAGGTGATCCCGTTCTCACCGCTGACCGACAGCTGTACGCCTTTCCAGCGCTCGTAGAATAGGGCGCCGTTGAAGGTCACGCTCTTGTTTAGCCAACTCGTCTTCCAGCCCGCTTCGAAATTGGTAAGAGTATCCGCGCCGTAAGGCGCCACCGTGGGCAACCGGTTCGGACCGCCGGGCCGGAAACCCGTGGAATAGGTCCCATAGACCATGACGTCCGGGTCGATCTGGTAGGTGAGGTTGATCTTGTGGGTTTCGCCGTTCTCCGTGACCTCTTTATTAGTGTTCACGCACGGCCAATAGTTCGGAATGATCGTCGCGGCACTCACGGGCGGGTTGCACAGTTGCTCGCCGTGCGAACTCAGCACGTCATTGAATCCAAAAAACCCGTAGAGCGTATTTTCGACCCAGAATTTGCGAATGCCGGCATTGATCTTCAGTTGGTCCGTGATGTCGAAGGTCATTTCCGTAAAAGCTGCATAGTCGCGATCGACGCGCGTTTGTTGCGACAAGTAGACGGTGTCCGGCGAGCCGTCGACCGTGTAGTAGGTTGGCAGGTCGTTGGCGCCGAACTGGGCGCGGATGTTGTCGGTTTGACGCTGATAGAACAGCCCGGCCGTGCCGCGTAAGCGCTGATCACCGGGAGATGTGATGCGCAACTCGTGACTCATTTTGGTGTATTCATCGTGGTTAGACACAAACTGCAGCGGATTGGTCAGCTGTCCGGACGGCGTGACGAACCGGTCGTAGGTGGCGTAGTAGTTTCCAGGCACCTGCTGCAAATGATCGTAGCCAATCGAATAACCGGAATAATCCACCAAGTTCTGCACGGTACGCTGGAACCAGCCACCCGAGTAAATGATGTCGAAATTCGAAACCTTGCCCTCAATAGTCAACGCCGACTGATACCAATTGTCGTTGTTCACCCCGAGGAAATAGTCGCCGATGTTTTGTTGGCCGAGTGCGGGGTTGTAGAGAAAATCCCCGTTCGCCCGCTGGCTCTGAGCGAGCACCTGTGGCGTGATCGACCACTGGTCGTTGATGTCGTACTTGAGGGCCGCACGGCCACCGTACGTAGTTACGTCGTTGGCATTGGGATCGGACGGCGTGATATAGGTCGCTGGGTCATTCGGAACGCCATAGGTGGGATTACCCCGCTGTAAGGTGATCGGGGTCGACACGTTGTTGATATACCCGCCTTCGTGGTCGTAATAGCCCACGAGGCGCACCGCAAGATTGTCTGCCAGTGGAACGTTCACATAGCCTTCGAATTCCCCACCCCCGTCACCGCCATGCCCCCATTTATCCGCCTGGAGATCGTAGCTCGCCGAAAACGCCGTTGGATCCGGCTTGTTGGTAATGATGCGCAGCGTACCGGACAGGGAACTCGCGCCGTACAAGGTACCTTGCGGACCTGCGAGCGCTTCGACGCGCGCGATATCGTACATGTGGATATCGAGGGTATTGCCGATCGTCGTAACCGGAATTTCGTCGAGATAAACACCGGTCGCCGGCAGGGAGCCGGCGTGCAGTCCATCTTCGCCGCTGGCGATGCCGCGGAAATAAATTTGTGCCTGGCCGGGGCCCAAGGACTGGAAGCTGACGCTGGTCAAGAGCTTGGCATAGTCGTCGAAGCTGGCCACTTGATGCTGCTCCAGCGTCGCCGAGCTGAGCACCTCCATGCTGATCGGCACCTTTTGCAGATCCTCGGCTCGTTTCTGCGCGGTGACCACGATCTCGCCCAGTGTGCCAGTGTCGCCGGCGTCGCTCGAGTCGGCGCCGTTCGCCGCCCCGCCGGCGACCAGGGCGGATGCTAAGGGGACTGTTGCCCATTTGCTACGGGCGCGAGCGAGCTTTCTCTTGCGGCTACGAGTCATGCATGGATCCCCAGATTGTCGATGCGCCCCCTACCCCGAGCGCATATATCTCATATCCCAAATTATTTTGGAAGTCTCGGCGCCGCCGGGTAGCTCGCGAGCACGGCGCCCAGTGCCTGCTCGAGCGGGCCCAGCCAAGTGTCGTAGTTACGCCACTGGTCGACCGCGTCGCGAAAGATCGGCTTGCGGACTTGCTGCGCGCTCGGGGTGCGCACGGCCCGGGGATTTTCGTGAAACCGTAGGCATGCGTGTTCGAAGGGCAGCTCGCAGTAATCGAGTAACCGTCGTATTTCGACCTCGGTGTCGTCGACCATGGACTCGTAAATGACCCGATGGATCCGCCCCGGCAGAATCTGGTCGAAATGCGCCATGAAATCGACGTAGTCGCGGTAGTAGAGTCCGATGTCCTCGAGGCTGTACGTGTAATGTTGCCCCTGGGCGAATTCCTGCTTGAAACCGGAAAAACAGCAGGCCATGGGGTGGCGCCGCGCATCGATGATCTTGGCCCTGGGCAAGGCGAGCAGGATCAGCCCGAGATGCAGGAAATTGTTGGGCATCTTGTCGATGAAGAACGGCTTATCGGTCTTACGCTGAATCCTCGTCTGCTCGAGGTAGCGGGCACCGAGCGCACGGCAGGCCTCTGCTGCCAAGTCGGCGAGGATTGCCGGGTAGCGCGGCTCTTCCGATGCCTTGCGCGTTCCCGCGAGTTCCGCCGCCAACATGAGGATGTCGGGCAATTCCATCGTGCCCTCGACGCTCGAATGACTGGCCAGGATCTGCTCGATCAAGGTAGAACCCGCGCGAGGCATACCCACGATGAAGATCGGGTCCGCGGCAATGCAGCCGTACTCGGCTCTGGCGGCGAAAAACTCTTTCGATAACAATTCCCTTGAGCGGGACACGAACTGCGTAGTCTCCTCAGCGACATAGTCTATGGTCTGACGTCGCAGGCGGTTGGCAGCGGCGTAATGCTTGAAGGATTCATCGAAGGACCGTTGGTCCTCAAGCGCCTTGCCGAGCGCAAAGTTCATGTGCGCGCGCTCCAGCGACGTTAGACCTTCCCGGGCGAGCTGTGCTCGCATGGCCGCGACATCCGCGTCCGCGAATCGAAACGTCTTGAGATTTGCGAGGCTCCAATAGGCCTCGCCGAGTTGCGGTGACAACGCGATACTGCGACGGTATGCGGCGACGCTGTCTGCCTCGCGGCCGGCGGTCGCGAGAGTATGACCGTAGCTCAGCCAGATCTTGGGATGCTCAGGGTGCGCTGCGAGCACCTGCTCATAGAGTTCGATCGCTTGGCGGTATTCGCCTATCTTGACCAGAATCACCGCGCGTAGGTTCCGATACGCAGTATTTCGGGGATCGTCCCGCTCCAGGCGATCGACCTCTGCCAACGCCGCGGCGATCTTGTTTTGACGGTTCAAGATGATCGCGTACTGCTGCCTTGCGGCCGCGAAACTGGGCGAAAGCTCGAGACAGCGTTCGAGCAAGGCCTCCGCATCGGCGTTTCTTCCCAGTCGCGCCGCGACCTCGGCGAGCATGCGCAAGGCCGGTACGTCGGTCGGGTGTTGTTTCAAATGCTCGCGCAAAAGCAGCTCCGCCTGACCGACACGGCCATCGACGAGCGCCGAGGCGGCAATCAGCAAACGCGGATCTTGGGTCGAGGCCTTGATGTGCCGGGCATAGGCGGCATCGGCACCCTCGCGGTCGCCGATCAAGGTCAGATGATCGCCGATCGCGCGCCACGCATCGGGCATCGCCGGCTTGAGGGCGACGGCACGGCGCCAAGCCGCCAAGGCCGCTCCCGGCTGAGCCGCATCGGCGAAGCAGACACCGAGTTCGTAGTGCGCCGCCGCCCAGTTGGGCTGCTGGCTCGCGAGAGGCTGCAGGACCTCGAGGGCGGCTTGCCAGTCGCCGCCGGTGCGCAACGCGACGCCGCGCAACAACTGCGCCGGCGGGTATTGCGGAGCCACTTTGAGGATCTCTGCAGCCTGTTCCGCCGCGAGTTGGGGATCGGTCTGAAGCAGCCGCCGGGCGTGCGCGATCGCCATCTCGATGCTGCCCGTCGGCTCCTTGGCTTCACTCATCGAAACCTCTTCACGCCGCCGGCTCCAGATCATCGAACTCTGCAGGAACCGCTTCACCCTCGAGGCTCACGAACGGCTTTAGCCCGGATTCGAACCGCGCGCGTGCGCCGGGGTCTGCGAGGGCCGCATCGAGCGCGCAATTGAGCTCGTAGGCATTCGCGTCGTAGCCCGCGTCGCGCATTGCGCTACTGACCGCCTCGACATGCGCACGGCCCGCCTGATAGACGCCAGGGGCAAAGTCCGGGTCGATGTCCAGATTTTCAGGCTCTTCGTAGGATTGTTGGCATCCGGCTGCATTCGTTGCGTGATAGTTGCGACAGGTCTGGGGGCGGGCCGCATAAACCGTACATTTTCCTTCGTTCAAGAAAGGGCATTTGACATTGCGAGTCATTCGCTCGTCCTCGGTCAGATCCTGGAGGGCCGCGCTATTCGCACGCACCTCGGCATAGACGCGGGTCCGCTCTGCGGGCGTGAACGCCTGTTCAACGAAGCTCAAGATTTTGAAGACCTCGGCGGCACGCACATCGACGGTGAAGTAGCAGCACCAAGCGCAACCCGCCGTGCAGGCGAGCGTGCCGACATCCGGCGCGGCGGCGATCCGAGCGTCGTGGCGTGGCTGCGAACTCTCGAACGCGTGCAGCACTCCAAGGTCGCGGATCTCGTCGCTGGCGCGCCTGCGCTCCTGTTTCAGGATGTCGCGGACAAGTCGTAGGTCGAGGGTGAACTCCATCGCCCGATCTTAATCCGAATCCCGCACGGCGGCGCAGCGCGATATATAATTCGCGGCATGAGCGAACTGCGGATTCTATCGATCATTCCACCGATGACGCAGCTCAACACGCCCTATCCGTCGACGGCGTATCTCACCGGATTCCTACGCTCTCGCGGTTTCCAGGCGGAGCAGGTCGATCTTTCCATCGCCCTGGCGCTCAAGTTGCTCTCGGTGCAGGGCGTGCAGGCCATTCACGAGCAAGTGACCGCCCTGCCCCGCAAGCGACACACGGCAGCCACGCGCTTCTTCGTCGAGCGATTCGATTCCTACCTCAGTACGATCTCGCCGGTGATTCGATTTCTGCAAGGTCGCGATCCCAGCCTCGCTCATCGGATCGCCTCGAAGCATTACCTCCCCGAAGGCCCGCGCTTCGCATTGCTCGAGCATTACGCCGACAGCGAGACACACTCAGCCGACGCACTCGAGTGGGCCTTTGGTTCGCTCGGACTCCAGGATCGCGCCAAGCACATCGCCACCCTCTATCTCAATGACCTCGCGGACGTCATCCGCGATTCGATCGACCCGCGCTTCGAGTTCGTGCGCTACGCCGAATCGCTGGCGGCGAGCCAAGGGTCTTTCGACTTGCTGCGAGCGGCGCTCGACGGACCGCACACGCTGGTCGATGGATCCTTACACGAATTGACGCTTGCAGCCCTCAGCCAGCACGTGCCGAGCCTCGTGCTCATCACCGCGCCATTTCCGGGCAACGTTTACGGCGCCTTTCGGATCGCGCAAACCATCAAGAAAACCAATTCGCACATCGTCACGGCATTGGGTGGCGGCTATTGCAATACCGAACTGCGCACCATGAGCGAGCCGCGCATTTTCGACTACTTCGATTTTGTCACCCTCGACGCCGGCGAACGTCCACTGCTTGCTCTGATCGAGCACCTGCAAAATCAGCGGCCGGTCGAGCATTTGGTACGCACGTATACGCGCGATCATCACTATGTGGACTTCAAAGAGCGCGATATCGTGGTCTCGGAGAGCGGCACACCGACCTACGCCGGCTTGCCGCTGGACGATTATCTGTCGCTGCTGGACATGCTGAACCCCGTGCACCGTCTCTGGTCGGACGGTCGCTGGAACAAGCTCACCGTCGCACACGGCTGTTACTGGAAGCAGTGCAGCTTCTGCGATGTTAACCTTGATTACATCTCGCGCTACGAACTCGCGACGACCGAGGTGCTGATAGGTCGAATCGAATCACTGATTCGTGAGACCGGGCAAACCGGATTTCACTTCGTCGACGAAGCAGCGCCGCCCAAGGCACTGAAGTCGCTCGCGAAAGCGCTCCTGCAGAGAAAACTGGGTATCTCCTGGTGGGGGAACATTCGTTTCGAGAAGTCGTTCGATGCCGGCCTTTGCCGGCTGCTCGCCGACAGCGGCTGCATCGCCGTCACCGGCGGATTGGAAGTGGCTTCCGATCGCCTGCTGAAACTCATGAAGAAAGGCGTATCGGTCGAGCAGGTCGCCCGGGTTACGCGCGCCTTCTCCGACGCGGGAATCCTCGTACACGCCTATCTAATGTACGGCTTTCCCACGCAGACCGTGCAAGACACCGTCGACTCCTTGGAATACGTACGACAGTTGTTCGCGGCCGGTTGCATCCAATCGGGTTTCTTCCATCGCTTCACCTGCACCGTGCATTCGCCGGTCGGCAAGCGTCCGGAAGAATATGGCGTGACCCTGTCCTCGCCGCATCGATCCACATTCGCCAACAACGACATCAATTTCACGGACGCCACAGGCATCGACCACGATGCGTTCGGTCCGGCGCTCAAGAAGGCGCTCTACAACTACATGCATGGCATCGGACTCGATCTCGACGTGCACGAGTGGTTCGAGGAACCCATGGCGGCTCAAAGTATCGGGAGAAGGGCGAGCCGCCGTGCGCGCGGCGCTGTGCCGCGGACGAGGGTGCCGCGGAATCTGATCGAGCAGGCATTGGCGTGAACCGGCTCCATGATCATCGCCTTCAACAAGCCATTTGGTGTTGCCTGTAAATTCAGCCCCGAACCGGGCCGCAAGACACTGTCGGATTACATCGCCGCCAGAAGCGTCTATCCCGCCGGCCGCCTCGATACCGACAGCGAGGGCCTCGTGCTGCTCACCGACGATGGCGTGCTGCAGGCGCGCATTGCGGAGCCCAAGCACAAACTGGCAAAAGTGTACTGGGCGCAGGTGGAAGGTGCGCCATCTTTGTCGGCGCTCGAGGCGCTGCGAACAGGCGTGTGCCTCGGTGACTTTACGACCCAGCCCGCGAGCGCGCACCTGATCGAGGAACCGCGGGACCTGTGGCCACGGGATCCGCCGATCCGCTATCGCGCGAAGATTCCGACCGCGTGGATCGAACTCAGCATACGCGAAGGCAAGAACCGGCAGGTCCGGCGCATGACGGCGAAGGTGGGTTTTCCGACGCTGCGCCTGATACGTGCCGCCATCGGTAGCATGACCTTGGACGGACTGGCACCGGGGATGTGGCGCGAGATCGGCCCGGACGCGCCATGGGCGGTAATGCAGAATGATGGCGGCTACCGCAGATCGCCGCTGTAGAGCATCAGCGCCACGATAGACGGCGATGCGCGATTGGCTAGAACAACCGGCCCTGGCCATGCGGCGCGGCCCGGGCGCGGCGCTTCGGGGTCGTGGTGGGGGGCAAGCCACTTCTACGTGAGCCATGCTTGTGCTGGATGGCGTCGGCCTCGGCATGTGCCTCGCGGGTCCGGCGCAGGCGGTACAACTGGTCTTTCGCCGCCGCCAACGCCGTGCGTTCGTCGACGATCGGGGGCGGATACGCCGCGGTGCCGATCTCCGGCACCCACTGCCTGATGTACTCGCCTTGCGGATCGTGGTCGCGCGCCTGCTTGGCCGGCGAATAGATGCGCAGTGTATTGATGCCGGTCGTGCCCGACTGCATTTGCATCTGGCTCCAGTGGATACCGGGCTCGAAATCGAGGAACTGGCGTGCCAGAAACAGCCCTGGCTCGCGCCAGTGCAGCCACAGGTGGTAGGCAGCAAAGCTGACGAGCATCGCGCGCATGCGGAAGTTCAGCCAGCCCGTGGCGCGCAACTGGCGCATGCAGGCATCGACCATCGGGAAGCCGGTGCGGCCTTCGCACCAGGCCTGCAGGCGTTCACGGTCGATCGCGCGCTCTTTTACACCGTCGCCCGGACGCAGCCCATCGACGCTGCGCGCCAGGTTGCGCCACTCGATCTCGGGTTCGTCTTCGAGCTTCTGCATGAAGTGACAGTGCCAACGCAAGCGGCTGGCGAAGCCGCGCAATGCGTAGGCCAGGCTGCGATCGGGCGTGGCCGCAATCCGCGCTTCGGTGGCCTGGTGTACGCAGCGCATCGAGATCGTGCCGAAGGCCAGGTGCACGCTCAGCCGGCTACAGCCGTCGGCAGCGGTGAGTGGGCTCGACATCGCACGGCGGTAGTCGCGCCCGCGACCCTCGAGAAAACTGTCAAGCATGGCCCACGCGGCGCGCTCGCCGCCCGCCGGCAACGCCGCGCCCAAGGCGGCCAAGCCCAGCTCGGGCAATGTGGGCAGCGCCGACGCCCTAAGGCCTGTCGCCGCTCTGATGCCGCGGGTGCGCAGTGCCGAAGGTGCCTCGGGTGCATTCATGCGCTGCGCCCATCGCGCGGCCCAACCGGACCGCGAGCGCAAGCCGCGTACCACACCGGTCTGTGGCGATTCGGTCCAGTTCACGCCATGGCTGCGGCACCATTCGGCCACCGCCAGATCGCGGGCGTAGCTCCAACCCGCGCCGGTTTCTTCGTGGCTGAACAGGTGGCTGAAAGCGAACTCGCGCCGCAGCGCCTGCAGCACTTGCGGCATCGAACCGAAACGCACGAGCAGCGTCACTCCACGTTCCGACAGACCGTGCGCCAACTCCGCCATGCAGTCGAGCAGGAAGCCGACATGGCGTGGGTCGCACTCCGGGCTCGCCAGCCACTGCGGCTCGATCACCACCAAGCCTATCGCGCTGTCGAAGCGCATGGCTTCAGCCAACGGGGCGTGGTCGCGCACGCGCAAGTCGCGTTTGAACCAGACCAGCGCGGCCGTACCCGTCATTGTTTGAACCTCGTGCTTTCTCTCAGGCTACGCCGCATTTACCGTCAATGATATCGGCTCGGGGGCGATAGAAGGCGATGGATCCCGATGGGTCACAAGTGAAATCGCGAAGCCACGTGCTCTCAGCGCACGGGCGCACCGTTGATCAACATGCCCGTCAAGTTGGCGTCTTCAATCGTTGCGCTCGACAGATTGACATCTCGGAATCGGGAGCCTGCCAGATTAACATTCGTAAACGTCGGCCCTTGCTCATTCAGCAGACTCTCAAAAAGGACCCTGCTCAGCGGCCGACAATCACGTCAATTCCTGACAACACGAGTTCCAATTGACGCCTGGGTATTTTCCCAACGCGGTCGACAAGCTGGCGTTTGTCCAAGGCGACTATCAGCGACACGTTCGCAACAGAGTCTCTCGAGGGTGCGCGAAACCTGCCGTCAGATCTACCGCCGAAAAATTCCGCTTGGGGGCGATAGAAGGCGATAGATGCCGATCACCCGGCATCCGCTTCAAGCAACGTAAAGTGTGACCTACCAATCAACTTCCTGAAGTCGCGATCAAAACTGACCAAGTGCTCACCGAGGTGGATCGTCGCAGCGGCAAGCCATGCATCCGGCACGGCATTTCCTTTGAGCTGCTTCTCGATGCAAAGTTGCCGCAGGCGCGGCCACTCAGGGCCGAGCGACGCAAGGTGGACACCTTGAGCGGCAAGCAGCGCATCGACGAAGGCCAGGGCGTCGTCGACCGGCGTTGGGTCCTGGAAAATCTCGGGACTGCTTACTAGCCGCAGGAAGCTGGCCAGCACCATTGGCATAAGAATTAGCGTACTGCCCGAAGCGGCAGCTGAGGCGGCGTCTTCAAGCCAGCTGCGAGCGATACGATGGTGCGGATGGTCGCTGCGCGAAGCGGCAACGAGGACATTGACGTCAGGCGTCATCGCCCAATGCGGCCAACATTGCCTTGTTGCTCAGCGGATCGACGCCAGCCGCTAATCCGCCGCGTCCCTTAAATACGGGAAGGCGCAGCTTGCCGCGTTGGGGCGCCACCTGGCTTCGAAGTCTGAGCTGAAGCCCCTCCTCGATCACACGGGTCAGGCTCGTGCGCTGCTGGGCGGCCAGCGCCTTGGCATCGGCAAGCAACTGGTCGTTGATATCGAGCGTCGTTTTCATTGATCCATGATACAGAATTCTGTATTGGGATTGCAAATGAGGGCCGAGGAACTCAGAAGACTAGGATCTACCGCCAAATAATTCCGCTTGGGGACGATAGACGGCGATAGATGCCGAAAGGTTCTCGGTGCTTTGGCCGCCTCCGAAGGCCTCCTCGCCGCTCACAACTCCAGCAGCTTCTCTTGCAGCCATACCTTGATCAGTGATTGATAAGGCACATCCCGCGCGTTGGCAGCTGACTTTATGGAGTCAAGAAGGTGCTGCGGTAGCCGCAATGATATTGTCTGGGTAGATGGCTTCAGATTTGAAAGCACCGCGACCCGCGCTTTTTTCCAATCCATATACACCGTCGAGTCGTTCTTTTCCCAGAACGCTCTTTCCGCGGCCTCACTAGCAAATTTCGGGATGGTCTTAAGACGCTTGTTCATAAATCACGCGCTCCTTCCGGTGCATGTCTCTGGCCGATATCACCCGGATGAAGTGCCCGGCGTCTCTCAGCGTAAATGTAATGTGCAGTCGCCGCCCTTCATGGGTCTTGCCGAGGGCATGAAAGCGCAACTCAGCTTCGCTATGCCTTGGGTCGGGTATAACAAGCAACAGCGAATTAAAAAACACCTGTTCCGCCTCGGCCATCGAGACGCCATGCTGCTCATTCTTTCTCGAGTTGCCATTATCCCATTCGAAGCCAATGATTTTCGACAGATCGGCCATACCTGTATATTATTGTAATATACAACTGTTAGGCAAATCCGCGTGTACCGCGAGCCCTATTGCCTGCCGGTTGCACCAAGAAGCTTATCCAGAAGCTGATGGGGTCGAGCGACCCCAAGGACCGTGCACGGATAGTGGCCCAGGCTCGCCTGGTCGAGGCTTACGAGCGCTCGAAGTTGCCGCGTGCAACGCCGACTCTGCCGGTGCTTCTCGCCTACATAATGGATCAGCATCGACTTTCGCGCGCCGATCTCGTGCCGTTACTTGGTACAGTCAACCGCGTGAGCGAGGTCCTCAGCGGAAAGCGGGACTTGAGCATGACAATGGTGCGCCGGCTCCGCGAGCGCTGTTGGGATTATGGCGATGAAGCGGCAAGTGGCAACGTCAAGTTGCTCGGTCCTTTCGCATCGTGAAATATTCGTATATTGGCGATTCGTGCAGCCGCGATGTCCTCGTATCCAATTCGACCACCTGTATTGAAATTCTTTGGGTAGTTGGGCGAGTTCAACGGGGCAATCGTCAAACGAAGCCGAGCGCCGGCTGGAATTCGCCGAGCCACGCACCTCGCCATCCATAACGACGTTCGTTCGATAAATTGAAAAGCGGTTTGAGAGTGACCCTCATTCGGCAAGCGCGCGAGGCGCGCGCGCTTGCCATTATTCGGCTTAACGTACCTCATAGCCTCGTGCCGTCAGACACGCACTCATGGCGCGGTCGTACGCACTTCGACTACTTGCCGCACTGGCGGGCGCGACACCGCCTGCCACTTGCGTGGGGTCAAAGCCGGTTTGCGTCTTGGCCCAACTGTGACAGTCATAGCGGTCTGCCGCCTGTTGCGCCGCCCCTTGCCCATTCTTCGGGTAAATGATCAATTCCTCATGACTGCTTGGGGGTGGCGATGGGTTAGCCGCGTTCGCCGGCGGTTCGACCACCACATAACCGTTCTGAGCGGAATCCCAAGTGTAATAAACTTCGTTCGCGTAATAGTACGGAACCCCGTCGATCCACACAGTTGAGTAAAACGGAGGCAGCACTGAGACGACGACGCCGACGGGCGGTCTCACTACGACAAAGCCTGCACCGGCAGGCGCATACCAGACGCCGCCGTAGAAGTAATAGGGATGACCTCCGAAGAAGTAAGGCCGATACCCCTCAGGCAGGACTCTTACCGAGACCCCGACAGCCGGATAGTAGTGACCGTGGTTATAACGACTATCCAAGATGTGTCCGTGGCCATCGATGATCCCGGCGGGTCGGTGCTCAAATGCATATGCCGCCTGAGTGGGCGAGATTGCCTCAGTTGCATACAGTAGCGCCGCCGTCGATACGAGGGCGCCGAGCTTCGCAATCTTTTTCATAGGATCAACCTCCAAATTTGTTCCTAACCTTTTCAACTGCGCTGCATTCCGGCGCGCTCACCGGGGGCGCCGCTTGAATGCTTCGTATGCGATGAAACGCCTGCCACGTTTTTTGGTTTACGGCGGGAAAAAATCAAGAGAGCAGGCGCGTAGAGCCAACCCCATGAAACCGATGGCACTGCTTTTTTCGAGGTCTCGTATACGTCGGTTCTGAGCAAGCGAAGTACAGGGTTCCCATTTGAAGGCGGACAGTATTTGTGGAAGTGATGAGGACGCATCCCGATGGAACTGGGAAACGACGTCATCGGGGGGGACACGCCGCCCGTGCCGTCCGACCTCGGCAAGACCGAGGTCGGACTTGATAATACTTAGCTATTCTTAGGTTGACTTGACTTCAGAAAATCCTCGATAGATGCCTTGATCTTTGCAAACCACCCTGTTCCAAACTTGTTGTCGGCGGTTTTATCGCGTATTTCATTCAATTGTGCGTACATCTTTTCAAAGTCCTTTTTCGTGCCATAACCCAGCGCTTGAGCGAATTCCAGGTGTTCCCGCGCTTGATCCATCGAGGCCTTAAGCCGATCGTTATCGTCTTTAGTGCGGTTCTTCTTCTCTGCCAGGCTTTCCGCGCTTTTTAAAGCTTCCTGGGCTTTGACGACCGGCAACGGAATGACGGTATCCGTGACCACCTGCGTATTCAATGCAGTTTGCAAGACACGCTTGGCCTCATCCTTTTTGTTTTGGTCAATTAGCTTTACCGCCGACTTTATTGCATCGGGATAGGTTGCCAGCGGAATGTTGGTCACACTGATGACGGTCTCGCTTCCCAGATTTTTCAGAAGACGCCGCGCCTCTTGTAGACGCCCATCCGCGATAAAGTCCTCCGCCTGCTGCCGTACCTTCTCAACTGCATCGAGCCCCCCCTTGTACATCGTAGGTGACTACCCCGACTGCGGCCGGGGCTAATTCAAGTTTTGGGTCTCGTGCCAGAATGATATCGAGTTTGCCCGTCGCCCGTTCCAGTGCGGCGAGGGCTTCCTTTGTCTTGCCATCGTCCAGGTGCTTCAGAGCTGCTTGCGTATCCTGAATTGCACCGGTGGCATCGCCCAACAAGGTCTTACGTTTTTCCTCGGTTTGACTCTGCGACTGGTCCGATTTGGCGACCGCCGAGTCATCCGCGAAGGCGACCGTCGGGAGCACCACGAGCGAACCCAAAAGGCAGGCCAACATGGCTTTGGTCGTGATAGACATATTTCCTCCTTCTCGTGTGCAATATGCGCCGCACCGCGCGGCGCTTTCGCGGCGAACGTAGGGAACGGAAATTATTTTTCAAGTCCTACGAACTATTCGGGCCGGCGGCGTTCCTGATCCTGCAGGAGCCAATACACTGCGCCCAGTACGAGAGTCACGGCGGCGAGGGCGGCGATGGTAGGGGCAGGCGTCACACTCGCATCGAGAATGACAAACTTTCGGCTCATTGCCAGCAAGGCGATCAAGACGACGGTGCGAACCTGGATGATGCTGTCACGCCTGATCGCGGCTTTGACGATCGAATGCTTGAATTCCATGGCGATCAGCACCGTAAAGATGGATCCGAACAGGGCCTGAAAGACTTCGTGATCAAGTGGATCTAGAGCTCCTCCCAGCACGAGCGGCAGGACGCGCTCATACAGCTGAACCAGGGCAATCAAGATCAAGATTGCGATGATCAGGCTTAGTGCAATCGCGACGATCTGCTCGAAGCGCTCATAGAGCGTCATGAGAGCCCAGCGCGCGCGAACGTTACCCATTGCCGCTCCGATCGTCCGGCGGAGAGTACTTCCTGATGAAATCATACGAGTGCTCAACTTATTGGGAAGAAGGCCTGCGGCGCCGCGTTCGCGTCTTCGTCGCAGGCCTTTCATTACGTTACATCACGCTCCAATTCGAATCCGACGCGGCATCGCTTTCGCCTGTTTCGCAATGGTAATGGTGAGGACGCCGTCCTTTCCAGTTGCATGGACCTTTTCACTATCCACGGTATCCGGAAGAACGAATCTCCGATAAAAATGCCCCAGGCCCCGCTCGGAGCGCGTGTACTGTGGTTTTTCATCGGGTTTGCTGAATTCCGGAGCGGTTCGCTGACCCGACAGCGTCAAGATGCCACGCTCGAGCGTTAGCTCCACCTTGCCAGGATCGACGCCCGGGACATCCACATACAGCTCAAAGCGATCGGTGTATTCATGGATGTCCACGGCCGGTACCCAAGTTGCTGTCGCGGAACTGCTGTCGCTCTGATTGGCGTTGCCAAATAGGCGGTTGATCTCAGTTTGTAGCCGCGGCACGAGGCTCCATGGGTATTGTGTCACCAGACTGTTCATGGTGAATTCCTCCTCAAGTGTTAGCTCAAAGTCACAACTTCGCGCCGGAGCAGTCCGAACGCGTCTGGGACGACAAATAAGGATGCGGTCTCATAATTCAAGCGCGAGGATCTGTCTGTAGGTTGTCGCGTGATCTTTCTCGAGGTGCTTATGCTACGGCGATCCGCACGTGGATCAGGCCCCCGTTTAATGGGACCACAACGCGCGCACGCGAGCGCGACAGGATGACCTCAATTCTTTGGTCGCATGGCGGCGGTTACCAGGGTCAGGCTGAGTGCCGTAGCAGAAACCCAGAGCGGGGGCGGCGTTTGAACCAGACCCGACGCTATGCTCGGCATCGCGACCGAACACAACGCTGTAGCAGCGACAATGCGCGAGATCCTGGCGACCCGACGATGTGTTTCCTGCTGACTCACGCGCATGGCCGCAGCTCCACATTGACTACGGGACCGATATAACCGCGACGACGGCCGGACCGAACCGGCGATTCTCCGAGCGAACGCCATCGTGAGGGGTTCATCGGCTGGAAGCGGGGTCGGCGACGACCCGTTAGCATATCCGGCAGTGCTATTTCCAAACTCTGGGCAGCAAGCGGGTTGGCGGGTGCAGTCGTTACCGGCTGTCCGACGCGCCAGTCCTCCGTGGGCGATCGTGCGACCGCGAACACCGGGAGGCGCCCGCAGCGATACATGCGAGCAGACGGGCCCGCAACGCCATAGGGCCAACCACGTACGGTGTATTGCCGCCTCAAATCGTAGACATATGCATCCGACGGTAGGCGCGACAGCCAACCTCGAATTTCTTCATCCGAGTGGTAGGCATGGTGGGGGCGCAACGACGGAGCACGGCTCCTCAGGAAATAAGCATCCGGTAAAATCGATCTGCCCTAGTTCGGTGTCCGCGAGACCGCAGCAGGTCGCGAGCAACGCTTGGTATCGTTGGGTTGATCCGCCCCGGGTAGGCTGAGTTGAGGGTCTTGATGAGCTCCGGACGAAGGCCCGGCAGGGCTCTGACCGAGAGCGTTTTTCGGGCTTAGAATCTAGGGCAGCAATAATTTTTTTCAAGGGCCACCATATCCAAGGCAATTCGACCAGCAGCACACGTGTCAGACCCAACGGCCTCTGAACGGGAACCCTATTGGTGCGCCGCACCAGTCGGTCGTCTGCCAGCAAAACTTTTCTGTTTTCGAGACTCTTGAAAGCCGCCCATCGACGCTCTATATGCCGCTCGTCTAGGGTCTGTTGTTGTAAGGAGGTAACGACCATGAATGTTCGAGATCTTGTTCCCTGGGCTCGGGGCGATCGTGAGCGCAGCGCGACGACACGATCGGACTCCATAAGCCCGGTAGTGAGTCTGCATCGGGAGATGAATCGTCTCTTCGATGATGTGTTCCGAGGCTTTGACGACTCCCGACTCTTCGCTGGCCCCAGTGGGTGGC
>Ga0116230_10002124_pt1 | contig 19088 bp, 21 predicted proteins | sample S1TSphfallax_3_FD_88678 | JGI IMG/M metagenome (GOLD analysis project Ga0116230, IMG submission 88678) | Host-associated microbial communities from peat moss isolated from Minnesota, USA - S1T2_Fd - Sphagnum fallax MG | ecosystem: Host-associated > Plants > Peat moss > Unclassified | place...
CCCGGTCTGTTGCAGCGCGGCGCATCCTCCCTATACTTCACCGCTTTCCGAGACCGACCCAGCATCCGGGGTGTCCGGTTGCAGGGGGAGCATTCGGTGGAAGAACCCAAACCCGTCGCCATCATCATGGGCAGCCGCTCGGATTGGCCGACGATGATCTGCGCCGCGGAGGCCCTGGACAGCCTGCATGTGGCCTGGAGCGCTAAGGTCGTCTCCGCCCACCGCACGCCAGAGCGCATGGTGGCCTTCGCCAAGGGCGCCAAGGCGGCCGGCGTCAAGGTCATCATCGCCGGAGCGGGCGGCGCCGCGCATTTGCCCGGCATGGTGGCCTCCCTCACCGAACTGCCGGTGCTGGGGGTTCCTGTGCGCTCCAAGGCCCTGTCAGGCCTGGATTCGCTCCTCTCCATCGTCCAGATGCCTGGCGGGGTGCCCGTGGGCGCCTTGGCCATCGGCAAGCCGGGCGCCCGCAACGCCGGCATCCTGGCGGCGCAGATCCTCGCCCTGTCCGATCCAGACCTTGCGGCCCGGGTCGCCGACCTGCGGGCGCGGCAGACGGCGGACGTGGCCGAGACCGTCGCCGACCCCGCTTAGAGCCCATGCCTTCATCCCCCTTTCCCCTGCCCCCCGGCGCCGCGATCGGCATCGTCGGGGGAGGACAACTCGGCCGGATGATGGCCCTGGCCGCCGCTCGCCTCGGCTTTGACGTGGTGATCCTGACGCCGGACGCCGGGTCTCCGGCCGGGCGCGTGGCTATGCGTGAGATCGTGGGGGCCTACGACGATCCCGTCGCCCTGGCGACGCTGGCCGCCGCGTGCCCAGTGGTGACCTTCGAGTTCGAAAACATTCCCGCCGACGCCCTCGCCGCCCTGCAAGCCCATGGGGCCGTGGCGGCCCCTCCCGCGCAGGCCCTCGCGGTCTCCCAGGACCGGCTCGCAGAAAAGGCCTTCCTCAACGCCGCGGGCCTCACGACCGCCCCCTTCGCGGCCATCGACCGCGAGGACGACATCCCTGCGGCCCTCGAGCGCCTCGGCGTCCCTGCCCTCCTGAAAACCCGACGCGAGGGCTACGACGGCAAGGGCCAGGCTTGGATCGCAAGCCCGGACGCGGGCGCCGCGGCGCTCCATGGGCTTGGCGGGCGGCCCTGCGTCCTGGAAGGCAAGGTTGCGTTCCACCGGGAGATTTCCGTCATCGCGGCCCGCGGCCGCGATGACGCGTTCTGCGCCTACCCCGTGGGGGAGAACCATCACGAGGGGGGCGTCCTGCGCCGGTCCCTTGCGCCGGCGCCGGGCTGGCGGACCGATCAGCCGCGGGCTGAGGCCATCGCCCGCCGCATCCTGGAGGCGCTTGACTATGTGGGGGTGATCGGCGTCGAGCTGTTCCAGCTGGCGGACGGCGCCCTTGTGGTCAACGAGTTCGCGCCGCGGGTGCACAATACGGGGCACTGGACCCTGGACGGGTGCGAGGTCGACCAGTTCGAGCAGCACATCCGCGCCGTCGCCGGCTGGCCGCTGGGTCCAACCGCGCCCCTGGCCGCGGTGGAGATGACCAACCTTCTCGGTGTGGAGGCCGAGGCCTGGCAGGCCCTCGCCGGAGATCGCACCGCCCGGCTTTGGCTCTACGGCAAACGCGGATCCGCGCCCGGGCGCAAGATGGGCCACGTCAATCGCCTAAGACCCCTCCCCTGATCCTAGGTTCGATCTTAAGTCTGATGCTAAGTCCGGGCGGCGCCGTAGCGGGCGCGGCCGAGGGCGGAGGCGGCCTCGGCCGCCAACCCCGAGAGCTTGGGCAGCCGCGCCTTCCAGGTCTCGAACCGCATGACCTGCTGGAGGGCCCGGTCAAGGTGGGTCTCGGCGGCGGCCTGACCGGCGGCGAGGCGAACCGCCAGGGTCGAGCCCAGAACGGCGCCCAGAATGGCGCGCTTGGAATAATGGTTCTCATCCGCCGACACGTCCCCGGCCCAGCGCCAGAGGCCGTCGGCCGTCTCCCAGCCAAGGCGAAGCCCTAGGGCGGCGTTGGGCGGAAGGGCGAGGAACAACGCTGCGGCGCGCGTCGCCGCTTCATCGTCGAGGGCCGCCTCCACACGGACGGCGACGGCGGTGCGGATTCTTTGGCGGATTTTGAGGTTCGCCGGATCCACCGCCCCGAGACGCTCCAGGGCGCGGCTGTCGTGGCGGCGGACCAAGAGGGCGGCGAGGTCGCGACCGCCGTAGGGGATAACAAGCTCCGCTTCTGCGGGCGAAAGGCCCGCCGCCTCGGCCGACCGGCGGGCGAGACGGTCGCTCCAAAGGCCCCGTCGCGCCAGAAGGACGGCCTGATCCAGGATGCGGGTTTCGGCGGTGTCAGCCCAGTCGGGTTCAGGGGTCGCGCTCATCCCTACAACATAGGGCTTGGCGTGGGCGGACGCACGAGGGGACATGGACAAAAGCCAAACCGTACGCTAAAAGCGCGCTCCGTTCCGGGAGGCGTGCTCCCGCGAGCTCATCCACATTTGCTCGTTCGGCGTCAAAGCCGGGCAAAAAGGGTCCAGAGGAGGGCCTAGTCATCGTTCAGATTTTCGTGCGCGACAACAACGTCGACCAGGCTCTGAAAGCGCTTAAGAAGAAGATGCAGCGCGAGGGCACCTTTCGCGAGATGAAGCGCCACGTCGCCTACGAGAAGCCCTCTGAGAAGCGCGCCCGCCAGCAGGCGGAAGCCGTGCGGCGCGCCCGCAAACTGGCCCGCAAGCGCATGCAGCGCGAGGGTCTCTTGCCCGCCCCCAAGCCCAAGGTGAAGCCGGTCGGACGTCCCGCTTAAGGCGCGGCCGCCCCTCTGGGCTCAACCGCGACGCGTCCTCTGGCGTACTGACTCTCTGATGAATAAGATCGCTTTGACGAGCTCGCCCGCGTAGCGCGGGCCGAGGAGGCCTGCGTGAGACGCGCGTCTCACGTTGGCGGCGTAACCCGATCGCGAGCGCCGGGCCGGCGCACTTTGGGCGGCCTTCCACCGCGCCGGGCCGCCCCCCGCCGTCACCGTCGCCACCGGCATCTCCCGGTCAATCTCGCCCAGGGCCAGGGCCTCCTCGGCGTCTCGCCGCCAGGCCCTGACCTCAAGAGCGCTCCAATAGATGTGAGCGGACGCGCCGAGGACCTTGGCCCGCTCCCGCCGCGCCCAAAGGGGCGGATCCACAGGATCGCCCAGGGTCGCCCGCGCGGCGGCGCCCAGGGAGAGGCGCGCCGCCAGGGGCGCCAGAAGGGACGCGCCCTGGGCCGCGCGCAAAAGCAGGCGGGCCTGGGGATCGTCCAAAGCCTCGGGCGGGGCCGCGTCCGCCAGGACGAGCCCCTTCGCCAGGTCCGGATAGCGCTGGGCGAAGACGTAAAGATGCGCCGCCGCCATGCCATGACCGACAAGGACGAACGGGCCCGCCTCACCGGAGGCGGCGATGAGTTTGCGCAGGTCCGACGCCACGGCGCGCGAATCGCGCGGCCGGGGTCCGGGGTCGGAAAAGCCGAGGCCGGCGCGGTCGTACGCCACGGTGCGGACCTCAGGGCCGAGGGCCTCCTGCACCACGGCCCAGTCGGCGGCGACGCCGAAGGCGCCGGCCTCGAACAGGACCGTCGGCGTCCCGTCAAGGGGGCCCTGGCGCACGACCCGCAGGCTTCGGCCGCCGATGTCGATCTTCTCCCCGCGCATGGCGATCCTAAAGCCCGGGAGGCGGCCCCGGAAACCGGCCTGGATGAGCGGGCCTAACCGAGCGCGCCCAGCCCGCGCGCGCGGGTCAGGAGCGCGCCCTGGAAGTCGGCGAGGCGTACGTTGGCGCCGGCGAAGTTAGCCCGCTCCGCGTCCGCATTGACAAAGCTCGCCCGCCGAAGGTCGCCGCCCGAAAAGTCCACGCCCTTGACAATGGCCCGGGAAAGATCGGTGGGCAACATGACGTCCTGGCGGATAAGGAGCGGCCCCATGCGGACCTCCCGAAGATCCGCCCCGGACAGGCGGGCGCCGGCGAGTTTGGCGCCGCGCAGGTCGGCGTGCCGCATGTTGCACCCGCGTAAATCGGCGCCTTCGAGGTGGGCCCCCTGAAGCTGCACCCCTTCCATGTCGAGGCCGTAAAAGACGGCGCCGCGCGCGGAGAGGGCGGTGAGGTTCAACCCGCGGATGGAGCCGAGGGCGCGCAGATCCGCGCCGTTGAATTCGGAAGGACGGCCCTGAGCGCCCCCGGTCTCGCACCAGAGGGCGTGGGCCTCCAGCATGTCGCGGTAGGGCAGGTCCGCGACGGCGCGGCCAGCGGGCCTTTCGGTGAGGGCGCCGGAAAGATCCGCATCGTCCACGTTCCACATGACGGTTTTGGCGCCCACGAGAATGGCGTGACGCAGGTCGGCTCCGGCGAGATCCGCGCCGGACAGGTCAGCGCCCGCGAGGTCGGCCCCGACGAAGGTGGCTTGCTTGAGGTTGGCCCGCACGAGCTTGGCGTCCTTCAGGACCGCGTCGGTGAAGTCCGCCTTGACGGCCATCACCCCGGAGAGTTTGGAGCGTTGAAGATTGGCGCCCCTGAGGGTCGCGCCCTGGGCCTGGGCGGCCTTGGGCGCATGTTCGATGATGCGGTATCCGCGGGCGGGATCAGCCGCCGCTATGGCCCCCTCGCGCAGATCCGCCTCAAACAGGTCCGCACCGGTGAGGTCGGCGCCGCGCAGGCTCACGCCCCTGAGATCGCACCGCCTGAGGGAGGCCTCCACCAGACGCACGTCCTGCATGTCCGCGCCGAAGAAGTTGGCGTTATCCAGGCGCGCCCTCTCCAAGTTGGCGTCGCGCAGGATGGCCCCAGTGAAGTCCGCGTCCGTGAGGTTGCGGTGGGCCAGAGTAAGGCCGGAGAGATCGCACCAGGCGAAAGCAGCCCGTGCGCCGCCCGGCTTGGCGAGCCACAGCCGTTCGTGGCGCACGCAAACGGCATCGGCTTCAGCCTGGGTGAGACGACGGTGCTCGACCGCGGTTCGGTTCATCGGCGCGCGCCTTGGTGACCCCTCGGCTTACGGCGGAAAGGGTTAACGGACGCGAAACGGGATCGCGCCGTCCGCGTCCGCGCGCCGGCTTACGCCGCCGGCAGGGGCTGGGCGCGGGCCTCGTCCAGATAGCGGGCCCCCTTGGGCTTCAGCTCCGCCGACATGTCGATGAGGAGCGGGTTGCCTGTGGGGATCTCCACCGCGGTGATCTCGCCGTCCGGGACGGCGAACAGGTGCTTGACGATGGCCCGCAAGGAGTTGCCGTGGGCCGCGATCATGACGGTCTCGTTAGCGGCGAGCCGAGGCGCTATCTCGGCGGTCCAATAGGGGAGAACCCGCTCCAGGGTCGTTTTCAGACTTTCCGTATCCGGGATGGGCGCGCCGGCGTAGCGCCGGTCGCCGGTGAAGTCATAAGCGCCGCCCGAAGCCAAAGGAGGCGGAGCAACGTCGTAGGATCGGCGCCAGATCTTCACCTGGTCGTCCCCGTGACGCTCTGCGGTTTCGGTCTTATCGAGACCCGTGAGGCCGCCGTAGTGACGCTCGTTCAGCCTCCAGTCCTTGACCACCGGGATCCAGAGCTGACCGGCGCCCTGCAGGGCGATCTCGCAGGTCCTGATGGCGCGCGTGAGGACGGACGTGTAGGCGCGGTCGAACGCGACCCCCGCGTCCAGAAGCTTCGCTCCGCCGGCCTCAGCCTCGGCGACGCCCTGGGGCGTGAGATCCACGTCGACCCAGCCCGTGAACCGGTTTTCGAGGTTCCAGCGGCTTTGGCCGTGGCGCAGAAGGACGAGGGTCGGCATGGGTTTTATGGCTCCGGCGGCAGGGCTTGGGGCTAAACACCGCGCGGGGGAGCGTCAAGCGCGGGCCCCGCTCTTCCACGTGAAAGGCCCGTCCGGATCCCCGCCCGCCCCCTCAGCCGCCGCCCAACGCGCCGGCCAGGGCCCCGAATTCCATCGGCATGGCGATGACAATGGTGGAGTTATGCTCGGCGCCGACTTCAGCGATGGTTTGCAGGCGGCGCAGCTCAAGGGCGCCGGGGACGGCGCCAATGGCGCGGGCCGCGCTCACGAGGGTCTCGGCCGCAGCCTGCTCGCCCTGGGCCTTGATGAGACGGGCCTTGGCCTCACGGCTCGCCTCCGCCTCCCGGGCGAGGGCCCGCTGCATTTGCTCGGGGATATCCATATCGCGGATCTCCACCGCGTCGATATCCACGCCCCATTTGCGCGCGGCCCGCTCCAAGAGCTCCATGAGCTTGGCGTTGACCTTCATACGATCTTTCAGGAGATCGTCGAGCTCATGCTGGCCGATGGTGTCGCGCAGGGCGGTCTCGGCGGCGAGGAGGACCGCGTTGTCGCGGTCGACCACCGCGTTCACCGCAAGGGTGGGGTTGACCACCTTATGCCAGAGCACCGCGTTGACCTTGACCGCGACGCCGTCCTTGGTGACGGTCTCCTGGGTGGGCAGGGACACCGTCACCGTGCGGATATCCACCTTCACCGCCCGATCGAGATAGGGGATGAGCCAGTAGATCCCGGGCCCCTTGGGGGCCTGCAGGCGGCCAAGGCGGTAGACCACCGCCCTCTGATACTCTTGGTTGAGGCCGAAACCTTTGAAGAAGGTCACCACCGCCGCGACGACGAGGCCGGCGAAGAGGAAGAAAGCGGTGACGTCTGCCCACGACATATCAGAAGCGTTACCATAATCGCGAGGGTATCGTCTGCGTCTTTGCACGGCGTGCGGCCCAGGCTCAAGGACCGCAAAATGTTTCCCACGGACTGAAGTTCGTCTATGCAGGGCGCGTCCGCGGGGAAGCGGCGCCTGCGTCCATCCTGGGCTTAGCCCTCCCCTTCCGCCTGACAGACCCTTTATGTCCGACCGTTTCTTCTATCCCCTCGCCGCCCTCCTGGCCCTCGTCCTCATCGGCCTCGCGTCCGTCTGGCCGCAGGGGATAGGCGCGCGCTCCCCGGCCCCCTTCGGCCATGCGGTGGCGCATCGACCGCCGCCGCCCGCCAAACCCCAAGGCGGGTCCAAGTCCGCCAACTCGCCCGCCCAGATCAAGCTCGATTCGCCCCTATGAAGCCGGCCGCGGAGCCCGTTAGCGTCGGACGTCGCGTCCTCGAGGCGGAGGCTCGCGCCCTCCTCCAGCTCAGCGAAAGCCTGGGAGGGACCTTCGCCTCCGTGGTCGACCTCATGGGCAGGGTCAACGGGCGGGTGGTGGTCACGGGCGTCGGCAAGTCCGGACATGTCGGGCGCAAGATAGCCGCGACCCTGGCGTCCACCGGAACGCCTGCCCTGTTTGTCCACGCCAATGAGGCGAGCCACGGGGATCTTGGCATGATCGGCCAGGACGACGCGGTGCTCGCCCTATCCAAATCCGGAGAGGTGCGCGAACTCGCAGACGTCATCGCCTACGCCAAGCGTTTCGCCATTCCCCTCATCGCCATCACCGCAGACGCCGCCAGCGCCCTCGGCCGGGCGGCCGACCATATCCTGCTCTTGCCCGACGCGCCTGAAGCCACGGACGCGGGGCTCAACGCCCCCACAACCTCGACCACCCTGCAAATCGCCCTCGGCGACGCCCTCGCCGTGGCCCTCCTGGAGCGCCGCGGGTTCAGTCCGAGCGATTTTCGCGTGCTTCACCCCGGCGGCAAACTCGGCGCGGCCCTCAGGACCGTGCGCGACCTCATGCACGCTGGGGAGGCTCTGCCCCTGACGACCCTCGCCGCTCCCATGAGCGAGGCCTTGCTCATCATGACGCAGAAGCGGTTCGGCGCCGTCGGCGTCACCGGCGAAGACGGCAGGCTTGTGGGCGTCATCACCGATGGCGACCTGCGGCGACACATTGACGGCCTTATGGCGCACTCGGCCTCGGAGGTCATGAGCCGTCACCCCAAGACCATCAGCCCGGACGCCCTCGCCGCGGAGGCCCTCAGGCTCATGCAGGGCCGGATCACCGTGCTCTTCGTGGTCGAAGACGAGCGCCCGGTGGGCATCGTGCACGTTCACGATCTTCTTAGAAGCGGCGTCGCATAATCCTCCAGCGCCTGCGAACGATTGCGGGGGTTGTGCAGTCCAGATACACCACCGCAAAACGTCCAGGGACCAGAACGATGTCGATGAAGCCCAGCTCAGATCTTCGTCCCAACACCCTGGCGTTCGAAACCGAACCCCTGGTCAAGCCGTCGGGTTTTCGGGAGTACGACGCCCGCTGGATCCTTGAAAAGGAGATCAATCTCCTGGGGATACAGGCCCTGGGTCTGGGCCTCGGCGCCGTGGTGCAGGAGATGGGAGCCGCCCCGCGCATCGTGGTGGGCCACGATTTCAGAAGCTACTCCCTCAGCGTCAAACAAGCCCTCACCTTGGGCCTCATCGCGGCGGGTTGCGAAGTTCTGGACATCGGCCTCGCCCTCTCGCCCATGGCCTATTTCGCCCAGTTCGACCTGGACGCACCGTGTGTCGCCATGGTGACAGCCAGCCACAACGAGAACGGATGGACCGGGGTGAAGATGGGCGCCCAGCGCCCCCTGACGTTCGGTCCTGACGAAATGGGCCGGCTGCGCGACACCGTGCTTTCCGGCGGCGGCGTCGAGCGCCCGGGCGGACGCCTCACGCGGGTCGACGGGGTGATGGAGCGATACATCGCCGATGTGGCGGCGAAGACCAAAATCCGCCGCCCCCTGCGTGTGGTGGCCGCGTGCGGCAACGGGACCGCCGGCGCCTTTGCGCCCGAGGCGTTGAAACGCATGGGGGTGGAGGTGATCCCCATGGACTGCGACCTCGACTGGACCTTCCCCAAGTACAATCCCAACCCTGAAGACCACCATATGCTTCAGGAGATGGCCGCCGCCGTCCGCGCCCACAAGGCCGATCTCGCCCTCGGGTTCGACGGGGATGGCGACCGGTGCGGGGTTGTGGACGATGAAGGCGAGGAGATCTTCGCCGATAAGATCGGCCTGATGCTCGCGCGCGACCTCAGCGGGCTGCATCCTGACGCCACCTTCATTGTGGATGTGAAATCCACCGGCCTTTACGCTACCGATCCAATTCTCAAGGAGAACGGGGCCAAAACCGTCTACTGGAAAACCGGCCACAGCTACATCAAACGCAAGACCGCGGAGCTGAAAGCCCTCGCGGGGTTTGAAAAGTCAGGACACTTCTTCTTCAACGCGCCCCTGGGCCGCGGCTACGACGACGGTCTGGTGGCCGCCGCACAGATCCTGGCCATGCTGGACCGCAACCCGGGTAAAACCCTCTCAGATCTGAAGCGCGGCCTGCCCAAGGCCTTCACCTCCCTGACCATGTCGCCCCACGCGGACGATGAGCGCAAATACGCCGTGGTCGACCAGGTGGTTCGGGACTATCAGGACCTCGCCGCCGCCGGCGGCACAATCCTCGGACGCAAGATCAAAGAACTCGTCACGGTGAACGGCGTCCGCGTCGCCCTTGAGGACGGCTCTTGGGTCCTGGTGAGGGCCTCGTCCAACAAGCCCGAACTCGTTGTGGTGGTGGAGAGCATGTCTTCGGAAGACGACATGCGAGCCCTGTTCCGCGACGAAGTGAAGCCCCGCCTCGCCCGCATTCCAGGCGTGGGCGCCTACAACCAGGAAATCTGACGCCTCCCGCCTCGGCGCGGTCCGGGCGGCCGCAAGGGGCCGCGGCCGCGGCGCGGGCCTCAGGCGGCGGCGAGCTTCAAGGCGTCGGCGATGTCGCGCACTACCTTGGCGATGAGCCGTTCGTCATCCCCTTCGGCCATGACGCGAATGAGCGGCTCAGTACCCGACGGGCGAACGAGGATTCGTCCGGACCCGTTAAGACGCCCCTCGGCGTTGGCGATGGCGGTCTGAACCGCATCGGACTTGAGGGGCTCGCCGCCCGGCGCCACCCGGACGTTCACAAGCTTTTGCGGCACAGGCTCGAACTGACGCGCGAGGGCGCTCATGGGCTTTCCGCTCTCCACCATGACCGCCAAGACCTGCAGGGCGGAGATGAGGCCGTCGCCCGTGGTGGAGATGTCAGACAGGATGACGTGGCCGGAAGGCTCCCCGCCGACGTTGAAGCCGCCCTCGCGCATGCGGGCCATGACGTGGCGGTCCCCGACCCGGGTGCGCTCCAATAAAAGGCCCCTCGCCTCGAGAAACCGCTGCAGCCCGAGATTGGACATGACCGTGGCGACCACGCCGCCGCCCGACAGGCGTCCGGTCTTCACCCAGGCGTCGGCGATGATGGCCAAGATCTGGTCGCCGTCCACCAGATGGCCTTTCTCGTCGCACAGGACGAGGCGGTCCGCATCCCCGTCGAGGGCGATGCCTATGTCGGCGCGATAGTCCTTCACGGCGCGAATCACCGCCTGGGGATGGGTGGATCCGCATTCCTCATTGATGTTCATGCCGTTGGGTTCGACGCCGATGGAAATCACCTCCGCCCCTAGCTCATAAAGCGCCGTGGGGGCCACCTTGTAGGCGGCGCCGTTGGCGCAATCCACCACCACCCGCAGGCCCGCAAGGCTCAGACCCCTTGGGAAGCTCGCCTTGGCGATCTCCACATATCGGGCCTGGGCGTCGTCGATCCGCACCACCCGGCCGAGGTCGCGCGCTGCGGCGAGGTCGTCCTGGAGCGGACGGTCCATGAGGGCTTCGATTTCCGCCTCCCGCTCGTCGGACAGCTTGTAGCCGTCAGGTCCGAACAACTTGATCCCGTTGTCGGTAAAAGCGTTGTGGGAGGCCGAGATCATCACCCCAAGGTCCGCCCGCATGGACCGGGTCATCATGGCCACGCCCGGCGTGGGCAGGGGCCCGAACAGACGCACATCCATGCCCACGCTGGTGAACCCGGCCACGAGAGCCGGCTCAACCATGTAGCCTGACAGACGGGTGTCCTTGCCGATGACCACGAGATGGCGACGGTCGTTGTCCGAACAGTGGAGCTTGCCGGCCGCCAGCCCTACGCGCAGGGCGACCTCCGCGGTAATGGGGAAGGAGTTTGCAGCGCCGCGGATGCCGTCGGTGCCGAAGTAGCCGCGCTTGCTCATGAACGGGGTCCAGATTGTCGAAATGACCGGAAACCTAGTTTTATACCCGATCCGGTTCGCGAATGATAAAGCACGGCCGCGTCAGGTTCATCCCCTGCGCGGGCCCTACAAATAGGTGAGGCGGAAAAGACCATGTGCGGCATTATCGGCATCGTCGGATTGAGCCCTGCAGCCCCGCGCCTGATCGAGAGCTTGCGCCGCCTGGAATACCGCGGCTACGATTCAGCGGGGATTGCGACCCTGACCGCCGCCGGCCTTGAGCGGCGCCGCGCGCCCGGAAAGATCCGCGCCCTGGAGGAGGTGCTCCTCGCCCATCCCCTGCCCGGCGCCGTCGGCGTCGGCCATACCCGCTGGGCCACCCATGGTCCGCCCACGGAGCGCAACGCCCACCCCCAGAGGGCGGGCCGGGTGGCGGTGGTGCATAACGGCATCATCGAAAACTTCGCGGTCCTCAAGACCGAGCTGCGCGCCGCGGGCCGAAGCTTCGAAAGCGACACCGACACCGAGGTGGTCGCGCACCTCATCGACCAGGCCCTGGAGAGCGGCCAGGCGCCCCTCGCCGCCTTCAAAACCGCCCTGGACCGCCTTGAGGGCGCCTACGCCCTGGGCGTGCTCATCGAGGGAGAGGAGAACCTCGTTCTCGGCGCCCGCCGAGGCTCGCCCCTCGTGGTCGGCTATGGCGAAGGCGAGATGTTCATCGGGTCCGACGCCCTCGCCGTCGGCCCGTTCACCACAACCATCTCCTACCTGGAAGAAGGCGACTACGTCGCCATCGACCACGACCGCGCCCTGATCTTCGACGCGTCCGGCGTTCCGGTCAGCCGCGCCCGACATCAGGTCGCCGCCTCCGCGGCCCAAGTGGAAAAGGGGGCCTTCCGCCACTTTATGGCCAAAGAGATCCATGAGCAGCCCGACGCGTGCCAGCACACCCTCTCCGCCTATCTGGATCCGGTCGCGGGACGCGCCCGCTCCCGCGGGCTGGATTTCGCCAACATCGAGCGCATCCAGATCATCGCCTGCGGGACCGCGTATCTCGCCGGCCTCACCGCCAAATATCTCTTTGAGACCACGGCCCGTCTTCCCGTGGACGTGGAGATCGCCTCGGAGTTCCGCTACCGCAACCCAGCGGTCGCGCCGGGAACTTTGGCCTTGGCCATCTCCCAGTCGGGAGAGACCGCCGACACCCTGGCGGCCCTGCGCTGGTGCAAGGAGGCGGGGCTTTCCACGGCGGCCCTGGTGAACGCGCATCAGTCCTCCATGGCTCGGGCGGCGGACTGCATGCTGCCGACCCACGCCGGCCCTGAGATCGGGGTGGCCTCCACCAAAGCCTTCACCGCCCAGGTCTGCGCCCTGTCGTCCCTCGTCATCGCGGCCGCCGCGCAACGGGGGGCCCTGCCGTCCGGAGAGGAGGCTCGTCTGGTCGCCGTCCTCATGGAGGCGCCGCGCCTCATCAGCGCAGCCCTCGGGGTGGAGCATAAGGTTCGGGAGATCGCGTACGGCCTCTCTAAGGCGCGTGACGTGCTCTACCTCGGACGCGGCCTCACCTACGCCCTGGCTCTGGAAGGCGCCCTTAAGCTGAAGGAGATCAGCTATATTCACGCCGAAGGCTACGCCGCGGGCGAGCTCAAGCACGGTCCCATCGCCCTCATCGACGAGGCGACGCCTGTGGTGGTCATCGCCCCATCGGACGGTCTGTTCGACAAGACTCAATCCAACATGCAGGAGGTGGCCGCCCGGGGCGCGCCCATTATCATGATCACGGATGAAGCGGGTCTGGGCCATGCGCCCCTCCTGGCGGACGTGATCCTCGCCCCGGCCTGCGATCCCTTCATCGCCCCCCTCGTCTATGCGCCGGCGATCCAGCTCTTGGCCTATCATGTGGCGGTTCATAAGGGGACCGATGTGGATCAGCCGCGAAACCTCGCGAAATCGGTCACTGTTGAATAGTTCGGTCACCCTTGGCGTGTAGAGTGCGCGTACGAAAAAAGGGGTGTTGAATGAAGAAGGTCCGCAAGGCGGTGTTTCCCGTAGCTGGTCTGGGAACGCGCATGCTCCCCGCCGCCAAGACTGTCGCCAAGGAAATGCTGACCGTGGTGGACAGGCCGCTCATCGATTACGTGGTCAAGGAGGCCCGCGCCGCGGGCATTGAACAGTTCATCTTCGTCACAGGACGCGGAAAGTCGGCCCTCGAGGACTATTTCGACCACCACGTCGAGCTCGAAACCACCCTGGCCGCCAAGGGCAAAACCGCGCTTTTGGACCGGATCGTCGGCGATCTGCCGGTGGAAGGGGACATAGCCTACGTCCGCCAGATGGCGCCCCACGGCCTCGGTCACGCCGTCTGGTGCGCCAGGCACCTCATTGGCGACGAACCCTTTGCGGTCATTCTCCCCGACATGATCATGGACGCAGAGCCCGGCGCTACAGCCCAGGCCGTCGCGGCCTACGAGAAAACCGGCGGCGCCAACGTCATCGTCGTAGAGCCCTGCCCGCCGGGGATGACCCATCTCTATGGCGTCGTGGCCCTGGAGGGGTCCGAGGGGCGATTGAACCGAATGACCGGCATGGTGGAGAAGCCTGCGCCAGGCACCGAGCCCTCCAATCTCTTCATTTCGGGGCGATACGTCCTCAACCCGGAGATTTTCCCCATTCTGTCGGAACGCAAAAGGGGCGCGGGCGGGGAAATCCAGCTGACCGACGCCATGGCTAAGCTCATGGCTGACCAACCCTTCTACGCCCTGGAGTACGAGGGCTCCACCTACGACTGCGGCGACCGGCTCGGCTGGCTGCGCGCCAATCTCGCCCTCGCCCTGAAGGCGCCCGGCTTTGGCGAAGACGTGGCCGCCATGGCGCGCGCCTTGCTCGGCTCGTCCTGAGTTCAAGGTCAGGCGAGGTCCCGTCCCAGCTCCTCCACCGCCCCGATCATCCGTTGGAGGTCCTGGGGACGAGACAGGCGATGGTCGCCGTCCTTAATCAGCGTGAACACGACGTCGGGCGACCGAATGGCCTCGGCCGCCTTCAGGGCGTGACGCCAGGGCACGTCCGGGTCGCCGGCGCCCTGCAAGATCCGGGTCGGCCCGTCTATGGCGATGGGTCCGGGAAGAAGCCGCCAGGATCGCCCCTCCTCCAGGAACGCGCGGGTGATGGGGTAATCCGCCCCATAGGCCGACGGGCGGCGGAAAACCCCGTCCCGCGCAAGGGCCAGACGATCCGCGGCCGTCAGCGCCGGCTCGAGCAGGGCTGAGGTGAAATCCAACGCCGGGGCCATGAGGACAAGGCCCGCCACGCGGCCCGGGCGCGCAAGGGCGGCCAGGCAGGCCAGCCACCCGCCCATGGAAGACCCCGCCAGAATGACAGGGCCCTCGCTCAAGGCGTCCACGACCCTCAGAACGTCCGAGCGCCACCGGCCTATGGAGCCGTCCTGGAAAAGGCCCGACGACGCGCCGTGGCCGAAATAGTCGAAGCGGATGAAGCTTCGCCCGGCCGATTGGGCCCAGGCGTGGAGGGCGAGGGCCTTGGAGCCCTCCATGTCCGATCCGAACCCGCCTAAAAAGATCACGCTGGGCCCTGCGCCCCTCAGGCGGTGAAACGCCAGGGCGTGCCCGTCGGGCTGGTGCAACCGCTCGGCCGCCGATGGGTTCACGACCGCTTCGCTCCAGCGACGGGGCCGAAACCCTAGTGCTCGGTCGTCTTACGGTCCCGCAGGGCGAACACCCCCGCCACGACCATCACCACCGCGACCACGAACCCGGTTCCCGGCCCCGCCGGCGTGCAGAACCAGAAGATGAGAAGCGCCACAAGGGCGGCCACGCCCAGGGCCACCCATTTGAACAGGCCCATGACCCTATGATAGGTGGACGCATGGTCTTTGATCGGCATGTCGCCGTGGTGATCGGCGCCTGCGCCGCCGTGCTCGGCCATCAGTCAAAATCCCCGCTGTCTTGGACGCCCGGACTATAGCCGCGCCCACGTCGGGCTCAAGCCGGGGGACGCGGGAAATGGTGAAATCCCCGGGGCCTGGGGCGTGTGAATGGAGCGTTTAGCCTTGGTTCTACTGCAACGCGGCCCCCTGCGCGCCGCGGCGGCGCGCCTTGCCGCCTTCATCTGCGTCGCCGCAGCGGCGCAGGCGTCGGCGCAGAACGCCTCTGACGGCGCCGCCCCACCCCTCGCCCCTCTTGGCGAAGCGACGGCCTGGGTCGAGCTGACGGGTGCCGGGCCAGTGGTGCGGGCGGTCACGGACAAGGCCGAGTGCCCGGTCCTGCGCGTCGATGGACGTCCGGCGCCCATGACGGTTCGCGCGCGGCCTGATCCCGCCTTCCCCGAGACCCTCTGTCAGGCGAAGCTCCCCCCTCGGGCCAAACGTCTCGAGCTCTTCGGCCGTCCCTTGCCCATGCCCAAGGCGCGCGTGGACCGCATCGTGATCATGGGCGATTCGGGATGTCGGCTGAGGGGTCTGTCGGTGCAAGACTGCAACGATCCCCACGCCTGGCCCTTCGCCGAAGTCTCCCGACGGGCCGCCGCGGAAAAGCCGGACCTCGTGATCCATGTGGGGGACTACTATTACCGTGAGACCGCGTGCCCCCTGAACTGGAGCGGATGCGCCGGCAGTCCACACGGCGACGCCTGGCCCACCTGGGCGGCGGAGTTTTTCGAACCCGCCCGCCCCCTCCTTGCCGCAGCGCCCTGGGTGTTCGCCCGCGGCAACCATGAGCTCTGCACCCGCGGCGGCGAGGGCTGGTTTCGGCTTCTGGACGCCGGGTGGACGCCCCTCGCCTGCCCCGCGCGGTCGGCGCCGTTCAGCGTGCCCCTCGGCGGGGTGAGCCTGCGGGTGATCGACGGCTCCGACGCCGAGGATCGCTCAGCCCCGCCCGCGGCCGTAGCCGCGTTTCGCGCCGACCTTCAAGCCTTTGCCCCCAACCCCGCCGAACCGGCCTGGATCTTGACGCACAGACCCATCTGGGGTCGCGTACCCGTCGCGCGCATCGGTCCCGTCGGTCCCCTCAACATCACCATCAACGCAACCGAGCAGGCCGCCGCCAGGGGCGCGGCCCTGGACGGGGTGGACCTGATACTCTCCGGGCATATCCATCATTTCGCCAGCTTCTCCTTCGGCCCGACGCGTCCGGCGCAACTCATCGTCGGCACGGGCGGCGATCTCGGCGAGGCGGCGGATCTGGAAAAGGCCCGCGCAGAACTCCCGCAGATCGACGGCCTCCAGGCCAAGAGCCTGGAATTTGAGGAATTCGGCTATTTCGTGCTCGACCGCGACGGGGAGGCCTGGCGGGGGATCTTCAAGAGCGTAGACGGCCGGGTGCGGGCGGTCTGCCGGCTCAAGGGCCGTGATCTGGCGTGCGAAAGGGGCGCTTCGGGACCTTAGTCCTCCGCCTCCGGCGGCGCCTGAGGGCTTCGGGCGCCCGCCCCCCATCGCGGCGAGGCGCGGCGGCCTTTACTCACCGCCCGGCCCGGCTTCTCCTCGCCCTTGGCCTTGGCGGTTATTTCCTTCAGCTTGCGTCCCTGCTGCTGGGACAAGGCGGCCCCTTGCGCCCCCTTTTCCGGATCCGCAAAGGCGCGGCCATAGGTCTTCACCCGGGTTTCAACCGACCCGAGGAACTCGCCTTCCCAGTCAGAGAGGGCCACGCCGGACACCGCCGCAGCCTGCTGCGCCCGGCGCAGGGCCCTCAGCGCCTGGCGCTGGGCGCGGACGCGCGCCTGGGCGGCCTGAGCCGCCCGATCCATCGGCCGGCGGTTCAAAGCCCCCCGATGGCGGATAGATAGAGGTCGATGAGCGCTTCCTCCTCCTGACGCTTGGCCTTGTCTTGTTTTCTAAGGCGGACGACCTTGCGCAGAACCTTAACGTCAAACCCGTCGCCCTTGGCTTCGGCGTAGACCTCCTTCAGGTCGTTCATGACCCCGGCCTTGTCTTCCTCAAGGCGCTCGATGCGCTCAATGAGGGTCTTGAGCCGCCCTTGGGCGGCGGTGTTGAGAACGTCGTGCGCGACGGAGGCGTCGTCAGCCATGGGAAAGCGACCTTGGGGGAATCGAAGTGGAAGCCCGGGACCCTAGCGGGCCGCTGCGGCGCTCACAACAGGCCGAAGGCGCGCAAGGCCGGGCGAAGCGCCGCCGGATCGGAGAAATGGTGGGTGTGAAAGCCCATGGCCTCAGCGGCTCGGATGTTGGCCTCGCTATCGTCCACGAACAGAAGGGCGGACGGCTCCAGCCCGATGCGCTGGACGGCGATCTTGAAGATCTCAGGGTCGGGTTTAACGACCCCCTCCTCGGCGGAGACCACCGTATCTTTAAAGAGCGCAAAAACGCCGCTCATGGCCCGCACCCCCGGCCAGGCCTCCCGGGACATGTTGGTGAGCCCGTAAAGGGGAACCCCGGCGGCGTGAAGCGCCTCGATGGCCGCTTCAGTCTCAGGAATGGTCCCCGAGAACATTTCCGGCCACCGGTCCCACCACGCGGCGATTTCAGGCGCATGGTCAGGATGAAGGGCCGTCAGGCGGGCGATATTGTCCCTAAAGGATAGGCCGCGGTCGACCTCCACATGCCACTCCATGGTGCAGACAGTGGAGAGGAAGCGGTCCCGCGCAGCCGGATCGGGAAAAATCTTGTCATAGAGGGTGGCCGGGCTCCAGCGCACCACAACGTTGCCGATATCGAAGAGAACGGCGCGAGGCCTCATGGCGCAAGCCGCCCCTGGGGCGCGCAGCCTTGAGGGACTTTTGTCAGCCCTGCTTGGCCTTGAACCGCGGGTCGGTCTTGTTGATCACATAGACCACGCCCTTACGACGCACGACCTTGCAGTCGCGGTGGCGGCCCTTCAGGGACTTCAGAGAGCTTCTGACCTTCATGGGACGTCTCGACTGGGCTCGCAGGGAGGGACGCCAGGGCCCTCCCCGGCGGAGGGAGGCTTCTATAAGCGGGGCCCTGAGAAGTCAACTCCGCCGCAGCCTCCGCCTCAGTCCCCAAAGCGCTGGAGCCCTAGGCGTTGCGCAGCGCATCTTTTCCGCGACTTAGGCGTTTGTGCACCGTTCGATCCCCGACCCGACGCTCACCACCCCCTCGCCGGGGCTCGCGGGGCGTCGCGCCGGCGGTCGTCTGCGATCACGCGCCGGCCTCTTAGAGCCGCCGCGGGCTTAAGCCGTTCAACCGTCCACTTCAACGGAGCGTCCCATGCGCCTTCCCATTTTGCCCCCGAGCCAGCTCAACGCCGAACAGACCCGGCTCTACGAGGCGTTCCGCACGCAGATCGATGGGGGCTTTACGGGGTTCAAGACGGTGCGGGAGGACGGCGCCCTGCTTGGGCCCTGGAGCGTCTGGATCCAAGAGCCCGTCGTGGGCGAGGCGACCCGGGGCCTTTTGGACGCCATCAGCGGCATGAACCGGCTGCCGGACGCGGTAAAGCAGGTGGCCATCCTCGCTGTCGGCGCCCGATCCAAGGCGGCCTATGAGATGTACGCCCACGCGGCCGTGGGCGGGCGCGACGGGCTCAGTCCCTCCAAGATTGGGGCGATCTGCGCCGGTCAACGCCATGCTGACCTCACCCCGGAAGAGGCCGTCGCTTTTGACGTGGCCATGGCGCTCATGGACGGCGGCGTCCTGCCGGGCCCCACCTACGCCGAGGCGCGGGAGACCCTGGGTCAGCCCGGCCTCAACGAGCTCATCCAGATCGTCGCCCTTTATGGTTTCGTCTCCACTATCCTGAACGCCTATAACGTGCCCACGGAAGGACCGGACGACGTCTAAGGCGTCGGGGCGAAAGGGCCGCGCCTCGCTGAGGCGGCGGCGCGATCCTCGCCGCCCTTGCATTGGGCGCCTTGCTGAGGCCGCCGATAGCCTCCACGGTTCCGCCCTGGCTGATGAAGGATGAGGGCGGCGTCATGCGAGGTTTAAGAGGGGCTTTAGCGGCCCTGGCGGTCCTCGGCGGCCTGGTCGAGGCACGGACGTCTGAAGCGCAAGCCACGGCGCCGCAGCGCACGCCCCTCGCCGTCATTCCCCTGAAAGACGTCAAGCGCGTCTCTCGGGTCGTGACGACCCGTGTAGACTTCGCCCCCGGGCAGATCATGCCGACGCACACCCATACC
>Ga0116230_10002125_pt1 | contig 19084 bp, 17 predicted proteins | sample S1TSphfallax_3_FD_88678 | JGI IMG/M metagenome (GOLD analysis project Ga0116230, IMG submission 88678) | Host-associated microbial communities from peat moss isolated from Minnesota, USA - S1T2_Fd - Sphagnum fallax MG | ecosystem: Host-associated > Plants > Peat moss > Unclassified | place...
CGGATGCGCGCCGCGTCATTCTCGGTCTCCAGGTCGCCTTCGATGACCGCGATCCGGTAGCGCTTGGACAGCGCGTCGATGGTGGCTTCAAGCAGCGCGGTCTTGCCCGCCCCCGGCGAGGACATCAAATTGATGACCAAGACACCGTGCGCATCGAAGTGCGCGCGATTATGCGCTGCGAACTGATCGTTCGCGCTGCGCAAATCGCGTAGCACCTCGACGACGAGCGGCGAACTTCTCGGCGTTGCATTGCAACCGCAGTCTTGGCACATCGGTACATCCCCCTCCTCAATCAATTCAAGTGCATCTCGACACGCAGCAGACGCAGCTCCTGGCCCGAAACGATCGAGGTTCGGTAGCCGCCGCATTGAGCGCAGATCAGACGGTTCGCCGCCGCGGCCGAAATGGTCCCGCAAGCAACGCATTCCACCTGCACGCCCACCGGCTCGATCACCAACTCCGCGGCAGCCGCACAGCCTCTTGCGCGCATGACGTCGAAGGCACTGCGCAGCAGACTCGGATCGACACCGGACAGCGGTCCGATCTCGATCGTGATTTTGTCCACGGTGGCCTGTGCGAGTCCGGCGGAACGATAGCCCACGGCGATATCGGTGACCTGACTCAACATCGCCTGACAGATCGATAGTTCATGCACGCTGCAAGCTTAAAAGCGGCGCCTGTGCTTGTATGTACGATAACGAACAGACGATGCCGGCTGGCCAATGATCCCATCAACGCTCTTCCTGCGAGGATCTATGCCAGCCACTTCCAATGCGATGCGAACGGCAGACACCGAGGCTGCCTGGTTTGAGCAACCGTCCGGAATCCTGGTGCTGGGCTTCGGCAACGTCTTGTTGAGCGACGACGGCGCCGGCGTGCGCTTGATGGAACGCCTGCGCGACGAACTCGGCGCGACCGCGGCCGAATTCGTCGACGGCGGCACCATGAGTTTCGGCCTGCTCGCGCATGTGGAGGCGGCCACCTCGATCCTCGTGATCGATGCGGCCAATATCCACGAACCTCCGGCCACGGTTGGTGTCTTCGAAGGGCGGCGCATGGACCAATTCCTCAGGGGATTTCGTCGCCGCACGGTGCACGAAGTGGGTCTCGTCGATCTGCTGGATTGCGCGCGACTGTTGGGCTGCTTACCGCGACAGCGTGCGCTGCTCTGCATACAACCCCAATGCATCGAATGGTCGACCTCGCTGTCCGCGCCCGTCGAGCGGGCGCTGATCGACGCCGCACAACGGGCCAAGGCGATCTTGCAACGCTGGCGCGCCGCATGAGCCGCCTCAGCAGTATCCCCGTTCGCGTCGAGGGAACGCTGCCGGCGGTCGGCGTGACCTCACCCGAACCACGATCCGCTCCGGGGAGCGAGCGCAACGGCGGCCTTGGCGGCGGCGTTGCCGCGATCTTGATGGAGCTGGCCACCTGCCTCGACCGACTCGCGCAGCACGAGGAGTCCGCAGTGATCGATCTACGCAGCCTGCCGATGAGTCCCTCCGACCGTCTGGAACTGCAACAGGCACTGGGTGACGGCGAGGTCCAGGCGACACTGAATGCCGAAGGCGCATCGACACTGCGCGAAACGCAATTTGCGGGCATTTGGTGGATCGAACACCGTGACCGCGATGGTGAACTGGTCGCAGAACTGCTCGAAGTCGCAAGATTCCCGCAGATTCTCGGCACAGTGACCGATGAGATCGCGCTCGCGGCTGCCGCGCTGCGCAGCCAAATCAACGGAACATCGGCGCCGGCTATGCCCAGGGGGCGGCCATGATGGACTCGACGCGCGACCCCACGGTCGGCGAGACGTTGCGGAAACACGGCGTCACGCGTCGCGGCTTCGTCAAATTCTGTACGGCCACGGTCACCGCGATGGCACTGCCCCCTTGGATGGGAGCCGCGATGGCGGAGCAACTGCGCAACTCGCCGCGGCCTTCGGTCATTTACTTGTCGTTTCAGGAATGCACGGGCTGCTTCGAGTCCTTTACCTGCTCGTTTTCACCGACCATCGAAAATCTGATGTTCAACGTCATTTCGCTCGACTACGACGATACCTTGATGGCGGCTGCGGGCGATGCTGCGGAGTCCGCGCTCGCGACCGCGATGAAGACGAATTTCGGCAAGTACGTGCTCATCGTCGACGGCTCGATTCCGACCGGAGCGAGCGGCGCGTGTTGCACGGCAGCCGGACGCAGCGCCGAGGACATCTTGCGCGAGGCGGCCAAGGGTGCTCGCGTGATCTTGGCCGTGGGCACCTGTTCCTCGTTCGGGGGCATTCCATTTGCAGACCCGAATCCCACGAACGCCTGGCCCGTCAGCGCGATCGTCGGTGATACGCCGATCATCAATGTGTCGGGCTGTCCGCCCATCCCCGAAGTGATCACGGGCACGCTACTGCAATACGTCACGACCGGCGAGATCCCGGATCTCGACGAGCATCGCCGGCCGAAGGCCTTCTTCGGCAATACCATCCATGATCGCTGCTACCGCCGCCCATTCTACGACGCGGGTAAGTTTGCGAAGACCTTCGACGATGAGGGCGCGCGCAACGGCTGGTGTCTGTACGAGTTGGGCTGCAAGGGTCCAACGACCTACAACGCCTGCGCCACGCTCAAGTGGAATGGTGGCACGAGCTTTCCAATTGAGTCAGGGCATGGCTGCCTTGGTTGCTCCGAACCCGGCTTTTGGGACAAAGGCAGCTTCTACGAGGCCCAATCGACCGCGAAATGGGGTCGCGCCGGTGAAACCTCGGGCAAGCAAGTCCTTGAACTAGTCGGCGCCACGGTCGCCCTCGGCGGTGTGCTCGGCGTGGGCTCGGCCGGCATCAGTCGATTGCACCAGACGCATTTGGAAAAGGATCGGAACGAGGACGTCACCAAGGACGAACCATGAACGTGGATCTCTTGTCATTTGCGCGGGGGCCCGCACTCAAGTTCGCCCTGGGAATATTCTGTGCCGGCGTCGTGTGGCGAATCCTAGCGTTTTGCCTGCTGCGCATCCGGCGCGACTTCAACCGGCCGCGCAACTCGATGCTGAAATACCTGTGGACGGGAGTCTTCGCCACCGCTTCTCGTTCCTGGCCGCACCCGGAATTCATCAAGCGCACCGGTGCCGGCGAGGCTCTTGGTTACAGCTACCACATGGGTTTGTTCGTGGTGATACTGTTGTTCGGCCCGCATATCGCGTTTCTAGGCAGCTTGTTCGGTATCACCTGGCCTGGATTACCCAGCAGTGTCATTACCGCAATCGCCGTCGTTACCGCGACCTTGTTCCTCGGTGTGCTGTTTCGACGCGTGACGACCCCCGTGATTCGCATGTTGTCGAACTTCGACGACTACTTCAGTTGGTTCATCACGATGCTCGTGATGCTGACGGGTCTCGCGGCGTCCGCGCACCTCGGTGCCCGTTATGAAACCTTGCTCGCGATTCACATTCTCAGCGTCGACGTCCTGCTCGTCTGGTTTCCGTTCGGCAAGCTGATGCATGCGTTCTACATCTTTCCATCTCGCGCAATCAACGGCGCCATTCTTGCACGCAAAGGAGCAGCGACTTGACCGACCTGGCTATCACCGCAGAGACCCACGCCGACGCCGCGACTCGCGCATCCCAAGTTGCCGGTGCCATGCGCGGCTTCTCGCGCGAAATCGGTGCAATGAGCGCCTTTCGCATGGAGTCCTGCATTCATTGCGGCATGTGCGCCGAGGCCTGTCACTACTACATTGCGACCGAGGACCCGCAGTACACGCCGATATGGAAGGTCGAGCCGTTCAAACAGGCGTATAAGCGCGAGGCGAGCGCCTTCGCGCCGGTGATCCGGCTGTTCGGTCTGAAACGGGCCGTGACCGCGGAGCAACTCGCCCAATGGCAACACCTGTTGTTCGACAGCTGCAACCTCTGTGGTCGCTGCAGTCTAATTTGCCCGATGGGCATCGACGTCACGACGCTGATAGAACAGGCTCGCCACGCGATGTTCGACGCGGGACTCGCCCCACAAGAACTGTACGACAAGGCGGACCATCAGCAACTCACGGGACACCCGGAAGCCTCCCTTGAACCCTATCGCCAGAAACTGCTGGACATCGGCATTCGCTTCAATGTCCCGATTCCACTCGATCAGCCGGACGTCGAGGTCATGCTTTGCGTGCCACGCACGGATATCGACCATTATCCGCAGGCCGTCGCCGCGATTGCGCGCGTGATGCGGCACCTGGGCGTTTCCCATACCTTCCGCAGCGATGGCTTGATCGCGGAGAACTACGGCTATTACGCCGGCAGCAAAGAATGGCAACGGGAAATCAGCCTGCGCCTGATCGATCAGGCGGTCGCGTGTCATGCGAAGATCCTGTTGGTCCCGGAATGCGGTCACGCCTACACCGCGCTGCGCTGGGAGGCGGCGGATCTGGTCGGCAAACCGCTGCCGTTCAAGGTCATGGCGGCGACCGAGTATCTCGCGCTCGCGCTGAAATCAGGACAACTGTCGCTCGGCAAAGCGGACATCGGCGCCACAAGCTTCCAGGATCCCTGCAAGCTCGACCGCATGGGTGGCGTGATCCATGCGCCCCGGGAACTCATGAAAGCCATGGGCGTCGATCTCCATGAAATGGAAAACAGCGGCAACTTCAGCTTCTGCTGCGGCGGTGGCGGCGGCGTCGTCGATATCGAACAGGCTAAACCCCTGCGCTATCGCACCATGGAAACCAAGTTACGGGAGGTCGATGCAACCGATACCAAGACCTTCCTGACGAGCTGTTCCGATTGCCGACGCACATTTGACGACGCCAAGGAGCATTTCTCCTGGGATAAGTCGCCGCAAAGCCTCTTGGAGCTCGTGGCGGCGAATCTCGTCGCGACGCGCCCGGTGACGACGAGCACGGGCGCTTGAGCACACAAACAGTCATCGTCGATCCCGTAACGCGGATCGAGGGCCACCTGCGCATCGAAGCGCAGTTCGATGGCCAAACGATCACCTCGGCCATGAGCTCAGGCACGATGGTGCGCGGCATCGAGATCATCCTGCGCGAGCGCGATCCACGCGATGCCTGGGCCTTTGCGCAGCGGATTTGCGGCGTCTGCACGCTCGTGCACGGCATCGCGTCGGTTCGCGCCGTCGAAAACGCCTTGAATTATCCGATACCGGAAAATGCGCAGCTGATCCGCAACCTCATGATCGTCACGCAGTTCGCGCACGACCATGTCATGCATTTCTATCACTTGCATGCGCTCGACTGGGTCGATGTCGTCGCCTCGCTCAAGGCAGATCCCAAAGCGACGTCGACTTTCGCGCAATCGATCTCGAGCTATGCCCGCTCCTCGCCGGGTTACTTTGCCGACGTGCAACAGCGCATCAAGACCTTGGTCGAATCCGGTCAGCTCGGCATCTTCGCCAATGGTTATTGGGGTCATAGCGGCTACCGCTTACCGCCGGAAGCCAATCTGATGGCGATGGCCCACTATCTCGATGCGCTCGCCTGGCAACGTCAGATCGTGCAACTGCAGACGATCTTCGGCGGCAAGAATCCCCATCCCAACGCGCTCGTCGGTGGCGTGCCCGCCGCGATCAGCGTGCACACGGGCGCAGGTACGGCGACCACGGCGGTCAACGAGATCGGCTTACAAAAGGTGAGCGAGCTGATCGAACAAATGCGGCAATTCATCGATCAGGTGTATCTGCCGGATGTGATCGCAATCGGGTCCTATTACAAGGACTGGTTCCAGAAGGGCTATGGCGAAGGCACCGGCAATTTTCTGACCTACGGGGACTTTCCCGACACGGCGACCTTGGATCCGAAGACTTTCCTCGTGCCGCGTGGCGTAATCTTGAATCGGGACCTCACGACGATCCACGACATCGACTTGGGCGCCGAGGGCGATATTCAGGAGTTCATCGCCAACTCCTGGTACGAGTATGCGCCCGGGAAATCCACGGGCTTGCACCCTTACCAGGGCGAGACTCGTTTGAAATATTCGGGTCCCACGCCGCCCTATCAGAGCCTGGCGGGCGCCGACGGCTATTCCTGGATCAAGTCACCGCGCTGGCGCGGTCATGCCATGGAATCGGGACCGCTCGCGCGCGTATTGATGATGGTTGCGGCGGCCCATGCGCCGACCGTCGAAGCCGTGAACCAGGCGCTCGCCAAACTCGACTTACCGATGGACGCGCTCTATTCGGTCATGGGCCGCAATCTGGCGCGCGCGCTCGAATGCAAGATCCTCGCCGATGCGATGCCCGCTTGGCAGACCAAGCTCAAGGCCAACATCGATGCCGGTGACGTGCGTACGTTCAACGAAGCCAAATGGGAGCGTTCGAGCTGGCCTGCCCATACCCAAGGTGTTGGCTGTCTGGAAGCGCCGCGCGGGTCCCTCGCGCACTGGATCGTGATCGACGATGGCACGATCTCGAACTACCAAGCGGTCGTCCCGACCACCTGGAACGCCGGACCCCGCGATGCCGCCGGCGTTGCCGGCCCCTACGAAGCTGCGCTCAAGGGCATTCATCTGGCCGACCCAAAACAACCGCTGGAGATACTGCGTACGGTGCACAGTTTCGATCCCTGCCTTGCCTGCGCCGTGCACGTCCTCGATCACGACGGCGAGGAGCTCATCCAAGTTCGCGTGCAGTGATCAACTGCCGGTGGGCAGCGTATGGGCGATACCCTTGTGGCAATCGATACAGGTCATTCCGCTGGTCGCCAAGGCGCCATGAGCGCTGGCGGCGGCCGCGGGTTGCTTGCTGAGGTCCATGGCCTTGGGCGTGTGACAACTGCGGCATTCCGCGGAGTTATTGGCATCGAGCTCCTTCCAGACCTTCTTGGCGAGTCCCAAACGGTGCGCTTCGAACTTCGCCGGCGTATTCAATTCACCGGTCATCCAACCCCAGACCTGGGTCGTGCCTTTCATATGATCGATCAGACCGGCGACGAACGTCGGGGCGACGTGACAGTTCGAACACGAGGCGCGAATGCCGAATTGATTGTTGTAATGCACGGTAAGCGAGAGCTCTTGCGCGGGCGCGTTCATGCTGTGGCATGAAGTGCAAAACGCCTCCGAGTCCATGACGTGCAAGGCACCGAAGAATCCGCCCGTCGCAAAGATGCCGACGCAGAATGCGGCCAGACCGCCGATCGGGATGCCGAGCAGGAACCAGCGTCGCGGGCGACGCCAAGCCCAAGCGCCGAAGCCCTGAGATTCCGGGGCCGGCGAGCTCATGTCGTACTGTAATTCAACGTCATGGCAGGTCCCTCACTAATCGTCATGAGTCGGCATGGCGATGCATCGAATCATCGTCGTTACGCCAGAGAGTACTAGTCGTGAGGCCGCGATCACTGTTCGCTGACGAACAGACGCTTGCCGAAACCGCGGGTAAGTTTCTTCGTGCACTGACGCACAGATCGACGATGATCTTGGGAGATAGAGACCATGCGAGTCGCAGCGAACACCATCCTCGTCGTACTCGCGTGCCTCGGCGCCGCCTGCAGCGGAACCACCGGTTCCTCAGGATCGACAGGTGCCACAGGCGCGACGGGCGCGCCCGGTACCACGACCACCGGCAGCGCTGCGAGCATCATGAGCGCCACGGCCATCACGGGATTGATCACGAGCGTGTCGATCGCGGGGCCGCCGGTCGTGAAGTTCCAACTCACCGATCAAAACGGGGCGCTGCTGCAAGGCCTGCCGGCCGCCGATCTCGGCTTTGCCATCGCGCAACTCGTGCCGGGCACCAATGGCAGCGCCAGCCAGTGGAATTCGTATATCTACTCGACCGTCCCGCCCTACCCCTGCCCCGCGGGCGTCGTGGCCTGCGCGACGACACCACAAACCCAGGCGACCGTTGAGGCCGCCTCGACCGGCAAGCTGGTCGATAACGGTGACGGCACCTACCAATACACCTTCAAGAAGGACATCACGAGCGATCCGAATGTGATCTATAACGCGGCACTGACGCATCGTGTGGCCTTCGAGATCCGGGGTCTCGCACAAGCCAACGACGCCAGCTACACGTTCCAGCCGTCGACAGGCGCAACCACCGGCATCTTCAGCCGGGAGATCGTCGAGACGGCGACTTGCAACAACTGCCATACGTCGTTCGCAACCTCACCGACGGGTACTTCGGTCGCGCATGGCGGCGCCCGGGTCGAAGTGCAGTACTGCGTAATGTGCCACAACCCCGGCACGACCGATCCAAACAGCGGCAACACCCTGGATATGGCCGTGATGATCCACAAAATCCACACCGGCAACACGCTGCCCAGCATACAAACCACGACCGTTCCCAATACGACACCGACGCTTGGCGCCGGCTATTGGATCGTCGGCTACAAAGGCGTGCTCGCGAACTTCAATACGGTCTTGTATCCCCAGGACACGCGCAATTGCACGACTTGCCACGCGCAAAATATTCCGGCGGCAACTGAGGCGACGAACTTCAAGAGCGTCCCGACCGCAGCGTCCTGCGGCGCCTGTCATGACACCGTGAATTTCGCGACCGGCGCAGGTCACGGTCCCGGCATCATTGCCAACGACACACAATGCGCAACCTGCCACGGCCCGACCTCGACGATCGATGGCGGCAACTTGCAAGTCGTCGCTGCGCACGGCATCCCCGCGAATATCGCAGCCGCCAAGTTCCAATACATCGTCAACCAAGTGAGCTTCACGACGGACACGGCACACAACGTGTATCCGATCGTGAATTTCTCGGTCGTCGATCCGACCAACAATAACGCGCCATATAACATTCTGACGACCGCCGGGTTTGCCGGCATCGACCCTGGCACAGGTCACCCCGTGTGCGCCAATGGCGGCACCGGCAGGCTCGCGATCGACATCGCCTGGGATACGAGCGATTACACGAACTGGGGCAGCGGCATTACGCCGGCCACCTGGGGGCAACCGATTTCCCTGAACCCGCTGGCCGTTGCGGGCTGCGCGACGGCGGTTCCAGCGGGCGCCATTGCCGGTCCCGATGCGAACGGCGCGTTCACGCTTACATCGCCCGTGCCTTTGCCGACGCCACCTGCGCTCAACTGTCCTCCGGCGAGCGCGACTGCCTGTCCGGCCATCGCGAACGTTGCCGTGGTCATCGAGGGTCATCCAGGGATCGTCGCGACCGGCCCGGGGTCGACCGGCCCCGGCGCGACGGCGATCCCGGTGACCAGCACGGTCGCCTATGCCAATGTCGCCGGCGCCACGCCGGTCGCGCGCCGCGTGGTCGTGGATATTGCCAAATGCAACGTCTGTCACGCCTCGCTCGCTCTGCATGGCGACAACCGCAACAACAATACCCAAGCCTGCGTCGTCTGCCACAACCCGGCATCGACCGACGTCAGTGAACGTCAGACGCTGACGGCGCCGGGTGTCGACGGCCTATGGGAGCAAACGATCGACTTCAAGGTCATGATCCACGCGCTGCACGACGGCAACAACCTTGCCGCCGCGGGTTCACCGTTCGTCGTCTACGGATATGGCGGGTCGGTGAGCAATTTCAGCGATGTCATCTACCCGGGGTACCTCAACCGCTGCGATGCCTGCCATGTCGGCACCAGCTATTACCCCGTTGCGGATACCGCGGTCCAGGCAACGACCCTCATCACGGGCCTGTCGACGCAAGTGCCCCCTGCAACGACCGTGGGCAATCCGATCGCGACTTCCGCCAATATGGCCCTGTGCTCGGCTTGCCATAAAGACTATAGCTACACGACCACCGAGTCGCACATCGAACAGAACGGCGGTTCGACCATGATCGCCAAAGACGCCGAAGGCCGTACGATTCTCGGCAGCGACCCCGCGAAGATCGAAAGTTGCAGCGTCTGTCATGGTCCCGGCGGTGTGGCGGATGTCGCGGTGGAGCACCATATCCCCGCCACGAGCAATTGAGTGCGGCGAACGAGGCTCTACACCAGGTCCGCGGCCGGCCTCGTGGCGACGGTGGCCAGGGTCGCGGCATTCGTCGGGATCGCGACACTGCTGGCGTCTGCCGCATTGCCGGCTGATGGGCCACCGGCTCCCGCTCCGGCCAAGCTCGGCGCGGTGGCCTATAGCGCCAAGGGTGCGGATACCTGCCTTGGTTGTCACTCGACGCCGAACGTCGTCGGCCTTTTTCGCACCAAACACGCCCAACCCAACGACGATCGCGGACCCTTCGGTCATGGCGGTCTGCAATGCGAGGCCTGCCATGGACCTGGCGGCGCGCATGTCGCAGCCGGCGGCGGGCCGCCCGCCGGGATGATCGTGTTCGGCGCCAAAACGGTGACTCCGGTCGCGCAACAAAATGCTACTTGTCTCGGCTGTCACCAATCGAATGCCGCGCATGATTGGGCTGCGAGCGCGCATGCGGCCAACGATGTGGCCTGCGCCTCCTGCCACAGCTCGCATAAGTCCAAGGATCCGATGAGCGAGGCCACGACCCAGATCGACGTCTGCGTCGGCTGCCATCAAACGCAGCGCACGGCGCTGTTCAAACCGTCGCATCACCCGCTGCGCGAGGGCAAGATGTCCTGCACGTCCTGCCATGCGCCGCATGGCTCGAGCGCGCCGGCCGCGCTCGTGAAAAATACGATCACCGAGACTTGCACGAGCTGCCATACGGAGTTGCGCGGTCCGTTCCTCTGGGAACACCAGCCGGTCGCCGAGAACTGCGCGAATTGCCATGAGCCGCACGGGTCCACACAGCCCGCCATGTTGACGCTGCGGCCACCGTTCTTGTGTCAAACCTGCCATGAAGGCGCAGGCCACCCGTCGATCGTGAACACTCCCCAGGGTCTTCCCGGGGGTAAATCGCCGAGCAGCTTTCTGGTCGGCAGCGGCTGCGTCAATTGTCATTCGCAGGTACACGGTTCGAACCACCCCTCCGGCCGCGCGTTGATGCGTTAGGTGCACACCCGTGAAATCCGTTTTGCTTAGGATCAACTTTCTGGCCGGCGCAGCGGTGTTGCTCACGGGTCCGCGTGCCGTTGCCGAGCCGCCTGCGGCGAGTGTGCCGAGCGACGCCTCCGCTGTCGACACCAGCGGCTGGAGCTGCTCGCAATGTCCGTTTCTGAAAGGCAGCGAGGGCGAGGCCACGGGCGGCGCATTCTATGCGAGCGGCGCAAACGCGAAATTCGGGCAATACACCGGGATCGATCATACCGGCGCCTATGTCGATGCGGACGGATCCGGCCAATGGCGTGACGCCGACGGCAATTTCGCCAAGGCAGATCTCGAGCGTCTCGGCCTCGCCTCACGCGACGGCAGCGTCGAGGCCGGCCGCGAGGGACGCTATGATGTGCGCCTCGCCTATGATGGGCAACCCGATGATCTCTACGACTCCGCCTCGGCGCCCCTGAAGGTCGAGACCGAGCGACGCACGACCTCCTTGCTGGGCAGGTACTTTGCGAGCCCGGAGTGGACGCTGTTCGGCGGTGTCGGCCATCAGGAAAAAGATGGCAATGCGCTCACCAGCGCGAGCTTCTTGACGAAGGCACAGCAACTCTCCGAGCCCATCGACTATGTCACGAACTCGATCGACGCGGGCGCGGGCTGGTCCGGACGCGACGCGGGCCTGCGGGTGACCTACACCGGCTCATGGTTTCAGGATAATCACGACGCACTGGTGTTCGCGAATGCGTACCCACCGATCGTCCCCGGCTCGACGAGCGGCGCACTTGCCGATCCCCCCGGTAACATCCTGCAGCAAGTCGCGCTGACCGGGAACTGGCGCATGCCCTGGTTCGCAAGCACTTTGAGCGTCGCCGCCTCGCTCGGCGCGCTGCGCCAAGACGCCGCCTTCCTGCCGATCAGCACGCTCGCGGGCGCCGGCGGCATACCCGGCGCGAGTTCACTCGACGGCGATGTGCATCTGTCCCATTACGCGCTCAATCTGACCAGTCGACCGCTGAGCAAGTTATCGTTGCGCGGCAGCGCCGCTTACGACGGGCGCGATGACGGGACTAGGCCCTTGGCCGTGCCCACCATCGTGACCGACACGTTCGCGGGCGGAACCGTCATCACGCCGCGTTACAGCGAAGACCGGACCCGGTTCGAGGGAAGCGCCGATGTCTCGCCTTGGCACATCTTCCGCATCGGCGTCGGCGGCGAATTCTTGTACACGCACTACGCACCGGGACAGGTGGTCACCCATACACAGGACGTCGAGAGCTGGTTTCATGTCACGGTGAACCCGCTCGCGTCGCTCAGCATCGCCTTCAAATACGGCAACGGCCTGCGCAAGGTCTCGCCGATCGATGACGCGGCCTTGCCTTATGCCGAGAGCACGCTCGTGCGCGACTATAATTATGCCGGCCGCGATCGCGTATTCTCGACGTTGACCGCCTCTTGGGCCGCGACGGCCACCATTTCCTGGTCGCTGCAGGGCGCGCTCACCAAGGACGACTATCGATCCTCGCCGCTCGGCCTTCAGAGTCTGCATGAACAAAGGCTCTCGACCACCCTGACTTGGACGCCGCGCGATACCTTGAGCGCCTACGCCGACGCGGGCTTCCAGCGCTTGTTCACCTGGCAGAACGGCGCGTCGGACGTCGTCACCTCGCCCTGGGTCGTCGCCGACACGGAAAAATTCTGGAACCTCAGTGTCGGCGGTCGATGGGTGCCGCAAACGCGCTGGGCGCTCACGCTCGATTATTTGCTCGCACCTTCGACGGGCGATGTCGGCTCGTCCTTGGGCGGCGCGTCGCAGGCCTTTCCGCAAAACTGGACCAAGCTCGAGTCCACGCGTTTGGGGACCAGTTACCAATGGACCCCGGCGCTGCAGCTGCGTTTCTTCTTTACGCACGAGGCCTACAATTCCCGCGATTGGCAGCTGGCCGGTGTGGGGCCCGGCACGATTCCCGGCCTGATCGCCTTTGGGATTCAACCCTACGTCGACAACGTCAACGTGGTCGGACTCTCGCTGCGCTATCAGTTCGGCGCCGGCAAGCCCTGACCGAGGCGGGGCCTCATGGCGGCGACGCGGTCGTTGCGGCGGCTGCTACTGGGCGGCTTTCGCCGCGACCGCGTCCAGCAAATGTCCCTGCAGTCGGCGGCACAGATGACGCTCGACCGGTTCGGCGAGCCAACGCGGCCGGATAGCGCTGGAGTAGCGGGTCGTGATCGAGAGATCCGTCTGCGTTGCCGATAATGCGCGCAGGGTATAGGCACCGCTCAACAAGAGCACGCCGCGGTCCGATCGCATGCGCTGCTCCGTCACATCGAATTCATAGCGATGCGGAGGCTCGAGCTTGGTGACCTGCTTCGAGTAATGGCCGCCGTCATACGGCAGCGTGGTTTGATCGCCCACGGCCTTTGCGGAGGTCAGCGTGCGCTGGGGTTGCGGCAGCAGCAGACGCAGCAGCAAGGGCGGCTTGTGGTCGAGTTCCTCATAAAATTTCAGGCTGTTCCAGACCTTCGCGATGGGCGCAGCTACGGCCCGGTGTGTGACGATCGATTGAATGGCCGCCACGCTCGACGTGGACGTGCTATCGCTGACTGTTGCGTTCATCGGTGCGCGTTCCTTTTGAATTGAGAGTTCGAATGAGAAAAATAAGCGACTCAGGAGAATGCCTCCGTTCGCCAGCGGACATACCGATCAAAGCGCCGTATACTGAACCGCCCAGTGGTCGATTCCGAGGAGTCCCGCGCGTCCATGGCCATCTGGTTTCAAGCCCTTGACCTCGCGCAGCTCAATGCGCGCCTTGCAAACACCCTAGACGAGCTCTTGGGTCTCAGCTACAGCAACTTCGGCGACGATTGGCTGGCCGCGACGATGCCCGTGGATCGACGCACCCGGCAACCGTTCGGTTTATTGCATGGCGGCGCATCCGCCGCGCTCGCGGAGTCCTTGGGCAGCGTCGGCGCCAATTTGTGCGTCGATCCCGCGCGGTTTCGCTGCGTCGGCCAGGCCTTGAACGTCAATCACCTGAGCAGCGCGAAATCGGGCTCGGTCACGGGGACTGCGCGTCCCAGGCACATTGGTGGGCGCAGCCAGGTTTGGCAAATCGAGATTCGCGGCGAAGCGGATACGCTCGTCTGTCTGGCAACGCTGACGGTCGCCGTACTTACCGCACGCTGAGCCGCCGCACGCCTGGATCCTCACCCGCCAGGGCGCCGAATTGTCGCACGCAGGCCGCACGGTCGAGCTTACCCGTGACCGTCACGGGCAGCGCGGCGGCAAAGACAAAGCTGCGTGGAATTTTGCTGGGCGCGAGCGTACGGGCAAGGCCCTTGCGCAAGCCTGCGATCCGCAGGGCCGGAGCGCGTGCCCAGCTTATTCTCTGCAGCACGACGACGGCCGCGATTCGAAGGCCGAATTCGGCGCTCGGCAGCCCAAAGACGCAGGCGTCCGCCACGTCCGGCAAGTCGCGCAGCGCACGCTCGACCTCTTCGGGATCCACGTTCTCGCCACCCGTGACGAGAACCAAGTCCGTGCGACCCAACACAAAGAGGTCGCCCAGCTCGCCGAACACGCCCCGGTCCGTCGTGAGGAACCAGCCATCGGCATCGACCGCGGGCAGTTCCGGGTCGAGATAACGCGTCAACAGTGCGGGTCCTCTGACGGCAATCCGATCGCCGACGAGTTTGAGTTCGACGCCGGCGAGTGGCTGGCCGGAGCTCACACGATCATCACGCCGTGCGAGGCGCTCGTAGCGTTCCGCATAACGCCGCGCCACGATCTGCGATCCGGTCTCGGTGAGCCCATAGCTCGTCAGCAGGGGGATCCGCGCCTGCCAGGCGCGCTCGGCAAGATCCGGCGCGCACCCGGCGCCGCCCAACAAGACCGCGCGTAAACTCGCGGGGGGTGTAAAACCCTCGCGCAAGAGTTTGTCCAACAGTGCGGGTACGAGCGACACGATTGAGACGCGCCGCTCCGTCATGCGTGCTGCGAGTTCGCGCGAACTCGCCAGCAAACCCGCCTCGCCGGGGTCGAACAGAACGACCGTGCGCCGCGCCGCGAGCATGCGCACGACGATCGCCAGACCGCCGACATGCGAGAGCGGCAAACACAGCAGCCAGCGCTCATCGGCAAGCACGCCGAGATTCGCTTCGCTGGCGGCCGCCGAAGCCAGAACCGCGCGCCGGCTCAGGACGACGATCTTGGGTGTGCCCGATGAGCCGGACGTCGGCACCAGGGCAAACGCCTGCTCCGGGTCGACGCGCTGTTCGCGAAAGGCGTCGTTGTCGCAACCGACCAAGGTGGGCAGCTCGCAGCCACCGGTGAGCGCTTGCGCCGCGATCCGCTCGCGTAGAGTCGCGCGCGGCGGCAGGGGGACGAACGGCGTGCCGGACGCAGCGGCTGCGTACAGCCAGAGCAGGCTGTCGAGATTGGGCCGCAGCTGCAACAACACGGGACACTGCAGATGCATCAGCGCGGCGGCGCGACCGCGCGCAAGCGTGGCCAACTGCGCGTAACTGTAACAGGCCGTTTCCGTGACGAGCGCGATCTGTGTCGGCGCAGTGCGCGCTGCGGCGAAAATCGATAATTGCGTCATGCGAACTGCTCCATCGAGAATCCGATTCCGGGGGTTTTCCAGGTACGCAGGGTGGCCTCGTGGATGGGCAGGGGAACGGAGCGCCATGCGGCAAGACCCGCGTGCGGCGCGAGGCCCTGCGCGAGGCGTGTCGGCAACGCAAGTGCCAATGCCGCCGCCGCGGCAAGCGCCACGGGTCCGTCGAAGCTATGCGAGACGACGGCGTCCATGCCGAGCGCCGCCGCGCGTCTGCCGAGATCGAGGCAATGACTAAGACCACCCAAGACCATCGGCTTGAGAACCAATACGCGTGCGCCCGAGAGCTGCACGAGTGCCTCGAGATTCGCGGCGTCCACGCCCGCCAGCGACTCATCGAGAGCCAGAGGGATTTGCGTGTCGAGTCGTTGCGGCGCGGATGCGCTCGAATCGGGGGGCAACGTCCAAGTGGCACTGGGCTCTTCCAGGAACTCCACGTCCAACGACTCGAGCTGGCGGCAGGCCGAGGCTGCCGCCGCTTCGGCCCAACCGCGATTGGCATCGAGGCGCAGGCGCGGCCCCGCACCGAGCGCGTTGCGCAAACGACGAATGCCGACGATTTGCGCGTCGAGATTCTCGGTGCCGCCCATTTTCACCTTGAAATGATGGTACCCCTGGTGGGCCGCGCGGCGCATCAGATCGAGCGAATGGTCGTTTTGCACGCCCACCAGCCACGCGAGCGCGCGTTCACTATTGCGTTCCGCCCCCAAGAGCACGGGCGCTGAGAGCCGTTGTTGCCGACCACGCAAATCCAGCACGGCGGTCTCGAGCGCCATGCGCGCCGACGGCAGTGAGCGCGGCAGCAGAGCCGCCGCCGCCTTGAGCGCATCGGCGGGTGTTGCGATCTGCAGGGCATGCTCCAGCGCCTCGAGATCCAGCGTGGCGAGAGCGTCCTCGGTATCGGCCAGCGAATCGCGTGACAGTCCCGGCAATGGCGAGGCTTCGCCGAGACCCCGCCACGAGCCGACGCGAAGCTCGAGCAGAAGCCCGATGCGGATCGGCCAATGGTGCTGCGCATCGCGTGCGCCGGCCGTCGAACCCAAGACGCGGCGCAGCGCTATCCTCATGGTGATGTTCCGCGCCGGCCGCTCATGGATGGCGCTTGAAGCGTTTGAAATCCGGCGTGCGCTTCTGCAAAAACGCATCTCTGCCCTCCTGGGCCTCCGCGCTCATGTAAAAGAGCATGGTCGCGTTGCCGGCGAGTTCCTGCAGTCCCGCCTGCCCGTCGCAATCGGCATTCAGTGCGGACTTGAGGCAGCGTAGGGCCATCGGACTGTGGGCGAGAATCTCGCGGCACCAGGCGATCGTCTCGGATTCCAGCTGCTCGTAGGGGACGACGCGGTTGATGAGACCCATGGCGAGCGCCTGCGCGGCATCGTATTGACGGCATAGAAACCAAATCTCACGCGCCCGCTTCTGACCCACGACCCGCGCCAAATAGGAGGCGCCGTAGCCGCCGTCGAAACTTCCGACCTTCGGCCCCGTTTGACCGAAGCGTGCGTTGTCGGCCGCCAAGGTCAGATCGCAAATCAGATGCAGCACCTGACCGCCGCCGATCGCGTAGCCGGCCACCATGGCAATCACCGGTTTCGGGAGGCTGCGAATCTCGCGCTGCAAGTCGAGTACGTTGAGCCGCGCAACACCGTCATCGTCAACATAGCCCGCGCTCCCACGCACCTGTTGGTCGCCGCCCGAGCAGAAAGCCTCTTTGCCCGCCCCGGTCAGAATGACGACGCCGATGTCGCTGTCATCGCGTACGTCGGCAAAAGCCTGCCGCAGCTCGCGGATCGTGAGCGGGCGAAACGCGTTTCTGACCTGGGGCCGGTTGATCGTGATCTTGGCAATTCCCTCGGGCGCCTTTTCATAAATGACGTCCTGGAAGGCGTCCCGCATCTGCGGTTGCCAATTCATGTCAGCACTTCTTGCGCAAGATAGTTCGCACAGAATGCCGGACGCTCCAAGACCAGATCGTGACCCGCGCCGTGCGCGACACGCACCTGCGCGCGCGGCAGGTGCAGACACAGCTCCTCGGCGAGTTCGCGATAGCGTGGATCACGGCCGCCGACGAGCAGGTCGACGCGGCTGGTCGACTGCGCAAGCTCACCGCGCAGGTCCGGCATGCGGCCGAGGCCCACGCTGCGCAGCGATTCGGCCAAGCCCTGGCCGCTATGCATCAGCCGCTCGCGTCGCTTCGCGGCGATGATCTCCTTGGGCAAGGCCCTCTGACTGTCCCAGAGTGTTTGCCGTTCCCATGCCGCGACGAATGCCGCGATGCCCTGCTGCTGTAACAAGGTGACCCAGCGATCGTCCTGTTCGCGACGTGCCGCGCGCGCGGTGTCGCTGCGCAATCCCGGATGCGCCGAGATCACGACGCCGCGCGCATAGCGTCGCGGAAAACGGGCCAGCAGACCAAGCGCGAGACGACCGCCCAGGGAGTAGCCACAGACACCGGTTGCGTCCGGCGCCAATGCGGCGAGCCGATCGACTTCCGCCCAGAAGTCGCTGCTGGACGGCTCGGCGAGATGTCCGCCCAAGGTGGCGGCGACCCAGCGGGGCGCCGTGCGCGAAGGTCGCGCCGGTAAGCGACTCGCCAGGCCGCTGAAGCCGGCAGGCGAACCGGTAAACCCGTGCAAGAAAAGCCAACTCATGCGTAGGCCGGTGGATCGACCGTGGCTCGACCGCCGATCTGTGCAGCGGCCACCGACAGCGCGAGTCGCGCAAGAACCCGATCACGCACGCTGCGCGCACTGTCCGGAGCGACGCGCGCGTGCAGCAGCGTGAGCGAGTCTTGCCCTAATGCCTGCGAGAGTGTCGATGCGAGCTCGCTGCATGATTCCGCCCTTGCGTAGCGAACACCGAAGGATCTGGCGATGGCGTCGAGATCACAGCGCGGCGAGGTGCGCCAAAACTGCTGGAGATCCGGCTCGTCCGCCAACAGTCGGTGAACCGGCAACTGGTCGAAAATGCGGCCGCCATCGTTGTCGAGCACGACGATCACCAGGGGCGTGCATAGCGAGCGCGCAATCGCGAGACCGCCCAGATCATGGCAAAAGCTGACATCGCCCAGCAGCAACACGGTTGGGGCTCGGGTCGCCAATGCGCTACCGGCAGCCCCGGATACGAGGCCATCGATCCCATTGGCACCGCGCTGACACAGGACGCTGATTTCTGTCGTGGCCGTCACGTAGGCATCGACATTGCGGATCGGCAGACTATTGCCCAGCGCCCATTGCGCGCCGGTCGGCAGGCCGCGCGCCACGCAGACAACTGCGGCGCCCTCGGCAAACCCCGGTTCACGGTTGAGTTCCTCCTGCACCACTTGCCGACACCGCTTCCCTGCCGCCACGAGCGTCGTGGCAAACCGCCGCTGCCGCGCACTGGGAGTACTGCCCAGCTTACCGACCGCGCGCAGCAGATGTTCCAGCGCCGGCGCGAGTTCGCCGCCCAGGATCATGGCCGCCGTTCCCTGCGGGTCGGGACACCCGTGCTCGCACAACAGATAGCGGGCCGCACCGCTGTCGCGTGCCCAGGATTCGAGGTTGGTGCACAGAGGCAACGCACCGATACACAACAAGACGTCGGCCGGGTGTTCGCTGCGAAACCCG
>Ga0116230_10002126_pt1 | contig 19081 bp, 15 predicted proteins | sample S1TSphfallax_3_FD_88678 | JGI IMG/M metagenome (GOLD analysis project Ga0116230, IMG submission 88678) | Host-associated microbial communities from peat moss isolated from Minnesota, USA - S1T2_Fd - Sphagnum fallax MG | ecosystem: Host-associated > Plants > Peat moss > Unclassified | place...
CGCCGCAGCGTTGTAGCCGTCGTCGAAACCGTCGACCCGGTCGAGACACGCACTGAGCGGCGTGTCTCGACCCATGATCAGCGGCGGCATCGCCTTTGCGACGCGGTCACCGAGCGCGTAGGGATAGCCGAGCACGCGAGCGGCGTCTCGCACAGCTGCTCTGGCCTTGATCGTCGAGAACGTCACGATCTGAGCGACGCGATCCCAGCCGTAGCGCTCGGATGCGTAGCGAATCATCTCGGCGCGATACCGCTCGTCGAAGTCCATGTCGATGTCCGGCATCTGCTTGCGACCGGGATTGAGGAATCGCTCGAACAGTAGGTCGTAGCGGATCGGGTCGAGGTCGACAATCCGTAGGCAGTACGCCACGCAACAGCCCGCTGCCGAACCGCGACCGGGACCGACACGAATGCCCGAGATGCGTGCATGGGCGATCAGATCCCACACCACGAGGAAGTAGGCGGAGAAGCCCATCGACGCGATGACGCCCAGCTCGTAATCGAGCCGCTCGACCACCGCCTCGGGAAGTGCATCGCCATAGCGGGCGCGCGCCCCGTCGTAGGTGAGGTGGCGGAGATACGCCGTCGCTGATTCGACGTAGGTCGAGCACCGGAACTCTTCGGGCACGGGAAACTCGGGCAAGGTCGGCTTGCCGAGCTCGATCTCGACGTCTGCTCGCTCGGCAATCCACAAGGTGTTGTCGCAGGCCTCAGGTAGCTCGGAGAAGAGCGCTCGCATCTCTGCGGCAGTCTTGAGGTAGTGCTCCTCCCCCTCGAACTTGAACCGCTTCGGGTCGTCGATCGTGGCGCCGGTCTGGACACAGAGCAACGCGTCATGGCTGACCGCATCCTCTCGCCGGCAGTAGTGGCTGTCATTGGTGGCGACGAGGGGCGCACGGATCGCCTTGGCGATCTCCACGAGCTTCGGATTCGTCCTGCGCTGCTCGGCAAGGCCATGATCTTGCAGCTCGACGAAGAGACTGTCCCTGCCAAAGATGTCCTGCAGGCGCGCAGCGAGCTTCTTCGCCTCTTCCTCCTGACCGCCCAGCAGTGCTTGGAGAACGACACCACCGAGGCACCCCGTGGTCGCAATCAGCCCTTCATGGCGGTCCTCCAGCAGCTCCCAGTCAACTCGCGGCTTGTAGTAGTACCCCTCCAGGTAGGCCGACGACGACAGCTGCATCAAATTGCGGTAGCCCTGGCCGGTCTCGGCGAGCAGTGTCAAGTGGTAGTAGAGCTTCTCTCCTCTGTCCCCTTCTCCTCCGGTGTCGTCCATCCGTCCGCGCCGGACAGGCCGGTCGTGGCGGGAACTCGCGGCCATGTAGGCCTCGGTGCCGATGATCGGCGTGATCCCATGCGACCGGCACTCTTTGTAGAAGTCGAGGACGCCGTACATGTTGCCGTGGTCAGTGATGGCAAGCGCTGGCTGACCGTCTGCTGCAGCGGTCGCTACCACATCACGGATCCGGGCAGCGCCATCGAGCATCGAGTACTCGGTGTGCTGATGGAGATGAGTGAAGGACCTCGAGCCCGCACCGACAGACCCGGCGGCACGAGATGATCCAGGCCCGGTCATGCACACCCTCCACAGGCAGTCCACAGAGGTTTTCCCCTGCTGTGGACGAACTACATTGTTGTGGTTCGAGGGGGAAAGACTAGCGCAGCGCCTAGAGGTACGGACCGGTTCTCGCCTGTCCGTCGGGCGACGAACCCGCTGGCAGGCTTTGGCGGCGCATCTCCTCGAGCTGAGCTCGAGCGGCGACTTGCTGGGCGAACAGAGTCGCTTGGATGCCGTGAAAAAGTCCCTCGAGCCAGCCGACGAGCTGAGCTTGGGCTAAGCGAATCTCCGCATCGCTCGGCTCCTCCGACGAGAACGGCAAGGCGAGCCGGTCAAGCTCCTCGACGAGGTCTGCGGATAGGCCATTCGCCAGCTCACGCACCGAGGCGTCGTAGATCTCTTTCATGCGATGTCGGCTCGCGGCGTCGAGCGGTGCTTGGCGGATCTCCTCAAGCAGCTGCTTGATCATCGAGCCGACCCGCATCACCTTCGCTGGCTGCGAAATCGATTCCTCGGTGCTCTCGTCGTCTCGCTGACCATCTTCGCTATGGATCACGACAGAAGGACGAGGCGCGTCACTTAACCCGACAGGCGTGGGCTCACTCGGTGTGCTCATGGTGCTCAGTCTTACAGCGATGCAAGGCTCCCCCAACACCCTTGCGGGCGCTGGGGGAGGCGCGCGGCGGCTAAGGGGAGGGCCGCTCAGGCGCGCGCGACGCGTCGGAGGTCCGCAAGGGACATCTCGGCAGTGGCTTCCCCGCCGCACTGGTCGCAATGTGCGGTGTGGCGCCACGACCGCAACAGGCGCGTGCCCGAGGAGTCGAGGAAGACAACGAAGGCGTCTGAGTCGTCGTGAAGAACGACGTGGTCGTAGGGACGCCACTGTGTAGCGACGGATGCCCCAAATCGCGGACCCTTCAGCACCCGACAAAAACGGCGCTCCTCGGGATCGAACAGCCACGTGCTGTGGCAGGTCTCGAGCACCGTAAAGTCCCGGACCCCCTCAGCAGCGACAAGCAGGTGGGCTGCGGTCGACGGCTGTGGACCATCCGGCCACGATCCGTCTGTTCCTACCGGGTTCTTCACATTCGTCTCGTGCATGATTGCTTCCACAAGGCTGATCATGCCCGTACATCACGACACTCCATGCGCGACCCGATTGCATTTGCGTGACGATCACACTGGACGGACAGTCAGACGAGCGGCCACGGGTACGGCCGATCATCAAGGTCGGGGGCGGGGAAGACCGGATCATCCAGCACGTCGTGGGCGCGCTCGACAACCCCCTCGAGTTCCGCGCGATCGAGGAGCGATTCGAGCACCTCGGGACATCCGGAAACCACCGCTCGACAGGCCACGAGAACTTCGTCGGGGATCGGCTCACCGGCGAAATCCCACATCACTGTTCGAAGCTTTGGCGCTCGGTGGAAGCACAGTCCGTTGTCGATCCCCCAGATGTGGCCGTCTGAGTCGATCAGGACATGACCACCCTTGCGATCGGCGTTGTTGGCGATCAAATCGAATCCCGCCAGGATGCGCAGTGCAGCGTGATGCTCGGGTTGCTCGAGCAGCGTGAAGTAGTGCTGCTCGAAGTCGGCATCGACAAATCGCTGAACCGATCCGACACCGAACGGTGCCTCACTACGCAGCACGGTTTCCGGCACGACGTCGAGTCCTAGCGCAGACGAGAGCTCGTACGCTGCGACCTCTCGCCGGAACAGTCCGTCGGGAAAGTCCCACAGAGGTCGCTCACCTTCATGGGGCTTGTAGATCGCTCGCGTCTCTCGCTTGCCCAGGCGTACCGTCACCAGCAGCGTGGCATTCGAGCTCCACGGCATGCGACCCTCAATCTCCAGGTCGCCAGCCGCTAAGACGGTCAACCAATCGTTGCCGTCGTCATCTGCGTCGGAGCCGGTCAGGTGACCGGCGGATGGTGGCCGTTCGTCCTTGGACACGCATGACCCCTCGGGTCGAGCGGGAATCCGCACAGCGGACAGGCTGGACGACCGGCCTCCACGAGCATTGTTCCTCGGATCGCGAGAGCGGCTGCCTGTTCACGCGTCATGGCGAAGCTGGCTTCGTCACCCTCATCGTCTTCGTCGGCGAGCAGTTCGCTGGCAAGGATCACGACCCGATCGGTAATCGCGTCGTACGACACCGCCAGCTCGCCGACGGCAAACTCCGACTCGCTGAACGGATCGAGGTCGAGGCCCTCCTGCTCGAGTTCGCCCGGGCGCGGCAGGTCCTGCAGCAAACGGCCGAGCAGGCTCGCAAGAGCCCCGACCTGTTGCTTTTCGACCTTCAACGTGATCGAGGAGCTGCCCTGGCGGCCCTGGAGGTAGAACACCCTTGCCCCCACCTCGCCGACGGTCCCGACGGTGACCTTGTCGGGCGCTGCGAACTCGTACGAGGTGCTCATCGGGCTGCTCCCGCTCGTGAGGGTGCCCCGGCCCGAGAGCGGCCTGGGCTGCCAGCCGGCTTGTCCGGCGACGGACCTGGAATACCGACGTGTGCCAGATCGCCCGTCGAATTGACGGCAAGCACAGCCGGTCCGGTCGGACTGTACGAAACCACGCTCACCGAGCAGGTCGAGATGATCGTGCGCTGGACAAGGTCCATCGGTACGCCAAGCGCATCGCCGACCACCACCTTGATCGGATCGGCGTGCGACACGGCGACAACCACCTCACCGGGATGACGAGCAACGATCCGTTCCACCGCATTGGCCATGCGCGCCCCCATCTCTACGAAAGACTCCCCGCCAGGAAATCGGAAGCCCGAAGGGTGCTGCTGCACCGTCACCCACTCGGGGAGCTTGCGCAGCGCAGAAAGCTCAGCGCCAGTCCACTCGCCGAAGTCACACTCGAGCAGTCCCCGCTCCACGACGACCGGCAGCCCGACATGGGCGGCAATCCCCTTTGCGGTTTCACGAGCCCGCTCGAGCGGTGAGGCGTAGATCGCCCGGATGGTGCCGAGCTCGGCGAGCCGCCGACCCACTGCATCGGCTTCTGCCAGCCCTTTTTCGGCCAAGTGCAGACCTTTCGCACGGCCAGGCAGCGTCCGGCCAGTCGTCGGCGTGGTGCCGTGGCGGACGAAGCACACGACCGTCGGCCGCGCAGCTCCGGTGGTCCGAGGTGCCATGGCCCACAACGTAGCGTGGTGCGCCGCTCGGGCCGGTCAGCTCGAAGTGACGGGAATGAGCGGCTTTCCGCCCGCCTCGCCCCGCTTGCGGCTCACTCGTGAGAGCTTCTCGAGCAGCGCAATGACGCTCGGGTCATCGCTGACAGGACGGGTCTCGAGGGTGCCGTCCGCGACCATTGCATTGATCACGTCCGCGCCTCGCTCGGTCCTGACGATCGTCAGCGTCCAATCCGAGAAGGCGCCGATCCCTCCGGTCGAGATATCGGCGTGCTCCGCTGCGAAGTCCGGGCACTGCTTGCATCCCTCACGGGTCCACGCGTGAGCCTGCTTCAGCGGAATCTCGTGGTACGTCCCGTCGCGCATCCACACCTGGAAGACGCCCTTGATGTTCATCTTCACGATGTCTTCGCGAGCGAGTCCGTACTGCGCCTCGAACAGCTCGGGAAAGATTGCGTCGTCGAAGGTCTTCGAACACAGCAGACCGATGCTCAGCTGGAAGCGCCGAGCGACCTTTCCAGCGCGACGCGCCGCCATCGCTCCCGGTGCGGACGCTTGGCATCCCATCCCGACGAGCGCGATCCTCTCGGCACCGCCCTCGAGGGCTTCGCCGTACGCGAGAGGGTTTGCCGAGTAGGTGTAGCGAGAGCCAGAGGCAGCAAGCACCTCGGCACGCGTCCGGGCGACACCGGGAACGGCCTTCCAGCTCCTTCCGTCGCCTTCGAGATAGGACACCAGGGCGGCATCGACCACGTCGTGCTCGAGCGCCCAGACCAGCACGGCCGAGACGAGTCCGCCATCTTGACCGGCCTCGTGGAGCTCGGGATCCACGGCCCGTGCAAGCACGACGTCGCTCGAGATGCCGTAGACCTCCTCCGGCTCGTGCACCCGACCGAAGAGGTGCTGGTCGATGTCACTCTCCCAGGTGCGAAATCGAGGACACGCCCGGGTGCAGAGCGTGCAGCCCTTCATGCCGTGAGTGCAGTTGTCGAACCCGCCGTCCTCGGCGATGTGGAACGGGCGATAGGTTCCGCCTGTGTCGTCGTAGTCCAGCACGTCATACGGGCAGGTGACCACGCACGCGGCACAGCCGGTGCAGGCGCCGGTGGTGACGACTTCGGAGAACAGCTCGGCCCACTGTGGCTTCTCAGGAGGCATGCTCAGCCACCTACCAGCTCGAGGACCTTGGCGGCGTGACCATCGGCGCGCACGTTGTACCAGGCATGTTCGATGACGCCTTCAGGGTCGATGAGGAATGTCGAGCGAATCACGCCAATCGAGGTGCGGCCGTATAGCGTCTTCTCACCCCACGCGCCGTAGCGCTCCATCACGCGGTGATCGACATCGGTCAAGAGCGAGATGTCGAGCCCGTATTTCTCACGGAACTTTCGATGGGAAGCTCCATCGTCAGGCGAGACCCCGATGACACCGACGCCAGCTCCGCCGAAGTCGTCGAGCCGGTCGTTGAACTGGCACGACTCTTTCGTGCATCCGGGGGTGTCGTCGGCTGGGTAGAAGTAGAGAACGAGCTTGCGACCGGCGAAATCGGCGAGCGATACCGCCGCGCCATCCTGGTCGGGGAGGCTGAAGTCCGGTGCGATCGTTCCAGGAGTAAGCCTTGCCATCGATTCTCCTCATGGCCCGGTTGGGCGTTGTTGAGCCGCGTGCTGAGCGGAGCGACAGGGCGAGAATACACACCGGCCGAGCGGGGTCATCATGTCGAGTCGTTGCGAACATGCAGCGTGCGTGGAGGTGGCAGACTGGGGCCGGTGACGGAACATCCGACGTTTGCGATGCTGGGGGTCGATCCGGGCCTCGTCGCCGCACTCGAGGCGGCTGGGATCGCCAAGCCCTTCCCCGTTCAAGCGCTCACCATCCCTGACGCGCTCTCGGGTCGTGACGTGTGCGGTAAGGCTAAGACCGGTTCCGGCAAGACGCTCGCCTTCGGCCTGCCGATGTTGATGCGCACCCCGCACGCCGAGAACAGTCAGCCCCTTTCCCTCGTGCTCGTACCTACACGAGAGCTCGCCGTCCAGGTCACTGAGGTACTGGAGCCACTTGGCGCCGCGATCGACCGGCGGGTCGGAGCCGTCTATGGCGGAGCGGATCTCGACAAGCAGGTCAAGCTGATCGAGTCCGGCCTCGACGTGGTCGTTGCGACACCAGGTCGTCTGATCGATCTCGCAGACCGAGGAGCCATCGACCTTTCGGCCATCACCACGCTCGTTGTTGACGAGGCCGACCGAATGGCGGACATGGGATTCATGCCTCAAGTCGAGTGGCTGCTCCGCCATATGACTGCGCCGCGCCAGACGCTGCTGTTCTCGGCAACCCTCGACTCAGCTGTTGACATGCTCGTGAAGCGATATCTGACCGATCCGGTCTTCCACGAGATCCAGTCCGCCCAGGTCACGGTGGACCAGATGGAACACCGATTCTTGAAGGTGCACCAGCTTGACAAGGCCAAGGTTGCCGCTGCGATCGCGGCCGGGGCTGAAAAGACGATCATCTTCGTACGCACCAAGCGAGGCGCCGATCGCCTTGTCGACGATCTGAAGGCAGCGGGGGTTCGCGCCGCAGCCATCCACGGCGATCTGCGCCAAGGCCTGCGCGAGCGGGGTCTCGCCGACTTCGCTGGCGGCAAGCTCACCACCCTCGTTGCGACCGACGTGGCGGCGCGTGGACTCGACATCGACGGTGTGGATGTGGTCGTGCACTTCGACCCACCCGAGGACCACAAGGCCTACCTCCACCGGTCCGGCCGGACGGCTCGCGCCGGGGAGAGCGGCATTGTCGTCACGCTCGTGCTGTGGGACCAGGAGCTCGCGGTCGAGCGCCTGCAGAAGCGTCTCGGACTGCGCCAGCCGATGGTCGAGGTCTTCTCGAACGATGCCCGCCTCGCCGACCTCTCGAAGTTCCGGCCCGTGTCCGCTGCCGACGTAGCGGATGCACACGCCAGCACCTGAGCGGCTCAGCGCTGGTCGTCCCGGCTCAGCGCGGCTCGTCCCGGCTCAGCGCTGGTCGATCCCCGCATAAGCGGTCTCGATGCGCTCGAGCAGGTCGAGGAGGATTGGGCGCGGCGTGGCGAAATTGAGCCGAGCATGTGCGGCACCCGTTGCTCCGAAGTCGATGCCTGGTGCGAGGGCCACGCGGGCGTTTTCTCGAAGCCAGCCGGCAGGGTCATCCGCAATCGGTGTCGCGGCGAAATCGAGCCAGGCGAGGTAGGTCCCCTCGGGTTGGTCGTAGCGTACGCCGGCGAGTCGCGCCACTGCGGAGCGAACGATCTCTCGGTTCCGGGACAGCTGCTCCATCACCGCTTCGAGCCACGGACCGCCGTGCTGCCATGCGGCAAGAGTCGCAACCATCCCAAGCACGCTCGAGGATCCGCGCACATGTGCGGGCAATGAGTCAAACCGGTCTCGCAGCGCGCGACCACCGAACGCTGCGACTGCGCACCGCAGCCCCGCCAGGTTGAAGCCTTTGCTCGTCGACGACAGCGTAACCGTCCTCTCGGCGATCGCTTGGGAAAGCGACGCTATCGGGACGTGCATTGATCCTTCGAAGACGATGTCGGCATGGATCTCGTCGGCAATCACCAGGAGGTCCCGCTCCTCGGCGAGTGCCGCTACTGCTTCGAGCTCCGCTCGGGCGAAGACCCGACCGGTCGGGTTGTGCGGATTGCACAGCAACAGCGCTCGGGCCCCGCTTTCGAGGACCGCTGCTCGCAACGCCTCGGTGTCCAAGACTGGGCCCGTCGCAGCCTGAGCCATCGGGCAGAGCACCGTACGGCGGCCCGTGTCCCTGACGGCTGCAAAGAACGGCGGGTAGGCCGGCGTCACGATCACCACCGGATCGTCCGGAGCGGTGCAACTCATCAGTACGGCGTAGATCGCCTGGACAACCTCCGTCGTAATCACGACGAGATCAGGATCCACGACGAAGCCGTATCGCTCGGCACTGCGCTCGGCGAACGCGACCCTGACCGAGCTGTCCAAATCGGGCCCGGGATAGCCGAAGTCCTGACGTTGTACGACGTCGAGCAGCCGCTCGATGATCGCAGGCGCCACGGGAAAGTCCATGTCCGCCACCCAGGCGGCGAGCACTTCCGGTCCGTCACGTGACCACTTGACGCCAAGGCGGCCTGCAAGCGCATCGGGATCGAAACGCTCAAAATCGAAGTTGTCCCAAGTGATAGCTGATCTGACATCACTTTCAGAATTTTTTTCCACGGACGCATTCTCCTCCACCGCGCCGTAAGTGGCTGAGTCGTCGGCGATCGACGTGAAGAACGCTGCCGCTGGCGAGCGGTGGAGCTCGCTCGCCCAACGACGTCGAGGTTCCCCGGTACACTCATGGGTGAGGTTCGAAGGCCCGGTTGAAGCACGGTTCAAGCCCGGTTCAAAAGGTTGAGTACCGACTTGCAAGGACCGAATGGCGTCCCTACGTTCCCGCTCCCGTAGCTCAGGGGATAGAGCAGTGGTTTCCTAAACCGCGTGTCGCAGGTTCGAATCCTGCCGGGGGCACCCATGTGATGTCTCGAGCCATCGTGTCCACGATGTCTCGGACCCACCCACCGCCGGTATCACAGTGTCCCTGAGTCAGACTCCGGGGGACACGAACACGAGCAGCTCAACGGGTCGAATATGCACCCCGACGAAGCCGGACGTCGCTCTTCGCACCGGCACGGATCGCCGAGCTGAGTGCCCGGTACTGGGCCAACTGCTCGGCATCTCTGAGGCCCGCCAGCACGAAGAGCTGCTGACGGGGACTCACGTAGAGCGTCATCGTGCGCACGTCGTCGCTGTCGGCTCGAAACGGGTACTTCGCAATCCGCACCTCAGCGAGCGGCGTCGATCCGCGCCGCCGACCCACCTCCCACTCGAGATTGCCGTCGTTCACGCGACAGCTCGACGGGAACTGCCTGGCCACGTTCCCCCATGTGAGCAGGGTGACCGCCAGGCCGACGACTGCAACCAGCACGTCGACGAGCACGGTGTCCGAGGCCTGAGCATGGAGCGCGACCAGCAGAGCGAGGACCCCGACCGCTGCGTCGCTCAAGGCAAGGAGTGCGATGACACATGCACGTGTTCTCCGGGTCGGCCGATAGATCATCGGCCCGGCATCGCTGTGCTCATGGCCGAAACCAAAGCGGATAACCGGAGCTCACAGCCGTGCTGCTCGCCCAGTCCGCTCAGCTGAGCGACCCGGACGCGCCGGATGCCCCTCCGCCACCGCCTGGTCGAAAGCCACCGATGGTGATCGTCTTCGCGGTCTCGGTGCCGGACGATGTCGTCCCGGTGACGATCACCGTCGCACCCTTGGTGATGTCCGAGAAGCCGGCTGAGGACTTCGACGGGTCACGATAGGTCGTGGAACTTGTCACCTTGATCTCTACGGTCGTTCCTGACCTCTCCTTCAGCTCGAAGGTGTGGTTCGAGGAGTCGATGGAAGAGACCGTGCCGAACGTCCCGCCGCCGAAGCCGCCGCCTGCACCGCCGAACCCGCCGCCTGCACCGCCGGGTCGGAAGCCACCGATCGAGATCGTCTTCGCGGTCTCGGTGCCCGACGAGGTCGTGCCAGTCACCGCTACCGTCGCACCCTTGGTGATGTCCGAAAAGCTGGCCGAGGACTTCGACGGGTCCCGATAGGTGGTGGAGCTCGTGACCTTGATCTCGACGGTCTTGCCGGACGACTCCTTCAGCTCGAAGGTGTGGTTCGACGAGTCGATCGAAGAGACCGTGCCGAACGTCCCGCCGCCGAAGCCGCCTCCACCGCCACCGAAGCCGCCTCCACCTCCGCCGGGGCCGCCAAAGCCGCCGCTACCGAGGATGATGATCGAGGTGGCGGTCTCGGTGCCGGACGAGGTCGTCCCGGTGACAGCCACTGCCCCTCCCTTGGCGATGTCGGAGAAGCTGGCAGAGGACTTTGCTCGGTCGCGATAGGTGGTGGAGCTCGTCACCTTGATCTCGACGGTCTTGCCGGACGACTCCTTCAGCTCGAACGTGTGATTCGAGGAGTCGATAGAAGCGACCGTCCCGAACGTGCCTCCCGGAAAGCCTCCGCCACCGAAGCCGCCTCCAAAGCCGCCGCCGCCTCCCGAAGCGCCGGTGCTTCCCGTACTCGCCTTGCCAATATCGACGATCTGTGCGGTCACTGCCGTCGAGGAGCCCGTGCCGATCACGGCGACACTCTCTCCGGTCTTCAAGTCGGCAAACGTTGCCGACGCGGTGCCCTCTTTATACGACGTCGAGGAGTTCACCGTGACGGTCACGGTCGAGCCGCCGGCGGTCTTCAAGGTGAAGCTGGTCTTCGATGAGCTCACCGACTCCACGGTTCCCACAGGGCTTTGTGAGCTGCCCGAAGCCTTCGGCGACGAGTGCAACGACGACGAGGCCCCGGGAACGCCAGCAAAGGCGGCGGTACCGGCGACAGCAGTACCGAGAACACCTCCGGCAAGAGCGATGACGACCACGCCATGGAATCCGTGGATACGAAGGTTGTTCATTGGATCTCCCACAAGTACTCGGATGAGTTGGCTCTCGAGCCAGGATGTCCGATTTATCCTCGTGCGAGATTCCGGGCATTGTCTGTGGTCGACCTGAGGACAACCTGACAGTGCCGGCCATCGGGGCTTGAGGCCGCCTCAGGCTGGCATCGGTCGTCCGTACAAAAAGCCTTGACCGTAGCGACATCCGAGCGAACACAAGATCTCGTGCTGAAGCTCGGTCTCGATGCCTTCGGCCACGGTTACGTGGCCGAGCGCGTGCCCGAGGCCAATGACGGCCCGTACAAGCTCCATATCGTCATCGTTCGTGCCGAGACCGGTGACGAAGCTCCGGTCGATCTTGACGACATCTATGGGAAAGCGTCTCAGGTAGGCCAGGCTCGACCACCCGGTGCCGAAGTCGTCGAGCGCAATACGCACCCCGAGTGCCTTCAGGCCATGCAGACGCGCGTCCACCCCTCCGCCTGCATCAATGAGCACAGACTCGGTGAGCTCGAGACAAAGTGCCGATGGCGAAATGCCGGCTGTCGTCAGCGCAACGATGACATGGTCGATAAAGGCTGCCGCTGCAAGCTGGCGGGCGGAGACATTGACGGTGATGCGCTCCAGCGCCGGGTCACCCCTCGATCGCATCGCATAGGTGTGGCACGCCTTCTCGAGGACCGTGGCGCCGAGAGCCACGATGAGATCAGACTCCTCGGCAACGTCGATGAACTCGTGCGGGTAGATGACGGTGCCGTCATGGGCGCGAAGCCGAGCGAGCGCCTCGTGGGCAATGTGACGGCGGGTCTCGAGCTCGACAATGGGCTGAAAATGGACCTCCACCCCATCTGCTTGGAGGGCCGATCGGAGGTGTTCCTCCATCTCGAAACGGCGCCATGCTTGACGGCGCATCGCCTCGTCGTAGAGCTCCCAACGGTCTCGCCCCGACTGCTTGGCGTGATAGAGCGCAGTGTCCGCCTCCTGGAGAAGCGTCGTGGCGTCGTGGCCATCCCACAAGGCGATGCCGACCGAGCAGCTGACGGTGACGCTTCGATCCCCGATCAACATCGGCCCGCCAATACTGTGGCGTAGCCGCTCGGCGAGCGCTGTCGCTGCGTCGCGTCCTGCGATCTCTTCGAGTACGACGACAAACTCGTCCCCGCCCAATCGAGCGATGCTGTCACTTGGACGCGCCGCGTGGACGAGGCGATCGGCCACAGCGATGAGGAGCTGGTCGCCCATGGCATGACCAAAGGTGTCGTTGATTTCCTTGAAACGGTCGAGATCGAGGAACAGGACCGCACATGGACGATCCGAGCGGCGCGAGCGAGCGATGGCGAGCTCGAGTCGGTCGAGCAGCAGCGCTCGATTCGGCAATTGGGTCAGGCTGTCGTGCAGCGCCTGGTGTACCAAGCGATTGGCTGCTTCGACGCGATCCGTGACGTCGCGGGCGTTCATCACGATCCCGTCGATTGCACGGTCATGCATATGGTTTGCCGCAGTCACTTCGAGATACCGGCCCGAACCACTCGTCGTGACGAGTCGACAATCGAAGGTCACGACGGACCCCTCAGCAGAGACGAGCCGGTCGATGATGTCGATAAGGTGCAGCCCGTCCTCAGGTCGCAACCAGGACGACAGATCGCTCCCGATGAGCTCGGTAGCGGTCCGCCCGGTGAGCAGGACAAACCCCGGGCTCGCATAGCTCACGGTGCCTTCGGCCGAGGTGACGAGGATTCCGTCCGAGCTGTGGGCTACGAGTGCCTCGTAGCGCGCCTTCGCCGCTTCGAGTTGCTTGCGATAGGTCCGTGCTGCGGAGGTGTCGTTGACGTGCAACAACAGCCTGGTCGAACCTCCGTCAGGGTCCGGTATGACGGCGCCTCGCACGTCGACCCATCGCTCGACGCCTGCTCCGGTCACGAGACAGGCTTCGGCGCTCTCGTGGGCGAGAGCTCCCAGTGCCGCTGCGAACGTCGGAGACCGCGACGATGGTCGAAAGTCGGCTCGCAAAAACTCGCGAAAGGTGCTGCCGACAAGATCCCCGATGCGCACGCCAAGAAGATCAGCCATGGCTTGATTCGCTACGAGGACCTTGCCCTCAGGATCAATCTCCACCACGCCAGAAGGCGCCATCTCGAAGGCCGCACGCCAGCGAGCTTCGGCGGTGGCAACGGCAATCTGCCGGGCCTTCATCGACGAAATGTCACGCGTCACGACGAGAACTTCGTCTGCGGCATCACCGCCGTCGAGGTCACCCAGGTGGACGATGTCCAGCAGGTTCGTGCGTCCGGTCGATTCGAAGAGGACCTCCTCGCAGACAACCTCTCCGGAGAAGGCTCGATCGATCAGTTCGTGCAACTTCTTTGCGTCACTGGCACCAACCTGATCATCGGGGGTGGAACCGATGACCGCTGCTGCAGTCAAACCACGACGAGACAGGCCCGCCCCGAGTGCACCGGTCACCCGGTGAGCTCGGTCGTACACATAGGCGACCACATCCGGGAGTCGCTCGAGGAGAAAGCGAAAGCGCTGGTTACCGTCTCCAGGCCCCGTGTCGGTGTCCCCCATCGGCTCCCGCCACTTCCTGTCGAGCGTGTGCTCGTCAGTGTAGAGGCTCGGGAACCAAAACGGTCAGGCTGCTACTGCCTCGTCACCTGCGATAAGTGCCTCACCGCAGCGAAGGCAGTGGGTCTCGCGAAAGTCCTCCTGGGCGTACCCAGAAAAGTCACGGTCCTGCCACGGCTGCACTTCGAGGACCTCGTCGTCGTACTCCCGATGTCCGATGATCTTGCAAAGTATCTGTGTCATGCCTTCACTATACGGCATTATTCACGAACCAGTCCACTGTTTTCTTTTCCATCTATTTTAGCGATCCTACTTTTCTCCCAGCTAGATGGCCATCTAGCTTCTGAGCTTCCCGGTAGCATGGCGATCGGTGTGCCGGGAAGACTGGTCGGCGATGCCCTGACCGCGCCCGAGCGATGGAGCCACGCCTGTGACCGATACTGAGCCCTTCGCGCTCACCATCGTGCTCGTCGCCGCAATTGGCCTGGTTGTCGTGCTTTCGAGCCGACTCAGCTCCTCACTCAAGGTGCCGACGCCAGCACTCGTGCTCGTCGGTTCAGCCATTGCGGTCAAAGTGGTGCCGCAATTGCATGCACCTGCCGAGCTCTCCGTCGACAAACTCGTCACGGTCGCTCTTGCATGCCTGCTGTTCGACGGCGGGATGGGAATCGGTCGGCACCGCTTTGCCAGCGCAGCACGCTCGATCATCGTCGTCGGCGTCGTGGGGACGTTCCTCACTGCAGCGGCAGCAGCGCTCCTGGTCCATGTGGCCTTTGGTTTCGGATGGTACGTCTCACTCTTGCTTGCAACCGCAATCGCTCCTACCGACCCGGCCGTCGTGTTCTCCGTGCTCGGTCGCCAACAGGTCACCGGACCAGCTGGCACGATCCTCGAGGGCGAGTCGGGGGCGAACGATCCTGTCGGGATCGCGCTCATGGCAAGTCTCGTCGAAGCACATGGGCTATCAGGCACAGCCTTTCTGCACGTGGCGGCTGACTTTCTCGAGCAGATGGCCGTGGGAGCGGCCATCGGGATCGTGGGAGGACGAGCGCTGCTGTGGTTCATGCGCGCCGTGCCACTACCTGGAGAAGGGCTCTATCCCCTGCGCACCCTGGCCAGTGCATTTGTACTCTTCGGCGTGGCCACGCTGGCGCACGGCTCGGGATTTCTTGCCGTCTTTGTGGCGGGAATCATGTTGGGCGACGAGCGAGCACCCTACAAGCGAGAAATTGAGCGCTTCCATGCGGCTCTGGCGAGCTTGGCAGAGATCGTCGCCTTTGTCGTGCTCGGACTGACGGTGCACCTCGACGAGCTCGCGCACGCAAATGTGTGGATCCCCGGGCTGATCCTCGGCGTGTCCGTTGCCATCGTGGTCCGGCCGATACTCGTCGGCCTGTGCCTGCTGCCAGCTCACCTCCCGCGCGCGCAGCGAGATTTTGTCCTACTGACAGGCTTAAAGGGCGCTGTACCGATCCTGCTCGGTGGTTATCTGCTGAGCGCGCACGTATCCGGCGCGCAGCGGCTCTACGGCATCGTGGTAGTCGTGGTGGTGTTCTCCGTCGCAGTGCATGCCAGCGTGGTTCCTGGGATCGCCCGACTCCTTACCTTGCCTATGCAACCAATAGAGCTCGAGCCGTGGGCGCTCGGAGTGCGTCTTCGCAATGAACCTGCCGGGGTGGCCCGTGTCGTGGTGGCGAAGGGCTCGTCCGCCGATGGGTGCTGCGTTGACGAACTGACCGAGCTACCACCTCACGCCTGGATCACCTTGCTCGTACGCGACGGCCAGCTCATGGCCGTGCGGGGCAGTACGCGGCTCATGGCGGGCGACGAGCTGACGCTGCTCACGGACGGCGACGACACCGCGACCCTCACGGCTCTGTTCGAAACAGCCCGTCCTACTCCTCCTGGCGAGAACGCCACCGGTCAGCACTGATGCGGTAGAGCACGTGACGGCGGAGACGATGGCCATCGGGCACACCCAGGTGATCGAAGTCGTCCGCTTCGTCGTGCGTCATCGCTAGTCGCACCATGACCCGCTCCGAGCGAGTGTTCCCCTGCGATGTGAAGGCTACGACCTCGTCGAGGCGCAGGCGGGCAAACGCATACCGGAGCACCGCACGTCCCGCTTCCACTGCATAGCCGCGACCCCACTCCGAACGTGCAAGTCGCCACGCAATCTCGATGGCCGGTGTGAAGTGCGCTGCAAACGTGACGACGTCGAGGCCCACGAAGCCGGCGAACGCCGGGCCGCCGTCGACCTGGACCGCCCAGAGCCCGTAGCCAAAGACACGAAAGTGCGACTCGATCCTGTCCGCTGCAGCGTTGCTGTCGAGCGGACTGAGCGGTGCCACAAAGTGCTCCATTACGTCAGGATCGGCGTTCATCGCTGCGAACGGCTGTCGGTCCGCCGCAGTCCAGCGCCGGAGCAGCAGTCGGTCGGTCCGCAGCTCCGGCGAATCGCTATCAATGGGGAACACTGCGCTCTCTCGACGTCAGCAGTAGGGCTTTCCTGGCCGTATCTCGTCAGGTCGTGGCGATGCCCACGTAGTTGCTCGAAGACGGTGGAGCGCTGCCGGCGTTGACGGCGTCACCAAAGGCCGAGATCGTCCCCGTCGAGCTCAGCACCCAGTACCCGAGGCCGTCGGGGGTCGAGGCGATGGCCGTTGCCGTGCCGGCAGAAGGGCTCAGCGTCGGGGACCCGAAGCCCACCGTGCCGAATCCGTAGACCTTTCCGGTCGCCGTCAGAATCCAGTACCCCTCGCCATCGAGGTTCGCTGCGATAGCAGTGACCGGACCGCCCGTGCGGCCGACGGCGGTGCCGTTGAAGGTTGCATCGCCTGCGGTGTAGACCTGACCGGCCGCCGTCACGACGTAGTAGCCGAGACCATCTGGTGTCGATGCGATGCCGACGGCAGGACTGGGGAGCTTCTTCCCGCCATTGATCGGCTTGTACCGCTTCGCCTTGCCCCACGAGAAGACCTGGCCGCTAGCGGTGACCTCCCAGTAGCCATCAGGCGTCGGCATGGCAGCAAAACCGACCACCGGCGATGTGGTTGCATGCGCATACGGTCCCGTCGGGGCGTCACCAAACGCCGTGACCGTGCCATTCGACGAAGCAACCCAGTAACCGTTGCCATCTGAGGTCGATGCGATACCGATCACGTGTGACGCACCGAGTGAGCCCGCCACCCCGCCGAGTGCATCCAGGCTGCCGATACCGGTCACCACTCCTGCCGCAGTGACGACGCGGTAGCCGTTGGCCGTGAATCCGATCGTAACTGGACCGTAGAAGGCCCAATTGCCGCGTCCATGCGGCGCGTTGTACGCAGCCACCCTGAAGACATAGGTGTGGTCCGCCAGCAGACCGGTGACCGTCACCGACCGCTTCGTAGAGGGAAAGACGCCCCCGGTCGGGCCCGATCCAGCAGCAAGAGCCACCACGCTGTAGGAGGTGACCGGTGACCCTCCGTCACTCACGGGCGCCACCCAGCGAACGCTCGCCTTCGTGCCGTGCACGACGACGTGGAGCGACCGGGGCGCTGCGGGTGCGCTCGCCAGATAGTGGAAGGTGCCCGCGCTGAGGGCGTGCGAACGACCGGTGCGTGTGAGCACGGTGATGGGCACCGTCGACCCCGCGATGCCAGGTGGCGCAAGAGCAGCGAGGATGTAGGGGTCACCATCTGGGTAGTCAGTGGTCGAGCCGAGGTAGTCGGTCGAGTTGGCCCCGAAGCGCACCCCGACTGCTCCATCGAGGTTGTCGCCGTACATGAAGATTTCCGTGCCACCTTTGGCCGGACCCTTACGGGGTGTGACCAAGTCGAGAGACGGGCGCCCTGGCGAGAAGTACACAAAGGTGTCCGTCTTCGGGTTCGCCTTGGCACAGCCGGTTGTGGTGCACGGTTCGACATCGACCGGACCGGGCAGGTCGGCTGGAGCGACGACGGTGAGCTTGTCGGCCGTTGCGCCGCTCACAATGAACGATTTCGACGCGCCGTAGCCATCGGCCGAGACTTCACTGGCAAAGGCGACGCTCGTGACATCTGCGAGACCCGAACCATGGATCGTGATGAGCGTGCCACCCGTGGACGCGCCACCGAAAGCGCTCAGTCGCCGCACGGCCGGGATGCCGGAGTAGCCGAAGTTCTCGATGTTGGACAGCCCACCCGCGCTCTGGACGCTCACCCCACCCTTCAATGCCGACCGCTTACCTGCCGAGTTGCCGATCCCCGCGGGCGGATCGATCGTGATCTGGGTCGGGGTGATCGAGCTGATCTGGACCTGCTCGCTCGTGCCGTCGGTGGGTGGACCGAAGTTCACCCATTCGAAGGTGTTCAAGTTGAAGCCGGAGCCACTGATCGTCACGGGGGTCGAGCCGGAGCTGTCGGCAAGGTCCGGGGTGATCGAGGTGATCACCGGAGTCGGGGCGTAGTCGTACTCCGTCGCGACCGGGGCAACCTCGGTCTCGGGCGTCGGAACGACGATTCCCTGCGGATTGAAGACGATCGCGCCGGACAGTGCCGGGAGGATCGGCACAGTGGCACTCGAACCATTCGAGTTCGAAACCACGACCTCGACCTGGCAGGTCGAGGATGGGACAAACCCTGCACCGGTCGAGCACGCCGTCGACCCGGACTCAGCCGGGACCGTCACGCTGAGCTCGGAGTCCGAGACGACGACGACCGAGCTGGCTGCGACCCCGCCGAAGGTGACCGAGGGCGTACCCGCAGCACTGAACCCGGTGCCGTAGATCGTCACGGTGTTGCCGCCTGCGCTATTTCCGGCCTCCGGACCGACACCCGAGACACTCGGAACCGTCGTGTTCGGCGTCGTGGTGCTCGGGGCGGTGGTCGAGGTGGTCGAGGTCGACTCGTCGACGTACTCATAGGTTGACGCCGAGCTCTGGCGATTCGAGACCGAGGTCGAGCCCGAGCTGACCGTGACGATGACATCGACACGTCCTGCCGCTTCCACCGAGGGCGAGTTCGCTGCGATGTCGGACTGCGGTGGGGTCACCGTGATCGATGTGCTTGTCACCGAGTCGACGGTGGCACTCGCCGCACCAAAGCTGACGTGGACATCGCTGGTGCTGGTCGGGAAGTTGCTCCCGGCGATCGTGACAACTCCCCCACCACTGGTCGGCCCAGACCCAGGCGTGACCGAATTCACCGTCGGACCACTGCCCGCAGCGGCAGCGCTCGCCTCGGCGCACAGCGAGGCATCGAGGCCGCCGCTTCCTGCCGCCGAGGTAACGAGCGGCGTGCCGAGGCCTGATGCCGGGTCGAAACCGGGAGTGGCCGTGTAGCCCAAGCCGAGACCGAAGACGTCGTTTGTCCC
>Ga0116230_10002127_pt1 | contig 19080 bp, 19 predicted proteins | sample S1TSphfallax_3_FD_88678 | JGI IMG/M metagenome (GOLD analysis project Ga0116230, IMG submission 88678) | Host-associated microbial communities from peat moss isolated from Minnesota, USA - S1T2_Fd - Sphagnum fallax MG | ecosystem: Host-associated > Plants > Peat moss > Unclassified | place...
CATGCTGCTTGTACCTCTCTGAGTACTCCCCAGTCTTCAACGCTTTGAGAGGCGGTATCCGCTGATCCGTGAACGACCTCCCCACAGCTGCATCTAGCGCTAGCAAGTAAGGATCACGCCACAGACAAGAGTCCTGGGTTTTTCCAAACGCTGCAGGAGGTTTGGAATGTTGAAGCTGCGAAGCTGCTGAAGAACCTGCAGGCGGCCGCGAGGGTGGATTCTTCACCACCGCGTTGTTGTTGTCATTCTCGATGATAGGAACCCAGAGAAACGTCGACTTGTCCGTCTGCGTCGCACTCGGCTCCAGCTCTGAATAATCTTCGTCGCTCATGAAGTCGACGTACTGATCGGCAAAGCCTTTGCTTGTCGATTCCCGCGTATGTGCGTCTCTCGTCTTCTGAAAGCTGCCGGACCTCTCAACAGGAACGGAGTCCATACCGCTACTACTAGAGCTGCTGCTACAGTATTCCACTACACCACTAGAGCCTCCTCCTCCTCCTCTGCAAGAACTTGCAATCACTGTTCTACTCGACTTGGAGCTGCAATTGGACTGCCGCGAATGACAAGTCTTTCCGGAACTGCCGGAGCTCCAGACTTGTGGGATGCTATAGCAACGTCGTCCTCTTGAATAGGTAGCATTAGAAAATCCCTCCTCCACACTCATCGAAACTCTCTACTACCTAGTCATGTATGTTCTTCCAGCTGCCTCGCTCCTGTCGCAGCAGCTAGCTAGCTAGATAGCTTCCTTTCTTCGTTCGCGGGTGTTGGGTAACAGCATCACCTACCTGCACACAGCCAGCGAGCTGCAACGTACTAGTCGAGGAGCTCTAAAAAACCATCTACCTCACAGCTGCCTCGACTCCTCGCCTTTCTTCCAGCTCTAATTCACTCGGAGAAACAGAACGCTGCAATTCTAGCAACACAAAACCCACCTACAACAACGACTAATTCTCGATCGACGTCCGAAAGTTTGAGAACTCCAAAGTAAAACCCACAAATCCCAAATGTTACACAACAACCAGCTCCACAACTACAACGACAACACTAAATTCCCCCAAAAAAGAACACAGTCCGAAGCAGGAAAAAAAACTTATAAAAAAACAAAAAAACAGTTTGCTCATCACAGTTTGTTTCTCTGAAACAGAAACCGCCCCCCCACAAATGCAATTAGAGTCAGGAACAAAAAAGGCAGAGTGGCGAAGATAATGGCAACCCGATAGCCCTACTTCAGAAACAAACAAGAAGGACGAGGGAATAACCGGGGGGGAAGGGGGGGGGTGCTGCAAAATTAGAGAGAATCAATCCGGCTTCTTTAACCAACGTCCTTATGGGTGGTCTAATTTCAGAGCTATCACGCAACACATAATACGACAATGCTTGTGGCAGTCATGGAGCATTGAAAGCTGGAGCAAATGCAATTAGGAGCAATGAAAGAGAAGAGCTCTGCAATGAAAGAGAGGGGCTCAGCAGTGAGAGCTCTACATTGCTACAAACATCTGCAACTGTAGCTCTCTCTCTCTCTCTCTCTCTCTCTGTGTTTGTTTTACACGTCTCCCTGCGGCGTGATCAATGCAAATTTCCTGCAACACCCGATCCTGGACTTGATGAGGAATACAGTAAACATCATAAAAGAAACTCTGCAGCAGCCAGCCAACCAGCGTGCCACCTCGCGACCTCGGCTAGCGACGATGCCCGCAACACAGACATGGGAGCGAAGTTCGCCGCTACGAACACGGAGAGATCCCCAACGGCCACCACCCCAGAGCAGTGATTGTTTAAATTTGTGGCGAGTTTTCGCCATTTTGTGAAAACTATTTTGAAAACAAATCTGATTCTGTTGCAAATTCCCTTTTATTTAAATATAAGAAAAATTGCCACAAAAACCAAAAAAAATTCCAACAAATAAGCACGCGGATTTTTTTCTTTCATATTTTAAGCATCGCCAAATTTGGCTAAATAAACTTTCGAATGACACTTGAGCAACATCACAAAATTGTAAAACCAAAATTACTGCCTTAGAGCAGTGTTTTTTTTTTTTTTTTTCCAGGAATTTCTTTAGTTTGTAACTAAAGTGGCGATCGTTTGTAGGAAGATGTAGTCAAATATGGCTATACCCCAGAAATTACGAAAAAATCTGTAATCATCCTTCTATATATTTGGCTGCACCATCAAAACCACATATATGACTCTGGCGATTTTCACCCTTTATTTCCCTCTCATTTCTGGCTACTGAAAAAACCTCCGAAATCACTCATTTCTCAAAATTTTCAATTCGCATTTTGGCGATATATCGCCAGTAAAATATTTAATAAGCTGCCCAGGAGTGTTTTCCCACTGGCGATAGATCTCCAGAAAGCGATTTTTTAAATTAAAAAATAGGAAAAAAAGAGAAAGTGATTTTGCAGGTTTTCAGTCGCCAGAAGTGAGAAAAAAATAAAGATTAAAATTTCCAGACTCATATACTTGGTTTCTATTCTGTAGCCAAAACATGTACAAGGAATATTAAAGATTTTGTATTTTAATTTCTGGTGTATAGCCATATTTGACTAAATTTTCCTAGGGATGATCGCCACTTTGGCTACAAATAAAAATTCCAAAAAAAGACGCTACCCCCTCCCCCCCCCTCCCCCCCCCACGCCCACACAGCCCCCGAAAACAAAACAAAAAAAGGACCCCTCGAAATTAAACAAAACAACGTGCAAGAAAATAGGTATTATGGTGCACCGTTGGAGTACTTGCGAGGTACATTATTTATTTATTTCCACTCAACGAAAAAAACAAAAAACCAATATTATTTCTGACAGTCCTTATTGCCGTTGGGAAATGGGGGAAACTTATTAGGCCCTCCTCCCCTACCCCCACCACCCCCCTCCCCCTTCCCCATGTCTATGAATACAAAACAAGGAGAAAAAAAACAGAAAAAAAAGGAAAAGGTTTTGTATGCAATTAAAAAAAGATGTCTAGGTATTTATTATACATGTATGAAAAATATTTGAAATATAACTTTTTATTATTATATTATTAAATGATGTATACAAGTGTGTTGGGAAAACTATGATTGAAATTTTTAAATGTGAAGTTTGAAGACCATACAACCCAATACACATTGTATGTATAAATTATGTATGTAAGTGTGTAGAAGAAATGATGTATGTGAGTATAGGCTCCTTATTTGTGGAAAATAAATTATGTATATAGATTGATTAAAAAAAATGATAAAAATAGATATTCATCAACAATTTCGAAATTTTTGTATGTTGTATGGAAATTTTCATACAATGTACAATGTATACAAATTATGAAATATTTTTTCATGTATACATGTATATGCCAATTTGCATGTTAGGTTATGGAATGAGATGTATGTAAGAAGAAATGGAATCGAACATTAGTTAAAATGGATGATATGTGTGTATGTGTGTGTGTGTTTGTATCCTTGGATATACATATGTATACACATATACATATATATGCATATGTGGGGAGTAAGGAAGGGGGCAATATTCATCCACTATATATATCATCCACTACTGTTCATCTCAAAGTGGATGAATATCACACGTGCCAACAAGGATGGGAAAGAAAAGGCAAAGGACTTAGGCTAGAAGTTTGAAGTAGTTCTAGAAAATTGGGTTTCCTTTCATGTCACAAAACCCTAAAAAAAACAAGAAAAAAAAGGTACCTACTTGGTATTAATGTGTTTTTGTGCATGCATTTCACATAAAAACCCTGACATGGGTCATAAAGGCTTATGACACTAAAAGGCAGGTGGACGTTAGGACTGGGGGTGTTGAAGAATAGGATACCATGACCCTCCATTAATAAGGAAAAAAAAGGCATTACTTCCTCACTTACTTACTCACTCACTTACAAACTTAATCATTTGGGTGTTGTATAATGCAATTGCCTAAATGATGAGGGAGGGGGGTTTTGTACTAACTTGTTTGACAACTTTTTCATAAGTAATAAAGTTTAAAGTCCACCCAAGTGATGATGTTGATGATGTTGATGATGATGAAAGAAAAAAAAGATCATTATTATAATGGTTGATGATGAAAAGAAAAAGAGAAGCATAATGAATGAATTGTTACGTTGCAACAAGTCTTATGTACGGGCAAGGAAAAACCAATAAAAGGTGGCCTCGAGGTGCAAAAGATGCCGCACGAGGGAAATAATTATATATACTTCGGAAGAAGTATCAATTAGCTTCACTTGTTTGCAATTTGGCGACCACATGCGTGCGTGCATCCATCCATCCATCCGGAGCTTAGCCTAAGCCCTTGTCACTTTGGCTTCTAGATGATGATAATACATCACTATGGATTATTTTCATCTTCTTTTCTTAGCCTTTTTTTTGGCCTTTTGGCACTTGAGAACAAATGTACTCCAAGTTACCTACATGGATTATATTTTTCCTCTTCTTTTCTTCGCCTCTTTTGGCCTTTTTGCACCTAAGAACAAATCTATGCCAATTGTCCTCTTTCGTATATGGGAAATCCTGATTTTTGAAGAAATTCTCTCAATGAGATTTTTGTGACTTTATGAGTGGTCGGGTTGTGACATGGGCTCTATAGCTTGGGTCCCTCACCCCCCCCTCTCCAAGCCCACACTTATAATCCCTATAAATACTAGAGTTCATAACAAACAAGGGAAATAAATGTAAGGTGACTATATATGCAATGATGCAACTTAAATTCTAGTGTAATATCTATCACATGCACCCATTTCAACCCCAATCCATTTGTTATTGCGATGCACTATATAGGTATACTATTTTCTCAATTTTGGGGAAGACTCCTTACTACAATTTGGGGCTAGACTTCTTCATCAAGTACCAATAATGCACTAAGGAGGCTCTCCATATATTTTTATGTGTGAGGTCAATAGGCGAACACGGTTACATGATGTACAAATGGGAAGTCCGAACTTGTTAATAAATGACAAATGTGGTCATTGGTGTGTGTTTCAAGCCAATTTCAATTGAACAATATTATTGTAAAATGATGTCAAGGTGTTGAAGAAACAAAAAAAGATAGTACAACTTAATTGTTTCAAAAGATTGGGAATGTTCAATGATTTTTTTATTTTTGTTCTCTGATTGACACAACATTTTCACCATAATTAGACCTTGTGGTTTCATGAATTGTGGATTTGGGATTTTCAAAAATGCAATGTTCAAGGAAGTCATGGTTTTAAGTTAGGTTAGGTTAGGGGGTTATGATTGGGATCACAAGGATGGTACTTACATCTAAATTTAATATGTCCGTGAATATATATATATATATATATACATTGGGTAGATAGTAACAAGTTGCAACCACATTCGGGTTGGGTAGCAACTTGGACAAATTCACCCAAAAAAGAACACTTATCCTAATGGATTCAAGAGAGACAAATCAAAAGCTTTGATACACTATTACTACTACTACCGATCATGAATGATTGAGGATGGACGAATGCTTTAATAATTAATTACATGGAAGTCTAACACTTGATGTTTCCACACATATGAACATTGAAAACCTAAATTTTGAAAGGGTTTTAGGGTTTAGGGTTTTAAACCCCCAAAAAAAAAAGTCTTTAAAGGTCTTTTCTTTCTTTGGACATTATTCAACTTTAACATGTAATTTGTTACAAGTACAAATGATTGCTTAAGAACATTATTGTTTTAGCAGAGTTTTTTAAGGGCAACATGGAGTCGAGACTCAAGAGAAAGTAGTATTAATTTCCTTAGCTTGGGATTCCCTCCCCTTTTGAGACTACCTAATAATGTATTATTTGGTTTTTGTTATTTCATGGGACAATCGTAGTAGGAAAGGGTCTTTATGTTTTCCAATCCACCATTTTAGGACGGGTGTTTGAATTGATGTTTTCCATCTCCGGGTTTCGGAAAGAGCTCTCTCTTCCTTTTGTTTCAGCTAAAAATTTCAATCTTATGGAAATGAGCGGTGCGATTCGAAACATGCACATCTTCAAATTCCTATAAAACTTCCAGTGTCAGTTCGGACTTGCAATTTTATTTTATTTTTTTAATGAAAATTCCAAATCCATTCCAGTTCAAAAATCCAATTTCAAGGGGGGGGTACACTTGATACGACACATTAGATTGGAGATCGGAGATCATGTTGTACAACGATTTTTAAAATGACCGACCGTTCGACTAAATGGTACAATGTCCGTGCCATTGGAACGGGTCAATGAAAAAAGACTGCAACAGTAGTCCTGGTTCCTGTTTCCAGTCTAAAGGAAGTCAGTTCCCAGTTCCCAGTTCCCAGTTCCACGACAACTAAATCTAAGTTTCATTGCAAGGTTCCAGTTCGGATTGCAACAACTGAACTGAACTGAACTGAACTGAACCCCGGAGCCTAAATCGCACATTACAATGAGCTAGAGGTAGCCACAGAACTTAACTGAACACCACTCATTAGAACTAACCAAGCAAACCCGAGCCATCCCCAATGGTCTTCTTGGTGTGCAATGGAATGAAAGGAGATGGTAAAATGCATTACAAGTAAAAAAATGGTTTTTTTTTTTTTTCCTTTTGGAATCTTAAATATAGGTGTGAAGAGTGAACTATCTATGTAGAATTAAACATTTTTTCAATCATTTTGTTGGTTTGGTGGGATTTTATCCCGAGAGCTTTTAAATGATGTGCTAATAAAACATTGTCGAATGGATTTTTTGGGTGAGGTTTTGATCAAATAAGTATATATGCATTCGACCTTCAACTAGTCAACCCAGCTGCAGCTGCACTCATGTTTTGTCGGGTGGAAGTTGGACAATGTATATATATATATCTCTCTCTCTATGCAAAAAGGAGATTATTGCTTGGGAGATTATTGGCAAATATTATGTAGGGGTGTATGTATTATGGTCATCACTCATCACTTCTTTGGTTGGAAGTTTGGCAAGGATTTGTTTCTTCTTGTGTTGAAGTTCTCAAAGGTGAAAAGAATGGCTTGATTTGCAACAAAAAATTATATATGTCATTGGTTCAAAGTTGTCTAATAAGTGTTGGAGTTCAACTGGTGTCTACATTAGGGGGAGAGGTGGGGGGGGGGAGCTTGCAATGTGCATTTCCCCGCTTCTTTCACTCTTCCTCATTTTCACCCCCTGGCCAGGAGTTGGCCTCTCATGTACTTTCACTTATCCAAAATGACATAACCTTGGATTAAATGCTATTGATGCACTTGGAATAAATACCTGGTCAATTCACACTTCTAAAAGTCCATAATATTTGCCAATAATGTCCTTTCATTGCTATGAGCGAACCCTATTAGGTTGAGTCTTAGACAATCTTGTGCTTCAATGAACATGAACCAAGAAAATTGTTGATCAAAGAAAGATTTGAATAGTACTCTCAGCACTAGTTTTGATGATACCATTGGGGACTGGGTGATTGAATTATTGTACATTGATTTCAAGAATGCAACTTGACAATAATTTTCATCCAATTTGCACATGAGGCTTCTTGCCCTAGATGTTGTTGATGCAAAAGAGGGGGGAGGGGGGAGGAGAGGGAAGGGTGGTGGCAAGCTCTTGATTAGTAGCCAGTTTCTTGTTTCATGATATCTTGAAGGGTGCTTTTCGTTTTTAGGCTAAAGTTCGAGGCTGTGGGTTTTATGGGACCAAGGGCCTGTGTGAGGCAGGACCGACTTGGGTAAAGCCCGTGGTCAAGGGCTTTATTGAGCATAAAGCATTAGGCAAATTTTTATTTTTTCTCATGATACTTGTTGGGTATCACAAAACGAAGAAAAGCACGTGTTTCAAAAAACAAAAATGTCAATCCAAGTGAGAATTACATTTTTTGAAACACCCATCCTTCAAAGAGGAGAAATGGACAAATTTTATGTATTAAAGGCCCCCTCCAATTACATTATGAAAATTTGATTGATGCTTTATGATAAAGTACAAAACCACAAATAGTTTTGGAACAATTTTATAGAAATCATGTTCCCAAGAAGTAAAATTCTACTTGCTTTTATTATTTTGCAACCTGGCTTGATGGTCATATTCAACCAATGAAATTCTACAACTAGTTCTTCACAACTATATATTCACATTCATTGAACCTAAACTCCATTTTATTTCTTTGGTGTCCCATTTAGAGAATAGTTAAGTTAACTAAGTCAATTGTCGAAGCAGTCTTTCTATTGACACAAAGGTAAGGTATTGTGATGATAGCTATTAGGGAACAAGGTACTTGATCTCGTAAACCAACCCACCTTCCCAGCAAACCACCACTATTTCAACCCACAAAATGAAAGAATTCGAAAAAAATTCCCAAAACTTTGACATCATGAATGGACTTCATACAATACTTGAAAATTTGCTTGAAATTTGGCTAAGGACAATAGAAAAGTTTAGGCTATAATTTGGCAACATGCTACAACATATTGTCTAAATATGGTGACTTCAAAGAGAAGTTGTTCATAATGTGGCAACAAAGTGCCATCTTTTCCCAAAAACAAACAAACTACATTGTGAACATAATCATGTATAGATGGTTATGTTGTGCACATGCATGTGTGCATGCATGTGTGTTACTCAACAACACATATAATACCTTTACAAACACGGCACAATATAATACCATAGTATGCACTTTCTATGGTAACAATGTTTGCAAGCAAAAACTCATTGTAGATGCTCAAATGCTCATACCATGAACATCACAAGAAGCACCAAAATACAAGTTGAAATCACTACATAGTTTCTTGCTTGAGTTTGGTGGCACACTCATTGGATTATGTGATGTAGGAAGCGGCTTTTGCGATGTGCAAGTATGACATTTGCGACATGCATGTACCAAGTCTTATTGCGGTTTAATGAAGGGGGGAAGTAAGTAGTTAGGCATAATGACAATTTTTTTTTTTACTGCACCTCAGAAGCAACTTGATTTATTTAACCTGGCCTTTCTTCACATGCTTGGAAGTGCCAGAGGTTAATTACTTACTTACTTACTTACTTACTTAGAGAGGGTGATATTAAGATTGGACAGATTGCTCACCAGGGTATGCAGTTAACACACAGCAACAGAGTTAACCATTGAGCTAAGTTTAACCACTGTGGTTAGTCAAGGAACTGGGGAATCCAATGAAAAAGTGTTTCCTGTCCACCTGCCACCCGGCCACTATGATGAATGTCCATCCATTCGTCGCGGCCATTATGATGTTCCATCCATTCGTCACGGTGTGCTGGGCACTGTCCATGCAGTTATATCCTTATCTTCAACAGGGTGATGAATAATGGCCTATTCGAGACTGGATAATTGTAACCCTATGGATGAATAATGACCTATGGATGAATTAATGGCCTCTTCAAGATTGGATGATTGTAACCTTATGTATGAATAATGGTCTTTTCGAAGATTGGATAATTGTAACCCTATGGATGAATAATGGTCTGTTTGAAGATTGGATAATTGTAACCCTATGGATGAATTAATGGCCTTTTCAAGATTGGATAATTGTAAAAACCCTATGGAGTGTGTGCTAACTTACCACATGGAAGTGTTCAATTTCCGTAAAACCTCAATTACAGAGATCTTATATTAAGGCCCCACTTTACACTAGGAGTGAGTGGGGAAAAAACTTCGGACCAACTTCGAGCATTTTTGGCTTGTTGTTTGGCCCCCAAGTTACTAATAAATGCTAGAACATTGACATCCAAGGGTTGCAAATTGGCTTCCTGAATTCGATGGTATCCTTTTTTCAGCCTTGGGGGCTAATTTCAAGTTTTGCACCAATAGGAATGCTTGATTTGGGTTGAACATTGGACCTAACCCCTAGTTTAAAGCGGGCCTAAGTAAAATCCAATGGTATTGTCAAGGACTTGCCTACAATATACTTTTTTGTTTGGAGAAACACATAATGAATCACATTTGCACAATTGTAAGATGAGGTTGAATACGTCTAGTATAACCTACATGCTCGTTTTTCAACTAGTTTTAAAACCCATCCCGCTAATGCATGGCACCTACAAAAAATATATCATAAAAGATGGTGTCATAAGCACCAAGACAAACTCTTGCTTGTTTACATGATCACCTTGGAACTTGATGCCTACATTCTCTTGCTTGTGTACTACCTTTTATGATACCCTATAACTTGCTCTTTTAACCAAAGACCTTACCCTAAGGTCAGTTTCATCGTTCAACAATCCTCAAAATAGTGAAATGAAATTTTGTGAAAAATATGAAGTTTACATGTTCAAAATCATCACAATTATCATAGGTTACACTCTGAAATAATTTCACTACTTATATATCATATAATACTATAGTAGATGATGGGAAAAAAATGTAATTTCAAAATTTTTATACTAATTTATTTTTTTGGAAAAAATAAATTATTTGTTTTTTCAATGTGGAAACTAACCCTAGGTTAACGGTATTTGTCTAATGTACAAGCTTGTGGCTATATCAACACCATGGTAGTACTCGGGCTGGTTTAGCAGCAAAGATGCCTAATTATTATTATTATTATTATTATTATTTGGTCATTTTCTTTCAGTAGTAAAAATCATTATTTTTACAGTTAGGCACACGATATTAAATAATGAAGCTAATGTGCATGAGATATTCTTTCCTATTTTTTTCAGAATTTTCAGCAAACCCAAAAAAGAATTAATTGATGCCTAACCAGCCTAGGTACTAGGATAGTAGCATGTATCAATACTAATAAGCAAAGGACCTTCGGGGCGGGTGTGACCTGAGAGCCAATACTAGTGTTTGTATCCACACCAGCTTTGGTAGGGACTTGAGGTAATACCAACCTTGTACCAATTTTGTAGGAGGTTCAATGTCAAGTACATTACACATACTAGCCAAAAAATCAGCCTTGGACCCGACACCAAGACCAAAATGGTATGAAAGTTTGAAAACTACCCAATAGCATGCTCAGGCTGGTATGAACATTTTAAAGAGTACTTAATACAAAGACTAGCCTTGGTCTGTTCAAAAACTCAATACCAAACAAAACTCTGCTCTTCACATGTGTATATATGTATTATTGCTGCAAATAATGTATTTTTCATAAGAGATATAGTACTTGTAAAACTAGGTGTAAGCTTTGTGTATTACCTATTAAACTCTCGGTATCAAATTACATTTTCCTCCACTAGAAAGGTATATGTATACTTCTTTTGTTGGTGCGCTTGGTGGTCACAATATCTTGCGCATCATTTGCCAATCAGTATCACCATCTGAGAACAATGGTCATGAAACTAAAGAACTGGTGGAGATCAGGTGCCATGTCTGATACCTGCACAATGCTGGTATTAACTGTGAATGGTGGCAATTGCAGGAATTTGAGTACCTCAGGAGTCAGTATTGTTGGCAATTGCAATTGAAGAGAAAGATCACATAATATGGCTTTCCTGGATGTCGTCTCAGCAAGCAATTGTTGAAGCTGGGCCACAACCAGTAATGCACATCGACTTTGTCATACATCTCTCTCCCTCAGCTAATTTTAGACTTCAACTATTCTTTTCACTTCTAGAAATTGAACAAAAGTTTCAATCTTTCATGCAGGATCAGAATGCAATAACTGTGAGTTGAGTTTTGTCTATCACTTTAGTGTGGATCAAGCACAGCCAAATACTGTGGAGGGAAAATGCGTGCTGCCAGGAGGTGGCGTATGGGTACTAGTGCCAGAATCAGAACTGGAAATGTGATACCTGCAGAAAACCGTTGCAACCGAGAGTCAGACTTCTTCAATCCTTTTGACAGTTTCAGAAAATACTGAATTGAAGAAAACAGTACATGCATGCATGAAGTTGTGATGAAGGTGGGAAAATGGAATGGGAGAAGAATGCTGGCATACCCCAAGCACTTTGTTTCAGTGACCAAAGACCCCACAAGCATGCAAGCTGCAGAGCTGTGAAAGCATGTAGTACATGCTGTGGCACATCCTTCATAAACTCGTGCTTTGAAACCAGCTTTTGGTCATATAACCACAATTTCACTCTGTAACCATCATCACCACATGAGCAAGAATGAAGTTGCAGAAAGAACACAACTTATGAGATAGATCACCCTCCAGATTTGAAAACTGGTAATTAGGAACTTCCCTCTTCTCTTGGCTAACTATACTTTGCACAAGAAGTGAATTCAAGACTCTGAACACATTGAGTGTGCTATAACAGAGTTGATAAGGTTTTACTGCAGATCACCTTTCTACAAACTGATTGCCATTTATAATGCCAAGCGCCATGAATACAAAGAGACCACTTGTGACCTGGTGGCACATCAAGAGTACCCACATTACCATCACCCCAAGTATTCAATGTCCCAGGTGAACACCCATAAGATAAGAACTGTTACATGCTACAGCCTCTAATTGGCTGTGCAAAGAGAACATGATTTCTGCTGTAATGACTCAGACTGCATACTGTTTCCATCAAGGATTTAGAAGGATTTGATTTAATCACCGGAAGAGGGACAAGACGAATGGCAGACCAAAAGCGCAGAGATATCCCAACACAAACCTGCAAAACCCATTATGTATGTTCATGTATAGTTCAAACCTGGTAATGTACATCTGGCAACCCCTGTTGAGGGCTATTTCAGCTCCTAAGTTACTGAAGGGAAATTGACCAATAAAAAATTCAGATTGAGTGTCTGATGAAGAAGCTGCCTGATAAAATGCAATGGATTTTGGACCTGGCCATGAATTCCAAGCCAGGGATGTAGAAATAGAAACAAAATATGTCCATTTGAAGCCAATATGAACACAGGTGAGGGACAGAGAAAAAGTACCGATATCAGTAGGCCAGTCAGACGGTTTTCCAATACATACATTTCAGGCTTGTTTTCACTGTCCCCACTGCTGCAGAAGTATAGAGTCAGTATGCTGTGTTTGTAACTTCAATTTCTATGTGCAATTTGCTCTACTTCCAGAGCCATGTCCCTTAGACCCATGGTCTCTGATATTATCCATTCATGCAAACTGTTACCTGGGCAATGGTGATGCTGTTACATAATCAAATCTGCAGTAAATTTTTCCATTTGGAAAAAATCTGATTCTGAGACAGGGATGAGTAGGTTGAACCTGATGTGCATGGATTTTGATAGTGTGACAAGGCTGCGCACATGGTTCAGGGAAGGAACTGCTGATGCCACCATCCATGGTAATCCAAACAACGAAGTCAATCCCACAATCACTGCACACAAGCCAACACCAGCAACATTACTTAGTTCACTTCATGCTCGTGAATCTTTGAAAGTGTAATTTTCTCTACAAGAATGCGACCTAATCTGTAGATGGTTTTTTGAGCTACTTGTGACCCACCCTGAGATAAAGTTGCAAATGGGTAACGGGGACAGACATGATCACAGATTAACCTCCAAAATTATGACTTTCTGTTTCTCATGAATGCTTCATAGAGACTTAGATAGATGTGTATTACCTCCAACTGCAGCAAGGTCCAGATTGTAGCCTGCTCCCTTCCGCAGAGGAATTTTGGAATTGTTGACAAGTCGAGTTGTCATATTCTGGAAGAGTTGGAAAAATTGTACCAAATGTCTCAAAGCTAAAACATTCAGAACATGATCTCCAAGTTTGTGTCTGAATGTACAGTTTTGCATTCATCAGGATCAATGTCATGTGGAACTTCAATTTAGCATAAGGAACTTTATCACCCAAGAAATCTAAGGGTTGTCTTTACCTGATCGAGAAAGATCAAAAGACTGACAAAAGCTGCTGGGATGGCAGATGCAGCAATTGCCCATCCTGGAATGCTGAAAAGCGGTACCAGCCATGGGCGACTGACAGTTGTGGAGATAGTTGATGGAGCTGGCATTGCTGGCAAGGGAATCATTGGGAAGAGGATTGGACCCACCATTGACATTGTTAGAATGGCCAAGGGTGCTCCAAAATCTGCAAGTAATCCTGCAACAGGCTGTAGCAGGAGCATGCGTGTCGCTCGTAGCTGCAATCTTTTTCAAAATAGAGGTTTTTGGTTCACAAAAAGAAGGCAAGACTAAAAACCTCCATAGCCAGACTTTCCAAAAGAGTAAGTGGCACAAGCTCTGAAATCAAGAGTAATATACAAATGACTTGATTGGCACTATCAGATAGACTTGAAGATGCAGTCAAAGTTGTACAAGTAAGGTGGGGGCATTAGTGACCTGAGTTAGAATTTTTGCCAGAGTGAATGTTCCTCCTGCTAGAAGAAACGACAACAAGGCAGTCTCTATCGGAAAAGGGCTTGCAGGCTTGAATAAATTTCCTATTCCCTGCAACAAAAATTGCTTACATGATTAACCCAATTCATAGTTTGCAGCATACAATCAAAATTGCATGTAAGCAAATCTTTTGAACCTTGTGAGCTATTGACAAAGATGGTAAAGCCGATTCAACCTACACATCTGGAAATTTTACCTTAAAAGCTTCAGACATGAAGCCAATAGAGATAAATGCCGTAAATGTCTCATCCACAAACCGAGTCAAATAGTTCACAAGCTGCATAGAAGCACAGACTTCAGGAACTTTCACATTCTAGAAAATTCACCAGCAATCATGTAAGTCAAATGCTCTCAGACCAAAGTTCTGTCAGATACAACAAAAAAACGATGAATTGCACGAAACATTCAACAAAGATTAGAGTATATATATCTCACCACATTGCTGGCCTCCACTGCTGCCAAACAGGAAAGAAAGAAGCATGTCCAAATGCCCACCCAACCATAGACAGGTAGAAATGGCACCATAGCCTGCATTGTCACCTAATACATACACACACACACACGTTCAAGCAAAAATTAGCAATGTGATAGTACACTCCTGATAAGTCTTATCAAGAAGATAAACTCCAAACCCTAAACCTAAATGTGCAGTCCTGACTTTCCATTCCTCTTCCATAATCACACTGACAATTCAGTACCTTGTAAAGCAGACCAGTGATGGCAACCATGAACCCAGTTGGTCCAAGCAGAGTGAGTGGCTGCGCAGCTAGCAGTGAGTACAAACTTCCTGATACTGCATGGATCAGAAAACAGAAAAACATTCAAAATTTTCCTTTTGAACCTTGCAGACTTTGCTCCTGCTTACATGTACATCATTATCAGTGTTTGCATTCTTCTTCCCACCCATCTCTTTCTTCTGGTATGAAACTCTGTTTTCTTCCTTGGATTTTATGGGGAAGTTAGTGATTTGTTTTGAGTACAAAGTGTTCACTTGGTTATCAATTTCTCTTCATCAACTTCCTGAGCCTGCAATTCTAGAAAGAGAGACTATGCACCTGAACAGCTGATGATTGTCTCCACAAGTCCCATTTGACATTCAGTGAGACGTGCTATCATCCTGTGACATTTACAAGTTTCCCACAGTGGAATCTGCATCAAAACCTTGTTGAGAAAACATTTGAAATTTAGCTTTCAAAATAGCAATTAATGTGGAAGAAGACAAAGAGAACACCAAGAATCAAGACTTGAAATCATGTGATGAATTCTCTGTACAGAGCCTTGCATAATCTGTGATGTAAGATTCAATGTTCACAATTGTTGTCACAGAAATTGATCAAGCTTGCAGTTGTGAACAAAGACATGGTCACAGAAGATTGACATGCAAGCTTATGTACAGCAGAACTTTGTTGGCTCAAGAATCTGAGGTAAACTTAGTCTATCAAGAGCATTGTTTCTGAAGAAGAAGAAGAGATTGAACTGACCCGCCAAAGGCAAAGCATGGTGCTAAACATGCAAAGGTCATGTAAACAATTGCAGCAGCAGCTTTGGGATGCAGTCCATCTGCAAAATCTGTTGCATATGAGGGAAGTCTTTGGTGAAGCTCCTTCAAGATGGCTGCTCCTGCTGCAAATTGAGGAGGAGGAGGAGAAGGAGGAGGAAGCTCAGAACCTTGAGATTGGGACCATTTCTCTTCTCTGATGCTGGTTTCTGATTGTTGCCAGTTTTGTTCCAATGGACTTCGACCATCTACAGTAGTTGAGCACTTAACTCTTCGAACTTGTGCGAATTGCTTGCTTCTTTGTTGAATCATTTCTCCTACTTCTCGGGGAAGAATTGTTGCAGAATGTGTCACGGGAAATTGTCCGTATCGTCCATTGAAGATAATTCTTCTGTAGCTTAAGGAGCGTGAGGAGGATTCAGAAGATGCACAACATTGGGTGCCAAGAAGATGAAGCTGCATGCTCAAGAGCTTCTGTGGCCGCAGTCTTCCTTTTGCTGCACCCTTTTGCTGCTGCAAGATGGGGGAGAAGTCGTAGTTGCTGCTGCTGTTGCGGCAGCCTTGTGAATTGCAGGCTGGTGTTTGTGCAGAAACAGCGCGGCCACAAACAACCGCCGATGATCCTTGCGGCTGAGCAGGAAACAATAATTTCTGTGCAAATCACAAGTTTAGAACGGAATTCACACACTTTGCAAAGAATTCAGTTGCACAAGAGCAGCAATCCAAGCAAATCCACTTCCACCCACTAGGAGCTTCTCCATGTTTTGGGCGAAGAACAACTTCTTCGTGCCAAACAGTTTGCTGTACAAGAACACTACAAGACTGACTGAAGTCCTGGAGAACATTGAGGAAAGCAGAGGTCGAGAGAGAGAGATTTGAATGCACCTGCATTGCTTGAGCACACACAGGTTTTTCTTCCTCTGGATCCTTGAAGGCTTTTGTTTCTCAGCAGGCGATGATGAAACTCAAGGACGTTCCGAGCTCGTCTTCGTTGGTAAAACTGTCGCAGAATCTTGTGATCAACAACAGTTGCTGCAACAACAATTCAGTAGTGTCATCATGCCGCATGTCATTTGTCCGACTCCGAGAGTCCCAAAATTCCACTAGAGGACTTGGTTCTTCTTCGTCTTATTCTTCTTCTTCTTCTTCGCTTCTTGTTGCGAAATCTCCATTGCTAATTCATGAAGGACGACACTAGAGTACAGTTTCGAATTGCAGAGAGAATTTTGGATGGTACTAGACCCAGAAGAGTTTATAGAGATGTTCAGAGAGTTGATGGCAACGATCGATCATGCAAGGAAAAGGAAGAACAAGAACAAGAACAAGATTCATGGGTTGATGATGATTCCATTCAGGTGGCTTTTGGAAATGAGGAAGAGGCAAGAATGGTCACAGCAGCTCCTGCAGGTTCGTCGCGTCACACTTACCCCGTTTTGTCAAAACCAGTGTAATAACAAGACGCAGAATCCTTCTTCGAGTTGCCGCAGACTCCCAAAAGAGATATGTCATGAGCTCCTGGAGATGCGGCTGAAACTCCTTCCTCCTCCTCCTCTTCATCATCATCATCATCATCATCATAATCATCTTTAGAAGAAGAAAAAGAAGAAGCCAGCAACAGATTTTTTGCTTGAAGGAAGGTGAAGAATCCTGGGAAGCATTTTGGCTGTAGCTCTATCAAAAATCAACGCACAACTCGAAGAACTTCACTAATTCTCTCTAGAACTTTGTGTATTCTCTCCTTCTCAATGCCATCACCAACCTCCTTAAATCCTTCCTCACAAACATTGGCAACCACCCACATGCATCTCCTCCATAGTTGTTTTTGTAAATTCGTCCTCATCTTGGTGGCTTGGCGTCAATGCAAGAAAATAAACACCCACTTGTATAACACAATCAAAGCACACAAAACAACAAAATTCATGCAATGCACCCTTCCTTGTCGCCTCAAAAAAAATTGTTCCAGCTTCCTCAATTCTCATCTTCAAAAATAAGATAATCAAGTGTCACTCCTCTTTCCTTAGCTTCCGCAAAAAGGTAATGCAAAACCCTAACTCACATTTTCATGCCAAATCTAGTTTTCTAAAAATCCCACATCACAAGTTCCCCCTTAACTCCACTTTTGGCTTCAGTAGAACTTGTCTTTTTCATGTCAACCATTTGAAATTATAAGAATCTCTCTCGATCACTTTATGGGTATTGTTCTAGCTTCTGAACACACCATCATTATGGAATACAATTTGATCTTAGTCAAGTTGAATTTATTCATTTGCCAAATCCACATTGCATGTTTGCCAAGTTCACATCCACTTCACCAATTTGCCGAGTTCACCTTGCAAAGTTGAGAAGTTCACATTGCCAAATCCTCAAGTTCACATCTCCAAGTCGCCAACACCACTTTATTGTCTAGGACTGCCTGGATGTGCTTTGAGCTGCCCACATTTTGAAGTATTTCTAGGTTGCTCACTACCTGAAATTTCAATGGAGAATTCAAATTTGATGGATGAATTAGCTACCCCCATTTATTGGATTAATTTAATGTATGAATTAAGTCCACATGTAATGACATTAATATTGGAGAATGCAAAATGACCCAACAAGATCAACAAAACAACCTTCATGATGTTTCAAGATGAAATTGAAGTTTTATTTCATCCATGAATATAGTAGTGTTTTATATGGACATGATTGGACCCGTGGATGAATGAATGAGCTTTCATACATAAATTTTTGAGGATGTTGATTCCTCACATTTTAACTTGAATTAAAGATCATCCAAAAATATCATCTAAAATTGTGTATCATCCCTGAAATATATTTCATTTCATAGAGAGCATCATTGGGATGCTATCTCCTCCTCGTCTATCCTGAATGATCTATGCACATCCCTTAGAAGACTACCTGCATAGTTTGTGATATTGTGTTGCCCATATTTCCATTCTTGCAACCAAAATCTAACACTCCAAAAAACTGCTAGATTATGAGAGAGTTCAGATGTTCAAAGCACTTGAATCTCATGTATAATTCTTAGTGTGTAGGATTTTGCACTTGGTGTTGAGTAGCAGACAATCAATATGCATGCAATGGCAAAAAGGAAATGGATTACAAACTGCCAGAATTGAGCTCCAACTCTTCTACTTCTTTGTGATTGTGATGGTAGTGAAATGTTTTGGGGGATGTGTGTGATAGATTCAGCTTGATGAGGGTTCAGTACTTTCAGCTGAATTGAAATGGTTGTCATCAAAAGGGACTCAGCATAAATGGAGGAGAAGACATTTCTGTGTACTTCACAAGTTGTATATATCCATGTGTTTGAGAAACAGGATAATGTGTCATGTACATCAATGTTTTATTTAGCCTTGTGGACATCAACAACCATTGCATCATCATCATCATC
>Ga0116230_10002129_pt1 | contig 19076 bp, 16 predicted proteins | sample S1TSphfallax_3_FD_88678 | JGI IMG/M metagenome (GOLD analysis project Ga0116230, IMG submission 88678) | Host-associated microbial communities from peat moss isolated from Minnesota, USA - S1T2_Fd - Sphagnum fallax MG | ecosystem: Host-associated > Plants > Peat moss > Unclassified | place...
GGCGAGCAGCATCACCGGTGTCAGGAAGCACACCAGCGTCACGCCGTAGTTGAGCGACATCGATCCGAGGAAGAAACCTTCGTCGCGCTCGATCCGCAGTCCGCACGCGGGGCAGTCCTGATTGGTCTGAAACCAGGTGCCGGCCTTGAAAAGGGTGCGCCCGCCGCAGTTGGGACAGCGGTTGGTGAGACCGCGGGCCACGATCTGAAGGCGGGTGACGGCAAAGGGCATAAAAAAGGCGCTCCGCCGATCAAAGCGAAGCGCCGCGGAAACCGCAACCGGGTTTAGCCCGGGTTACGCGCCGAGCTGGAAGCGGACGAACCGGCGGACCTGGATGTTCTCGCCGATCTTGGCGATCTTCTCGGTCAGCATGTCCTTCACCGTCTTGTCCGGCTGCTTCACGAAGGGCTGGTCGATCAGGCAGATGGTCGAGAAATATTTCTCGATCTTGCCCTCGACGATCTTCTGCACGGCCGCGGGCGGCTTGCCGAGCACCTGGGCTGCGGCGATCTCGCGCTCCTTGGCGAGTTCGGACTCAGGCACCTGGTCGCGCGACACGTAGAGGGGGCTCGCCGCCGCGATCTGGAGGCAGAGGTCCTTGACGAAACCCCGGAACTCCTCGTTGCGACCGACGAAGTCGGTCTCGCAATTGACCTCGATCAGGACGCCCACCTTGCCGCCGACGTGGATGTAGCTCTCGATCAGGCCTTCCTTGGTCATGCGGTCGGCTTTTTTGGCGGCGGAGGCGGCACCCCGCTTGCGCAGGATCGTGATCGCCTCCTCGACGTTGCCGTTGGCCTCGGTCAGCGCCTTCTTGCAATCGAGCAGGCCCGCGCCCGTTTGGGAGCGCAGGTCGTTGACCATGGTGGCGGTGATCGGGGCGGTGGTGGTGCTCATAGAGTAAACGGGAGGGCGGACGAACCAACGGGCAGTGGCGGGAAGAAGAAGGAGGATTTACTCGGCCTTGACGACGGCGCGCTTCGGGCGAACGGCCTTCTTCTTGGCGACGGCGCCCTCGCCTTCGACTTCGGCGACGATTTCCGCCGGGATCTCGACCTTGGAGAGGTCGATCTCACCGGTCTCGGAGACGACGGCATCGACCACGGGAGCCACCGGGGCGGCCACGGCGGCCTTCACGTCCCCACCCTTCTGGGCACGGCGCGCATCGCGCTGGGCCAGGCCCGCCTGAATGGCGGACACGACGGCGTCGACGATGATGCGGACGGACTTGACCGCGTCGTCGTTGCCGGGAATCGGGTGGGAAACGGTCGTGGGATCGGAATTCGTATCCACGAGCGCGACACAGGGGATGCGGCAGCGCTCGGCCTCGGCCACGGCGATCTGCTCATGGTTCGCGTCGACCACGAACAGGGCGGAGGGCAGGCCGCCCATTTCCGCGATGCCGTTGAAATTGCGCTGCATGCGGGTCATCTCGCGCTTGATCGCGGACTCCTCCTTGCGGGGCAGCTTGGCCATCTCGCCACTCGTCTCCATCTGCTGGTACTTCTTGAACTTGGCGATCGAGCGTTTGACGGTCTCGTAATTGGTGAGCGTGCCGCCCAGCCAGCGGTCGACCGAGAACGGCATCGAGACGGCGGCGGCGGCCTCGCGGACGATGTCCTTGGCCTGGCGCTTGGTGCCGACGAACAGGACGTTACCGCCGTTGGCAACGGTGGTCTCCAGGAAGGCGCAGGCGCTCTCGAGCGCGGCGTGCGTCTTGGCCAGGTCGATGATCGTGATCCCCTGGCGGTGATCGAAGATGAAGGGCTTGGAACGGGGGTTCCAGCGCTTGGTCTGGTGACCGAAGTGAACGCCTGCGTCGAGCAGGTCTTTGACGGTGATGCTGATGCTCATGGGATCTATGGTTCTGGCGAAACACAGGTCGGCCGATGGGCCGCCTTGCGATCGAGGTTGGACGGACGTTGTGGTTGTGGGACTGCGACTAAACGAGTGGTCCAAAACAGAGATGGAAGGGCCCGCTGGCAAGCGCGAAGTGCCACGGGTCGCCGCAAAGTCACAAATCGCGGTTGACAGCGGTCGGACCCCTTCCCACGTTGAACCCTCTTCTGTTGCAGGGTGGAGCAGCCTGGTAGCTCGTCAGGCTCATAACCTGAAGGTCGCTGGTTCAAATCCAGCCCCTGCACCCAATTTAGGCCCGGACTATACGTCCGGGCCTTTATTTTTCAAGGGTTTACGCGATTTGCGCGGTTTTCAGGGTCGGCCGGCCTCCATGCGGAAAAATCCAAGAGAAAGTTGACCAGGTTGAGGCGCCGGAGGCTGTTGCGGTAGGCTATTTCGAGCCGGGGATTGGGAATGCTGGATTCCCGGATCTCCTCCTCGAGCAACCACATCATCAAGGTCAGCGGGGTGCGGCGCCTGCCCGGTGCGCAAGCTTGATTAAGGTGGCGTGAGGGGCCTTGATCCGATCATGACGGCGAACCAAGTGAAGCGAACCCCTGTCCAGAAAACGTGAACCTTTCACCCAACCACCTTCGCCGTTACAAGCAGATCGCTACGCTCTTTTGGAAGTACGGGCGCTCGGATTTGGTGAAACAGATGGCGGTGGAAGACGCCTTCGACCCCCACGAGCTGAAAGATCCTCCGCCCGATGCGCCTTTGGACGGCAAGGCCGAACAACTGGTTGACGATCTGGAGGCGATGGGACCGACTTACGTGAAGCTCGGCCAGATTCTGGCTGGGCGACCGGACCTCCTGCCGGACGCTTATCTCAAGGCGTTGGCCCGCCTGCAGGATAAGGTAAAGCCGTTTCCTTACGAGGAGGTGGAGAAAGCGATCCTGACCGAGCTCGGGGTCCGGGTTTCGAAGGCATTTGCGGAATTCGGCGCTTTCCCGATCGGCGCCGCTTCGCTCGGGCAGGTCCACCAGGCCGCGCTGCGGGACGGCATGGCGGTCGTCGTGAAGGTCCAGCGCCCGAACATCCGGCCGATCATCGCGGAGGACTTCGACGTGCTGACCGAAATCGCCGCGTTTTTGGAGGAGCGCACCGAATTCGGCCGCAAGCACCGGCTCTCGGTGATCCTCGCCGAGTTTCGGACGGCGTTGCAACAAGAGCTGAACTACGAGCTCGAAGCCCAAAACCTGGTCACGATCGGCAAGAATCTGGCAGAGTTCAAACGCATCCGCGTACCCAAGCCGATCCCCGATTACAGCACGCGCAGCATCCTGACGATGGAGCTGATTTCCGGGCGCAAGATCACCGAGCTCGGTCCGCTGGCGCGGCAGGATCTCAACGGCGCCGAACTCGCTGATGAGGTCCTGCATGCCTACCTCAAGCAGGTGCTGGTCGATGGCGTCTTTCACGCCGACCCTCATCCCGGGAATGTCTTCGTCACCGACGATGGACTGATCGCGCTGATCGACTTCGGCATGGTCGGCCATATCACCCCCGCGATGCAGGATATCCTGCTCAAGATCCTGCTGGCGGTCGTGGACGGGAAAGGCGACGCCGCCGCCGAGATTCTGGAGCGGGTCAGCCAAAAGACCGAGGATTTCAACTCGCAGGAGTTTCGCCGGCGGATCGGCCAGTTGGTGGCCACCCGCCAAAACCAGGGGTTGGAGCAGATCAACATCGGCCGGACGCTCCTGGAAATGACGCGGCGGGCGCAGGAGTCGGGCCTGTACGTGCCCAGCGAATTGGTCCTGCTCTCCAAGACCATGCTGCAATTGGATGAGATCGGCCGCATCCTCGATCCGAACTTCGACGTCAACGGTTCGCTGCGGAAGCACACCGGCGCGATGGCCACCAAGCGGATGGGCCAGCAGACCACTCAAGGCGGCTTGATGAGCTCGCTCCTGGAGGCCAAGGATTTTGCGACCCATTTGCCGGCTCGGCTCAACCGCATCATGGACGCGGTGGCCAATGCGGAATTGGAGGTCAAGATCCGCTCGACCGATGCCAAGACCATCGTGGAAGGCATTGAGAAGATTGCCAACCGGATCGCGCACAGCTTGCTGATTACCGCGCTGATCATCGCCGGAGCGCTCATGACCCGGGTGGACACGCCCTGGAAGCTTTTCGGTTACCCCGGCTTTGCCATGATTTGCTTCCTGATCGCCGCCGCCAGCGCGGCCGTTCTGGTCTTCCACATCGCGACCCAAGACCGGAAAAGACGAAAAAACGCCCCGCGCTGAGGGGCCGGCCTACTGTAGGAGTGAAATGTCATCTTTGCGGCTTTGATTATGCCGACGTGGAGCTGGCGCCGCGCGCTCGAGCGGTGTGCACCCGGTGCCATGCGCTCATCGCCGTCGGGCCCGGCCATGGCCAGGACGCGCCGCTGTGTTTTGCGATCACCGGGCTGATGCTGTCGGTTCCCGCGGTGCTCTTGCCGTTTGCGAGCGCCAGCGAATTGGGCAACCAGCGGACCAGCCGGTTGCTCACGGGCGTCGCCCAATTATTGGCCGGAGGCATTCCTTCGCTGTCGCTGCTCGTGCTGCTGTGCGGCGCCCTGCTGCCGGCGGCGTTGCTGGTGATCTTTGTCACGATCTACGCACCGTTTCGCTTCGGTTCGCGCTGGCGCATTCCCCCGGCGCTGGTACGGGCGGCGCGCATGCTCACGCGCTGGGCGTTTCCCGAAGTCCAGATCCTCGGCGTGGTGGTCGGAGCCATCAAACTGGGCAGCTTGGTGCATATGACGATGGGGCCCGGGTTTTGGTGCTACTGCGGGATGACGGCGATGCTCCTCCTGACGTCTCATTGTTTCAAATACAGCTGGCCCGGGCCCGCGGATCCCACCGCGGGCCAGGACGAGGAGAACGGCTTGGCCGGATCGTCGGCGGAGTGGTTCGGCTCGCGGGCGCGCTCGACCTGCGCGGCTTTAGCCGTTACGGCCTTCGTGATGCTGTTCCCCGCTCAACTGTACCCGGTGCTGACCACCGACGCGTCCGGCCAGCACCGCACCGACACGATCCTTTCCGGGGCGCTCGGGCTGGGACAGCAGGGTCTGTGGAGCCTCGCCGCCATCGTGTTTACCGCCAGCATCCTGATCCCGACGCTCAAATTGGGCGGGTTGGCCTGGCTGCTCTTCACGCCGCCCAATCCCGACCCGGCGCAGGCGCGCCGACTGACGCTGCTTTACCGCTCCATCGCCTTGATCGGCCGCTGGTCGATGCTGGATGTATTTCTCGGAGGCTTCCTCGTCGGACTGGTGAAATTCGGCCATTTTGCGAACATCGAAGCGCGCGGCGGCCTGATCGCTTTTGCCGCGGTGGTGATTCTCACCGTCTGGGCCACGGAAACCTTTGATCCTCAGGAAATCTGGACCGAACGCGACCGCCCGCCCCCTCCTCATGACCGCTAAACCCATGCCCAAGGTTACTCATCCCACCCCCTTTCCGATCATCTGGCTGCTGCCGATCCTCGCTTTGGCCGTCTGCGTGTGGCTGGGCATCCGCGAGATCATGGGCCGTGGACCGGTGGTCACCGTGGAGTTTGCCGACGGCACCGGCGTGGAAGCGGGCAAGACCACGCTGGAGTACAACGGCGTGGAGGCCGGCTCGGTCAAGGACGTCGAGCTGCGGCCCGATCTGAAGGGCGTCATTGTCACCGTCGCCCTGAAGCGGATCGCCCGGCCGCTGGCAAATGCCGGCACCGAATACTGGATTGTTCACCCCGAGATCGGGGCGGGCGGCGTGCACGGCCTCGATACGCTCGTCTCCGGCGTACGCTTGACGGCACGTCCCGGCACCGGACCGCAAACCAAGACGTTTCTCGGGTTGGATCAAGCGCCCGCCCCGGCGATCGCGGATGAGGGACGCACCTTCATTCTCAAGGCCGATCAACTCGGGTCGCTCAGCACGGGTTCGCCCGTCATGTACCGGCAACTGAAAGTCGGCCAGGTGGAAGCTTCCCGGCTGTCCGATGATTCCACGGCGGTCCTGGTCCGAATTCACATCGAGCCTCCGTACATGGACCTGGTGCGCACGACCACGAAGTTTTGGAATGCCGGCGGCTTCAGCTTCAAGCTGAGCCTGCTGGGCGCGGAGGTGAAGGACAGTTCGCTCGAGTCGCTGATCTCCGGCGGGGTGGGCTTCAGCACGCCGGACAAGGAGCCGCTGGGTCCGCCCGCGGCGCCCAACACCCAGTTCGAATTGGCCCAGGAGGCGGAAAAGGACTGGCTCAAGTGGACGCCGAAGATTCCGATCCAGGCCCAGGAGACTTCGCCCCAAAAGTCCAAGGGCGGGACACTGCTCCAGAAGGTGATCAAATAGCGGTTCCGCGTACTGGGCGAAGGCGAAATCGGGTACCTGTTGGCCTCCGGCAACCCCGGAGGTTTCCTGTTTTCAGGGGGTGGGAAAACCCCGCGGCGACAATCGCTTTACTGCGATTTGTCCGAATGGTCCGCTTGGGTCAGCTTGGGTCGCGTCTGATCCAGCTTCTTTAAGCCTTCCCGCACGGTGGCGGCATCGAGCGGGAGGTACTTGCCGTCCTTCTGGAGCAGCTCCTGACCCTGCTTGCTCAGCACGAAGCGGGCGAATTCCCGGATCTTCGGATCGACCTTCTTACCCGGGGGGATGTCGAACCAGAACGACTGCCCGCCCCAGAGCGGGTAGGTGTGATTCTGGAGGTTCTCCATTGTGTAGGGAATGAACGGGCCGGCGTCGGCCGCCCCCAGATTGAGAATTTTCACATCGGTCGGAAAATTGGGATGATAACGCACGTAGCCGATCCCGTCCGGATCATCCCGCACGTGGTCCACGATCTGGTCCGCTTCGAGATAGGTTTTGCCGTCGGGCTTCACGAAGTTGCCGAAGCCGAGCAGATTCTCGTTCCACTTGTCGCTGGAGTGGAGCACCTTGTCCGAGAACTCGAGCGCGGTCGCATAGCGCAAGCTGTAGCCGTAGGTATGGATCTCCCGGGCGGCCCAATCGCCGGTGACACCCGCTTCACCCCAATGGCGAATGTTCTTCTCGGCGCCGCGCGCGAAATCCGGATGCCAGGTCGTCCGCACCCATCCGCCAGCCCGCGCGGAACCGAAGATCCCGTCCAATTGCGTCAGGCTGATGTGGGTGAGGGGATTGTTCTTGTTCACCACAATGACCATGTTGTTCTGCCACCCCACGACGTCATAGGACCCGGTGAGAATGGTGACCCCGACGGGAGCGGTACCCTTCAACCGCTGGTAGGACAGATAGTCGTAAAAGCTCGGTTCGTGGGTGATGCCGATATCGGCCAACCCCAGGTACACCGACGGGATGGCGTCGGCGGCCGTCTGGAGATCATACTTGATCGTGATGCCCGGCTGATACTTCGCAAACGCCGCCGCCCACCAGCCGCCAAGCGGCGAATCACCGATATAATTATTTCCGCTGATCCTGAGCGTGCCGGTGGGATGGCCTTCGGGCACGTAGTCGGGCAGTGCGCTCAGATCAAAGGTCCGAGTGTAGGCGGGGTTCCTGGCGATCTGCGCCATACGCGCCCGGCGTTCGGCGGCGGAACCTTCGGGCAATTTCTTCGACTCGGCGTTGGGCTGGTACTTGTCGCTCATCTGGGCCTGCCCAGTAGGCGCCCAAGCGAGGCTAACGGTTAGGACAGCGGCGGCGAAGAGGTTAGAGCGCGACATGGGATTTTTCGGAGGGGTCGGGAAAGCATTAACAGGCAACCGCGCCCGCGCCGGTCTGACAATTCGAAACCTCCGGCAACCTCTGACCGTTTCTTTTTCTCAGGGAGTGGGAAGGTCGGTTCAGCGCGGCGCTCCGCCGTTCGCCTTGATCTCATTCGCTTGGCGCTGAATTGACGCCCGGTCCGCCGGTTTAAACCGGGCGAGATTCTTCACCTGCAGCGCCATGCGTTGATTTCTGGCCAGCAGCGCCTCGTGGCGCAGCAGAAAGTCCCAATACAGCGTCGTGAACGGACAGGCGTCCGGTCCCGTGGACTTCGCGGGGTCGAACCGGCAGCCCGCGCAGTAGTTGCTCATGCGCTGGATGTACTTGCCGGTCGCCGCATAAGGCTTCGAGGCCATGATGCCGCCGTCGCCATACTGCGACATGCCCAGGGTGTTCGGCAGTTCGACCCACTCCACCGCATCCACATATACGGCGAGGTACCACGCGTGCGTCTCCTGCGGGCGCACCCCCAGCAGGAGCGAATAAAGTCCCGTCACCATGAGTCGCTGGATGTGGTGGGCGTAGCCGAGGCGGAGCGTCTGGCCGATCGTGGCCCGCAGGCAGCGCATCTCGCAGTCGCCTGACCAGTAGAACGCCGGAAGCGGTTCGTGGGCGTCGAGGGCGTTTCGCCCCAAATAATCGGGCATGAACCGCCAGTAGATCCCGCGAACATATTCGCGCCAACCGAGGATTTGCCGGATAAACCCCTCCGCCGCGGCGAGGGGCGCCCGACCCTCGCGATAGGCACGTTCCGCCGCCGCCACCGCCGCGCGCGGACTGAGCAGCTTCAGATTCATCGCCGCCGCGATCCGCGCGTGAAACAACCAGGGTTCATCGAGCCACATCGCGTCCTGAAACCGGCCGAAGCTGGCCAGGCGATGTTCGATGAAATCGGCCAGGGCGGCCTCGGCATCCGCGGGTGTGACCGGCCATGCAAAGTCGGTCAGCGTGCCGGGATGGTCGGCGAACCGCCGCTCGACGAGCGCAAGGACCGCCCGAGTCGTCTCGTCCGGCGGAAAGAGCGCGGGCTCGCGCAATCCGATCGACCGCGGCCCCTGCTTGGGCAAGCTCCCTCGGTTCTCGGGGTCGAAATTCCACTGGCCTCCCTCCGGTCCGCCCGCCGCGTCCAGCAGGATGCCGTGCCGGCGCCGCATCTCGCGGTAGAAAAATTCCATCCGCAGCATCGTGCGGCCTTCGGCATGCGCCGCGAAATCCGCCCGGGTGCAAAAGAAGTGACGGTCCGGGCGCACCTCCAGCCGCACCCCAGTCGCCGTGGCAACCTGGGCAAGCATTTCCTGCACCCGCCACTCCCCCGCCTCCGTCGTCACGAGCCGTGCCGGCCGCAGTTCCGCTAAGGCCCGGGCCAGTTCGGTCGGGAGCGACTGGGTGTTCCCCGGCGCATCGAGCTCGGTGTAATGCACCGTGCGGCCGAGTTCCCGCTGGCCGTCGCGAAAGTGCCGCATGGCGGACAGGAATACCGCGATACGCGGTTTGCTCGACCAGACGTGTTCAGACTCCGCCGCGACCTCCGCCATCCAGATGCCATCCTGTTTCGCGTCAAAAAAGTCGAACGCCGACGACCCCGGATCCAACTGGTCGCCGAGCACGAGTACGAGCGAACGCATCGGCTTCGCCGCGTTCAGCGTCCCCCCGCCCCAGCCGCCTCCGTCGTGAAATCCGTCGCAATGCCGGCGGCGCTGCCGGCGTCGAGTTCCCGTGTCGCCGCTCCCACCCTCCGGCGGGCTTTGTCGATGGCGTATTTGCCGAGCACGAGACGGAGCGGCGGATTTTCCGACGCCACGGCGGCGATCATGGCGTCGGCGGCCTTGTCGGGATCGCCCGGTTGGCGGCCGCTCATGCCTGCAAGGAAACGCTGGAACTTCCCGCTCGACTGATCGTAGTCGGGAATCTGTCGGGTCGCCCGTTCGAGCGACCGTGAAATAAATTCGGTGCGGAACGGACCGGGCTGCACGATGGTCACCTTCAATCCGAAGGGCCGGACTTCGGCCGCGAGCGATTCCGCCACGCCCTCGAGGGCCCATTTCGTGGCACCATAGATCGAAAAACCGGGATAGTTGGAGATGACCGCGGCGGCGCTGATCGTGACGAAATGTCCGCGCCGCTGCGCGCGCAGGATCGGGAGGGCCTCGCGGATCAGGCGCACCGCCCCAAAGAAATTCGTCTCAAAATTACGCGCCATCTGCGCGTCGTCGTATTCCTCAAGGGCGCCCACCAATCCGTAGCCGGCGTTGTTCACCACCACATCCAGCTGGCCAAAAGCGGCGGCCGCCTGCGCGATCACGGGCCCGGCTTGGGACGCGTCTGCGACGTCCAGGGCCATTGCGCGGCACCGATCCGGAGCCAGGGCGACGAGATCGCCGAGTGTTTCCGGCCGGCGGGCCGTCGCAATCAGGCGATGCCCGTGGGCCAGAACGCGCGCGGCGAGCGCACGGCCCAGACCGCTCGAGCAGCCAGTGATAAACCAGACCGGGGTCGCGTTGACGTCGTTCATGACGGGATTAAGTTCAATGCCATCGGAGCAATGACTCAAATCGGGAGAGGCTAAGCAAGGAACCGATCAGGCGATAGCCAATATTCCACTGGATTTTTAGGGGCAAATCATTAGCTTCAAACGATCTCCGTGATTGATTCGAGTTTACTTCTGGGGGTGGCGCCGGTCGACCTGCCCATCATTCGCCCGGGCCGCTATCAAGGGGACCGGATGTCGGCCACGCTCGACCAGCTCGAACCCGCGAGCCAGCGCGCCGTCCGCCATCTGTACGACCTGCTGACGCTGGCCCACGAGTCCCTGCGCGACCTCGCGGAGCAGGGCGCACTCTCCGATGCGGACGCGGCGGAGCTCTCCTCACGTTCCCTGTGGACCGAACTGGCGATGACCGGCGGCGCGGTCGGGCGCGGGAAGACCAGCTATCCAGACATCGTGGGCCGGGTGATCCATGACGTGCGCGGCGGGAGTCTCGTGGCCCTCCTTGGCACGGTTGAGATGCTACCCTTCAGCCGCTCGCGCCAAGTCGACCTGCAGCGCTGCGCTCATTTTGCCCGGGACCACCTCAAAATCATGCGGAATTGTCTCCCTGAAATCGATCCCGCCGCCGCTCGGCGCGACCAGGAGACGCGCGCCCACAGCATCGATCTCATTGTCGAGAAATGGGCGGGCAGCGAATTCAAGGTCAACCATGTGAACCGCCGGATTCGGTTCAACTGCACCTTCGCGGGAGCCATTTCGGAGCGCTGCCTGGAGTTCTCCGCCATCGACCGGGTGATTTACAACCTCGTCAACAATGCCGTGCGTCACACCGCGGACGGCGAAGTGGCGCTGTCGATCTTCCCCGTTGGCCGGGCGCCCGCGCGCAATGTGCGTTTTATCGTGTTCAACGCCATAAAGCCCGCCGACGCGGATCGAATCCGGTCCCTGACCGACGGTCAGGTCGAAAGCCTGATGAAAGGCGGCATCAGTACCACCAACGGGGGCAAGGGCCTCCGGATCTGCGCGGAGTTCGTCTGCCATGCCTACGGCCTGCACTCGGTGGACGCTGTGCTGCGCGGGGGTTATGCCGGCACCCGGATCATCGACGGCACCTTCGTCTCATGGTTCCACTGGCCAGCCGCTTCATAGTCGGTCGGCGAGAGCGCCGATCAGGTTGGCGGAGGATGGATTCCGCCTGAACTCAGCCGCGGCGCCACACGGGCGCCCGCGCCGTCCCGCAAAAAGTCCGCCAAGGCCCGACCCGCGTGGGTCAGAGGACGAGCCTCGCGGTGGATGATGCCGATCGACCGCGTCATCCCGGCGCAGGTCCGGTACGTCACGCCCGGCGTGGGCCGCGCGACCGCCATCTCGGGCACGACCGATACGCCCCACCCCTTGGCGACAAAGGCGAGCACCGTCTCGATCTGCGCGCTGCGAAAACTCACTCGGGGCGCGAAGCCGTTGATCCGGCAGAACTGCAACGCCTGGCCCGAGAGACAATGACCTTCCTTCATCAGGATGAAAGCCTCGGGGGCCAGATCGTCGAGCGTCAGCCGCCGCTTCTTCGCCAACGCGTGTCCGGCCGGCAGCGCGACCAGCAGCCGCTCGCTGAAAAACTCCTCCGCCCGCAAACCCGGCCGCTCCACCGGCAGACTGACGAGCGCCAAATCGATCTCCTTGGCCAGCAGCGCCGCCGCGAGTTGGTGCGTCGTATCCTCGTGCACCACGACATCCACCGCCGGGTACTTGGTGGTGAACGCCCGCAATCGCTGCGGCAGAAAATAGGGCGCCACCGTCGGCAGCACTCCCAGGGTCACGCGCCCACGCACCAGTCCGCGCAACTCACGCACGCCCTCGCCCGCGAGCTCCACCTCGTGGAGCACCCGTTCCGCATGCGCCTGCAAGAGCTCGCCCGCCGGAGTGATCGCGACCTCCCGCTTCGTGCGCTCGAAGAGCTTCTCGCCCAGTTCGTCCTCCAGTTTCATGATCTGCTGGCTCAGGGAGGGCTGGGCCACCCGGCACTGCTCGGCCGCCCGGCTGAAATTCTTCAGGCGGGCGACGGCGAGGAAGTAGCGTAATTGGTGAAGCTCCATAGCCAGTAGCTATTGCAGTTAGCGTTTATTAATATTTGCGTCCTATGAAGCGAGCGGATACTCTCACCACTCAATCGTAATCCTCCGAAGACTTTCGCCTTGGCCCCGATGGCCTAACCCAAGCGCTCCGGTCACTCTTCTCCCTCACCCCTTCGAATCATCATGGACACCCAATCTGGCAGCAACGGCGGGCAATGCCCGTTCCCCCATCTGCACGGCAACGCGGCGAAGCCCGTGCACACCCACTTGGGCGGCCGGTCCAATCGCGACTGGTGGCCGAACCAGCTCAACGTCAAAATGCTGCACCAGGATTCGGACTTGTCCGATCCCTTGGGCGGCGACTTCGACTACGCGGCCGCTTTCAAGCAGCTCGATTTTCAGGCCCTGAAAAAGGATCTCTACGCGTTGATGACCGACTCCCAGGAGTGGTGGCCGGCCGACTTCGGACACTACGGTCCCTTCTTCATCCGCATGGCGTGGCATAGCGCGGGCACCTACCGCACCGTCGATGGCCGCGGGGGCGCCGGCAGCGGTCAGCAGCGCTTCGCGCCGCTGAATAGCTGGCCGGACAACGCCAATCTGGACAAAGCGCGCCGGCTGCTCTGGCCCATCAAGCAGAAATACGGCCAGCAAATCTCCTGGGCGGACCTGCTGATCCTAACCGGCAACTGCGCGCTCGAGTCGATGGGGTTCAAAACCTTTGGTTTCGGGGGCGGCCGGGCCGATGTCTGGGAGCCCGAGGAGCACGTCTATTGGGGTTCCGAGGACAAGTGGCTGGGCGATGCGCGTTATCAGGGCGATCGCGAACTCGAAGCTTCCCTCGGGGCCGTGCAGATGGGACTGATTTACGTCAATCCCCAAGGGCCTAATGGCAACCCCGACCCGGTGGCCGCCGCGAGAGACATCCGCGAGACCTTCGCGCGCATGGCGATGAACGACGAGGAGACGGTCGCGCTCATTGCGGGCGGGCACACCTTCGGCAAAACCCACGGCGCGGCCCCCGAGTCGCACGTCGGACGCGAGCCCGAAGGGGCCGACCTCACCGAGCAGGGCCTCGGCTGGACGAGCAGCCATGGCACCGGCAAGGGCGCGTTCGCGATCACCAGCGGACTGGAAGTGACCTGGACGGAGACGCCGACCCAGTGGAGCAATAACTTCTTCGAAAACCTGTTCGGTTACGAATGGGAGCTCAGCAAGAGCCCGGCGGGCGCCCACCAGTGGGTGGCCAAGAACAGCCGGGCGACGATCCCCGATGCGCACGACCCGGCGGCGCGGCGACTGCCGACGATGCTGACGACGGATCTCTCGCTGCGGTTCGATCCGGCCTACGAAAAGATCTCCCGGCGCTTCCTCGCGAACCCGGAGCAATTCGCCGACGCTTTTGCCCGCGCGTGGTTCAAGCTCACGCATCGCGATATGGGCCCGAAGGCGCGCTATCTCGGCCCGGAGGTTCCCGCGGAAGACCTGCTCTGGCAGGATCCGATCCCGCCCGCGAATCACCCGCTGATTGACGCCGGGGATGTGGCGGCGCTCAAGGCCAAGCTCCTCGCCTCGGGCCTCTCGATCGGAGATCTCGTCGCCACCGCCTGGGCCTCGGCCTCGACGTTCCGCGGCTCCGACAAGCGCGGCGGCGCCAACGGCGCCCGCCTCCGCCTTGCGCCGCAGAAAGATTGGGAAGTCAACCAGCCTGCGCGCCTGGCCAGGATCCTGAAAATCTTTGAGGGCGTGCAGACTCAGTTCAACGCCTCCGCGTCCGGCGGCAAGAAAGTATCGCTGGCGGACCTGCTCGTCCTCGGTGGATGCGCCGCGATCGAAGAGGCGGCGCGGAAAGCCGGACACAGCGTGGAGGTACCCTTCACGCCGGGCCGGACCGATGCCACGGCTGAACAAACCGATGCGGCGTCCTTCTCCGTCCTCGAGCCGATCGCCGATGGTTTCCGCAACTACCGCAAACCGAAGTCAGCCCTGCCCGCGGAGCATTACCTGATCGTCAAGGCCCAGTTGCTCGGCCTCACCGCGCCGGAAATGACGGTGCTGGTCGGCGGCTTGCGCGTGCTGAACGCCAACTACGGCAAATCCTCGCACGGCGTATTCACGTCGCGTCCGGAAACGCTGACCAATGACTTCTTCGTCAACCTCCTGGATATGCGGAATAGCGTGAAGGTCACCTCGGAAACCGACGGACTGTACGAGGTGTGCGACCGGGTGACCGGCGATGTGAAGTGGACTGCCACCCGCGTGGACCTCGTTTTCGGTTCAAACTCCCAACTGCGCGCCCTGGCGGAAGTGTACGGCTCCAGCGACGCGCAGGCGAAGTTTGTGCGCGATTTTGTGGCCGCATGGAGCAAGGTGATGGACGCGGACCGGGTCAAAGTGGCGTGATTCGGCTGGCCGGCGGCGGCGCCTCTTGAGTTTTCCGTTGCGGTGGAGTAGCCCCGGAGGATGCCCTTCGGTCGAGTTCTGCGCCTGTTGCTGCTTCTGAGCCCAGTCGGTATCGCCTGCGCCGCCGACACCCCGTCCGCCAGCCGGACGCCGTTTCCGTTGATCGACGGGCTCGGCTCGCACCGCCGCCCGGTCTCGCACTGTCCGCCGCGGGCCCAACGGTATTTCGATCAAGGCATCGCGTTTTACAGCGGCTTTGCGCATGGCCCGGCGATCAAGTCGCTCAGGGAAGCGGAACGGCTCGCTCCGGCTTGCGCCATGGTGCATTGGGCCATCGCCCTCGCCTACGGTCCCAACATCAATGCCCCGACCGTGGAGCCCGAAGCCGCGACCGCCGCCTGGAGCGAACTGCAGCTTGCCGAACGCTACGCGGGCGAAGCCAGCCCGGTGGAGCAGGCGCTCATCGCGGCACTCGCGAAGCGCTACGCCCGGCCGCAGCCCGCCGATCGCAGCAGCCTCGATGCCGCCTACGCCGACGCCATGCGTCAGGTCTGGCACCGCTTTCCCACCGACGCCGACGTCGGCACGTGGTTCGCGGAAGCCCTGATGGATCTGCGACCGTGGGATCAATTCACCCTCGACGGGATACAACAGCCAGGGACCGCGGAAGTCCTGGCGACCTTGGACGCCGTTCTGCGCTTGGATCTCCAGCATCCCTACGCGAACCACCTCACCATCCATGCATTGGAAGCCTCGCTCGAGCCAGAACGGGCGGAGGCCGCCGCCGACCGCCTGCTGCATCTTCAGCCGATCCTCGCCCACAATGTGCACATGCCGTCCCACATCTACGTCCGGATCGGGCGGTGGCAGGACGCCATCCAGAGCAACCTGGACGCGGTGGCCGCACAGCATCGCTTTGAGGCGATCGTCGGGCCGCCCGGCAAAGGGAGTCTATTGCCCGGCTATAATGCCCATAACGAACATATGCTGGCCTATGCCGCCATGATGACCGGAGAAAGCGCGCTTGCGCTTGCGCATGTGCGGGCGGCAATCCGCTGTCTCACTCCGGACTACCTCGCGAAATATCCGGACGCCGGGGACTACTTCACGGTGATGCCGCTCGAAGTGATGGTTCGATTCGGAGCATGGGACGCCATCCTCGCGGAACCCACCACCTACCCCGAGGCCGATCGGTTTACCCAGGCTTACGCCCATGCGGCCCGGGCGATCGCCTTCGCCGCCAAGGGAGATATCCCCGCAGCCCGCCAGGAGCAGACCGCTTTCCGCCGCGCGGCCAAGCTCATCAGTCCGACGGCCTCTTTCAGCCTGAACCCCACCGTCCGTGTCGCCGCCTTGGTGGAACCCATGCTGGAAGGCGAGATCGACCTGCGAGCGGGCCAGGTTTCCCCCGGGCTCGCCGCCCTGCAGCAGGCGGAAGCGCTCGAGGATGGCCTGGGTTACGACGAGCCGCCCAGCTGGCTGATTCCGATTCGGCACGCCTTGGGCGCCGCTCTCCTGCAGCGGGGCAGATGGGCCGAGGCCGAAGCCGTCTATCGGCAGGACCTAAAAAAGCTGCCCGACAACGGTTGGTCGCTCTACGGCCTCGCCCGCACGCTGACCCTGGAACATCGAGCCGCCGAAGCCGCCGCAGTCGAAACCCGGTTTCAGGCGGTCTGGGCCAAGGCCGACGTGAGCATCGACGCCTCTTGCCTGTGTCAGTCCGGGTCTTAGCCACGAACTTGGCTGCTGCGAACGTGCAGCGCGGTCGCCAATTCGGCCGCTACCTCGGCGTCGACTACTCGGGTGCCGAGACACCGTCCAGCAGTCTGCCGGGTCTGCGGATTTACGCCGCCGGCCCCTCGCACGCGCCGGAAGAGATTTTCCCTCCGCCGAGCCCGCGCAAATACTGGACCCGTCGGGGGCTCGCCGAATGGCTGGTGGCAGCGCTTCGGTCGGGTCCGCCAACGCTCGTCGGCATCGATCACGGATTCTCGTTTCCCTTGCGCTACTTCGAGGCCCACGGCTTGCCCCCTGACTGGCCCGGATTTCTGGAGGACTTCCAACGGCATTGGCCCACCGACGAGGAAAACACCTCGGTCGATTTCATCCGCTACGGCCGATGTGGCCACGGCGCCCTTCGCGCGGGCAATTCGCGTTGGCGCCGGCTCGCGGAGGAGCGGTGCCGAGCCAAGTCGGTCTTTCATTTTGACGTCCAGGGCAGCGTGGCCAAGTCGACCCACGCCGGGCTGCCTTGGTTGCGGTATCTCCGCCGGCAACTCGGGGAGGACCTCCATTGCTGGCCCTTCGACGGATGGACGCCACCATCCGGCAAATCGGTCATCGCCGAGGTTTACCCCGCGCTCTGGAACCGGACAATGCCCACCGAGGGCAGAAACCCCCACCAGCACGACGCCTATTCCGCCGCCCGTTGGATGCAGCAGGCCGACATCGCGGGTACGCTGCCGGCGTACCTGCAGCCCAGTCTTCCCCCGCCCGAAAAGACCGTCGCTCGAATCGAAGGCTGGATCCTGGGACTCGCCTAGGCACGACGCGCCTGACCGATTAATACCTAATTACCAGTCATCAGATATGATCGCTCAACTCGTCACGCTGCGCGGTAAATCGATCGATTGTGGAAAGCACTATCTGGAACCGCCAGGGCTTGGCAGCCCAGATCGGTCCGGCGTAATCGACGCCGATCCGCGGCGTTGATCGAATCGACCCGCGCCGCGGACGGAAGCCCACGTCTTCCAAATGCAGTCCGGAGTCGGGATGGGCCGGCAAGCGATTGAGCCGCCGGTCGATGCCCAGCGCCTTCGTCAGACGGCCCGGTCCGGTGATGGGCGCCAACGCCCGCACCAGGACCGCCGCCGGATAGCCCTCCGGGCCTGTCACCAGGTTGACCAGGTGGTGCATTCCGTACACCAAATATACGTACCAGACCCCGCCGGCTGCATACATCACGTCGGTGCGAGGCGTCCGGCCCCGGCTCGCATGGCACGCCAAGTCGTGCTCGCCATCGTAGGCTTCGACTTCGGTGATCAGGTGAGATTCCGCCTGACCGTCGCGGGTGCGGACGAGCGCCTTGCCGAGCAGCCACCGGGCGAGCGCGACCGTGTCCCGCGTACTCACCTCCGCCGGTGTGATGACCCGTCCCATCAGCGTGCGCGGCCAGACCGCGATGGCCGCTCAGGGGGGGCCTGATCGCCGCCGCAGAGCAGCGGCTCGCGAAACCTCCGGTGGGAGTATGCCGTCCGTTGACGCGCGCGCCGCGCCGGCCACGGTAGGGCATGCGCGCCCGCATTCTGATCTTTGGCAGTTGCGTCCTGGTCATCCTCGTTTTGGCCGTCTGGTTCGTCACGGCCACCTGGTTCGATTTCATCGGGGGCCGCGGATCGGCTTGGACGTGGCGGCTGCTGGCGTTCGCGCTTACGTCGGGATTTGTCCCTGCGATGATCCTGAGCTTTCGCTTTCACCATCCGCTCCTCCGGGTCGCGTACTCCATCGCCGCGATCGCCATCGGGTTTCTGAGTTTTGGCCTGATCGCCTCCGCCCTCTGCTGGCTCGCCTTCGCCGGCACCCGGCTGATCGGCACCCCGCTCGATCTGCAGCGGAGCGCAGAACTGGCTTTTGGCGGGGCGCTCCTGGTGGGTGGCTACGGCCTCGCGAAGTCCATTTTCCCCCGGACCGTGCGGTTGACGGTGCCCCTCCCCCACCTGCCGGCGGCCTGGCGCGGCCAAACCGTGGCGCTGGTGACCGATGTTCACCTGGGCAATATCCGGGGCGCCACCTTCGTCCGACACCTGGTGTGGCGCCTCCACCGTCTCCGGCCCTGCGCGGTCTTCATCAGCGGCGACATGTTCGACGGGACGAAATTGGACTTGGCGCGCGCGGTGGCGCCATGGCGCGGGCTCATCGCGCCCCGCGGGGTTTATTTCGTCAGCGGGAACCATGACGATATGCGCAATCGGGGCCGCCATCTCGCAGCCGTGGCGGGCGCCGGGATTCGCGTCCTGAATAATGAACGGGTGGTGGTCGAAGGCCTCCAGATCGTCGGCGTCCACGATACGGAAACCCATGACCCCAAGCTGTTCCGCGACATTTTGCGGCAGACCCACCTGCGCCCCGACACCGCGAGCATCCTCCTCGCCCACCAGCCCGCGAACCTCGACGTGCCGGAAGCCGCCGGAATCACCTTGCAACTCTCCGGGCACACCCACGGCGGCCAGTTCTGGCCATGGAGTCTGATCGCCGCGCGGGTCCACGGGAAATTTGTTTATGGCCTGAACCGGTTCGGGCGCATGCTCGTTTACACGAGCAGCGGAGCCGGCACCTGGGGGCCGCCTTTCCGGATTGGCACCAATTCCGAGATCGTACTCTTGCGCCTGGTGGACGCCGGCCGCGGTGCGGGCGGCGTTTAACCGAACAGCCCACTCACGCTCGCAGCGACTGCAGATCGATGACGAAGCGGTATTTGACGTCGCTCTTCA
>Ga0116230_10002131_pt1 | contig 19060 bp, 11 predicted proteins | sample S1TSphfallax_3_FD_88678 | JGI IMG/M metagenome (GOLD analysis project Ga0116230, IMG submission 88678) | Host-associated microbial communities from peat moss isolated from Minnesota, USA - S1T2_Fd - Sphagnum fallax MG | ecosystem: Host-associated > Plants > Peat moss > Unclassified | place...
CGTGTCGCTGCCCTGCGGCCGCGTGCCGCAGTGCTGGCCAGGGTCGCCGGCGTGGAGTCCCGACGGCAGGCATTTGAGCTTCACGCTGCGCACGCCCGGCAGTCATGAGTACTCGGTTTTTGAAGTGACGTCGGACGGCGGCAATCTGACTCAGCTATTGGCCTTCAGCGGAACCATCACTCAATTGAAGTACGGCAGCGATGGCACGCTCGCCATGCTCGCGACGGAGCATGCCCGCAAGGAAGTGGGCGCGACGGAGGCGGGCGCGGCGGTGGCCGGCGATCTTGCAGCGGCACCCGCGGAGCAGCGGATCGCCACGCTCGATGAAGGGAAATTGCACTTTGCATCACCCGCTGACTTGTATGTCTATGAATACGACTGGCGGGCGTATGGCGCAGGATTCGTGGGCACCGCCGCGCCCGGCGATGGCGATGACAATTGGTGGACCGCCAAATTGTATGCCTTCACCCCCTCCGGCGAAGCGCGGGTGCTGTACACGCCCGCCGATAATCGGCAACAACTCGCGGATCCGACCGTATCTCGCGACGGCAAGACCGTGGCCTTCATCGCCGGCATCATGAGCGATTTCGGTTCGACCGGCGGCGATGTTTACACGCTCGCGATCGATGGTGGGACGCCGCTCGACGCGACACCGGATATCACGGCCTCAGCCACGTCGCTGGCTTGGAGTTGCGATGGCGTCCTGCGAGCGGCGTTGCTCAGCGGCAATCAGCAAGAGATCGTCGAACTCGGCACGGGCCGCTCCGTCGCCCGGCCGCGGATTCTTTGGAGCGGCGCGGAGACATGGCACGGCAAGGATGCCGGCGCGTCTTGGGCGTGTCCGTCGGAGGCATTGGCGGCTGCTCATGAGTCTTTCACCACCCCGCCTGAGATCCGCGTCGGTCGAATCGGCCATTGGCGAGATCTCACCCAGGCGAATGCCGGCCTCAGCGCGTCGGTCGAGGTACGCAGCCTCAGCTGGCGTAATGAAGGCTTCGACGTGCAGGGATGGCTGTTGCTGCCACCGCACGTCGCCGGCAAGGTGCCGATGGTGACCATCGTGCACGGCGGCCCGGCCGCCGCGTCACTGCCTTCCTTCGCCGGCCCCGGTCTGCGCGTGGCGCTGCTCGAACGAGGCTGGGCGGTGTTCCTGCCGAACCCGCGTGGCAGCTACGGCCAGGGCGAGCGCTTTACCGCCGCCAACATCCGCGACTTTGGCCATGGCGATCTGCGCGACATACTCGCCGGCATCGACGCCGCGGCGCATAACGCGCCCATCGATGCGGCGCGGCTGGGTTTGACGGGAGGAAGCTATGGCGGCTTCATGACCATGTGGGCCGTCACGCAGACAGACCGCTTCATGGCGGCGGTGGCGGCGGCCGGCGTGAGCGATTGGCTCTCATACTATGGGGAGAACGGCATCGATGCCTGGTTGCTGCCGTATTTCGGTGCGTCGGTGTACGACGATCCGGCCGCTTATGCACGTTCCTCACCGATCAACTTCATCAAGAACGTGAAAACGCCGACCTTCGAATACGTCGGCGAGCGCGACATCGAATGCCCGGCGCCGCAGACCCAGGAATTTTGGCATGCATTGAAGGCCGACGGCGTGCCGACCGCCATCATGATCTACCCCGGCGAGGGCCATGGACTGCGCGATCCGAAAAACGCGCAAGACGCGCTCGATCGCACCCTGGCGTGGTTCGGCAAGTACCTGCAATGAGCGCGTCGACATCAAATGCGCGCGAACCGCAGGCGCAGCGCGTTGCCTATGACCGACACCGAACTCAAGCTCATCGCCGCGGCGGCGACGATGGGACTCAAGCGTAGCCCGAAGCTGGGATACAGTGCGCCCGCCGCCAGCGGTATTCCAACCACATTGTAGACAAAGGCGAGAACGAGGTTCTCACGAATATTGCGCATGGTGGCGCGACTCAGAGTGCGCGCTCTGACGATTCCGGCGAGGTCGCCTTTGATGAGCGTGAGACCGGCACTTTGGATGGCAACGTCGGTGCCGGTGCCCATCGCAATGCCGACGTCCGCCGCCGCCAGCGCGGGCGCGTCATTGACGCCATCGCCGGCCATCGCGACCACGCGACCCTTCGCTTTGAGGCGAGCGATGATCGCGCTCTTCTGATCGGGCAGAACGTCGGCGTGCACCTCCGTGATGCCGAGCCGGGTTGCCACGGCCTGCGCGGTGAGGTGATTGTCGCCGGTCAACATGACGATTTGCAGCCCCACGGCGCGCAGGCTGTCGAGTGCGGCGGCGGTCGTCGCCTTGATGGGATCCGCCACTGCGATGATGCCCGCGGGCTTGGCGTCGACGGCCACCAAGATGGCCGTGGCACCTTCACGGCGCAACGCATCGGCGCGCGCATCGAGTTGCGCATCGGCGACACCCTCGGCGCCGAGCAGGGCGGCGCTGCCGGCAACGACGCGGTGCCCGCCGACGGTCCCTGTCACACCGCGGCCGGTGACCGAAGCAAATTGGGTGACCACCTGCAGCGCAATCTTGCGCTCCGCGGCGGCGTCCACGATTGCCCCGGCCAGCGGGTGTTCGCTCGATTGCTCGAGGCTTGCGCCCAACGACAGCAGCTCCGCTGCAGCGAAGCCCGCCACGGGTAGTACGGCCGTCACCCGCGGTCTGCCCTCGGTCAGCGTTCCCGTCTTATCGACCACGAGCGTATCCACTTTCTCGAAGCGCTCGAGCGATGCGGCGTCTTTGATGAGCACCCCGGCGCTCACGCCCTTGCCCACGCCGACCATGATCGACATCGGTGTGGCGAGGCCGAGCGCGCATGGACAGGCGATGATGAGCACCGAGACGGCGGCGACCAGCGCGAGTCCTAACGCGGGCGACGGCGCCCAGATCATCCAGGCCGCAAAGGCGATCACTGCGGCGAGTATGACGGCTGGCACGAACCAGGCGGCCACCACGTCGACGAGACGTTGAATGGGAGCGCGGCTGCGCTGCGCCGACTCGACCATCTGCACGATGTGCGACAACAGCGTGTCGGCTCCTATTTTGTCCGCCTCGATGATGAGTGCGCCCGTGCCGTTGATCGTACCGCCGACCACGGTCGCCGCGAGCGCCTTGGCCACCGGCATCGACTCGCCGGTCACCATCGATTCATCAACCGAGCTGCTGCCGTCCGTGACCACGCCATCGACAGGCACCGCCTCGCCGGGCCGCACCCGCAATCGATCGCCGATGTGGATTTGCTCGAGGGGTACTTCTTCATCCCCGCCATCCGCGCGAATGCGGCGCGCCGTCTGCGGAGTCAACTTGAGCAGCGCGCGAATGGCATCGCCGGTCTTCTCGCGGGCGCGCAATTCCAACACCTGGCCGAGCAGAACGAGAACCGTGACGACAGCCGCGGCCTCGTAGTACACCGGAACGCGGCCGTCATGCTGGCGCAGGGCCGCGGGAAAAAAGCCGGGGGCGAAGGTCGCCACCAGACTGTACGAAAAGGACGCACCCACGCCCAAGGCGATCAAGGTGAACATATTGGGCGAGCGACTCCAGATCGAGGCCCAAGCTCGCTGAAAGAAGGGCCACGCACACCAGAGGACGATGGGCGTCGTAAGCGCGAACTGAATCCACAGCGATGCCGGCGTGACGGCGACGTGCTGCAGATTCAAAATGAAGATCGGCGTTGCGAGGAGGGCGCCAATCAGCAGGCGCCGCCTCATATTCTTGAACTCGGTATTGTTGCCCACCGCGTCCGGGACGCCCACGGGTTCCAATGCCATGCCGCAGACCGGGCATGGGCCGGGCGTGCTTTGCCGAACTTGGCCGTGCATGGGACAGGTGTAGATGATGCCTTGAATCATCCGCTCTTCGTGCCGGGACGTCGCGCCCGGAACCGTGGCGGACCATCCACCGGCCATTGTGAAATGATTTCGGTTTACACTGACAGATCGGCGCAACCGCGTCAGCCGCGAGTCCCATCATGCGTATAGTGCAAATTCTCGGAGCCTTGCTGATCGCCGGCGGTCTCTACATCCTCATCAAGACGCCGAGTTATTCCACCGACAAGAGCCTGTTCAAGGTCGGTGGTGTGGAGGCGACTGTGCAGCAAGCGCACGAAATCCCAGCCTGGGTCGGAGGCGTCGCGCTCGCGGCCGGAGTCGTGCTCGTCGCGGTCGGGTCGCGCAAGCGCTGAGTCGCGTCGGCGGACTCCCACGCGGAGGTCCGTGCGAAACCGTACATACCGCATCGAGGCGGTGAGCTACCGTAGACGGCCTGTCACCCGGAGAATGAAAATGTGGGTCCTGCGCTGGATGCTGGTGTGTGTGCTTGCGCCCTGTTTCGCCGCCGCGGCGTCGTTGCCCACCATCGGCGGTCCCGCCCCGGCGCAGCACCATCCCGGCAAAATCATCTGGGCCGATTTGGTGACCTCGGATCTCCTGGCCGCGGAAGGGTTCTATACAGGGTTATTCGGTTGGACCTTCGCCACCCAAAAGAGCGGCAGCGTCGATTATGCGATCGCCTTGCACGACGGCCGCGCCATCGGCGGTGTGCTGCAGAAGCCCATCCCCGCCGGCGAGCACCGACAACCGGCGTGGCTCACCTTCATCGCGGTACGCGATGTCGACGCGGTCAACCGGGCGGCCATCGACGCTGGCGCGAAAAGCCTGGCATCACCCAAGAGTTATCCCGGTCGCGGCCGCCAGGCCGTGCTGGCTGATGCCGAAGGCGCGGTCTTTGCGGTACTTGCCTCCTCGAGCGGCGATCCACCGGACGTGCTGGTGAACGAAGGCGAGTGGATCTGGACTTCCCTGCTCGTCAATGACCCGCAGGCGAGCGCTGATTTCTACAAGAAGGTTTTCGGTTACCAGGTCTTCGATCTGCCGAGCGAGGACGGTTCGGTCCATGAGCTGCTGGCCAGTGAGGACTATGCGCGCGTCAGCGTGAACTCGCTGCCCGCCGGTGGCCACCGCCATCCCCATTGGCTCAACTTCGTGCGGGTGCCCGATGCTGCCGAGGCAGCCGTCAAAGCCGTCACCCTCGGTGGGCGGGTGTTGGTGGCGCCGTTCGAAGACCGGCATGGCGGCAAGATCGCCGTAGTGGCCGATCCCATGGGAGCGCCGATCGGTGTGATGGAGTGGGCGGAAACCCCCGGCAACCAAGGGGACGTGAAATGAGTGTCAGGCGCAGCTCGAGCCGGGTGTTGTTCGCTGGTGGGTTGCTGTGTTGGGCCATGTCTGCCTGCACGGTCACGCCGGTGGGGTACGACGGGTCTGTGGGCTATGGCTACGAGGGGGATTACTACGAACCTTACGGCTATGACTATGGGGGTTGGGGCCGTGGATATCGCGTTGGGCCGCCGCGCGGCGGTGATCCCCGCGGCGGTGATCCCCACGGTGGTGATCCGCACGGAGGTCGTGTCGGTGGAGGTCGTCCTGGAGGCGGTATGGGCGGTGGCCATGGTGCGCCCTCGATTCCCGGCGGGCATGGCGGCGGCGGCCATGGTGGGGGGGGCGGTCATGGTGGGGGCGGACACGGCGGGGGCGGCCACTAGCAGCGGCTAGCCGCGGACCCTAGGACAGTGTGCGGTGGACTGCGCACCCGGTGCCGCGCGCATCAGGTGGTCGGCGCATGTTAATGATTCGTCAACCTGGGATGAATGAACGGCGCTTTAACCTACCCAGTCGAACTCCACCTTAAGTTTTGCGAGCGAAAACCGCGTGTCCAGTCCAGTATCCGCTCCCGCTGCGGACTTCAGTCGTTCCTCCCCCAAACACCGGCGCCCTTGGTTCATCGCGCTCGTCATCGTCTTGGTCCTGATCGGCGGATGGCTGCTGTGGGGCGTCCTTTCCAAGCCCAGACCCAGCCCCAAGGGTCCGCAGCCGATTCCCATCGGCGCCGAGGTGGTCAAGGTCGGCGACATCGACGTCTATCTGGATGCATTGGGCACGGTGACGCCGGTGTACACGGATACCATCGTCAGCCGGGTGGCTGGCATGGTCACCGAGGTGCGCTTCAAGGAAGGGCAGATCGTCAAGAAGAACGACTTGCTGGCGCTGATCGATCCCCGGCCCTACACCGCGGCGCTGCTGCAAGCGCAGGGTCAGTTGTCACGTGACGAGGCGCTGCTCAAGAACGCGCGCCTCGACCTCAAGCGTTATCAGCTCTCCTACCAGGAGCATGCCATTCCGGAGCAGACACTCGCCACGCAGCAGGCGACGGTCGATGAGGATGCGGGCACCGTCAAGCTCGACCAGGGTAACCTGGCCGCGGCCCAGGTGAACGTCGATTACACCAGGATCACGGCGCCGATCGACGGCCGGGTCGGGTTGCGCAATATCGATCCGGGCAACGTGGTGGCGGCGAACGGTACGAGCGGACTGTGTGTCATCACGCAGACATCGCCCATCACGGTGATCTTCGTCATCGCGGAGGACGCGATCGACGAGGTGTTCGCGCAGATGAAAGGCGGTTCGGCGTTGCCGGCCATCGCACTCGATCGGTCCAAAGAGCACACGCTGGCGACGGGGACGTTGCTCACCGTCGATAACCAGGTCAATACCACGACCGGTACCGTGCGGGCACGCGCAATCTTCGCCAATACCCACAACGAGCTTTTTCCCAGCCAATTCGTCAACGTTCGATTGCTGGTCAAGACCCTGAAACAAGTCGATTTGGTGCCGCAGGCGGCCATCCAGCATAACAATGACATCAACTTCGTCTACCTCATCGGCGCCGACGACACCGTCCAATCGCGCAATGTGAAGATACTCGCCACCGAGGGCGATACCTCGGCGGTGACGGGCGTGGCGGCGGGCGACCGTCTGGTCACCGACGGATTCGACAAGCTGCAGGCGGGCTCGAAGGTGGCTGTTCGCGCGCAGACGGCGACGGTCCCCGCGGTGACCAATCCCGGATGAACCCGTCCCGTCCCTTCATCCTGCGGCCGATCGCGACGTCGCTGCTGATGGCGGCGATTCTCTTGGTCGGCATCATCGGTTATCGTCAGCTGCCCATTGCCGCCCTGCCGGAGGTCGATTATCCGACCATCCAGGTGATGACCTTTTATCCGGGGGCGAGCGCCGATGTGGTGGCGACGGCGATCACGGCGCCGCTGGAACGGCAATTGGGCCAGGTGCCGGGCCTCGCGCAAATGCTGTCCACCAGTGCGGCCGGCGCCTCGGTGATTACGCTGCAGTTCAACCTGAGCCTCAATATCGACGTCGCCGAAGAAGATGTGCAGGAGTCGATCAACGCGGCGCAGAACTATCTGCCCGCGAATCTGCCGATGCCGCCGGTGTACAGCAAGGTCAACCCCGCCGACGCGCCGATATTGACGCTGGCGCTGACCTCCGACTCGATGCCCCTTTCGCAGGTGGAGGACTACACCGACACGCGCCTGGCGCAGAAGATTTCGCAGCTCCCCGGCGTGGGCGCGGTGACCATCAGCGGTGGACAAAAGCCCGCGGTCCGGGTGCAGGTGAACCCGACTCAATTAGCTTCCTACGGCCTCAATCTCGAGGATGTGCGTACCGCGCTCAGCGCCACCAGTCTCGATAATGCCAAAGGCTCCTTGAGCGGCACGGCGCAAAGCTTTCAGATCAGCGCGAACGATCAGATCACCACCGCGGCGGAATTCAAGAAAATCGTCATCGCCTACCGCAACGGCGCACCGGTGATGCTGGCCGATGTGGCCAAGGTGATCGATGGGGTCGAGAACACGCAGCTCTCGGCGTGGATGAACAAGGTGCCCGCCGTCATCGTCAACATCCAGCGGCAACCGGGCGCCAACATCATCAGTGTCGTCGACAGCATCGAGGCGCTTCTCCCCAAGTTGCGGGCGACGATTCCGTCGACCATCGCCATCTCGGTGCTGACGGACCGGACGACGACGGTTCGCGCCTCGGTCGCCGACGTGGAATTCGAGCTGCTCGTCTGTATAGCGCTGGTGGTCGCGGTGATCTTCGTGTTCCTGCGGACCTTCGCAGCGACCGTCATTCCCGGGGTCGCGGTGCCGCTCGCGCTGGTCGGCACTTTCGGCGTGATGTATGCCCTGGGTTACAGCCTCAACAACCTCACGCTGATGGCGCTCACCATTTCGACCGGCTTCGTCGTCGACGACGCCATCGTCATGATCGAGAACATCTCGCGCTACGTCGAGCAGGGGGAACGGCCCCTGGCGGCGGCCCTCAAGGGCGCCGAGCAGATCGGCTTCACCATCATGTCGTTGACGGTGTCGCTGATCGCGGTGCTCATTCCGCTGTTGTTCATGGGGGACATCACGGGTCGCTTGTTCCGCGAATTCGCCGTCACGCTGAGCGCCACGATCCTCATATCGGCGGCGATCTCACTGACCTTGACGCCGATGCTGTGCGCCAAACTGCTGCAGCACATTGATCCCGCGGCCCAAGGTCGCTTCTACCAGGTGTCGGAGCGGGTGTTCGTGAGCATCATCGGGTTCTACGAGCGCTCTCTCGATTGGGTGCTCGGGCGCCGCGGCATCACCCTCTTGGTGGCGGCCATGACGCTGGTGGTCACCGCGCTTTTGTTCATCCTGGTCCCGAAGGGCTTCTTTCCGGTGCAGGACACGGGCGAGATCCAGGCCGTGTCGGAGGCGGGCGAGACGGTGTCGTTTGCGAAAATGGCGCAGTTACAGCAAAAGCTCGTCGCGACCATCCTCAAGAATCCCGCCGTTGAGAACCTATCCTCCTTCATCGGCGTGGACGGCACCAACACCACCCTCAACAGCGGCCGCATCCAGATCAACCTCAAGCCGCAGAGCGACCGCAAGTCCTCAGCCAACGTCATTCGCGAGCTGCAGAAGACGGCAGCGCAGGTTGCAGGGATCAGTTTGTACATGCAGCCGGTGCAGGACATTTCGGTGGCCGACATCGTCAGCCGCACCGAATACCAATTCAGCATGCAAGATCCGAATGCCGCCGAACTCGCCAATTATGCCGGCCAGTTCGTGGGCCGGCTCAAGGCTCTCCCGGAACTCGAGGATGTCGCGAGCGACCTGCAGAACGGCGGTCGACAGGTGACGCTGCAGATCGACCGGCCGACGGCGGCGCGGCTGGGTCTCACGCCACAGAACATCGATGATGCGCTCTACGATAGCTTCGGCCAGCGCCAGGTATCGACATTGTTCACGCAATTGAACCAATACCACCTGATTCTGGAGGTGCAGCCTGAGTTTCAGACCGATCCCTCGCATTTGCACGATATTTACTTGAATACCGCCGCGGGCACGCCGGTGCCGCTATCCGCCATCGCGAAGACCGCACAGAGCGGCGCGCCGACTCTCATCAGCCACATGGGACAGTTCCCAGCCACGACGGTGTCATTCAATTTGAGTCCGGGCGCCTCGTTGGGGGCGGCCCTCGATGCCATCGAGAAGGTGCGCAAGGAGCTGCCCGCGCCGGCGGCCATGATCGGCACCTTTCAGGGCACGGCGCAGGCGTTCGCCGGTTCATTGAGCAACGAGGGCATTTTGGTGCTTTCCGCGCTGTTGACGGTGTACATCGTTCTGGGCGTGCTCTACGAGAGCTACATTCATCCGCTCACCATCTTGTCGACGCTGCCGTCGGCGAGCGTCGGCGCCTTGTTGGCCCTGCTCATCTGCGGCGACGAGCTGACCGTGGTGGCCATCATCGGCATCGTCCTTTTGATCGGCATCGTGCAGAAAAACGCCATCATGATGATCGATTTTGCCCTGGAGGCGCAGCGCAAGGAACAGAAGAGCGCGTTCGATGCCATCCATGAGGCGTGCCTCTTGCGCTTCCGACCGATCCTCATGACCACCATGGCGGCGCTGCTCGGCGCCTTCCCGCTGGCCTTCGGGCATGGCGTGGGATCAGAGCTGCGCCGGCCGTTGGGGATAACCATCGTCGGCGGCCTCATCTGCAGCCAGCTGCTGACCCTGTACACGACGCCCGTGATCTATCTGTTCTTCGACGGACTCGCGCAGCGTTTCCGCGCCTGGACCTATCGCAACCGGCCGTCCGCCGCCGCTCCCGTGGATACGCCGTCGGCCGGCGCCTGACCGATGAACCTCTCTGCACCCTTCATCAAGCGTCCGATCGCGACCGCGCTGTTGACGACGGCCCTGGTGCTGTCGGGTATCGGGGCGTTTCGTGTGCTGCCAGTATCGCCCTTGCCGCAGGTGGACTTCCCGACGGTCTCCGTCCAGGCGCAGCTGCCGGGCGCGAGCCCCGAGATCATGGCCTCGGCGGTGGCGACGCCGCTCGAGCGGCAGCTCGGCCGGATCGCCTCGGTGACCGAAATGACCTCGCAGAGCACGTTGGGCCAGGTGAGCATCACCCTGCAGTTCGAGCTGACGCGCAGCATCGATGCCGCCACGCGCGACGTCGAGTCCGCGATCAATGCCGCGCGCGCCTATCTGCCGAGCAACCTGCCGAGCAATCCCACGTACCGCAAGGTCAATCCCGCCGATGCGCCCATCATGATCATCGCGCTGACCTCCGACAAGCTGCCGCCGCCGGCGCTCTACGATGCGGCTTCGACGATTCTGGAGCAGCGCCTGTCGCAAATCGCCGGCGTCGGCCAGGTCCAGGTCGGCGGCAGCTCCGCGCCGGCGGTGCGGATCAACATCAACCCCATGCAGCTCGCAGGCTATGGCCTCGGCCTCGAAACGGTGCGCAGCGCCATCGTCGCGCAGACCGCGAATGAGGCCAAGGGCGGTTTCACGAACGGCGAGGATCACTGGTCGATCGCCGCGAATGATCAGCTCTTGAAGGCCAGGGACTATGCGCCGCTCATCGTCTCCTACAGCAACGGCCAACCGGTGACCCTGTCGAAGGTCGCGAAGGTCGAGGATTCGGTCCAGACCGTGCTGTCCACCGGTCTCGCGAACGGCAGAAAGGCGGCGCTGCTCATCATCTTCCGGCAACCGGGCGCCAACATCATCACCACGGTGGACGCGATCAAGGCGGCGCTGCCGCAGCTGCACGCCAGCATCGATCCGGCCATCATCATGAGCATCGGCCTCGATCAGACGCAGACGATTCGCGCCTCGGTCGCGGACATCGAGCGCACGCTGCTTTTGTCGGTGGCGCTGGTGGTCATGGTCGTGTTCCTCTTCCTGCGCGAATATCGCGCCACCCTCATTCCCCTGCTCGCGGTGCCGGCCTCCATCATCGGCACCTTCGCCGTCATGTATCTGTGCGGCTACAGCATCGACAATCTGTCGCTGATGGCGCTGGCCATTTCCACCGGCTTCGTCGTCGATGACGCCATCGTCGTGCTCGAGAACATCACCCGTTACCAGGAGTTGGGCATGAACGCCGAGGACGCCGCCATGAAAGGCGCGGCCGAGATCGGTTCGACCGTGTTGTCGATGAGCATTTCCCTGGTGGCGGTGTTCATCCCGATTCTCCTGATGGGCGGCATCATCGGCCGGCTCTTCCGGGAATTTGCCGTGGTGTTGTCGGTGGCCATCCTGGTCTCCCTCGCGATCTCACTGACCACCACCCCCATGATGTGCGCCGTCCTGCTGAAAAAAACTGCCACCCATGGCCGGTTGTACCTCGCGAGCGAACGCATGTTCGAGCGGATCCTGAAGGGTTATGAACACAGCTTGAGGTGGGTGCTCGACCATTCGCTGCTGGTGCTCATCATCGCCATCATGACGTTGGTGCTCAACGTCTATTTGTATATCGTCATCCCGAAGGGTTTTTTTCCGCAGCAGGATACCGGCCGGCTCAACGGCAACATCATCGCCGATCAATCGATTTCCTTTCCGGCCATGCAGCGCAAACTCGAGCAACTGTCGGCGATCGCCAAGCAGGACCCCGGGGTCGATACGGTGCTGTTGTTCAGCGGCGGCGGCGGCGGAACCACCACCAACACCGGCCGGGTGTTCATCGCCTTGAAGCCCCTCGCGGAACGCAAGGTGAGCGCTGATCAGATCATCAACCGGCTGCGTCCCAAGCTTGCGCAGGTGCCCGGCGCGACGCTGTACCTGCAGGCCGTGCAGGACGTGCGCATCGGTGGTCGGCAGACCCCCGCCGAGTATCAATACACCATCCAGAGCGCGGATCTCGCGACCTTGAACCACTGGGGATCGCTGCTGCTCAAGGAGCTGAAGGGCATTCACCAACTGACCGACGTGAACAGCGATGCGCAGAACAAGGGACTGGCCGCGCATCTGGTCATTGACCGGCCCACCGCCGCGCGGTTGGGGATCTCACCCGAGTCGATCGACAGCGTGCTCTACGATGCCTTCGGCGAACGCGAAATCGCCACCACGTACACCCAGCTCAATCAATACTACGTGGTCATGGCGGTCGATCCGATTTTTTGGAAGAACCCGGAGGCGCTGCAAAATATTTACGTCGCGGCGAGCGGCGGCGGCATGGTGCCGCTGTCGGCGTTCACGCATTACGAAAGCGCCACCGCGCCCCTCACGGTCAATCACTCGAGCGTGTTTCCATCCGTGACCTTCTCCTTCAATCTTGCGTCGGGGGTGGCGCTCGGCAGCGCCGTCGAACTCATCAATGCGGCCGAGCGCAGGCTGGGCGTTCCCTCGACCGTGACGGGTTCGTTCAGCGGCACGGCGCAGGCCTTCACGTCAAGCTTGTCGAGCGAGCCGCTGTTGATTGCCGCAGCGGTTGCGGCCGTCTACGTCGTCCTCGGCATTCTCTACGAGAGCTATATTCATCCGATCACCATCCTGTCGACGCTGCCCTCGGCGGGCGTGGGCGCGCTGCTCGCGCTGCTGCTGACGCACACCGAACTGTCGGTGATCGCGCTGATCGGCATCATTCTGCTCATCGGCATCGTCAAGAAGAACGCCATCATGATGATCGACTTCGCCATCGAGGTGGAGAGACGCGATCACAAAACGCCGAAGGAGTCGGTGTTCGAGGCGAGTCTCCTGCGCTTCAGGCCCATCATGATGACGACCATGGCGGCGTTGCTGGGCGGCGTGCCGCTGGCCGTCGGCACCGGCATGGGCTCGGAACTGCGCCGGCCCTTGGGGATAGCCATCGTCGGCGGCCTGATCGTAAGCCAGGTGCTCACCCTGTACACGACGCCGGTGATTTATCTCTACATGGATCGGGTGAATATATGGATCTCCCGTTTTGGCTTCGCCTCGAGTCCAACTGCCGAAGCCGGGCGCGACGGCGCGCCCGCGACCTCATGATGCGAGCGCCTCGCTTCGGCCGTTGGCTGCGGTCCGCGGTGCCGGCTGCCTTCGGCGTTTCGCTCCTGGCCGGTTGTAATTTCGCGCCGCACTACGATCCGCCGAAGACTGCGCCGCCGGCGGCCTTCAAGGAGGCTTCCGCCGGCGGCGATGCGGGCAAAGGGTGGAAAATCGCCGAGCCCCAAGATGCCGTGATCCGCAATCACTGGTGGGAGGTTTATGACGATCCGGAGCTCAACGAGCTGGAGTCACGCGTCGCCATCTCGAATCAGACCATCATCGCCGCGGAGGCGAGTTATCGAGCCGCCCGTGCGTTGGCCCAAGAGGCGCAAGCGCAGCTGTTCCCGACCTTGAGCGTCAGTCCGTCGGCAACGCGCGAGAAATCGAGCGCCTCTCTCGCCGCCATCGGCGGCGGCTCCCTCGCCGGCGCCGGAACGTCGGGCGGTACGGCTACCAGCGCGACGACGACCACGTCGACCGCTGCGTCGACCACCGGCACCGCTGCGACGACGTCGAGCAGTTCGGCCACGACCCATAATATTTTCGAGCTGCCGCTGGCGCTGTCTTATCAAGTGGATCTTTGGGGCAGTATTCGCAACACCGTGGCCGAAGACCGCTTCGCCGCGCAGGCGAGCGCCGCCACGCTCGCCAATGCGCTGCTATCCACACAAACGACGCTGGCCGAGGATTACTTCGAGCTGCGGGTCGCCGATGAGCAGCGGCGCATTCTCGATATCACGGTGGCCGACTATCAGGCCGCCTTGCATCTGGTGCAGACCTTGGTCGCCGCCGGCATGGACTCCGAAGCGGACGTCGCGACGGCGGAGTCCCAGCTCGATTCGGCCATGGCATCGGCCACCGATGTCGGCGTTGCGCGGGCCCAGTATGAACACGCCATCGCGGTGCTGATCGGCGTCGCGCCGGCGGATTTCTCCATTGCCTACCAGCGCCTGAATCAGCGGCTGCCGGACATTCCGGTGGGTGTGCCGTCGGACTTGTTGGAGCGCAGACCGGATATCGCCGCGGCGGAGCGGGGCGTGGCCGAGTCGAACGCGGCGATCGGCGTCGCCCGCGCGGCCTTCTTTCCGTCGCTTACCTTGAGCGCGACGGGCGGCTACGAGTCGACGGCGATCAGTCATTTGTTCAATGCGCCCAATCGTTTCTGGTCGGCGGGACCGAGTTTGGCGCAGACCCTGTTCGATGGCGGCGCACGCCGTGCCGCTGTCGCCCAGGCCCGCGCCGAGAACGACAACGAGGCGGCGACCTATCGCGCGACGGTGCTGTCGGCCTTTCAAGCGGTGGAGGATAATTTGGCGGCGCTCTCCATCCTGGCGACGGAATTTGGACAGGCGCACAAGGCGACAGTCGCGGCGGAGCGGGCGCTCGAACTTACCCTGGTGCTGTTCCGCCAGGGCGTCGACAGCTATTCGAACGTCATCACGGCGCAGAACGCTTTTCTGTCCGCCCGTGAGACCGAGCTCACCGTCCAGCTCAAACAGCTCTCGGCCAGTGTAAATCTCATCAATGGGCTGGGCGGAGGCTGGGCGCCTTCCCAGCTAGGGGACATCGAGCGCTTTGCGGCGCATCCCCCGGCGGGTACCGGTCAGCCGCTGGTGCCGGCCGAGAATGCCGCGCGGGCGGCGCCTAATCCGCCGCCCATCCCCTTGGGCGAGCTGAAGCCCGACGATCTCATCAAGCAGAACTAGGGGTCTTCAGCAACCGGATCCCGGCGACCCAGCGCCCGCCAACGGGCATTTTGCGCCGACATGCCGGGTCAGGTGTACCATCGCCGACTCGATCGACGACCTCGGGAGTTGCCCGTTTTGGACGCTTTGATATCGCGGCCCGCCCAGCCGGTGTACCGCATTCTCTTCGCGAGCTTGATCGGCACCACCATCGAGTTCTTTGACTTCTATATTTATGCCACCGCCGCCGTGCTGGTATTCCCGACGCTGTTCTTTCCCAAGGGCGCCGCGAATGCCGCGATGTTGCAATCCTTCGCGACCTTCGCGCTGGCATTCTTCGCACGACCCGTGGGTTCAGCTTTGTTCGGCCATTTTGGCGATCGCATCGGTCGCAAGGCGACGCTGGTCACGGCGCTGTTGACCATGGGAGTGTCGACGGTGGCGATCGGCATGCTGCCCACCTATGCGTCGATCGGTGTGTCGGCCGCCGTGCTGCTGGCGCTGTGCCGCTTCGGGCAGGGACTGGGGTTGGGCGGTGAATGGGGTGGCGCCGTGCTGCTGGCGACCGAGAATGCGCCTCGTGGCAAGGAGGCATGGTATGGCTGTTTCCCGCAGCTCGGAGCGCCGCTTGGGTTCATCTGCTCCACCGCCACGTTTTTGGGCGTCGGCAGCGCCATGGGCAACGGCGACTTCCTCGCCTGGGGTTGGCGGCTGCCCTTCATCGCGAGCGCCGTCCTGGTTTTGCTTGGTCTGTACATCCGTCTGCAACTGGTGGAGACGCCGGCGTTTCAGCGCAGTGTGGAACAGGGTGAGCGGGTGAGCGTGCCGTTCTTCACAGTCGTACGCAAGTACCCGCGCGAGCTGTTGTTGGGAATTCTCGGTACCACCACGACCTTTCTCATCTTTTATCTGATGACGGTCTTCTCCTTGAGTTGGGCGACCACCGCGCTGCGATATGCACGCGGCGAGTACTTGATCCTGCAGATGATCGGCGTGCTGTTCTTCGGCCTGACCATCCCCTTGTCAGCACTGATCGCGGACCGAATCGGTGGTCGCCGCATGCTCATCATCGCCACGCTCGGGCTGATGCTGTTCGGGTTCTGCTTCCAGCCGTTGTTGGCGGTTCGGGACACCGCGAAGGTCTTCGGGTTTCTGGCGCTGGGATTTTTACTGACCGGCCTTACTTACGGGCCGCTGGGCAGTGCGCTGGCGGGACTGTTTCCCACCGCGGTGCGCTATACCGGCACGTCGCTCACCTTCAATTTCGCGGGCATTCTCGGCGCGTCGCTTGCGCCGCTGATCGCCAGCCATTTATCGACGCACTATGGCTTGCGCTACGTCGGCTATTATCTCACCGCCGTGGGCTTGGTCACCCTGGTGGCGCTGTGGCGGCTCAAACCATCGGCTGTCAAACCAACGATTGCAGCCAGCGCGTGATTTTCCCCGCGTCCATGGCGCCGCTCTGTCTGGCTACTTCCAGGCCGCCGCGAAAGACGATCATCGTGGGAATGCTGCGGATATTGAAGCGCGATGCGGGCCCGGTATATTCCTCGGTGTTGAGCTTGGCGAAGCGCCACTTCGGCTCGAGTTGGCGGGCCGTGGCTTCGAAGTAAGGCGCCATGGCGAGGCAAGGGCCACACCACGGCGCCCAGAAGTCGACCACCAGAGGAAGATCGCCGCGACGCAGATGTTTGTCGAAATTCGCCGCGTTGAGCGCCAGCGGTTTGCCCTCGAACAGTGGGGTGTGACATTTGGGGCAGCGTGGTTCGGACCCCAGGCGATCGGCCGGCAGCCGCACGACCGAGTCGCAGTGGCCGCAGACCACGTGAATGGGCGCATTGTGAATGGACGCATCTTCCTCGCTCATGGGAGGGAGTTTACAAAATCCCGCGGATACATGGGGCCTTCATAACTGAAATGCATGGTGCACTTGAAAAAAAATCGTTCACATCGGGCGGTGGCTCCGCGATGATGCGCGGCTGGTTTGAACAGCATGAATTCCAGTCAGGAGAAAGAGCGATGTCGTTTCGCGTTGTCGTGGCGCTCGCCGCCGCCTTGAGTGTGTCGATTGCCAGAGGGGAGAGTGCCGACGTGAGCGGTGGTGACCGTTCTGGTTTGGAAGAGGTCGTGGTCACGGCGCAGCGCCGCGAGGAGTCGGCGCAGAATGTCGGCATCGCGATATCCGTCATTTCGGGGCAAGACCTCGCCGAGAAGGGCATTACCAGCGTGGTGAGCCTGCAAAATGCGTTGCCCAGCTTGCAAGTCGAGCCCGCCTTCGGCAGCGGCCAGCCGCAGTTCCGAATACGCGGCATCGGTTTTCTAGACTACACCTCGAATAACGCCTCGCCGATCGGCGTGAGCTTGGACGACGTCGCCTTTGCCCTGCCCATCCAGACAGTGGGTCAGCTCTACGATATCGACCGGATCGAGGTGCTGCGCGGACCCCAGGGCACGTTATACGGCCGCAATACCACGGGGGGCGAGATCAACTTCATCACCAACCGGCCCACCGAGGACACTCATGCGGGGTTTACGGCGGAATATGGTTCCTTCAACGCGGTCAACGCCGAAGGGTATGTGTCGGGCACCCTGGTCAACGGGCTGACCGGCCGCCTTGCGTTCGCCACCGAGGAAGGCGGCGCCTGGCAGCGCAATCGCGATACGGGGCAGCGCCTCGGGGGCAAGGATCAGGTCGGCGGACGCGGACAATTGGAGTGGAAGCCTGATGACGCCGTGGATCTCTTGTTGGAGTTTCATCTTTCCGAGGACAAGTCGGACGAGACGGGATTGCAGTTGATCGCCCCTTACACGCGCACCAATGCAGGCGGCGGAGTCACGACGACCATTCCGGCGGATACCTCGCACTACGTAACCGGTTGGAACTTGAGTCCGACATTCGCCGCCGTCACCGGCCTTGATCCGGGCGCGAAGCCGGGCCTCGACAATTCGAACAACGGGGTGAATCTCAAGGCCAACGTCGACCTGGGGTTTGCGAAGCTGACCAGCATTACCGCTTACGACAAGCTCATCCGGCGTGAATATGCGGATTGGGACGCGACGCAGTATGACGATTCGGACGAGTATTTCCGCAGCGATGTCGATGTGGTCTCGCAGGAATTACGGCTGGCCTCGGCGGGCGCCGGACCCTTGGGCTGGGTCGGCGGCATATTTTATTCCGATCAAAAACTCGACGAGGATTTCTATTCCGACTTCACCGATTCGCTCGGCGGCATCGCCGAAACCACGTACGAGCAGAAAGCCAGCTCGTTCGGAGAATTCGGCCAGGTGAATTATCAGTTCAATTCGCAGTTCAAGGGAATCTTGGGCCTGCGAGAAGACCATGAGACCCGGGAACTCAAGAACCTAGGGACGGGGTTCATCGTGCCGGTCATCCCATTCACCAGCGGAGTCAACGACTCGATCACCTCGAACTTGCCGTCGGGGAAGATCGAACTCGACTATACGCCCGTGGACAACACCTTGGTGTACGGCAGCGTCAGCCGTGGCGTGAAGTCGGGAGGGTTCACGGCGCACAACACCACGTCCGTGCCGCAGGCCGATCCGTTCAACCCGGAAAGGTTGACGGCCTATGAAGTCGGTATCAAATCCGAGCTGGCGCGCACCGTGCGGGTCAACGCGTCAGTGTTCGACTATGTCTATCGCGATCAGCAAATCTTGGGCAAGCAACTGGATCCCGTCTCCGGCACCTACATCGGCAAGTTCGTCAATGTGCCGCATTCGAGAATCCATGGCGGCGAATTGGAGGTCGAATGGCTGCCGGTGGCCGGCTTGTCGGTATCGCAGTATGCCGGCTTCGTCGAAGGCTATTACACCAGCACGCTGCTCAACAGCAGCACGCCGGCCGTCAACTACGACGGGCAGCCGGAGAGCTTTCCGAAGTGGAGCTACGGCGGCGATGCGAGCTATGCCATCGACCTCGGCGAGTACAAACTTGACCCCGAGATCAACTATAGTTTTCACGATACTTACAGCCAGTTCTATCTGCTCGGCAGCAATGACTTCACCGTTCCGAAGTACTGGCTTGCGAATGCCAATCTGTCGTTATCGCCGGCGTCCGGAAAACCGTGGACCGTCGCGCTCTGGGGTCGCAATATTTTCAACAAGTATTATGACGTGACGCGGAATTTCTTCCTGCCGACTGCCGAAGTCGCGCAGGCGGGCGAGCCCGCGACCTTCGGCATCCGCGTAAGCTACAAGTATTGAGCGGCGTGCTGCGAC
>Ga0116230_10002132_pt1 | contig 19046 bp, 13 predicted proteins | sample S1TSphfallax_3_FD_88678 | JGI IMG/M metagenome (GOLD analysis project Ga0116230, IMG submission 88678) | Host-associated microbial communities from peat moss isolated from Minnesota, USA - S1T2_Fd - Sphagnum fallax MG | ecosystem: Host-associated > Plants > Peat moss > Unclassified | place...
TCCACAAGTCAGACCACAAGTGCTCACCAATGTGCTTGACCACTACCCCAAATTGCTTTGTCACCACAACCTTGGACCACTGTAGGCCCACCCCTACAACTTTTGACATGTCTTCAGCTTGTTTGAAAAGGAATTCTATTGAATCAGCCCCTTCAAATTTTCCCTTTCTTCCCATAGTAAGAATTGACTCATTTTCCATTTCTGGAAGCCCAGTTTGGAAGCAATTTTCTGGTGTGTCACCTATTCCAATTGTTGACAACTTAAGTTCTTGTTTGAGATGACCATTAGTCTCACATGAAGAACCTGGCAACCCAATTCTGCATCAACAACACAAGATACATTCCCTTTAAAAACATGTCTTTTTACAACTGGACACATTCCAAAACATTCCCATGTGCAAATTAAAGAATTTTATCTATCTTTTTATCAACAAATTCAAAGGGGACAGCCACCAAAAATTTAGATTTGTCCATTTTACACAACTGACTTGAGTCTAGTAGTTTGAATGATAACTAAAAATTTAAGCATTAAGTTTGTCTTCGGCAAATAAAATGTTTGTATCTTGTCAAATTTTCTGAAATGCCAATGAAATACATCATGACCTTTACTCTTACATGCAACACATGCCCACATACTTTGCAGACATGAATAATGTCCACATTGGCAACCACAGAGACATCAAGAAACAAGAGCACTGTATATCAAGTATATCGGGTATGTACTGTCCATACTTGTTTTGTGCATGCTCCAAAGCAACTTGCAATATTGTGGGAAGGCATATCGTAGGCAAACCACAAACAACAAAGGGGGCCCATTCATAAACTTTGCACTTAGCCTTAAGCATTTGAAGCATGGTGGCACGCAAAGATGAAGATACATCCTTTCCACTCCTCAGTTCTTGATAAAAACCTTTCATCAAATCACAAGTAGATGAATCATCCACTTTCCATTGTGAGACAACAACACAAGGAACCCCTGCAATCATTAACGCTCGAGGCAAGTTCAAAACTCCCTCTGCCATGATTTTCCCTTTTGCAGTGTCACATGCACTTAGAACCACCATGTGAGCTCTCCATTCAAATCCACATCCACTAATGTTTTCTGATTTAAGTATGTCATCTTCAAATTCTGAAATTGGGACATGAACTTGGTTGTGCCTCCCTTGCATTTCACCACGATTTGATATTTGAGCTTCTTCTTCATGAACATCCACCATTTTGTTCTTCAATGACAAGTTTTGCAGTTTAATTTCATCATCGACATTGTCATAATCACAAATCGCATCATCTTGAGATTTAACAGATGCTCCTTGCCTTGTAGTCTCTGTTCATGGAATAAAACCTTTTAGATTCAAAATTGGAGGTAAATTGTTCAACTTTTGATAGTTCATGTTGTTGGACTTCATGGAAAGATAAAATTACATAGAGTAGTAGCCATACCCAGTTGACATCCATAGTACCATTGCACATTTTATTTTCACAATTTTCTTATTAATAAATATATTATAATCTATTTGTGTGTGTCAACCAACCATATACATGTAAAAAAGTGTTAACATGTTAGCCTTTGATGTCACAAAAAATTTGGAGATTCCAAGCTTACCATAGTTTTGTTGAAATGGTGAGGGAGGTGAAGCCAATTTAATGGCACCTTTCTTGATGTCGTCATCTTGACCAATGCCATGTGCTGCTATGTGGAAAACCACCTGTTTAACACCATGCTCTGATGGATATTTTGCCCATTTCAAAATTTCAAATGGAGTTGCTTTAGGTCCCATCAATTTTACCACATGTTCCTTACCAAACAACTCTTCAATGAACTCCACCTCTTCACCAGTCCACTTCAAGTTTTCAGTTGGCTTTTTGTATGCTGGGTCTCCAACTGCAACTATGGTACCAACGCTTGTATCAGGTAGGACATCTTGATCCACTTCTTTCAATCGTTCGCTACATTGCTGAAGGATCTTCAATGATGGTGTAACACTGATGGTGTGGCTTTGAATAAGGTAGCCTTCTCCAACAAGAGAATCAGGCTTTCGTAGGGCAGCAAATGGAACATCACTGAGTAGCTGCACACAAACAAATTGCAATTTGACAAAGTCATAATGGCAAGGTATCTATAGAAACAAGTTTTACAATTGTGGAAACATTGTTTTTCAAGATCTTGAATGTAGATTGGATATTCACACATGCATGTCTTGAGACGACTTTTTAAAAATGGTTTTGAAATTCTTTTCTTTTAACTAACTCTAGTTGGTTCAATCCCCTCTTCGCCTATAAACTATGCTAGCTAGGGCTTTGATATCAATGGTTGTAGGTTTGGTTAAGTTTACCACATTTTGACTAATGCCCTCTATGTGACTCAAATGTCTTCTATCACCAAGTTTTCTTGTTCCATGTAATTGGGCATGTCCTCACAATTTATGACAATAAACCATGAACTACAGAGTTCCATGAAAGTGTGAAGTCATTCAACATGGACAAGACCATAAACCTTTAGGCTTGAAGTGCTTTTGAGGGAAAAAGAAGGATTTTACCATTCAGAAGATGTGTTTTTAGACAATGATCTATTTTCAATTGGACAACAACATGCAGTCTCAGGTGTCACATCTCTTGAGTTGAAAAGCAAGTCAACATAAACCAAACTTCGAGATCAAGATTTTGCATTGTCATACACAAAGTTACATACCTCAGGTGCAACAATTATTAATTTATCCTCTGGCTCCATGCCCTCCAAAAGTTTCTCAACAGGGCTGATGAGCATCTCATACATCCATTCCAAAGATGCATTCACATCACTTTCCAAGTCTTCATTGCCAGTTGCCTTTGACCCTTGAGAAAACATCTTTCTCAATATTTCCAATTTATTCCGCAAAAGAAGTGTGAAATCACTGTTCAGGATTTGCATGAAGACCTCATCCTCCTAACAATGCAATTTTGGGTTGAATCAAGATCATGATATGTAGGTGTGAAATCCTAACTTTTTATTCAACAGGGAAGTCCTGGACCTCATCCTTGATGATCAATGGCAAAAAAAAGTTTGAGTTTCAAAGATTGGAGAGCAATCACACTATCAAGCAGTATTATTTTTGCCACCCTTGAGAGAAAGATTCATTACAAATGTTTATGGAATTGACAGGATCTCATATTTGCAATAAGTGATGGAAGTTGAGAATATACCTTTGTCATAACATAAACAAAATGGAGATCTTTTTCTGAGAAATAATACTCCAAAACAAAAGTTCCTGGTCCACATGCAGCTCGGCTTGACTTGATAGTGTTCCAGGCCACATCATCCACTAGGTCAAACTCCTGCAGCTGCTGTACGTCAGATGTTGATAACTTGTCAGGAGCAAGCTGAAAATGAATGGCCTGGGTACATCCCCTCTCTGCCCACACCAGAGACTGTATCCAAAATCCTTTCAACACCAAGGACTCTGCACCTGCCCCTTCTGCCATCAAGGACTGGCTCCAAAGTATTTGCAGCCTGTCTGGAAATTCGATGCCATCAGTGCTTTCAAGAGTGCATCCATGACGTGCAATCCATGATGCAAAATAATGAAATTGCAACAGGTAATACAGCTCCTTATACATCTCGTGCACAGCTATCCAAAGCTCACGATGTTGTCTATATTGAAGCAGTAATTTGGCAAGGCACTCTGCAGCCTGTTTCCCAGAGTGAAGTATGGCCGGGGCTGTCTCATTTACATCAACTGGGAGCCCAATATTTGAAGATTGCTTCAAATACATAACTTGTCTGTCCTTCTCATGATACAATTTGACCAGATCCAAAATGTTCAGAGAGTCACAATTGCCAATGGCAAATCGAAAATCATGCGTATTTTCGTGATATTTTGTTGTCCACAACTTTGCATTCAAGAAGTGGCTCTCATTCAGCGAGCCACTTTCATAGCTCTCCCTATATTTATCTTGGAAGAGCGCAGCCAGTTCCCGATAAGACTTATCGACTTCACTAACTCTACCCCCCAGTTTGAAGCACTCTTCAAAGCAAGACTCCGCTTTCTCCAACCTGCAAACATGGTAGTGTGAGTTCACATGAATGACATTGCCTCTGCCCAAATATATTTGAAAATGCAGACAACCAAGAAATTTCAAATTATGACCTTTACTCTTACATGCAACACATGCTCACATACTTTGCAGACATAAATAATGTCCACATTGGCAACCACAGAGACATCAAGAAACAAGAGCACCCTATATCAAGTATATCAGGTATGTACTGTCCATACTTGTTGTTTAGTGCATGCTCCAAAGCTTCTTCTTGCTTTTTTTTAATAGCTGTTATATCACGTTTTCTCTCCAATTCTTTTTGTTCCAGTTTTTCATACTTAAGTTTTGTGTGTTCGTAATGTTCTACACGGGTCGTATTTTTATCTCTCTCCTCAACTTTTCCTTCATATTTTCTTGGTGCCATTGCATTGTTACAGAGTTCCAGCATGCTGTAAATTAATGTTGGGTAGTTAGATTTGCGGCGATCGTCTGCTGCTGGATGATCCCCAGGCTCTGCATTAAATTCATAGCTTATGTCTCCCAGAACTTTTTGTGCCTCCTCCCAATCCATTAGAAATGTCAATGCAGTGGCCTCATTCATTTTGGATCTGTAATCCATCATACCAGGATAACTTTTTTGGTAAATCTTGTTGCCTTCCCGTGCCCATCGCAATATCTCTTCCATATAACCATAGTAAAGGTAATGCTCCTGGATCCTCCAACATAGAAAATACTCATCTCCAGTGATTGCAAACTCCTTCCACAGGTGCTTCTGTTTTTTCACCTCAGGATCAAACATTGAAACTCTCGGTTTTCCTTGTAAAGGAATAATTGATTCTAGAGTATTATTCACGACTGTGACCCAATTAGGGTCCAACGACATTTCCTCACAATCTGGCTCTGAAGCCCAAAGGTAAATCAGGTTACGGTAATTATCCAACACATGATGGCGGAGATCTAGTGCTCCTGGCATCTGATAGTATAGTAAAACATAAGATTGAGCTGCAAATCTGAAAGCATCTCCAAAGTCCTTGAAACAAAATCCCAAGAGATTGGCCAACTGAAGGTTGACCCAACACAACAACCAATAATAAGAGACCCAATCTGCTGCCCACAGACTTGAAGGTCTCACAAGATTTAGGCAACGTTCCCACTCCGCCTTTGCTGCAGGCCAATCTTTTTCCGATATAGCTGTTCGTGCACAGTCATGACATTCCTTGCATGCAGTGCCAACTCTTGCACATATATTCTGAGAGTGGTTCCAAAAGGCAACTTCTCGTTGAAATGTATCTTCTGATTGACGGACGCCATTACCACCAAGGTCCATGTCTGAATGCAGGTTAAACTCTTGACAGGTCGTCCTGCTTGCAATCCAGATGCCTGTCACCTAAAACATGGAATTTATTTCAATTGTCAGAATCACTTGAAACAATGAGCAGAGGGTATGACTGGTGTATGCCAACACTGATCCACAACAAATCTAATTTGACAAAGCACTTTTTAACTTGTGTGATAGTCATGGAATGCTTGAGAGAGCTACTTATGCTGCCAATGCCTTCGTCAACAAGCAAACTTATTGTGCCTCTTGTGACCAGATCTAAGAATGGTTTTACACATGTGTACACAAGGAGCTAATCTGTTTCATATGCTACCTACAGGTTCACATGTGGAGTTTTGTGGGGGAAATGTCCAGAAACTCTTTTGAGGCCAGGTCCTAAAAGATGTGTGAACTTTTCAACCAGGGTATGAACAGGTGGCAACCCATACATACCTGGTGGATGTGTAATTTGATTTAAGATGTAAACTCGTTTTTTTTATTCCACGTGCTGTCAGTCCAATTCGATGAGCTGCTGGCTCTAACCTGATTGCCCAAGATTTCTCAGATGTCTCTGCATCATTTCAAGACCACACAGTTTCACAACCCACATCAGCTTCTGTTCTTCACTTTTTGCTTTGCATCATTCTTGGTTTTAGGATGAACTGACAGCATCAAAGAATGAAAGGCGAAGGCCCAGTCTGGGCCTTGCTATCCTTGAGGGGTAGACAAGCCTTATGTTCTTTCTCTCTTTCTCAGTAGTACAACAATACTCTCAACGCCACTTCACAGTTGTCCGGACATTCAGATCAACACTCTTTCCTCCACAACTTTTCTCTCTTGAATCAGAACAGCTTGGCTCAGCTCAGCTATTCTATGCAAAGCACAACTCTGTTGCCGTCAGTCCTTTAAAGTCTTGGACCGGCATTAAGCTACTGGATGCTTTGATAAAGACAGGGAAGAAAGATCCACAACCCCTCATTCACAATGTTGGCTCCATGGTCAAAGTATACTCCACAGATTCTGAGGAGATCAATTGCAGGTAATCTTGGTAAGGGGGTACGAATTTCCAAATTAGCAGGTGGTAAGGAGCCATGTGATCTATAATTTCTCATTCACATATGGTACAAATCTCCATGTGACTTATATAACCAAGGATTTTAAACAGGCCTACAACTTGTACAATATTGCTGATAACATTTGACAATATGGCCAGATGTCCAGCACCCTGAGGCACAATCAAATAAGCATTTTCTGCTACATGAAAAAAAACTTAAGTTCCTAAACCCATATTCCCTGGATTATTCCAATGTCAGAAATTGAAAAGAGAAGAATACATACTTGGGCATGTGGATGCCTGTGACTTATGCAACTGGATTACCACAGAACTTGGTTACAACAACAAAGCCCTGCACCCAATGTGAAGATGGTAAGAAAAAGTGTTGTCATCAACTAGCGCACATATCTCTGCATTCAAGGACGTGACCGACTTCGGAAAAAAGGGGGTTACTAGATCGACGCTCAGTCAAGCTGGTTGGTCTGGAGGATTTGGGGTGTCGTTCTTCTTTTTTAAACACGGTTCTTTTGCGGCGAGAAAGATAATAAGATAAGGAATCGTAGCAAGAGAATCAGACTAAGATTATCGGTAGAAAGGCTTCCGCCATTCCTAGACATCAGTACCAACGTTACGCACCCGCTTGCTGCAAGAAGAAGCTGAAGCGGGATTGCACCGTCCGTAGCTCCCTTGCAGCTCGTCGCCCTGACCGCGTCGTAAAACACTGCCTGGATTTTTCCTTTTATATTTTCAGCTCCCTTACCTGCCCTGAAAAAACCTGTTTTCAGCAAGCGAGATCTTCTGCGGTGGAAGGTACCAGTCAGGCTGTACGCGGATCTTCTGACCAGCGGAAGGTACCAGCCAGCCTTTCACTATTTCCCCAGGTCCATTTTTCACTATTTCCCTAGACCGGTGTTTTATGTAGGAAAAGGACCCAAGTATAGGCCCTTCCGTGATTTTCGACCTGTTGCCTCGGCCTACCGGCCTGCGGCACAGATCTCAAATTGGAGAAGGGCCTGTACTTCTCCTATACCTGCAGAACCACAGGCAAAGCGCCCCTTTCCAATTGTAGAAGAGAGTAGGGTTGAGGCTGGAGAGATAAAGACCTTTGACTAGGACTCAAAGGCCTAAGGCTAATATAATTTCACACTCAATCACTTGTGTGAACAATTCAAAATCAGTGTGTGTGTGTGAGGATAATAACCCAATGCTTTCCATCGTCTGAACAGGAGCACATGAAGCAAGTTGCAGTAAGTATAACCGGTGGGTTGCACAATAAAGGTGTAGAGGGATTCAGGAAGACAGAAATTACTGGAGAAGCAAGCCCCTAGAAGCAGCATGGCAGCTGTGTGCTGAATGTGTAGAGTAACACCCAAGGCCGCGGGAATTGCACGGTGTAAAAGTAGACGGCTATTAAAAAAAAGCCTTTTTTGCCCATGATACCTGGCAGTGAGACTAATATAATTTGAGCCTCCATCCCTTGAGAGATCAATACAAAATCAGTTGTGTGTGCATGTCTCAGAGGATAATAACCCAATCCACATGCCCATTGTGCAAATCAGGAAAACCATAATGTTATTAAACATGCCAGGCACAAGCCATTGTGCCTAGTGTGCTTGAGAGGAGTTTGGGTGAGCCTGGTTTTGCTACCCCTTCCAATTTTGGCTGGGCTTGGCCAAATTCCTCACATGTTAGGTTACTAGATACAATCGCCTCTACTCAGCACATTGCATAATACATACTGGTTTTCATGCGCCCTTTTTTGTCTCTCTTTAAACAATAGACAGGTCTTGTTGAGTCTACCTGACCTAACTTGGGCAACATGGCTATTATGTAAATTTACATGATCATTAGGTGTAGGGTAAAGCCTTAGGGTGAGGGCATTCTCAAAATAAGGGGCTAGGATGAGGCAATAGCTGAGTTGGGCCTTGCATTTTGAGATGTCCCTCACATGGGCTTCACCCATTGTAAAGCAGGAGGCAAAATTTATCACGAGTCAAACCTATGTAAATCATGAGGTGTAAGAGTGGGAGGGATATTAAGCCTGCTTATAAGTGTAAGAACCCTCCCATTGAGGAGTAGGCATAATATCCCTCCCATCTTCTAATTGGGAGATTAACGGATATAAGGTGCCTTCGAAATACACCACAGATTTTCTCTGGGTGCTTTACGATAAAGAGCAGGCTGGCTGCTGCGGACAGCAGACTCTACCAAGTAAGCATGCCATCTACAACCCACTGTTTGATGTTAAATACAGGGAATGCCATGGAATGTTGAAGACTGTGAGGGAAATGTTGCATTGGGATGCAGGGCTGATTTTGTAGCAATAAAGAGTCAAAAGTCGAATCAGTAAGCCTTGACTTTAATGTAAATGCATGAAAACCATTACATAATTGAGTGTGCTCTGTATAGGCCATTTTGCCCCTTGTTTGAAATATTTGGCCTCACCACACTGAGGGAACCCATATTCCTCATGGGCACCATGCCAGGCGCAATGGCATTTACCTGGCACACTCCATAATATGTAACGCCCACAAGGCTATGTATTATCAAATAATTATTTTTTTCAAATGCAAAGGCACATTTCGTTTTCACAGGTACATTTTTAAAAAAAGGCACATTTGCTTTTACATTGTTGCTATTATATAATCTACCTTAGGAATCAAATTAAAGCCATGCCTTCATGTCAGGTAAGACCCACTGATGAGGGCATTCCCAAAATGCATGCCAGGGCCTTTACTTCAAGAATCCCCTCACCTTAGGGACTTACCAATGTTTTTTTTCACTAAAAATTGCCAAATTGTTACAAGAAAAATAATTCAGGTAAAAATACTAAGTAAATTGAAGGGTATGTAATCAACTTTGGAGCCACAATTATGTTGTCCTCACACCATGAATAGTTACAATTGTGTTGTCCTCGCAACATGAATAGCCACAAATTGTGTTGTCCACACAATGTGAATAGCCACAATTGTACATCAAATGGTTTGTCTAAGCCCATGACTACAAATAGTCTTTTCATTCAATAGTCACTGTAGTGACATGTAAATGCTTTAGTGAAGGGTCTAGCATCACAGGGGCAAATGCAACCAACTACCATTCACACCCTTGAATAATCATCAAGGGTTCTCCAGCATGCAAAGCCTTGATATCAATTAATTTCTCTTGTGTCATTGAAGTTTTACTGTTTCCTGGTGTGCATCAAGGAGTCTACTTTCTCTACACCTAATTCTCTCAAATCTCAGCTGGTTGCAGCTGGTGTTTAGGTAGCATGCTCAACTTTAATTTGGGAATGGAGAGAAGAGGCTTTTAATTTTTTGCTAGCAGGTCATTTGAGTGTTGAAGTCATGGTTGAAGTTTCAATCCAGTTTGGAGGCATCCCTGAAATGCTGGTACTTTTCCAAGATGCCAAATGCCAATGGCACTGCATCACCAGCACGTTGACTATTGAAAGTTCATAAAACACTCAGATGCAGCATTTCCATTTCAGAAAATGCCCGCAGGCTAGGCAGCTGCGTATTGCTAGCACAAGAGGGCAGCAGTCTAATTTCTTTTCACTGTGTAATGTGCTGGTATATTCACTCTTTTGATTGTGCCATGGTATTGCAAATCTTGGCCTTGCTGACCAATTATAAACAGTGAAATGAGAACTAGGTTTAGGAGCAGAATTACTTCCTGGTGTGTACGTTACTGCTCCATTGCTGTCAAACTTGGATTATGTGACCCAGTACCACCAGTGCACGATCTATGCCTTTTCACTCAGTTATGAATGCCCCACAACTGAGTTACCAAGTTTGAGGTTGGTAACAATTTCTGTAAACCCCTCTACTTCCAACAGATACTACCTTAGGTTAATTCGGTAAGTTTCATAGATACTTTAAGTAGCAAACCTAAGTGGTTACTGTGTAGGTACGTAAGTTGGTAAGGCACTAATTGGTGGGCTACAAGGTAGCTAGACATCAGTGCTAGGTGGTTATTAGAAATGCAACCTAGTAAACCTTTATCAGGGTAATTCTTTAAGATTTGTAATCTTGGTACTCAGAATTTCAAAAAATGGGTTCTGATATTAATCATGGTTCTCAAGAATCTGATGATTGATTCTGATATCTAATAACAGCTTTTTTTTAAAAAAAAGGCACCAATCAAATAACCTTCAATAAAACAGCATGTTCTTTTCAGTGATTTTTTATTCTGATTTTAAAAAAAACAGGACTTCAATGTATGTTTTAAGGAAGAAGCTGAATCAGAGGTTCTTTCATTTTCAAATTTTCAGAAAATCAGAACAGGAGGTTATTGCCCAACAGTGACAGATATATGTAGATGGTTAGTACATAGTGGGATAGGAATATAATGAAAAAGTGTTTACTGTCCACATGGCATCCATCCTGCATGATGTACTGCTGGGCGATCTAATTGATGAAAGGACACCAATCTCAATCAAAATCTGTACTCCTGTATGACCTAGTTTGAAAATCTTTGAGAAGAATGAAAAACATCCTCATTCTCCAGCTCATGAAGAGTCTGCTTGTTAGGAAATGCATGTTTCTGAGGGTACACAAACCACTCCATCTGCCTTACTGGATGGCAAGCCAAAGAAACTGCACCCTGTATGATTCTTTTGGACACATGGGTTGTCACATTTTGTCAACAGTTCCATTAGATTCCATATCACGAGCATTTCATCTGGCTTACTGGATGGAGAGCCAAACAAACTGCACAATATTATAGGATTCTTCTGGACAGACGGGCTGTCAACGGTTTGCTTAGTTTCCAGATTATGAGCCACTCCATCTGCCTCACTGGATGGAGAGCCAAATAAACTGCACCCGTATGATTCTTCTACACACATGGGATGTCACATTTTGTCAACAATTTGATTATTTCCAGATTATGAGCCACTCCATCGGCCTTACTTGATGGAGAGCCAAATAAACTGCACCCTGTATGATTCTTCTACACACACGGTCTGTCACATTTTGTCAACAATTTGTTCAGATCCAGATTATGAGCCACTCCATCTGCGTTACTGGATGGTAAGCCAAATAAACTGCACCCTGTATGATTCTTTTGGACACATGGGTTGCCACATTTTGTCAATGGTTCATTAGATTCCATATCATGAGCATTTCATCTGCCTTACTGGATGGAGAGCCAAACAAACTGCACCATATTATAGGATTCTTCTGGATACATGGGCTGTCACATTTTGTCAACGATTTGTTTAGTTTCCAGAATATGAGCCACTCCATCTGCCTTACTGCATGGAGAGCCAAATAAACTACACCCATATGATTCTTCTACACACATGGGCTGTCACATTTTGTCAACGATTTGCTTAGTTTCCAGATCATGAGCCACTCTATCTGCCTTACTAGATGGAGAGCCAAATAAACTGCACCCTGTATGATTCTTTTGGACACATGGGCTGTCACATTTTGTCAACGATTTGCTCAGTTCCAGATTATGAGCCACTCCATCAGGCTTACTGGATGGAGAGCCAAATAAACTGCACCCTGTATGATTCTTTTGGACACATGGGTTGTCACATTTTGTCAATGGTTCCATTAGATTCCATATCATGAGCATTTCATCTGCCTTACTGGATGGAGAGCCTAACAAACTGCACCATATTATAGGATTCTTCTGGATACATGGGCTGTCACAGTTTGTCAACGATTTGCTTAGTTTCCAGATTATGAGCCACTCTATGTGCCTTACTGGATGGAGCCTTACTGGATGGAGAGCCAAATACACTGCACCCTGAATGATTCTTTTGGACACATGGGTTGTCACATTTTGTCAACAGTTCCATTAGATTCCATATCATGAGCATTTCATCTGCCTTACTGGATGGAGCCTTACTGGATGGAGAGCCAAATACACTGCACCTTTCGACACATGGGTTGTCACATTTTGTCAACAGTTCCATTAGATTCCATATCATGAGCATTTCATCTGCCTTACTGGATGGAGAGCCAAACAAACTGCACCATATTATAGGATTCTTCTGGACACACGGGCTGTCACATTTTGTCAACGATTTGCTTAGTTTCAGGATTATGAGCCACTCCATCTGCCTTACTGGATGGAGAGCCAAATAAACTGCACCATGTATGATTCTTCTACACACATGGGCTGTCACGATTTGCTTAGTTCCAGATTATGAGCCACTCCATAAGGCTTACTCGATGGAGAGCCAAATAAACTACACCCTGTATGATTCTTTTGGGCACATGGGTTGTCACACTTTGTCAACAATTTGCTTAGTTTCCGGATTATGAGCCACTCCATCTGCCTTACTGGATGGAGAGTCAAATACACTGCACCATGTATGATTCTTCTGGACACACGGGCTGTCACATTTTGTGATGATTTGATTAGGTTCCAGATTATGAGGGACTCCCTCTGCCTTAATGGATGGAGGGCCAAATAAATGCACCATGTATGATTCTTCTGGACACACGAGTTATCACATTTTTTCAACAATTCCATTAGTGTAGGGTAAGGCCCTAGGTCGAAGGCATTACCAGAAGAAGGGCCTGCCTTAGATAGAAGCTGAGCTAATAATGCCCTTGGTTGAGGGCCTTAAGAAATGTCATGCACACGTTGAAAACTAGGTTTATGCTCTTGAAAATGGAAGGCACTGACATGTAGTGAGTGGATGTCAGATTCCATTTTAGAAGGTGCTCTCCGCCTACACTCTTAAATTTCCAGCAGTGCATCTGTTTCCAGATCATGAACCACCACTATGGCTGCCTTTCTGGATGGAATGCCAAATAAACCACACCATGTATGATTCTTCTGGACAAACAGGTTGTCACATTTTGTCAATGATTCCCTTAGTTTTCACATCTGGAAGGCCATTGCCTATGCTAAATGATTTGCTATCACTGAGCCGAAAGAAAGTAGGGGGTTGATGGTGGCTCCAAAGGGCACATAGAACAGCTGTTGAGGATGCACATAAACCCCTTCATTGGCCTTAATGGAGGGAGAGCCTAGTAATCGGTACCATCTATGATTCCTATGGACACAAGGATTCCCACAATTTGTCAACCATCATCAGTTTTTCATCTATGATTCCTATGGACACAAGGATTCCCACAATTTGTCAACCATCATCAGTTTTCGATGAGGAAGCTAGGCCATTGGGTACGCTAAATAAATGATAGTAATGGACTAAAACAGAGTCACGAACTCAGAGGGGAATAATGTGTGGTAAGTAATGCCCTAGGAGCTGCCTTGTGCCAACCCTTCATTATGGAACACCCTTCATGAGTCAGGGTTCTTCTTTTCAATTTTGTGATGTAGCTGAAGGCCATCATCATCCATGAGATGATTTAGCCAGATTTGGTTATGTACTAGATATGAAAGTGAAAAAACCAAAATCCTTCTATATTCTTGGCTACCTACTGGAAGTTATCAAAAATCTGGAAAATTTGGGTCATTTTTTTCATGAAATATCCTTTGCATATGTCAAAATCATATTTTTCAGGTTGACATTTGGCAAAATTTTGTCCAAAAACACACTACTGTTAGGGCATTGTTTGACATAATGTCATCCTTGCTTTTCTTGTTTTGTTCATGGTACCCCACAGCTAGGAAAGCTTTTCGCTTTCTAAAATGTTCCCACACATTAGAGATATTCACAAAGTTAGGAACACATTAGAGATATTTTCAAAGTTAGTAAAACCCAGAGCAAAATCCTGGGTTAAACTTAGCATAACAGTCAAAATACAAGATGAGATTGTGCCAAAGGAAAAAACTCAAATTTCTTCCTCAACCCAAAAGAACTTGAGTTTCTTTCTATCTCTTTTGTTTTGCATGTGTGTACTTATGTGCCTACTTAGGTTATGGGGTATTTAGGGCTACTTAGGGGATTACACAAAATTTACTTTAACAATTAGGTAGGGATTTTCTAAGTTAGGCAATATACTTTTAAATTATTTAAAAAGACATCTAAGATTGATTCATAGGATAAAAGAAAGCTACATAAGCCTACCTAAGGGGTTATCTAAGGTAAGGGCTATCAAAAAGCTTACATAAAGGTTTACATAAGTTTTATCTTGAAGGTTACCTAGGATCCTACCTAAGGGATTATCTATTGTAAAGGCTATCAAAAACTTGCATAAAAGGTTACATAAGGTTTATTTTGAAGGTTACCTAGGGAAACACTTAGGGAGTTATTTAGTGTAAGGGCTATCAAAAACTTACATAAAAGGTTACATAAGGTCTAGTTTGCAAGTTACCTAGAAAAACACCTAAGGGTCTCCCTAAGGGTTATCAAAATTTACATAAAGGGTTACATAAGGTCTACCTAGAGGGCTATCTAAGGACACACCCTCTAGGTAGACCTTATTAATCTCTTAAGTAACCATTAAGTATCCCATAACCTACAAAAGATGACTTTTGTAAAAATTCACGAAACATCCCTTGTTTGTTAATGTCATCAAGATTAGTAGTTGATTTAGGTGCAAGAAATTCTTGTAACTTATTATTAGTTTAAACCATTGTAACTTCCATGGAATTTAAAACAACTTTCCCCTGGCCAAGTTCAAATGTCAACTACTACTTTTCTTTTTCAACTTCACCATTTCAGCCCTAGAGGAGTCCAACTCCAAACCAACAATGTTCATCAACTCCCCCATTCTAATTTGTTCTTTTCAAAACAAGGTCAAAACAAAGGTTGACTTCTCCAACCTTCCCACCACTAACAATAGATTCAAACTCTTCTTTCACCTTCCTCTCCCCTTTTGTCAAATCCTTTACACCTTCTTCAATCTTCATTCCAACTATAGTTTATTTAACAAAATATCTTTCTTCTCAATGCAATTCTCCATCCAAGAAAGCCATTTTTACCTTTGGTTGGTGTTGGTCTCATGACCAAATCCTACCCAACTGAATTTCTTACCTTTCACCATATTTATAACAATCCCCCTAGCGAATTCCTTCCCAATCAATTTACTTTTAGGGAAATCAATTTTACCATAAAGAATTGGATTTTTTTTTTTGATTCTATCCAGCATTCGACCATTATCACAATCATCATTTAATAACCACTCCTTCCCCAAACCATCCCAAATATTCCTTTGAGTTAGCTTCTTGGACATCTTTGTTTTTTATCCTATGGGGGTTGATTCGTTCATTTGGCAATTCATACTTATCCTTGAAAGCATGGAGATCAATGGCAACAAAAGGTTAGATTCTTGTTAGCTTTCTAATTTTTATATCCATATCTTTTAGAGTTTTTTACTCCACCATAATCTAAATAACACTTATATCACATTCATTAACCATTGGTTGATCATTATTTAATCAACTAACCGTGATGAAGACATAATATAAACACAAAACCCCAAGCATTAAACCCATTATTTCCTACATGATTTTTTTTATCCTTCTTGAAATAATACATGTTTTATCATGTAGAACATATGACTAGCTCTTCGTTATTAATTCAAAGAAAATAAATTCCACATGTGGGTGCAACATACTAACATGTACCATTAACAATCGTAACCACTCCTTAGTTTTTTTGAATTTTGGATTGTAAGAAAACATATTTATAACTAAAATATTTTTTATAAAATTTTATTGTGCATACATTATGTGATGCACTCCAAACTCCTTTGAGGGACTCAAATGTGAGTCCCAAATAGAAAATAGTGGAAGAATAAGGAGTTGGGCCACGCTTCCTAGCTCGCAGCACTTTGGAGGGGTAGAAAGGCATGCTGAAGTTCCGGGATGAAACTAGGAAGAGTTGACAAGCTTCAATTACTCACACGGACTTGCACAAAACCAACATAAAGTGGTTAGTGCATAGTTGGAACACCTTTGGTGTTAGGACAAACCACGAGCAACATGGACACACAAGACTCATCATGGCCCGGACTTAGGGGAAGCCACCACCTTCCCCCTTATAGTATACTTTGTTGCTGGCCACATAGCCCACATCCAAATGGCTTTTTGTCCCAGGACTCCAAAATGGGAGTCCCGAAATTGCCTAAGTTGGGACTCTCGCAACTTTGGAGGCCTATACTTTTACGAGTACACCTCCGATGGAGATGAGGTCTAAAAAAAAGTTATAGCTCTCGTCAAAATCTTTTAAACGATATGTCACATGTTGTCTGCATATAAGTAAATCGAATCGATTCCCAACTTTTTGTGGTCAGGAGTCAAATTGGCAATTTGACTCCTAGCCTTTCTTTTGGCCATAACTTGTGTTTCAAATGTTCAAATGAGCAATGCAAGCCCATTTTAGAAATTTACGTTCCAAGAACTTTCCAATGATATAAGGAACACCACAAGCCATTGAGTTTTGACCCCTAAAATTGCCCTTTGAAAATTTGGGAATCCACCGAAACTAACACACCCCCAAGTTCCTTGTTAGACCCAAAAGGGGTCTAAGTAGTTGAGAATTGCGGAATAGTTGGAACTTGGTGCCGTTCCCAGCTTCCAACACTAAAGGGGGTAAGAGGGGCGTGTTGAAAGCCCCGGAATTAGACTAGGAAGAAGACAAGCTTATTTAGATATTGATCCTGCATCCAAAACCAACCACAAGTTGGTTAGAACTCATTATGCACTCTTTTGGTGTTAGGACAAGCCACGGGCTACCTTGGACTCACTTGAATCACCATGGCCCGGACTCGAGAGAAGCCACCACCATACCCCATATAATATTCTTTGCGTTCCTCTGCCGTACCCACACCTGAATGGCCTTTTGTCCCGGGACTCCCAATGTGGAGTTCGGAAACTATCCCGGTTTGGACTCCCGAGACTTTGGGCCATCATAACTTCTCGCCCCGACCTCCGATCGGGACGAGGTCTAAACCAATCTTGTAGCTCTCCTCGAGAGCTTTCAACACCATATCGCACTCCCCCAGCGCACATCGAGATCGGGTCGATTCTTGACTTTTAGTGATCAGGAGTTAAACTGCCAGTTTGATTTCCGGCCCTTCTTTTGCCCATAACTTGGGCTACATATGTCCAAATGACTCATGCGAGGCCATTTTGGACATTTTCACTTCAAGACCTTTCCAACGATATAAAGAACACCCCAATGCGAGGTGTTTCGTCCCCTGCAATCAAGCTCTGATTTTCGCAAAGTGGGAGTTACTTTAGGAGTGTGAGGGTTCACTCCCTCACACTTTCTTACAATCTTGAAAGCATGTGATGTGATTCCTAGGCTTCTTATTGGCCTACAACCTTACAACCCTTTTACTTTGGTCGCGAGCCCAAGGCTAGGGTTGTGACATTATGTACATATCATGAAATTTGGAATTAATCTAATGAATAGTAATTATGTAAGTAATATTTTTAAAAACTTGTAACCATTGTTTAAAAGTAATTTTGACACTAAAAGCACAATTTGAAAAAAAAATTGTGACATTTCTTTTGGATATTTTTTAAGATACACCTTAACACAATAATATTAAAATTTTTAATTTAAAAAAAAAAGATGTTATAATTTATATTTTTTAATTCTTTACAAAAACAATGAAAAAGTAGTGGTCTAAAAAGGTGGGTGTGTTTCCTTATAGTTTGGTTGGAGTAATATAATTTTTAATGTTAAAAAATGTCTTCATGACAATTGGACAATTTTTAAATCTAAGACACATGTTTTCATATTTTGAAGGTACAATATTAATTATTCATCTCACTACAAGAAATCATAGTTTATTTGATTAGAAAATTAAACCAAAAATAGTCATTTTGACATATGGTCAATTTGACCACTTGGTCATAGTAAACAAATTGATTTGAACACACACAACTTGATTGGTGGTTTTTTTTATTAACCATAAGATGGTCTTTTTGATTGGTCAAATGAGACAAAAAATTGGGCAACCAAAAAAATATAATTAAAAAAATGATACATTCAAAATAATAAAAATGTAATAAATAAATAAATAATAAGTACCTACCTACCCACCCATGCCATACCTATTTGCCATGGCCTCCTACTTACCTATCCACAACCCATCTAAATATTATACATTTACACACATGTACAAAGTATATATATATACACATATTCCACATAATATATGCTAGTAAGGGGGATTAAACCTTGGTCTCCATGGCTCCACCAATGTCTTGGCCATCAAACTATCACATCAATTTGTAAAATGATATGATACCAAATGCATTTAACAAGTTTTTTTTTCCACTTCAACATTTTAATTTTAATTTTTTCATAAATAAATAAGTAGGTATCTAATTAGGTAAATAGGTAGGTACATGCCTAACTACCTATCTTTTTAAATGTATGTATGTATTTATGTAAAATAAAGGTGTGTATGTAGTATGATTGTTAAAAACGGACATGACACGGCCATTTTGCATCATGTGTTGTGTCCACGTTCATCCCATGTTATCCTTGTTATGATTGAACACCAAAAATGGATTTCAGTTGTTAATTGTGAGGATTTATTGCACACCTTCACCACTAAGATATGCACTCACAATAAAACCCGGTTGGAAATGGAATTACGATGTAGTTGTAGTCTAACAAGTAAGGTGGTTCGAGGCAAGTAATGGAATTCACTAAAAATCTAATGTGTTGTGTCCAAATTGAAGCTACAAAACATCATGAGGGAATTGTAACTCACCATGATGGGATATTGAGGAGCCGTATGTTGATGTTCATTTCAATGTCATGGTTGAA
>Ga0116230_10002133_pt1 | contig 19044 bp, 11 predicted proteins | sample S1TSphfallax_3_FD_88678 | JGI IMG/M metagenome (GOLD analysis project Ga0116230, IMG submission 88678) | Host-associated microbial communities from peat moss isolated from Minnesota, USA - S1T2_Fd - Sphagnum fallax MG | ecosystem: Host-associated > Plants > Peat moss > Unclassified | place...
CGGCAACATCGCCGCACGGTCGCGCTCAAAACGCTCTCCGATGGTCTCCGAGTGCCCGCGCAGCCGCCGCTCGCGCCGCTTGCGGCACTGCACTTCGATGTATGCGTTGAACTCCTCCCAACTGTTGAAGTGCGGTATCGGAACCATGAAGTTCCGCCTTGCATAGCCGACCAGCCCTTCCACCTTGCCCTTATCGTTTCCCTTGGCCGGTCGTCCGAACTTATCAGCGAACAGGTAATAGCTCTGCAACTCGGAGAAGGCCTTCGTACGCTGCCGCTCTTCGCCGCCGAGGATCTTCGCTACCGCGATCTTCGTGTTGTCATAAAGAATCCTTGTCGGAACCGCCGAAATACGCGAAGGCTCGCACATGGCCTTCGAGGAAGGCCTCCGTGGTCTCAGAAGGAAACGCCACGACAAAGCAATCATCCGAATGCGGCAAGTCCATCGCCAGGTAGTGCGCCTTCTGCTCAACGCCGGCGATCACCACCACCGCTTCGCCAAAATCCGCCTGCGCCTCCCCCGGCGGATGCGTCAGCGGCACGAACATCTCCTGACCACGCAGCGTCGCCGAGCGCACGTAGTCCTTCACGATGGTGTAGCCGCCGGTGAACTGGTGCTCTTCCTTCAGCCGGTCGAAGATACGCTTCGCCGTGTGCCGCTGCTTGGCTGGCCTCTGCTTGTCGTCGCTCAGAATGGCGTCGATCACGCCCAGCCACGGCCCCAGCTTGGGCCGCTTGATCGGCTGCTGCCGCTGGTAGCCGGGCGGCACCGCGTACTGCAGCATCTTCCGCACCGTCTCCCGCGACAACCCAAACTCCCTGGCTACCGCTCGCTGACTCCGGCCCTCAACACGAACCGCACGACGTACACGCCCGTATATCTCCACCTCAAACATCCCTCCGGTGTTCCATGAACCATGCCAGCAAGGCAATAGATCACGAAATCAGGATCCGGCGGATGGCCTACTTTTACTCCGCCGCAGAACGCCGCTCAAGCGGCGCTCTGTGGCCTAGTTTTGCACCGGCGCTCATAGAGATCGTCGCCGGAGCGAGGCGTTACCGCGCCGCCAAGATGGCCGAGGCCGCAACCGTCCCCGTCCGCATTGTTAACCTCACCGATGCAGAAGCCCTCGAAATGGCTTTGGTCGAGAACTTGATTCGCGCCGACATCCATCCGATGGAAGAGGCGAACGGCCTGCGGGCCTTGCTCATGCTGGAGGAGCCGAAGTACACCATCGAACAACTCGCCGCGAAGATCGGCAAAACGCCGTCCTTCGTCGCGTCCCGCGTCCGGCTCACTGAGCTTGTTGCGCCCGTGGTGGAAGCGTTCTATGCCGAAGAGATCGGCGTAGGACACGCCCTTCTACTCGCCAAACTCCAGCCCGCGCAGCAGGAACAGGCGCTTCCCAACTGCTTCCGCGAGGAGTGGGGCGGAAGCACCGGCAAGACCAAGCGCATCCTGCTTCCCGTGCGTCATCTCCAGCACTGGATCGAGCATAACGTCCTCTTGCTCTTGAAACAGGCACCGTTCAACAAACGCGATGCCCAACTCGTTCCCGCCGCCGGAAGCTGCGTTGATTGCCCGAAGCGCACCGGACACAACAAGCTGCTCTTCGCCGATGTGACCGAGAGCAACTCCGACGCATGTACCGACCCGAATTGCCATGCGGCCAAGGTGGAAGCGCACGTCCACAAGCAGGTTGCCGCCAAGCCGGAGCTGGTGCAGATCAGCACAGCCTACGGGCAGCAGAAGGGAGGCAGCGCGACACTGCCCCGCAACAAGTATGTCGAAGTCCGTCCCGATAAGCCCACGAGCAAAGAAGAGGCGACCCGTCCGGAGTTCAAGACGTGCAAGTACACCACCCGACACAACCCGGCTAAGGTGCTCTCCGAGGCCGCTGCCTTGTACAAGGTGGACACCGATGCCATTGCTCTCAAGGTCAAACAGGAGTTTGCTGCGAAGGAGAAATCCAGAAGTGAAAGCAAACCATGCACAGCAACGAAGTCCGAAAGGAAGCATGTTGCATAATTTCGGCGAGGAGCCTATCCAGAAGGGACAGGTTCCTCTCTGTTCTTTCGGCCCGACTGTCCCACCCTGAAGGCCGCTCTCGTAAACTAGGGACCGACTTGTTCTGCCCGCCCGACGGGCGATCCAGACGAACATTTCCGCGAAGCGCCGGAAGGTAGAATTCTGCTGCAAAGTTCAGCGGCTCAGAACGAGCAATGAACCGTGGTTTCAATCTTTCTGTTGTTCTAGACTTAGACCAATCGACTTCACCTCTTCGCGGAAAACCGGCACCGTAAAGGAGAAGCGGCTTCCAGCCATGGGCAGAGCCTCCGCCCAGATCTTGCCTCCTTGCCTGTTTATCAGTTCACGCGCAATATGTAGACCTAGGCCAAGACCATTCCTGCCGGCATCGCTCACATCGGAAATTTGATAGAGGTGTTCGAAGATGCGTTCTGTCATCTCCGGCTGAATCCCGCGACCCGTATCCGAGACCTCGACCAGCAAGAAATTCGGATCGACTTCAAACGGATGAACTTCGATTCTCACACTGCCTCCCGATGGCGTGAATTTGATGGCGTTATCGCAAAGAATGATGAGGACTTGAAGAAGTCGAACGGGGTCAGCAAAGGCGGCTAGGTCGTTGCTGACGCTTGAGGACAGTGCCACCCCCTTCATTTCCGATTGACTCTGGACCGTGTGGACTGCATCGACAACGGCAGTCACCAAAGATACGGATTGCATATGTACCTCAAGCTTTCCAGTCTTTGCCCTCGTGACTGACAGCAGGTCTTCGATCATTGCTTTGAGCTGGTCAACGTTTTTTGCGATGACCGCGAGGTACTCGTCTTGCTCAGGAGTGGTAGCGCCTGCCAGTCCGTCAGCGATGAGCGAACTGAACATGTAGATGGCCGTCAGCGGCGATCGAAGTTCATGGGACACGTGAGACAGAAAGTGGTCGCGCAATTCGAGTTCATGCTTGCTGATGCGTTGCAATTCTTGCGCACGCTCGGCCTCTTTCCGCAACTGTGCCAAGAGATCTTCGGTGGCAAGCTTCATCAACCTGTCATGGGCGCGTTTGAGCTCGATCTGGTGATTCACTCGCGCTCTCACGGCCAGAGGGTTGATCGGCTTAGTCACAAAATCGACCGCGCCCATCGCGAGCGCCTTGCTCTCATTCGCTACGTCCCCAAGACCAGTCAGGAAAATCACCGGAATATCGCAGGTGAGCCGTTCCTTCTTCAGGAGGCTGCATACCTCGTAGCCATCGAGGCCGTGCATCATCACATCCAACAGAATTACATCGGGAACCATGGCCGTTGCGATAGCAACCGCTTCCACACCGCGACTCGCGGAGAGCACTTTATGCTCACTGGAAAAGATGTCGGTGAGCAGCTCAAGATATGCTAGATCGTCATCCACGATTAAGATCGTGCCCTTTTCAAGCGAAGCCACAGCGGGACCTGCTGCGAGGATCCTCCTATCGAGGGTGGCCGCCGCAGCGATCGCAGGCGTCAGCTCCATTTCCATGGCATCGATGAGCGCGTCCAGCCCGAGCAAAGCGCCCGTGCGCAACGCCACCTCGATCGCCTCTGCCGTATCGCCAAGCAGGTTCGCTTCAAGTGTCCTTGCCGAACCTTTCAGAGAGTGGGCGACCCTCTCTGCTTCTTCCATCTTTCCTTGACTCACTAGCAGACGCAGTTCAGATCCTGCCTCCGCATAAAGAGTGCGGAAGCTGAGCATCATCTTACGGAGGAGCATCGGCTTTCCGTTCGTACGCACCAGCGCAGCTCGCAGGTCGAACGGCGCAAGCTCTTCAGGCAGACTGCCTTCGGGTAAACTTTCGCCGGATAGCGCTGCGACGGGTTCCGGCGACGGCGAAGAGCCTACCATCTGTAGATTCCGGGGCATCCAGCGCAGCAGCGTGTCCGTCAGGCGCTCCGGGCTGATCGGCTTGGTCAGATGGTCGTTCATCCCCGCCGCCAGGCTCTTTTCGCGATCGCCGCTCATGGCATGTGCGGTCATTGCGATGATCGGCAGCGCGCTGAATCGGGCATCTGATCGGACCAACCGCGTTGCTGTCAACCCATCCATGACGGGCATCTGAATATCCATCAGCACTAGGTCGAACGGTTCCGCCGCAATCCGGTCCACACCCTCGCGCCCATCCACAGCGACGCTGACCAATATGCCAAGGTCAGTCAGCAACTCCGTCGCAAGGTCACGGTTGATCTCATTGTCTTCCACCAGCAGCACGCGGAGACCGGCGAGGTCTTTCGGATGAGCGGAGATGCGGACTGGCACGCTGGAGGGCTCATTAACGCCGTTCTCCTCGTGGCGTTCCCGCAGAAGCGCGCGTATGGTCTCGATCAGGACCGATTCCTTCACCGGCTTGATAAGGAACCCTCCCAGCCCCGGGTTCACTCCGCCGTGCATGACCTGTTCGCGGTCGAAGGCAGACACCATGACGATCGGAGGGATGCGGAACGACTGCAGACGGGCATCGATCTTGCGCGCGGTCTCCACACCGTTCATGCCGGGCATACGCCAGTCCATCAGCACCAGGTCGAAGGGTCGATGATTGCTCCATGCCGCATCGAGGGCAGGAATCACTTCTTCGCCCGACGAGACCGTCCTCGAATCGAACCCGTTTGCCGTCAGCATGGCAACCAGCACATCGCGCGCGTCCGCACTGTCATCGACAACCAGAACGGTCTTGCGGCCTGGGTCCTGGTTCTCTTCGTTGGCAGGGAGACTCTCGATGCCGGTCGCGATGCCGAATTGGACCTGCAAGGTAAACGTGCTTCCTTTGCCCTCCTTGCTCACTGCGCTGATCGTGCCCCCCATCAGTTCGCAAAGCTGTTTTGAAATTGCCAGTCCAAGCCCTGTGCCCCCGAACCTCCGCGTCACCGATGCGTCCGCCTGATTGAATGACTTGAAGAGCTTTGCCAACTGCTCCTCACCCATCCCGATACCCGTGTCCACGACCGCGAAGCTCACCTGCGCGGTGTCGTCGTCGCGTCGGTCTGCGGACACAGTGATGCTCACGCTGCCTTCCCGGGTGAATTTGATCCCGTTATTGACCAGATTGATCAGAATCTGGCCCAGCCGGAGAGGGTCGCCTACCAGGAACGCTGGCACTTCCTTGGCGATCGAAAAGCTGATGGCAATGTTCTTGCGCTTCGCCGTCTGGCTGACAATATCGTTCAGGTTTGTCAGCACTTTCTCAACCGCAAACGGGATGTTCTCCAACTCCATCTTTCCTGCGCCCATCTTGGAGAAATCCAGGATATCGTTGACGATTTTCAACAACGAGTCTGCGGCACTCTCGATCTTTTTCAGGTAGCCGCCCTGTTGTGGTGTCGGGTTCGCGCGCAGGGCGAGGTGCGTCATGCCCATGATGGCGTTCATCGGGGTGCGGATCTCATGGCTCATGTTGGCAAGGAACTCCGACTTGGCGCGGTTGGCTTCTTCAGCCACTACCATTGCTTTCCGCGACACCTCTTCCGCCCGCTTGCGCTCCGTAATGTCGTTGTTGGTTTCAAGCACATTGAACGTGCGGCCATTCTGGTCCTGCTGCAGGACCCAACGGCTCGCAACGACGATCTGCTGGCCCGACTGGGTCGTGTGGACAAGCTCGCCCTCCCATCGTCCTTGCGCCTTAACTTCGGCCTCAATCTCTGCTAGAGGTATAGGAAATACGGTCTGCAACAAGCTATGAGAGATTTGGCCCACCGCCCGTTGCTTGGCGTAACCATACATCTCCTGCGCGCCCTGATTCCAGAAGCGAATACGTCCATCCAGGTCGCGCATCATGATCGTATCGTGCGAGACATCGAGCAGGTTCGCCTGGTAGCGCACTTCTTCTTCCGCGAGGATGCGGGCAGTAATGTCCTGGAAGGCGCCGACCATGCGGACCGCCTTACCATCCAGAAACTCCACGGAAGCCTTCTTCATCGCCCAAATCCGGCCTTTATCGGCGCGCATCACCTGCGCTTCCAGCTCCCAGGGCTGCCCGTCGATGGCCGCCTTTTCGATGGCCGCCCTGAGCGCCCCCCGGAACTCGGGCACGTATAAATTGATGGCTTCCTCTAGCGTTGGCTGATGCCCCGCCTCGAACCCATGCAGACGCGCCGTCTCATCGGTCCAGTGCATTGTCCGGTGCACCAGGTCGATCTCCCAACCGCCCACGTCCGCCATGCGCCCCGTACGGTCCAACAATTCCTCGCTTTTGCGCAGTGCCATTTGCTGGCGCTCGCGCTCTCTCTCCGCCCTTTTGCGGTCGGATATATCTCGTACCAGACCAATGAAGATGCGGTCGTCTTGAAAGCTGGCTTCTGTAACCGTCAATTCGACCGGGAAGGTACGGCCGTTCTTGGCTAAACCCTCCAGTTCAACGTCGCGGCCGATGACCCAACTCCTACTCGCGGGTTGATAACCCACGAGATGGGCCAGATATCTGCCCCGGTCCGACGCCGGCATTAGCATCTTCACGTTATGGCCTACTACTTCGTCCGGCGAGTACTCGAACATGCGGATCGCCGAGGGGTTGATGGAGACGATAATCCCTTCAGCGTCAAACATGATGATGCCGGCCAAGACACTATCCATGACGATTCGCAACTGGGCTTCCGCATCCTTCAGCTCTCGTTGCGTCTTCCTTTGCTCGGTGATATCGGTAAGGACGCCCATGACCCACGCAGGTACGCCTTGCGGGTCGAGAACAGGATGGTACGAAGACTCTATTTGGACAAGGCGGCCTTGCTTGTCAATCCACTCAAATTGCCCAGATTGCGTTTTTCCGCTTTTCAGGTCACTCCAGAACCTCTGGTACTCAGAACTGTTCACATACGTGGGAGTTAGCAATATATCGAAATGGTGGCCGTACAGTTCGTCCTCAACATAGCCCATCCTGGCCAGAAAATTGGAATTTGCCCGAATGATCCTGCCCTGCATGTCGACCTCCGTAACCATATGTGACGCTTCGATCGCCTCGATCCTGCCCTTGTAATTTGCAATGCTGTCCGCCTTCGCCTGTAGTGCCTGAGAGCGTGAATTCATCAGGGAACCAATGCCCTGCTCAATCGAGGAGCTCCTTTTGGCGAAGTAAATCGCTGTAGGGGCCGAGATAGCCGCGCACAAAACCTTTACGGCTGCGGAAAGAGGATAGAACGGCCACCAAATCGTGATGACATCCATTAGGTGAGTGCCTGCGCAGGCGATAATGAAGGCGCCGAAAGATAGAATTATCCAGAGATAAGGCCGCATCTCAGGGATGCGGCGCAGCTTTCGCACAACCAGCATCAGACAGGTGAAGATGATGCAGTAGGAGACCCCGATCAACAGGTCGGTCAGGGCATTAGTCCACACCAGTCCCGGCTGCGCCAGGTAACAGTAGCGGTGAGGTATGTACCTTGACGAGAACAGCGATGACGGGACTTCAGCGAACTTGAGGATTGCGTTACGCATTGGAGCTCACCCTTCGACACGGCGGCCCGAAGCCGAGCTTGCTTAGCAGCTCCACACGTGAGGCGGGAGCGTATCTGGACATCTCAACTTCCTAGCTGACTTTCCAGAATTCACCTGGGAGGTAGCGATGCTACGGCCGAGGACGTCCCCAGGAAGAAGGAGCGGCCCCGAGCGCATTAGGCGGCAGGTTTGCGTAGAGATTGAGATGAACGGACGTCGAGCACTTTGGCGCGAGACGTCACGTCCATGTTGTAGACGACCGGCACGGAAGGGGGAGGGCCGCCAAGGAGTTGATTGATGGCGAGAAGGAGTTCGGAGTTTCGGACGGGCTTCTGGAGGAAGATACGGGCACCTGCTTTTAGCGCGCGTTCACAATTTGCCGAGCGGTCGCGACCGGAGACCACGATGACTGGGATATGTGCGAGCGAGTCGCTCATCGCCAGCCGTTCGAGCACGGTGAAGCCGTCGCCAGCGGGCAGGCCGAGATCGAGGAGGATCAGATCGGGCATCTGCTTGCGAGTCTCAGCGATGCCGGAGACGCCGTCGACGGCGACGGCAACATCGTAGTTATTAGCCTTCAACCGGACGTGCAGCGCGAGGCGCATCTGGGGATCGTCATCAACGATCAGGATCTTACGTTGATGCTGCTGCTCTTTTAGTTCCATGTGCGGTATCCCCCATTTGAGGCTTAGCTGTTACTTGCTTGGTCGGGGTCCGAGATGGATTTCGGAGCTGCGTCTTAGACCCTGTCTATCGGAAGGAGCACGAGGAAGTTTCAGTCCGATAGGGCTAAGTCAGCAACGGAAGCTGTTACGCCAAAGAATGCCCCCAAATTAGCGGATGAAAGCCAGCCGCGGATCGCGAAAACGACCTTATTAGATGAAGCCTGCGGCGAACCTCGCCGTGCTATCCAGAACAATTGCGACAGCCACCGGTGCTAACAACAGAAGTTGTAAGCGACTATGTACGAAAACATACAGACAGAGATGGATGTAAGGCATAGCGTGACGAACAAGAAAGCAAATGCATCTGTCTTCGCGAAACCTTGGACCGACGAAGTGTCTTCGCAACGACGTCTCTATCAGCAACGCGGAGTAAAGAGATATGGCAAACCTCAAGAAGCCGACGAAGGCCGTAAAAATAGCCGTCCTCCCTGTAGATTCCGACCCATATCTGGCATTGCGTCAGAATCAATTTATCCCGTATTTTCAGCCCTTAGTTGCCTTACGGACAGGCCAGTTGTTTGGCTTTGAGGCACTTGCAAGATGGCAGCACCCCGCGCGGGGTCTGATTCCCCCCAGCAGCTTCATCACTATTGCGGAGCGAGATGGATGGATCGATGAGCTCACCCGCCAAGTGCTTGAAAAGGCACTGGCCGCGGCATCAGCTATTCCTGATCCATTGACACTTGCGTTCAACATCTCTCCTGTGCAATTACGTGATCGAAGCCTGCCTGGAGAGATTCGCCGGATGGCCGCAGCCGCAGCCTTTCCGCTTTCTCGCCTCATTATCGAGATAACCGAAACCGCCCTGGTTGACGAGGTGCAAAGTGCTTTTGCGATCATTTCGGAGCTTAAAGCGATGGGCTGCATCGTTGCCCTCGATGACTTTGGCACGGGCTATTCAAGCATGCAACATCTTCGTTCGTTGCCCTTCGATAAACTAAAGGTTGATCGCAGTTTCGTCGGCTCAATGGTCGAGCAAACGGCCAGCCGGAAGATCGTCGCGGCTGTCGTCGGGCTCGGCCAAAGCCTCGGTCTCACTACCGTTGCAGAAGGAATCGAGACGCAGGAGCAGGCTGAGATGATGCTCCGACTTGGCTGCGACCTTGGTCAAGGCTACTTCTATGGTCGGCCTATACCGGCTGAGGAACTTGCATCCTCCGTTGCCATTGATCGGCAGCCTATATCGATTAAAAACTCACGTTCGCGGAAGAGATCGTACGTCACCCATTCGGAAGTATCGCCCACGCAGAGACTAGCGCAATTACAGGCCATCTGCGATGCGGCTCCAGTTGGCCTAGGATTTGTCGATCGGGAGCTTCGGTGCGTGAATCTTAACAAAAGGCTTGCAGACATGAACGAGTCCGACGTCGAGGATCGACTCGGGTGCGAGATGTCCGAAATGTTTCCTGAGCTGTTCCTGCAGATTGAGCCATGTCTACGCCGTGCACTTGGCGGCGAGTCCATTTCAGACATTGAGGTCAGGACTGCGGCTACGCGACAGACCAGGCTAGTCTCGTTTCAACCTACGCGCGATGATACTGGGGAGATTGCCGGTGTTGCGATCGCCGTGCTGGACATTACGCAACGGAAGCGCATCGAGGATGAGCTTAGGGAGAGCGAAGGGCATTACAGAAAGATGGCTGAGTTGAACCAACATTTCTCCTGGATCACGGATGCCCGAGGCCGAAGTCCCGACGCGGATCCAAGACTGGACCCGACTGGCGACTCAATAAACATGCAGTCGAGCGCTCATGAATGGCCAATGCACGTCCATCCCCAAGACCTCGATGCAACCCTTCTTACCCTGACTGATTGTCGGCGGACGGGTTCGTGCATTGACGTTGAGTTTCGCGCATGGACGGGGGGAATCAGCTGGCAGTGGAAGCGGGCAAAGGGCTCACCGCGTTTGGATGACTGTGGCAACACTGTCTGCTGGTATGGCAGCGTCCAAGATATCGAAGCGCCGAGCCAGCCAAGTAAGCAGTTGTCGACTCGGATAGCACCGGTGATTCGCGCGGACATGCGAGACCTTGTCGCAAATCGCTTCCTGATGAAGTCAGCGGAGGTAGCAAAACAGCGGCGGACTCTCCTCTACCTGGAAGTCTTTGATACTCCCGTCTGAGTGAGCATTAAACAATGCTTGTCGACGTTCGCATGTGAAATGTCGGCTACATCGATAAATCTCAGGCAAGTTGTAGAGTTAGTGCCGCCATTGACAAGGTAGCCTCTGAAGAAGTCGGCCTAGACGATAGAGCAGCATGTTAAAATCTTACTCTTATTGTTTATGAGAGCGGGTCAACGATGTTAACTCAGCTTCTCTATGTCATGGGGAGTATAGGTGCATGATGTTCACAGTCTATGATGTAACTTTACAGCTTCAGGAAAACGCAAGCGTTGCAGATTTAGGCAGGCTGCGTGACCATTTTAGGACTTTGTCGATAGATGTGATTGGCCTTGACAGAACCGATTTCAAAGTGGGATCCGACGAGTTGACACTCTCCATTTATGGTAGCGCCGGCCCGTTCATGATGAAGAAAATGATTCAAGAATGCACGCAAAACATATTTCCCGGCTCTGTAGCGAGTTTGAGGTGCCGATGAATCCGATCGAGCGGAACGAGGAAAGAGATGGCCCCTAAAAGGTTACCCGACGGAGACAACAGATGGCCGTGGCATCAATTGCTCACAGCACCCTCTTTCGCAGTTCGACCTCCACCGTATGGCTGTCATCCGGGGATATAGCTTCGGGCCTCTAAGGCGGCTATCTTGTCGATAAGCCATGATCGTGACGGCTCCTCAATAAAGGCAAATTCGACTCCGATTGTCTCGTCGGTCTTTGATTGCCATCGGATATGGCCCTGACCCGCAATCTCTCGATCTCCGTTACCGAAGGTGCATCGAAACGCAACCGAAGTTAGTGTGGAAGATCCCGCGTAGTGAGCGCTGAATCCGCCCCGGCCAAGGTGAATAGAGTCGTGTCCAGTTTTCTCGCTAATGCCATCAACCTGCAGCAGCACCGATTGCCGTGGTGCAAAGCGCAACGGTTCCGTCCAGAGAGCAGTGCGATCCGTTAACGCCTTCTCCACTGCCGCAACATATTCGCCGTTCTCGAGAGGTTTCGAGAGGAAAGACTCCACGCCGAGTGAATACATCTCTCGTTTATCAATATCCCCAAAGCCGCTTACGAAGATGATGCTCGGTACTGCATTTTTCAGCTCCGCCAGGTGACGTACCAGAGAGATCCCGTCCATGGTTGGCATTCTTATATCAGTTACCATTAGGTCGATAGGTGTTGACTTCAGCTCCGCAAGCGCGGCCTGTCCATCTTCAGCTGTATAGAGATGTGTACAGCCAGCCTCTGTAAGCCAGTATCCAAAGATTTCAAGGAGCTGTGGTTCATCATCTACGAGAAGTATTTTTGCTTCGCTGATCTTAATGTGAAACCTCATTCGGGTGGAGCTCGTTGCTGACAGCACTCGGGTCGACAGGTAGAACTAATCGAAAGCAGGTATGCTCGGTGTCGCCGCATAGCGTCAATGTGCCGCCGTGATCCTGCGCAATGGCGCGTGAGAGGCTGAGCCCCACTCCCATCCCGAGGCCAAATTCCTTGGTCGTGAAAAACGGCTCCATGAGATGAGATTTGAAATGGTCCTCAATGCCGGGACCGCTGTCCGTCACGTCCGTGACAATCTGACCGCTGAAGTACACCGCTTTCATTGATATCCACCGCTCTTTACTATTCGATTGATCAATGGCGTCGAAGGCGTTGTTTAGGAGGTTTGTCAGGATTTGACCGATCTGCGTCTCTCGGCACAGCAATTGCGGGATATTCGGCTGAATGTCTAAGCGAACTTCTATCCGATGATGATCAAAGCGGCTTTGTTGCATCTCAAGACACTGTTCTGCAATCTGATCGATCGACGCCGGCTCCATCGGATCTTGAGCAGCCTCTTTCGCAAAACCTTTCAGACCTTTCAGAATCTTCATGGCGCGATCTGATGTCTGTACGATGCTGTCCATCGTCTTGCGCACATCGACTGAGGAAAGAGTGCCATCTCCTCCTGAGCGGGCTCTTAGATCGCTAGCCCTGGCGTGAATAATTGCCAGCGGATTGCTGATTTCGTGGGCCAGACCTCCTGCCATGTGGCTAAGAGCTTCGATGCGCTTTTCTCGAAGCAGCTGTTCTAATTCCAACTGTTCAGCCAGTCTCTTTTCTTCGGTGATGCTTCTGAAGAAGATGGTGAGTCCTTCATTGGTGGGAAAGATCTTACCCTCGTACCATTGTTTATAGGGATCGTAGTAGACCTCATACGTTGCAATGGAACGGTCTCGCATCGCGATACGTAGGGTTTGCTCCAGCGGCGTATTGAGAACTTCGGGGAAGCAGTTCCAGTAGCTGCTTCCAAGCCGGAAGCCGGAAAGACTCTCCATCGTTCTGTGATTGCCGTAAAGGAGCACCCAATCATAGCTGATGGTAAAAACGTTATCGGTCGTGGATTCCAGGACGGAATTCACATGCGCGTAGGCTGTTGCAAGCTCTGTTGCGGCAAGTTGACGGACAGCGATCTCGTCTGCGATCGCGATACGCAAAATCTCCGCTTGTTCGCGGCTCTCCACGATGCTGTACTGATTTCCTCCCTTATGTTTCGCCACGTACATGGCAGAGTCAGCGGCTCTCAAAGGATCTGTGATCTCCGTCGCCATCATCTTGTTCGCAGACGCTATCCCGATGCTTGTAGTGGCGATGATGGTCTTTCCTCGGAGCAGCATGGGCTCTGAGACCCGGAGCAGGATTGACTCCGCGAGCTGCTTCGCCTTGGTGATATTTGTATGCATGCAGAAGATCGCAAACTCATCGCCAGATAAATGTGCGACAAAGTGTTCGCCACCCGACAACGAGCGAAGCCGACGACCAATCTCACGGAGAAACTTGTCGGCGCCATCGTATCCGATCTGGAGGTTGACTGCATTGAAATTGTCGAGGTCTAAAAAGAGCAGTGAAGCGACAGATTCGGTATCGCTATCCCACCATTCCGCAAGCTGTTCGACCAGCGCGCGACGATTCGGCAGGTCGGTGACTGGATTCGAATAGTCGTGAAGTCTGAGTTTCCTCTCGGCATTGAGGAGAAGAGCTTTGGTGATCATGCGCTGGAGGCTGCGAGCTGCATCCAATTCAGTTTGCCGCCACGGCGACGAGCGGCCGTGCTGTATTTCTTCCCAGAGCGCAAAGGACTTTCGCGGGCTCATGCGGCTGGAATCGGCCAGTACTTCCTTGCCGCTGTTTGGATTGCCGCCCCATTTGACGGTGTTCGCAACCTCGCCGCGAAACCACGCGATCGCGTCCCTTGAACCATTGAACTCAATCATGCAGACGCCACTCGCCGTTGACTCCAGGCCGGCAAACCCAGGTAGAAGCTTCCCGATCTTATCTGACTCAAATAGCCCATCTTGCAGACTGGAATGTAGCGTGCTCATCAGAGTGAGCGCATCGCCTCGGTCCGGCGTGGTTCCAATTGTCTCGGTCCGATTGTCTATGCGAATAAGGGCACCGTTGGCCCTGAGCAGAGACAGAATTACTTTGCTGTTTTGCGCGAGAAAACTCGTAATCGAAGTCTTCCCCTCGACCCTGCCATTCAAGATGTCTAAAAGAGCCTTCTTCTCCAGGCGTTCGGAGTATTCCCCGGTTTGTATTGCCTTGCTGATCAGAAGCGAGACGAGCTGACCAAGTTGATCGCAGAAGGCACGCATCTCCGGGGGGGGTAGCATCCTCGTCCGGTGATGGCAGAGGACCATCCCCCATAGTTCACCATGATGGATCAGAGATATGCCAAGGGTGGCACCTACTCCCATGTTCTCCAGATACTCGATATGTATCGGAGAGACGCTGCGCAGACCGCAGTAGGTCATATCTAACGGTTCTGATTGTACGAGTTCGGCATTTGCTAAGACGCCCACCGGCTTATAGCCGACATCTACGATAGTTCGTACACGTTGCAGAAGGAAAAGTCTCCTTGCCTGTTGGGGGATATCTGTTGCAGGATAGTGCAAACCTAAAAACGGCTCCATGTCGTCGGCCTTGGCTTCGGCGACAACCTCTCCGTGTCCGTCAGGATCGAACCGGTAGACCATGACACGATCGTAAGAGGTCAGGTTACGGACCAGCGGGGCCACGGCGGAGCACAGAGACTCAAGCGATCCGGGAACTCTTAACTGCCGAATCGACTGTCCGAGACTGATCGACAAGACGTCCCAACGCCTCTCCCCGGTCGCTGGTTCGATTTCAACACAGAGAAGCCCGCTGGTTCGGTGAGCTATGACATCGAATTCGGTCTCGCCCGAGATTGGGAATCGCAAAGTTAGTATATTCGTCGGAACGTATTTTTCATGACCGAGGGCTGATTTGATCAAGGCCAGGGCATGTTTGCCAAAGACTTGAAAGAGTGTTTGGTGAAGTAAAAGTGCCGGATCAGCACCGATCATCTGTGCGGAATTCGCGCTGATGTAGACGATTCGAAGATCGGAGTTGCGCGCAGCAATGAGCAGACCGTGCGGCTGGATCATCGAAGGTATATGGATCGGTTCGAGATCGCAGTTATTGAGATCGATAGGCGCATCGGGTGATAGCAAGTCAAAGTTTTGGTTCACGGCTGCATCCATGCACTAATTGCTCTGAAGGCGGATTTTGCGCCGCTAATCACGTCGGCTTTCTTGTCTGGGTGTTGAGCACCATACCGATCGATTGAGATACGGAAGGCACTCCAGAATGCGCCGGTTCGGGTCCCGCGGCCAAGAAAGAAGCTATGTGCATTTGCGATCTCATCGCCAAGAACGTCAATGAGATGGGGCAAGATAACTTGCGAACCGAGGGTTGATCCTTCGACCACATACATGACACCCAACGCGTGCGCGAAGTCGACCAAAAGGGGCTGCGAGGATCTCGGCGCGTCCAAAAGATCGAGAGCCGCAATGCCGAGAGCCTTTAAATCGGCCGCTAGTCTGAGCGAGTGAGCGCACCCAGAAGGTTCTATACCGATGCCCATCCAGCCCGTAAGATGCGTAAAGCGGGTTTCTAGAGGCCGATATAGGACGTAGAAGCGCCGAAGTAATCGCGTGTATTCAGCGAGGTTCGTGACTGTCCCGGGTAGGCCGAGCTTTCGCTCTGCCTCGCGATGCAATTCAACTGTTTCGTCTCGAAGCTGAAGAGATAGCGGTGGAGAGGAAGATTCAAACGCTTGAGACAAGGACGTCTGTGATGAAGAATCAACTGCAGGAAGGTCATTGACCAGTATCATGTGCGAGCCTTTCTATGCACCAGGTTGCTCGGTGTCACGTACAGGCTTCATCACAACTAGGGGGTCGCCATAGGGAGGCCAACGAGATAGCTAACAGGTAACGAAAACACGCAAGTCGCCGGAGTGCGACGTAATGCTCTGCCACAGCCTAAGGGTATTGTGTCACACATACTTGTATGGTGCATGTTCAATTCAGCACATGCCGCCCCGGGGACGCTCCCTTGCACATCCGACTAGATCACCGCTCTCCGGTATTAGCCGTGAAATCAAATTCCAACTAGGGTCACTTTGTGCGACTCTCGGTGCGTCGAAGGCCCCACGGTCTTCGAGGTAGTTCCTAATTAACCCGTAGCACTCGCACGCGCGGCCCTGCAGCCCCCTGCGATCCAAGATTCTGATCATCCCGCGGTTATACTCGATCAATTTTTCAGATTTCAACTGCCCTGCTGCCACTGTGAGCGTCGGGCGCGTATTTCCAAGCATATCGGCAAGAGATTCCTGCGACATCTTGAACTGGTCCCGCTGAACTCGGTCTGCGCAGATCAAGAGCCAACGCGCCAGTCTCTGGTTTACGCTATGCTTCGCGTTGCACCCAGCGGATTGCATCGCAATTACCAAGTGTGCCTGCACGTCCTGCAAAACAAGTCTTTGAAATAACCCGGCACGAGCGAACTCGGTCCTCGCCGTTTCGGATTCGCAACGATAGCCTGAACCGGCAATTTGGGTATAAATCCGATTAAGGCTCTGTTTTGTCCCCATAAGCGAAGAAGCGCCAATCATTGATTCATATCCCGACATCCCCACCTCGACCTGCGAACCGTCTGTGAACGTCGCAGTGGTCGTAGCCATTCCTTCTTCAACGAAATAGATGTAGTGAATGTCTTTCCCAGGAAATTCGATCCCCTGACCTAATTTGAAGCTGATCAGGATGAGGCCCAATCGAGCAACAACCTCGGAGTCGAGGGAGCGCAGAATGACATTCCTGAAATTCGGTCGCACGAAAACGGACCTAGTTAGTGTCAGTACCGGACGAATCACTTTGACTCCATCAGCATCTACAGAAGGCATTATCCTTGGGATGCGCACTGGAGAGAGACACACGTGGTGTTTGACTCGGAGCCCCTTCAGCTCACACGTCGTGGGCTAGAAATCGAGTGAAATCTTTTCTTGTCCCAAGGTTGAGGAAAGACGGAGAGGTCTCGTTCCTGGCTTTTCAAGCTACCGCAATAGGGTGTCCGTAATATCTACGTCTCACAGTACCCCGCGGCAGTTCGGATTGGCGTTGGTCTTTCTCTTCCCGACCTATCTGCGCATGGAAGCCAATTAGAAATAGTTCAACAGTAAAATTGGCGGCGAGGACGAGTGAAACTAGAATTAATGTGAAAGGAAGAAGACCCGTTTCGAGTCTGCCTATCAATTCGACTCAGCGATAAGAGTGATGTCTGTCAACGAAACACACACACGGAACAGAATTGATTCCTGTTCCGTGTGTTTATTCATCGCAAGGTTCTTAAGGCATTTGCGTTTAGTGGCTGACAGTCAGGAGGTTCACCACGCTGGTGACTCCGGGTGCACCGAAGGCGGCGTGCTGTGCATCTTGACTTTCTCTCCATGAGTGGACATGCCCACGTAGTGTAACGATATTTCCCAACGTTTCCACTGTCACATCCTTCGCTTCGATTTGCGCGTCACGTAGGAGCGCCTCCTCGATCTTGCTCTTTACGCCGTTTGCGCTAACTGTGGGCTTGAGCTCTATATTATTGCTCACGTCCGTAACGCCATTAAGAGACCTGACAATTCGCTCGGCCTCCTCCCTCTGGAATTGCCATTCGGCCGTACCTGAAAGAGTCACGTAGCCCTTCGCGACCTGGAGTTTTATCGTTTTCGGCACAAGAATGTTCCAACTGAAGTGACTGCTGGCAGCAGACGCGATGTCCTCGTCTGTGCGGACCCTTTCAGACGGGAGGTCTACGATAATCTCACTCGCGACCGACGAAACGTTTACCACGCGCAACGCAGCTTGCTCAGCCGCCCATTTCTCGTAGTAGCTGCCAACGTGGCCATCTAGCTCAACTACCCCCATATTTACCGAAACACCGATCTTCTCTGCGTGAACGCTTGGTTCCCAACGTAGTTCCTGCTCGACATCGTTCTGCATCACGGAAGCTGTGTTCATGGTGGACCGCCTTATCTGCGACACTCGCTGCGAAACATTCCGGTTGGCTGCCGGTCTAGCCTTACGTTCCCAAGAGTGGGGCTTGCTCGAAGTTGAGGCCTGAGGCTCCAAAGTTATTTCGAGATCTCTTGTTGACCGAATTGATCGCCACCACGAGGTATTTGCTGGTTGCAGTCAAAACAATCGGAATCTTTGATTTTCTACTTGATCCGCAAAGGTAGTGAAAGGGTTGCAGGTGAAACTACGCTCTTGCGCAATCCGACCTTCCATTGTCACGGCTGGTTTCGTATGAGCCAACTTCAGAAACGCCAAAAACGTCGTCTGACTTACCGTCGTAAACGGCCCTCGTCTAACGAGGGGACCCAGATTGCCTTGAGCATGGTTACCCGCTGCAAATCGATTATTTGACGCTTGAGGGGCTGTATACCGCTGCTCATTTGCCCCCGGTCATCGATTAGCAAACGCCTGCGGAAATCGTACATTCGCGGGAATAGTTACAAGCGGGCGCTTCGACCGGATAGAACGCAAGGAGATGGCGCAGACATGATCCTGTTCTTCTCTTTCCAGACCAGCTTCCATCTCCTGCGATGAGATCGTGGCGAGACATCCGAGGCAAATTGAATCGTGAGAGCCATCTTGTCTTTGTTTGTGCAGAAAGGTATTCGAACTCAGAGCCGCCATCACGTCACCTATAGGGCAAGAGCATACACGCCCACTAATCCGGCGTCTGTCCTATAGGATACAGTGGTGCGACCCGGCTCGTAGGTATTCCTACTTGGCCGTTAGGTTCTACCCATTGACATTTCGGATATTCGATGACAACTTATTGACAGGACTGGGATGTTTGATCCCGGTTCGACATCCAGGCGTGTTAGACAGATTGAACACTCAAGACGCCAGTCGTGTGTAATCGAATGGCAATGCGGGCATTTCACTTCGTGGACATTGATCATTAGGACCCTCTTTACTGCTCCTCGGAGGGGTGCAAAGCGAATGCGTCTCACCGATGACTCAAGCTACCGCGCACTGTGAAAGTCTGCTATCCCCTAAAGGTCTGACATCTGCAAGACCTTTGCTGCGAGCATCGAGAGATGGTACTATCCCGAAGCGGGCGAATGCCGCAAGTTCGACACTGCGCGGTCAGCAGCGCGAGCTCACGGCGCGGTTCATCGCGTTTCGTTCGCACTGGCAGTATCGGGCCGAGTTCTGCACGCCGGGCGAGGGCCATGAAAGGGGCGGCGTGGAAGGCGAAGGAGTGTCAAGGGCGGAGTAAAAGTGGACCAGTGTGGCGGAGCAAAAGGGAGCCACTTGGGGCACTGGGATTGCCGGGGGCGAGGGCCTGTGGAGCGTAGCGGAAGAGGCCTTCGCCCCCGCGAGGC
>Ga0116230_10002135_pt1 | contig 19033 bp, 23 predicted proteins | sample S1TSphfallax_3_FD_88678 | JGI IMG/M metagenome (GOLD analysis project Ga0116230, IMG submission 88678) | Host-associated microbial communities from peat moss isolated from Minnesota, USA - S1T2_Fd - Sphagnum fallax MG | ecosystem: Host-associated > Plants > Peat moss > Unclassified | place...
TCGAATTGGGCCGCGTATGCAAGCGGGCAAAAGTTTTTTGGTTCTTTTTTTCAAAAAAGAACACTTCCTTATATCCGCTGATGCAGCACGCAAACCAGCGTAAACAGACGCCGCGCGGTTTCGAAATCGATATCCACACGCTGTTCCAGCCGCTGGATCATCAGCGTGGCGCCGTCATTGTGCAGGCCGCGGCGGCCCATATCGATGGCTTGTATGCTGGCCTCGCGCCCCTCCTGCACCGCATGCGCATAGCTATCGACCAGCAACTGATAATCCTTGATCAGGCGGCGGAATGGTCCGAGCGCGAGCCCGATGGCGGTGACCGGGACGTTCTCCGCGTCGCGCACGTCGAACACGAGCCGGCCTTCGACGATGGAAAGATGCAGGATGAATGGACCCACGCGGTCGCGCGGCGCGAAGCGATTGGCCACCGCCAGGTCGCGCACCGCCTGCGCAAGATCCGCCTGCTGCAGCGGCGACAGCGCGCCGCTCTTTTCGCTGTCGAGCTCAACGCGCAATAATGAGCGCTCGGACGATGTGCCGACAAAGCCGGTGGCGATAGTTTCAGGCATGCGGGTCACGTGCGGTGACCGTTCTGGCGCGCATCAGCCATCCGGGCCGGCCAGCATGCCGAGCTGCAGCATCAGCCCGATGGTGGCGCCTTTGACCGGGCGCAGCAGCACCAGGCAGGCGGCCAGCGTCAGCGGCAGAAAAATGGCCGCCTCGGTCAGCACCGGCAGGCCCATGACGTCGTCCAGCGCGAACTGAATGGCGATGACGCCGTGGGCGACGATGAAAATGACGAAGTAGGGCGGCGCGTCGTCGGCGCGCACGTCGCCGAGCGGGGCCGCGCAGTGCCCGCAGGCGGGTGCCTGTCGGAGCCAGCCGTTGAACAGCCGTCCCTGGCCGCAGGCCGGGCAACGGCCGCGGCAGCCGCGCAGCATCGCCGTGATGGTGCCGGGCTGCGCCCAGCCCACTACGGGCGCGGTGCGGCGCGGTGTCCAGCGGACCGGGGCGGGGCTTACGGAAGCGGGCGGCACAGTGTCTGGCATGGCGGTCCCACCTTCATAGCACGGTTGCCAGAACTGGTCGCCCTTATGCTGCGCTGCAACCCTGGAACCAGGTGTCAGGGGCCGGATCGGGTTGCGGTGGGTCCCTCGATTGGTCCACTGGCAACCCAAAACTGGCAACCCAAAACTGGCAACTGAGATCTAAAACCAATGTTGATCGCGCGTACCCTTGAACAACTGGCCGAGGCGACGGCGACGCTGCGCGCGACGCGTGGGGTGTTGGCGCTGGTGCCGACGATGGGCGCGTTGCATGCCGGACATTTGGCATTGCTCGCAGCGGCGCGGCTGCATGCGCGCGCCGTCGCGGCGTCGATCTTCGTCAATCCGACGCAATTCGCGCCGACCGAGGATTTCGCGCGCTATCCGCGTGATGAGGCCGGCGATCTCGCCAAGCTCGATGAAGCCGGTTGCGATCTGGCGTGGCTCCCGGATGCTGCGGTGATGTATCCGCCGGGCGATGCGACCGCAATTGAAATGGCGGGGCCGGCGCTCGGCTGGGAAGGTGCGTTACGGCCCGGTCATTTTCGCGGCGTCGCGACCGTTGTTGCCAAATTGTTCGGGCAAGTGCGGCCGGATGCGGCGGTGTTCGGCGAAAAGGATTGGCAGCAATTGCAGGTGATCCGGCGCATGACGGCGGATATGTCGTTGCCGGTGCGCGTCATCGGCGCCGCTGTGGTGCGCGAGGATGACGGGCTGGCGATGTCCTCGCGCAACCGGTTTCTGACGCCGGCGGAACGGGCCCTGGCGCCGCTGTTGTATGACGTGCTGCGTGATATGCGCGATGCGATGCGACGCGGCATGATGCCGCGCGCGGCGCTGGCGGCCGGCGTGCAGCGTTTGGCCGCGCGCTCGTTCGTGCCGGATTATCTGGCGCTGGTGGACAACGCCACGTTGGTCGAAACTGATCGGCCCGGCGAACATGCACGGTTGATTGCGGCGGCGCGGCTCGGCAGCGTGCGTCTGTTGGACAATATCGCGTCGGTGTAGTGCCGACGCAGGCACGTCGATGTCCGGTTTCCTGCCTGCGAACCGTCGCGTGCGCGCCGCCACGCCACCGATCCGAACGGGAAAGCCCGTGGCGCACGCGTCGAGGTTGTGGGTGGGATCGCGGAGTCCGGCACGCAGTGCGGCGGTGAACGCGGTGGGTTGAACGTCGTGGCACATGTCCGGGCGTTGCAAATCGGTAAGCTGCATATTTTTTACGGCGCGCTCACGGGGCGACGAAGTCCATTCGGCCGCCCCTGAAGCAGGCTGCCGCCCGCCGCGCGATTTCAGCAAAATGCTGGCATCATAAGCTAGTTGCAGAAGTGATGGGAGTTTGTCGCGGGTTCATGGCGTGCGCCGGCACGGAACGCCCCGCGTTTTTTCTTGCAGGCGGGGTGCAAGAGCATGTCGTAATTTGATTGACACGATCCCGCATCACGGTGAATAGCGGAATTCGGCGCATGTCTGGCGATTCGCGGCGGAGCATATTTCCACCGCCGTCTGCAAGCGCGGATATGGGAGCAACAGTCGATCAACGTGCCTCTACCCTGCGAAGTCCTGCCAAGCATGTCTTTGGGTATGAGCCGAACAGGCGGCGCTATTTCCAGGTTTATCGCGTGCGGCGCGCGCGCGAAACAGCCGCGAATGGCATCGGCGATGCGAGGATCGACGGCGACAGCGCGTCGAACATTTATACGGCACACAGCGGAGAGAGTGACACCATGAGCAGTGAAGACAGCAGCGCCACGCCGCGAGAAGCGGCGATGGCAATTCGTGCCAGCACCCGTCGCACGGGCGCCGGCCGCACCACGACGGCGGCGAAAAAAGCTGCCGGCCGCACGACAAAGGCCGCCGCGGCGCCGGTGAAAGTGAAAAAGAAGCCGGGGCCGAAGCCCGGCGTGAAGAAAGCGGTCGCGCCGAAAAAGGCTGTTGCCGCGAAGAAAGTCGCCAAGCCGGTGAAGGCGGCCAAACCGGTGAAGGCAGCCAAGCCCGTCAAGGCCACGAAAGCCACCAAGGCAACGAAGCCGGTGAAGGCTGCTAAGGCGGCGCCGAAAAAGGCTGTGAAAGCTGTGAAGGCACCGAAGGTTGCGGCGAAAAAAGCCGCGCCCGCGCCGGTGAAACGCGGCGTTGGCCGTCCGCGCAAGATTGTCGAAGCCGTGGCGCCAGCGCCGAAGAAACCCGGCCGCAAGCCGAAGCTTGTTGCTGCCGCGAATGGCGCTTCCAAGCCCGGCCGCAAGCCGCGTGCGGCAGCACCTGCGCCGGTGAAGCCCGCGCGCAAGCCGCGTGTGCTGAAGGCGAAGGCGATTGCCGCCGAGGCGCCGGCGCCGAAAAAGCGTGGCCGCAAGCCGTCGATCAAGACGATCGAGCCGGCGGCGCCCGCGCCGGAAGTGACCGAGACGCACGGCGAAGCCGAGCTGAGCTGAACGATATAACGGTTCGGCACTGTGTTTTTTACGGTGCCGCGCCGTTAGCGTTTTGGTATGACGGTTTGAAAAGGCCAGGCGCGACGCTCCTGGCCTTTTTTTGTCCGGCGCGAAGGCGCCCCGTGGATGCTGCCCTCGTTGCCAGCGCTTAAGAAGCCACCCAGGGTCTCGCGCGGGACACGCGATCGCTTTGCCGCCGCTGCCAAAAACGGCGACGTGGGCGGCGACGCGCCCCGCTTAAATGCGTGTCACCAGACTGCGCGGCGCGCCATTGACGGACGTGGCGCGGCCGCTGGCGCCGTAGCGCGCGGCGGGCTGCGAACTGCGCGCCGCACGCGCCACCAGGTCGAGCACACGGCGCTGGATACGCATGGCACGGTTCAGCAGGCGCCGGTTTTCCTCGGCCAGCTCGCCAAGTTTGATCAACGCCTCCTGCGGGGTCTGGCTGACGGAGGCGGCGCGCCAGGCGGCGGCCAACGCATCGGCGGCCGCATGTTTCGGCGCCAGCAACGCGCCGGCGGTGGCGAAATCCATATCGCCGAGCGCCTTGTTCTCCGCCGTCAGGAGTTTCGCCATGGCATGAACGGCGTCTTCGAGCGCGGTGGTCATTCGGTTTTCTCCTGCAGGCGCAACATCGCCTGTGTCACGAGCGTGGTGATGCCCAGCCCGCCATGCGCGGCCATCGATTTGGCGATTTCCTGCACCAGCATTGGCCGGAACGCGGCCTCGCCGGCGCCGCCGCCGAACAACCCACCGTCCTGCGGGAGCCCGGCGAAGAGCGGCGTCAGCATTTCGCCGAGTGCCACGGCGGTGAAATCCTCCGCCGCGCGGCCGATTTTGTCGGCGCTTTGCGGCGCGGATGGCCGGTGCGGCGGAGGCGGTGCCGGCGCACGCGGCGTGGACGCAATATTCGTCATCGCACTTCCAGATCGGCTTGCAGCGCGCCGGCGGCCTTGATCGCTTGCAGGATGCTGATCAGATCGCGCGGCCCGACGCCGAGCGCGTTCAGGCTGGCCACCAGATCGCGCAATGTCGGCGCCGAGGTCAGCATGCCGAGTTTGTGGTCGCTGCCGGTATCGACCGAAATGGTGCTGCGCGGGGCGGTGGTGGTTTTACCTTTGGAAAACGGCGCCGGCTGCGAGACCTCAGGGTTTTCCGACACACGGATGGTGAGGTTGCCTTGCGCGATCGCCACCGTGCTGATGCGCACATTGGCGCCCATGACGATGGTGCCGCTCGCTTCATCGATAATGACGACCGCCGGCGTGTCCGGCTGCACGCGCAGATCCTCGATATCCGCGAGCGCCGCGACGACGTCGCGACCTTGCAGCCGCAACGCGACGCTGCGCGGATCGGTCGCCTGTGCGGTGCCGCTGCCGAGCGCCGCGTTGATGACGGATTCGATCCGGCGCGCCGTGGTCAGATCGGGGTTGCGCAGGGCCAGAAACAAATCCGGCCGCGAACCGAGGGCGAAATTCACCTCGCGCTCGACAATGGCGCCGTTGGCGATTTTGCCGGCGGTAGGCACGTTGCGCGTGACGCTGCCGGCCGCACCCTTGGCGCTGACCGCGCCGGTGGCAATCGCCCCTTGCGACACGCCATAAACCTCGCCATCCGCCGCCATCAGCGGGGTGACGAGCAATGTGCCGCCGGACAGATTGGTGGCGTCACCGATGGCGGAGACCGCGACATCGATCCGGCTGCCGACGCGCGCGAAAGCGGGCAATGTCGCGGTCACCATCACGGCGGCGACGTTCTTTGTCTGCAATGTTGCAATCTGGTCGCGCGTGTTGACGCCCAGCCGCTCCAGCATGCCGACGAGCGATTCCTTGGTGAACACCGCGTTGCTCAGCTTGTCGCCGGTGCCGTTCAGGCCGACGACCAGGCCGTAGCCGACCAGTTGGTTTTCCCGGATGCCTTCAACGTCGGCGATATCCTTGACGCGCACATAGTCTGCGGTGGCGATGGCGAGCGGCGGCGAATGCGGGCGCGCGGCGCCGGCCGGACCGGCGCATGTGAGGAGCAGTGGCACGGACAGCGCGGCACGAACCGACGGGCAGCACGCCGCGCCGCGCAGCCGGCGGCGTGCACGCGGTAAGGACGCTATGAGCGCTGGCGGGGCTGGCGGCGGGATCGGGGCGTGCATGCAGGGTTCCGTGTTGCACCGAGCAAACCACGGAAAAGGTTGCCGGATGGTGCATTTCGCCCCGCGTCACGGCAGGTCGTGAGCTAAAATCTATAGCGCCGGCCACCGCAATAGACTGCGGAATAGAACATCTGTTCAGTCAGGCATTAAAATTTTAGTGTGTGCCTATGAGTAAATTTGAACTGCACGGGGTGCCTGTATCGTGTATACAATCGATCTGTATCTTGTATACAATCGACAGGACTTAACACGTGTTACGTTATATCATCTCACGTGGCGCATCATGCGCGGATGCGCGATTTTTTCTGGGCGTGACGTTCTCGTCCGGTGCCGTGGCTTGCGATTTAATAGCGAGGTTGTAATGAAATATTTTAAGTTGGGTCTCATGTTTGAAGAGCTCGAAGCCGGCACGCCGGTGCCACCGGAACCGCTCGGATTTCACGCGGATGAACTCCATTGGGCCATGCATGGCTGGGCAAAGGTCGCGCCCGGCTTCGAAGGCTGGACGATCATGATGCCGGCTGAGGCCTCCGGCAGCTTCGTGTCCGGGCCGTGCCGCGAACTCATGGTGATGCCGCCAAGTCCGCTGGCCGACAAATCGGCCGGCCCGAAATTCGTGCTGGTTGCGCGGCCCGGCGGCATGGTTGCGATTTACGGCCAGGATGCCGACGGCACGCGGCAAGAACGCGCGGTTGTGCAGTCCTTGAGCCTGGCGCTGCATGTTTTATGCCCGCTGACCGCCGCGCAGGAGACCGCGGCGGACGCCTTGGCCGCCGCGCATGTTGGCAGGTAATGCAACCGCGGGCGCAAGAGTTTTTTAATTCTTTGTTCGTAACTGCTCAGGTAGCTTTCAAGGTCGCCGCAGCCGCGGCTGCGCAGAACAGATTAGCCACAAAGAACACGGAGACCTAAAAGTAGAGGCACAAAGATCGAGCGCGCAGAATCATAGCGGGTTGCGTTGCGTTTGACATACCCAAGCGCCACGAATTCTGCATACGCCATTGCGAGCCGCGGCGAAGCAATCCAGGATACCACGCGAGATCTTGCGTATTATCCTGGATTGCTTCGCAGGCGCTCGCAATGACCAGGAGAGTCACAGTCACCGCAGCCTGGGATAAGGCCTCCTCAAGGTCTTCATGGGGCGCAATGAAGGTGGGGGTTGGCTGCGGCACGCGGCTCGGCACGGCTGTTATAAAACTGCTTCGCCTGACCCGCTGACTTTCATCCGTTGGTAACGTTCGCGCGCTAGCATGACATTTCCATGGCGGCAGCGCCGCATGCGGCCAATGCGGAGGATGCCATGCAGGTTGAGCGGGTGGGGCCCGGCGCTGGCGCTACGCCAACACGCAAGGGCGCGGAGTCTGCGTCGTCAGACGGGTTTGCCGAACTGCTCGGCCCGCCGGCGGCGACGGTCGGGCCCGCCGCGGCACATGCGCCGGCGGCAACCGCGCGGATCGCGCTGATCGGCCTGCCGTCGGACGATGACAGGCTGCGCGCCGTGGCGATGGCGAACCGCCGCGCCAGACGTCACGGGCGGGCGATGCTGCGCGCGCTGCGGGACCTCCAGGCGGCGCTGCTGGCAGGCCCGCAGGACAGCGCGAGCGCCGCCCTGGCCGACCTCGCGGCCCGCATGCCGGAGACGGATGACCCCGCGCTGCGGCTGATCCTCGGCGAAATCGGCGCGCGCGCCGCGGTGGAACTGGCCCGCCACGGGGCACAAGCAAATATTTCAATTGCTTGAAGCCTGTCGCGATATGCTTGGCGCAGCGCGGTCACGCCTCTATAAGCCGCGCCATACGCTAGGCGCGGGCCAGCCAATGCGGCGGTGCCGGGCTCACACGACGGGGAACGGCCCACCATGATGCTCACGCTGCCACCGGACTACCGCCCCTCGGACAGCGAGGCGTTCATGAACCCGCTGCAACTGGAGTATTTCCGGCAGAAACTGCTGCGCTGGCGCGCCGATCTGCTGCGCGAGGCGGATGGCACACTGGCCAGCCTGTCCGAAGGCGGCATCCATGAGGCCGACATCACCGACCGCGCCAGTGTCGAGACCGACCGGGCGCTGGAACTGCGGACGCGGGACCGGGCCCGCAAGCTGATCAGCAAAATCGACCAGGCGCTCGGGCGGGTCGAGAATGGCAGTTACGGGTTCTGCGAGGAAACCGGCGAGCCGATCGGCCTGCGGCGGCTGGAGGCGCGGCCGATCGCGACCCTGTCGCTGGAGGCGCAGGAGCGGCATGAGAAGATGGAACGCGTGCACCGGGACGATTAGAAGGAAGGCCTTCTTTTTGAAAAAAAGAAGCAAAAAACTTTTGCTCGTTGGCTTACACGGCCCATTTCGACCTGCACCGCGTATGCCAACTGGCAAAAGTTTTTTGCTTCTTTTTTTCAAAAAAGAAGGCCTTCCTTCCTTTCGCTGGTAGAAACTGAACATGGAACGGCCCGCCTGCGTCCGAAATTGGCGCGATATCCAGAAACCGGACAACGAGCACTATCCCCACTCCACTGAACTGCTCGCACGCGACGCGCATTTTTCCGGCGCGCTCGGGCTGACACGGCTTGGCATACGCCACCAGGTGCTGCCGCCCGGCCGGCGCACGTCGCTGCCGCATGCGGAAAGCGACGAGGAAGAATTTGTTTATGTGATCGAGGGCGCACCGGACCTCTGGCTAAATGGGACGCTGCATCGGCTCGGGCCGGGCGATGGGGTGGGATTCCCGGCCGGCACCGGCATCGCGCATAGTTTTCTCAATAACAGCGCAGCGCCCGTCGTTCTGCTGGTCGTCGGCGAGCCGGCGAAGCCGGGCAATCTGGTGCTCTATCCGGTCAATCTGGAAATGCGTGACCTGCGCGCCGACTGGTGGGCGGACGCGCCACGCCATCCACTCGGCCCGCATGATGGTGTGCCGGACGCCCAGGCCTAGCGGCACCCAGGATAAATTCGAAAAAAGAACCAAAAAACTTTTGCGTGTTTGGTGGGGTTGCTGACCGGACGATCCGGGTGCCATAATCGGTGTGGGCGCTGCGTGTAGGGAGTAGCGCCATGCAAGACGCGCCGCAGATCGTGTTCATCCGGTTCGGCAAGTTTTCACATAGCAATGACCGGATCGCATGGTTGCTCGCGGCGAACTATCCCGCCCGCGCGGTCCATACGATCGATCTGGCCGCACGCATGAAGCGCGACCTGGTCGGGACTGGCATTGGTCTTGCGGAAACGATTTTGCGGGCGCGGGGCGCGTTATTCGACCGGCGACGGTCGTTTCGCGCCAATCTGGTGCATTTCTTCGTCCGCTCCCCCTATCTGCGTCGGCGCATGAAAGCGCATCTGGAGCGCATGATCGCCGCCCGGTGGCCGGGCGCCGACTTCATATTCATGTCGCAGACGCTGTTCGAATGCGACGTTCCCGGTATCCCGATTTTCATCTACACAGATTCCGCCGCGCTCACGAACCTGTATTCCGAGAATTTCCAGTTGCCGGACCTGCCGCCGGCCGCGTGGCTCGCGATGGAAAAAGCGGCGCTGCGCCGCGCCGCGCGCGTGTTCACCTGGAGCCATCATGTCAGCCGTTCGTTGATCGATTTATATCAACTGCCGGCCGACAGGATCGTGCGCGTGCGTGGCGGCTGCAACCTGGAGCGGCTGCCGGCAACCGCCGCGCCGGCACCTGCGCAGAGCAAGTCGATCCTGTTCGCGGGCGTGGAGTGGGACCGCAAAGGCGGTCCCTGGCTCGTGGAAGCGTTCCGGCGTCTGCCGGAACGGCATCGCGACGCCACGCTGGTGATTGTCGGCTGCGCCCCGCCGATCGACGTGCCGAACTGTACGGTGCATGGCCGCGTGAAGCTGGCCGAGATGGAAAGTTTCTATCGGCGCGCGGCGATCTTCTGCATGCCGACCAAGGCGGAACCGTTCGGCATTGCGTTCATCGAGGCGATGGCGCACGCGGTGGCGACCGTCGCGCCGCGCATGGGCGCGATGCCTGACTATATCGAGCATGGTGTCAGCGGTCTGCTGCACCGGCCGGGGGATATCGACGACATAGCCGCGCAGTTGATCTGGTTGCTCGATCATCCCGACCGGCGCCGGGACATGGCGGCGCGCGGGTTCGATGCTGTGTTGCCGTATCGGTGGGAGAATGTCGGGCGGGATATCCGCGACGCTATCGATGCATATCAAGGAAGGAAGGCCTTCTTTTTTGAACAAAAGAAGCAAAACGATCATATCGAGCCTATCGGCGCTTAAGAAGGAAGAAGCAAACCAGGCACACCTACGCCAAAGAGCAAAAGTTTTTTGGTTCTTTTTTTGAAAAAATAACATACTTTCTGCCTTCCGATGCGCATCCTCTGCCCCGCCGCCGACATCCCCCCCGGCGCCACCCGCGCCTTCCCGGCCGAGGATGGCGCGGCACACGGCCTGTTCGCGGTGCATCATTTCCGCGACGGCATCTTGCTCTACATCAATGCGTGCCCGCATTTGGGCGTGCCATTGGATTGGCTGCCCGGCCAGTTCCTGACCCTGGACGGCACGCGCCTGCTGTGCGCCACGCACGGCGCGGAATTCCGCATATCCGACGGTCACTGCGTCCGCGGCCCCTGCCGCGGCGACCACCTGACCAAGGTGCCGTGCACGATCGAGAATAACATGCTTATGGTCGCCGACGATGCCGGCCAGGCGCCGATAAAAAACCGAGGGAGATAAACGCGATGTCGGAAAACACGCTGATCGAAATCAAGCCGCAGGTTGCCGCCGCCGCGCATGTCACCGCGGACCGCTACGCCGCCATGCAGGCGCAGGCCAGCGCCGACCCCGATAAATTCTGGGCCCGCGAGGCGACGCGGATCGCCTGGATCACCCCGCCGACCAAAATCAAGAACACGTCCTTCACCGGCGATGTCGAGATCAAATGGTTCGAGGATGGGGTGCTGAATGCCTCCGCCGTCTGCCTCGATGCGCACCTGGCGACGCGGGCCGAACAGACCGCCATCATCTGGGAGGGCGATGATCCCGGCGTTTCGCAGCACATCACCTACGCCGCGCTGCACGAAAAAGTCTGCCGGCTGGCCAACGTGATGAAGTCGCTCGGCGTCGGGCCGGGCGACCGGGTGACGATCTATTTGCCGATGGTGCCGGAGGCGGCGGTGGCCATGCTGGCCTGCGCCCGCATCGGCGCCATCCATTCGGTGGTGTTCGGCGGCTTCTCGCCCGACAGCCTGGCCAACCGCATTCAGGATTGCGGCAGCACGCTGCTGATCTGCGCCGATGAAGGCCGCCGCGGCGGCCGCTTCGTCGCCTTGAAGACCAACGTGGACGAAGCGCTGCTGTCCTGCCCGACCATCCAGCACGTCATTGTCGTGTCCGTTACCGGCCGCCCGGTGCCGCGCACGCCGGGCCGCGACCTCGACTACGCCGAACTGACCGCGGCCGCCTCGCCGGACTGCGCGCCCACGCCGATGAAGGCCGAGGACCCGCTGTTTATTCTGTATACCAGCGGCAGCACCGGCAAACCGAAAGGCGTGCTGCATACCACCGGCGGCTATATGGTTTGGGCAAGCTTCACCCACGAACTGGTGTTCGACTACCGGCCGGGCGAAATCTACTGGTGCACCGCCGATGTCGGCTGGGTCACGGGCCACACCTATATTGTGTATGGCCCGCTCGCGAACGGCGCCACGACGCTGATGTTCGAGGGTGTGCCGACCTATCCCAGCGTCAGCCGCTTTTGGAACGTCATCGACAAGCACGGCGTGAATATTTTCTACACCGCGCCCACCGCCATTCGCGCGCTGATGCGTGACGGCGAGGGTCCGGTGAAATCCACGTCGCGCGCGTCACTGCGCATCCTCGGCAGCGTCGGCGAGCCGATCAACCCGGAAGCCTGGCTGTGGTATTACCGCGTCGTCGGCGGTGAGCGCTGCCCGATCGTCGACACCTGGTGGCAGACCGAAACCGGCGGCATCCTGATCAGTCCGATTCCCGGCGCGGTCGCGCTGAAGCCCGGCAGCGCCACGCTGCCGCTGCCCGGCGTGAAGCCGCAACTGGTCGACGCCGAGGGCCAGGAACTGCTCGGCGCCACCGAGGGCAATCTGTGCCTCACCGATTCCTGGCCCGGCCAGATGCGCACCGTGTTCGGCGACCATCCGCGCTTCATCCAGACCTATTTCTCCACCTACCCCGGCAAATACTTCACCGGCGACGGGGCCCGGCGCGACGAGGACGGCTATTGGTGGATCACCGGCCGGGTCGACGACGTGATCAATGTCAGCGGCCACCGCATGGGCACGGCCGAAGTTGAGAGCGCGCTGGTCGCGCACATGTCGGTGGCCGAAGCTGCCGTCGTCGGCTTCCCGCACGACCTGAAAGGGCAGGGCATTTACGCCTACGTGACGCTGAAGGCGGGCATCGACCCGAGCGAGTCGTTGCGCAAGGAGCTGGTGGCCTGGGTGCGCCGCGAAATCGGCCCGATTGCGACGCCGGACGCCATTCAATGGGCGCCGGGCCTGCCGAAAACCCGTTCCGGCAAGATCATGCGGCGCATTTTGCGCAAGATCGCTGCGAATGAAACCGATGCGCTGGGGGATATTTCTACGCTGGCTGACCCAGGGGTGGTGCGGGAGTTGGTGGAAAGTAGGGTCAGCTAAGGAAGGCCTTATTTTTCAAAAAAAACTTTTGCGCCTGCGCCCTTCCCACGTGACGCATACCTGATCCAGCTTGCGCGGAAGCCAACAGATAAAAGGTTTTTGCTTCTTTTTTTCAAAAAAGAAGGCCTTTCTTTCCGCCTGAATTTTTTTGCTTGGCCCGTCTTGCAACCCTCTTGAACCAGTAACCGACACATCCAAATCCGCGGTCGTCGGACGCCGGAACGGGTCCGGCGCCGGATCTCGGGCGGTCCGAGGTCCCCCATGTTGCTCAAATGGAGGATGTGGTCATGAATGTTATCGATTTTGCTCCGTTCACCCGCTCGTCGATCGGCTTCGACCGGTTGCTCGACCTGATCGCCAACGCGCCGCATTACGAGACGGCCGATACCTATCCGCCCTACAACATTGCCAAGACCAGCGAGGATCATTACCGCATCACGCTGGCCGTCGCTGGCTTCGACCAGTCGGAGCTGAGCATTACCTGGCAGCCCAACCAGCTGGTTGTCGCCGGCCGCCGGGCGCAGAACGGCACCGGCGAATATCTGTATCAGGGCATCGCCGGCCGTGCGTTCCAGCGCCAGTTCAACCTGGCCGACCATGTGCGCGTGACCGGCGCCAACCTGAAAAACGGCCTGCTGTCGATCGAACTGGCGCGCGAGGTGCCCGAGGCCGCCAAGCCGCGCCGGATCGAAATCGCCGCCAGCACGGACGCGGCACAGACGTGGACGGCGTCACAGCCGCTCGCGGTCGCCGCGTAACGTACCGCCATCCGCGTTCGGCGCGCCCCCGAAAGGGCGTGCCGGACGCGTATATGGCACCATCCGGGTCCTGATCGTGCTCGCAACGACATCAACCGGCGTGAACCGGATCGCGGCACTGCTGCGCCGCGTGCCCGCCTCGTTCGGCGGCCTGACGCTGTACGAGCGCTTCGAGCACGCAATAATCCTCGTTTTGACATTGCTGATTATCGCCGTCGTGGCGGATTCCACCTGGCACCTTGGCAAGTCCGTGGTCTGGCTCATTCTGACCGACGCGGTGCAGCCGGCCAATCAGGCGGTGTTCCAGACCATTTTCGGCATGATCTTCACGGTCATCATTGCGCTGGAATTCAAGCACTCGCTGCTGATCGTGCTGGCGCGCCAGGAAAGCGTGGTCCGTGTCCGCTCGATCATTCTCATTGCGATGCTGGCGATGGTGCGGAAATTCATTATCCTGGATCTCGGTGACACCGCGGCACCAACCTTGTTCGCGCTGTCGGCGTCCATTCTTGCGTTGGGTGTCGTATACTGGCTGGTCCGCGACCAGGACCGAAAACAGACGCACATGGCGACGCACGCACCACCAAGGCAGGGTCTTGAAACCGCCAATCCGATTTCCTAAAACCAAAGCGTGCTCTCGTCATTCATGGAGGCGACAATGCAGATATGTTTCCCAACCATGCTGGCCGGCGCTGCATCTTTCGCGCTGATCGCCATCGCAACCCCGTCTGTCGCGGCCGGCGGCGCGACCCATACGCTGACGCTGCAACTGCCCAACGGCGCCATCGAGCAAATTGACTATACCGGCGACGTGCCGCCGCAGGTGGTTGTGAGCCCCCCGGCGATGATCGCCGCGCCGCTGCCCATGCCGGCCGCCGCCTGGGATCCGTCCTTCGCGGCGCTGGCGCGCATGACCGCCATCATCGACCAACAGGAAGCGGCCCAGGAAGCGGTGCTGGCGCGCCTCGCGGCGTCCGCCCCGCCCGCGGTCACCTATGATGCCCCGCCCGCCGGCGGCATCACCTACGTCTCGACATGGGTCAGCGACGGCGCCTGCACGCGCACGACGCAAATCACCTACAACGGCAACGGCATGGCGCCACGCACCGTGTCCGACACCAGCGGCGCCTGCGGCCCAGAGCGCGGCGCGGAACCAGCCATGCGCGCGCCGACGCACATATCCGCCCCGCAACATCGCGTGGCGCCATCCGCGCGCCTGATCCAGGCCCGTGCCACCGGCGCCCATCCGGCGGACGGCCTGGTCCATGAGGCGGTGTGGCGGCCCTGACCGGGCCGCCCCTTGCGGAGCGCACCGTATGACGACACCGACGCACACAAAAACCCGGCCTACCGTGTCGGTAGCGGAACACACGGCGGCCTATGCGCGGCGTATGCCCGCGTCGCGCCGCCGGCGTGACACGCGTCCGCACCAACCGGACAACACGCCGCCGCCCGGCCCGGCGGCCGCCTGGCCATATACGCGAACGTCCTTGCGGGTTGTCGCGGCAGGAAGGCCAAAGCCGTAAATTACCCACGCAGACACGAAGCACACGAGGATTTTCGCGAAGATGGGAAACGCTGTTGCGTTATCTTCGTGAAATCCTTGGTGTCTTTCGTATCTTCGGGGTTGAAACGCTTCGCCGCCGCCGGCCGGATGGTCACATTGGTCCCAATGCTTGCGCGGGTCCCAATGCTTGCGCGGGTCCCAATGCTTGCGCGCGGCCAGCCAGTAACGCGATCATGGTTGAGTAGAACCCCTCTACCGCGTCTCGACCGCCGGCTGCGGCCGGAAATCATTCGACGAAACCACTCCGGCAACCACGCCGCTCAACGCAGCCGGAATGGACGGGTCACCCATATTCGCCATATCCGCCACGCCCGCGACGTCCAGCCGATGCAACCCGGTATGGAACGTGCGCTCCACAACGGCCGGCGCCGGTCCGTAGCCCGCCAACTGCGCCGCGGATAGCCAATGATGATAGCGGGGTGAAACCGGGCCCTGCAGGTCGCCGATCATGCGAGTCAAGGCCGGCCGCATGTTGCCCGGCAGCAGCAAAACCCGCGGACTATCGGTGGGCTGCCTCGCCACCGGTGCCGCCGCCGCGGTCAGCAAGGCCGCGCACATCGTAGGGAGAAATGTTCTTTTTTGAAAAAAAGAACCAAGACAGTTTCGCGCCGGCGCTGTCGTCACCTGCCGCATATCCGCGGGACCCGACGCGCATGGGAGCCATGCTGCACTGCACACGCGGCCGGCCCAGTTCTGCCACTCACGGTAGACGACGCAAGAAAACGTCGGCAAACCTCGCGTCGCGGGCAACAACCCATCTGCCTTTTGCAAATAACGCTTGCCAAAGTTGTCCTTAATATTTCGTTCATTTCTATTCAGCGTGCCGAAACGGCTGGCTTGTATAAGCGATTTCGTCGCCCAATCTTGTGCTCCGACACCGATTGCGTGTTCTAACAACTTACAAAGGTTCTTCGTCATGTCAGCCGCCTCGACTTCGGCGGTCGCGCAGCCGCGCGCCCGCGCCTTCAACCCCAACGTGCCCCGCGTCACCGCGTTGCTCGAGCCACTCGTGCTGGTGCTGGCCGCAGCCGGCGCCACGGTCCTGCTCGGCGTCGGCGTCGCCGGCGCCTTCATTCGCTAATCTCCGACAAAGGCATGGATCGGCGCACAGCAGCGTAGCTTTGAGCTAAACCTCTCATGCTACGCTGCCGCTGCCATGTCAGACACCAGCGTCCCGCCCGGGCCTGCCGACCTCACGCGCGCCGCGGGTCTGGCGCGCCTGGCCGGCGCTCTGCCCCGTCTCGGCGCCGACTACACCGCACGCCGCAATCACGCCCCCCCGCCTGGCGCGCCGCCCACCACCAGCCTGCTGTCGCCATGGCTGCGCTTGCGGCTGCTGACCGAACCGGAAGTGGTCGCCGCCGTCACCGCCGCGCACGGCCCGGCCGCCGACAAATTCGTCCAGGAAATCTTCTGGCGCACCTACTTCAAGGGCCATCTCGAACAGCACCCCGAACTCTGGCGCGACTACAAATTCGGCCTGTCCGACGCGCAGGAATCGCTCGCCGGCAACAAGGGCATGGCCCGCCTCTACGCCGAGGCCATCGGCGGCACCACGGGCCTCGCCTGCCTCGATAGCTGGGCGCGCGAGCTGACGCAGACCGGCTGGCTGCACAACCATGTCCGCATGTGGTTCGCCAGCATCTGGATCTTTTCGCTCGGCCTGCCATGGCAGCTCGGCGCCGATTTCTTCGCCCATCATTTGCTGGACCACGATCCGGCGTCCAACACGCTGTCCTGGCGCTGGGTCGCCGGGCTGCACACCCGCGGCAAGCCCTATGTCGCGCGGGCCGAGAATATCGCCCGTTACACCGGCGGCCGCTTCACCCCCACCGGTCTGGAGGAGGCGCCGACGCCGCTCAGCGAACCCGATCCGGCGCCGGCGACGGCGTTGCCTGCCTCCAGCGCGTGGCCGGCGCATGCGACCGCGCTGTTGGTGCACGAGGACGATCTGGCGCCTGAATCGCTGGTGCCGGACCATGTCAACATCGTGCGGGTCGGTATTCTGGCGAGCCCGTCGGAGGCGTCGGCGACCGTGCGCGCCGCGCGGGCGACCGCGTTGCACGATGCGGGCGTGCGTGCCGAAGCGGCGTTTGCGGTGCCGGTGACGCACCTGGCGCGCGCGGGCGATATTGCGGCGTGGGCCGAAGGCGCGCCGATCGCCACGCCGTACGCGCCGGTGGGGCCGGTGGCGGACGCGCTGGCCGGCCTGGAATTATATCGCGTGCAGCGTGCGTGGGATCAGCATCATTGGCCGCATTGCGCGCGCGGTTTTTTTCAGTTGCGGGCGAAGGTAGGCTAACGAAGAACTTAGTCTTGAAACAAAGAAGCAAAAAACGTTTGCTCCCTAGCTGACGCGGCGAATTTGGACTTTGGCCACGGCTGGCAAGTAGCAAAAGTTTTTTGGTTCTTTTTTTCAAAAAATAACACTTCCTTCTTCAGATAAGTAATGCTTACAAAACAATTAATTTCTTAACACATGCAAGCCCCGCAATTTGCGCGTTCCTGTTTTGTGCTCGACGCTGATAGAAACGGTCCGTCGGTGGAACACGATGATCACGGTGTTGCCTGGCCTCTGACCGCGTTAGGGGCGCACCGGCGCGCGCGGCACTTGCGCAGGCCCGCCGCGCGCGGTGTGCGACGTGGACCGGCCGATGGCGGCACCGTGATCTGAGCGCAGACCGGGAGGGTTTTTCTCCCGGTCTGCGCGGCTCAATGCCGTGTTTGGTCAAACGGCGAAAGCGATGCCGTGCTACCAGACATGCCCGAGCGCGCCGACCACGATCGTGACCACACCCAGGCCCAGATTGAGCGTTACCAACTGGCGGATCCGCGGCAGCAATTCCGGGCCGGGCCGGATGGCGCGCCGCAGCCGCTGCCAGGGGCTGAAGAATATATACAGAAAAATCAACGCCATCAGCAGCGCCAGCGTCTGCATGACGTTGATCGACCATGGCAGCGCGGCAAACCCGCCCCAGACGGCGAACACCATCGCCCAGCCGGTCAGGAGCATCGCCGGCATCACCACCCACACCACGCGAAAAAAGCGTTTCAGCGTCAACATATGCATTTGCAGCCGCGGCGTGGCGTCCAGCGTGTCCAGCGCAGGCCGAAGCACCACCACGGCATAGAACATGCCGCCGACCCACAGCACGGCGGACAGCAGATGCACGGCCAGGAGCGTATTTCGAATCAAAATCGGCATTCCTCTTATTGCTGCGCGGTTTCCAGCACCGCGGCCGCGAGTGCGGCGAATTCCTGGCCGGCGAGCGTGCGCGGCGCGGTTTCGGCGACGCCCATACCCTGGGCGAACGCCAGCGCATAGGCGGCGCGGTTGCCCAGCGCCGGCGCCAGCAGCGTCAGCCGCCGTCCGGCGATTTCGGTCTCGATCGCCGTCCGCAGCTTCGACTTCGCCGGCGCCCGGTACATCAGCAGCGCCACGCGCCGCCGCTCGGTCGCCGCCAATTGCAGCGTGCCCTCGGCCGCCCACAGGTCGGGCGGGCTCGGCTGCACCGGGATCAGCACCAGGCTGGCCGCGCGGATCGCCCGCGTCGCGTCGGTATCGATATGCGGCGGGGTGTCGATCAGGATGATGTCGGCGGTCTTCTCCAGCCGCTCGATCTCGCCGCCAAGCCGCCAGCCAGACACGTCGGAAAATGCCAGCGCCGGCGCCTTGCCGTGCGCCATGCGCAGCGCGTGCCACCGTTTCAGGCTGCGCTGTGGATCGATATCCAGCAGCGCCACGCGGTGCGCCGGCGCCCAGGCGGCTGCCAGGTTCGCCGCCAGCATGGTTTTGCCGGCGCCGCCTTTCTGCTGGGCCACGGTGACGATGAGGGCCATGTGCGCCGACTCCGGCTAGGAACGCGCACCATGCCGCCAGCCTGGAGCACCGCGCAATTGTCGTGCCCGCGCGACGGCCGCCCGCCGGCCCTGCCAGCCGGCGGCCACGTTGACTATGAACAGCGAAACCCTACGTTACGCATATGACACCAGACCCGTCACACGGTCTGCTCGTACCAGCCGAATTTCTGCCGAAAATACGTCAGGCAGCTGACGAGGAACGGCGTACGCCCAGCGACCTGGCGGGCGACGCGCTCCGGCTGTATATTGCGGAACGGGAAGTGAACCAGCTGTTTGCCTACGGCCAGGCGCGCGCACAGGCGCTTGGGCTGTCTGAGGATGATGTCCCACGCCTCATCGCCGAGCACCGCGCGTCGGCGTTGCATGGCGGGGTGTGACCGGCGTTACCGCCGACTCAAATATCTACATCTCGGCGCTGCATTTTGGTGGCGAACCAAGGCGATTTCTGACGGCAGCGCAGCGCGGCAGGTTTCAACTTGCGATCTCACCGGCGCTTGAGGCCGAGACGCAGCGTGTTCTGCGTATCAAGTTCCTCTGGTCCGAGGTAATGTTGCAGCACGCGTTCGAAATCCTGTCCCGGTTCA
>Ga0116230_10002137_pt1 | contig 19009 bp, 15 predicted proteins | sample S1TSphfallax_3_FD_88678 | JGI IMG/M metagenome (GOLD analysis project Ga0116230, IMG submission 88678) | Host-associated microbial communities from peat moss isolated from Minnesota, USA - S1T2_Fd - Sphagnum fallax MG | ecosystem: Host-associated > Plants > Peat moss > Unclassified | place...
AGTCCTAACAAATGCAATTGACATGTTAGGATGAACATCGATGTGATGCCTAATGCAAAATGGCCACATCAAGTTGGTTTTGATAACCATGCTTTGAATATTTAAAATATTTAAAATTCATAATTCCCAAGTAAGAATTCATGTTAGGAGTTTTAGAAGTTTGTTGACATTCAAAAAATGATTAGATTGAAATTCATATAACATTAATTCCCACATTGGTATTTAAGGGCGTGTTGACATTTTAAAAGTCCATGCACAAATATATGTAAACTCAAATACATGACTTAAATATTTCATGTCATTATCCCTAAGGGCGTTATGTGGTTGCCCATTGTATCATTGTCACACATTTTATAAGTTAAACAAATTTGGGTACATACCAAATGTGAAAATAAAGAGTAACAAGGTCATTTTATTTTGTTGCCTACCTACTAAAACTTATCATAAATAGTTGGGTTAGTTGGATTTAGTTTTTTTCAAACTCTAGCAAATTTGAATCATTTTTCCCATGAAAAATACTTTGTATAGGTCAAAATCATATTTTTAAATTGAAATTTGGCGAAAATTTGCTAATGAGAAATAATTAAGTTGATGGTAACCAGTTTTGTTTCTATTGGAAAAATTTCACAAAAAGAAAAAAAATTGAAAATGAAATGATTTTACAGATTTCCAATTGCCAAAAATGAACAAAAAAATTTGAAGTCCTTATATTTCTAGACCTTCAATGTGTAACCAAAAATAGGAAAAGATGATTAGAGTTTTTTTCTTCATATATGATTTACATTTAAATTTGGCTAAAGTTTTTTAGGGATGATCACCACTTTGGCTACAAATAAAAAATTCTTGAAAAAACACTAAGATGGTAACCACTCAACCATGGGGATAATGTCATAACCACATGGATTATGAATGCCTTCAAATTATAACATATGTCATATGTTACACCTTAGTGTTTAACCATTCCTTTGTGATTGATCAAATAAGATCTTCACATTTATTAACCAAACATGATGCGATAAGCTATGGCCTTTTTTACAATTATTTTTGTAATCTATATTTACAACTTATTAACTTAAATATATTTTTGGTAAACCCATATGTTGTTCTTTTTAATTTGCATGCTACAACTCAACTTGAATTTATTCAATTTTGACCTCATTGATGTAACCTCATAAATTTTTTGAAGGGGTGTTTTGATGTTTATTGTAGATCTATAGATTTTGTACAATTTCATGCATTTTTTATAGTTGTTGAAATTAGTTTAAAACTTGTCCATGCAAACATGTCTAGGTGACATTCAACCATATGTGTTAAATTCATAATGCAAATATATATCATTCATTAAATAAATATGATGAACAAAACCTCAAGGGGAATAAATAGTATAATTACATGTTTTGAAATATTTAACCAATGAAATGGATGATTGAAGAATATTGTCTAAAACTATTGGTTGATAGAACTTTGGAATAATAGAGATGGTTTAAAAGGATAATTTGCCATTATTGAAACACTTGCTATGATTTGGATAATAGGCATCATGTGAATCTAAATGAATTTTGCAAGAATTGGTATTCTTAATGGAATGTAGACCTAGATGAAAATAATTCTTCATTTTTTCTTCAAATATCATAAAGGGTTGCAATGGGGAAAAAAATTTTATGGAATGAAAATTTGAATTTTTGGACTATTAAAAACTAATGCCACTTCCATCGTGAAATTATACAAAGGTCAAACTTCAATGAAAATCAAAACCTATAAAAATTGGAAGAAAATTCAAGTAAAGGAAAGTTGAAAGAGGCTAACATCAATTAACATTCACTAACCACACAATGTAAGATGGGTGGTGTGTGACCATTAAACATTTTTTCATTGTACTATTGTCCCATAACCCATTTCTAACCATGGTGGTTAGCTATGTACTAACCATCCACATGCATATACCTACTTAGTAGCCATCAATTTCCTTACTTTGTTATTTGTACCTACATATTTAACAATTACATTGCAATACTTACACATTTATATGGATAATTATGTAATTACTAGTTATTAATGTTGTGAGTGTATATGGTTTTTGATATACATACTAAGCAAATGTAATAAAACATGTACACATACAATTTTACACACCAAATCAACATAAGAACATATGTAATATTATGTTTTCGCTTTATCTTTTCTCAAAACAATAGCTATGGAACTTTCTTGTGGTTGTTTGCAACTTTTTTCATTTTGATTTTTTGAAGCAAGTTTAAAGTGAGTTCTCCCATATTATTCTTCTTGATTTACAGTTTTTGCAAGTTTAAGTGATGGCATCATGGTCATTTTATAACTCTTAACATTGTTGCAAGCTTAATCATCAACAACTTGTTTCAAGTAAGTTCCCTTTTGTCATCTTGCTTTCATTGTGGTCATGCTCTGTTGTTTTAAAATCCATAGTTGCTAATGAGTTGTTGAAAGTAGTTTTGGGTGTAAATGTAAATAGTCATTTTACACACCATGTAAATGTACATCATTTACATGGTGTGTAAAATGACTATTTACATTTGCATGCACAACGCTAATATTTATTAAGGTGGTGTGCAATAAAAGGAAGAAGGTTTGCAAGATAAATTAGCAATGTAAAATCTTGTGCATCTCAATTATGAATGAAATTTATCCAGTGATAATGGGTTTCAAATGGATGGTGCATAATAGTTGTTGGGTCACATAATTTGTTGAAAGATTGCAAAGAAAAAGGGAGAGTTTCATGAAAAGAGTGTATTTTATTTTCTTCATCAAACTAACCAGTGTTGAAAAATTCTAGATTGTTAGTGGGACAATAAAAATTCTTATTTGTTACAACCCTGCCAAACTGTATTGATAGACACACCGTAGATTAGGCAAATGTACAAAGGGATAAGAAAAAAGAAAAGGGAGAATTTATAGGGCATCAACAAGTTAACTCAAACTAGATGTCAAAACTTATCCATGTCAAAAATCAACCGCTTGCAACTCTCTTTTTGTTCATGCCAATTTCTTCAAATATTCAAATTCAAAAACACTTGGTTCATGTTTTTTTATAAAAATAAAATTTTAATTTAAAGTTAAATTTAATTACTTGGTTCATGCCATTTTAATATGGACTTAAGTTCATGCTAGTTTTAGCTTTCATTTCTTTATGAATTAGCTTGATATTCATTGGGAGAAACTTCATAGTTTTGGGAACTTTTTTAAAGATTCTTTTTTAATGCACACCTTTTATCACATACTTGTTTCATAGACTTTGTTTGGAGTCTTATATGGGTACTTGTGGCTTTTTTGGATCCATCATTCTCAACTTCCATTTCATCCTTTGTCTTTTTTGGATATTTGATTTTTCATAGCCTTCATCTTTTGCAATCATTATTATGAATTTCAACTTTTGTTAATTTGTCATTTATCTTAGCCTCCATTTTATCCTATAGTTTCTTCATTTTCAACATTTTCAACCTCATCCAATATTTAAAATTTCATAGATCCTTTCTATTTTGGCATTCATTTTATTTGTTTTCTTCCTTAAATTCAACTTTCTTGAATTCTCCATCCTTTTAACCCAAATAACATTTCCTATGTTTCTCAACATTGAAAGTCCCCACCCAGATATCAAATTCCATGTTTTTTCAGTTATCTCCATTTTTCTCTAATTTTTTTCTAATGTATTTCCTCAATTCAAATTTTGAGGATTTTTTCATCTTTCTCAACTCCCACATTAGGTAATATGCAAATTTCCTCAATTCTATCTTTTCAAATGAGTTGTACTTTCATAAATTGTCTAGTTTTCTCAACTTTTCCAATTGACAAATCATTGAATGGATGGACCTATGATAACTTGAAGATGGAAGGTGGAATAAAAAACCATTAGATAATGTAAAGGTCAATGTTGACACATTCCCCTTTTGACCACAATTCAAAAGGGCATGTGATTTTTTGCCCCTTCAGGTGATGCATGTCTTCTTTGTTGGAATAAACAGTTTACAAATGATTCAAGCACCTTTAGTTTCCATTTCAATTTGTTTGCACTAGTAGCACACCTTTTCCAACATTAAAAAATAAAATCAATGAGATCTTTATTGTCCATCAAATGCACATCTTTTGATGCTCAACTCCCTTGTGATTGCGAACATAACTTACAAGATAGCTTGTTTGTCTCATGTTTTATTTGCTATTTGGTGCAATCTTTTCCATCATTCTTAGGATCAAGTTAGGGTTGATTCATCCTTGACTATTAAACTTGCACCCTTGTGTGTGTAATCAAGTTCAATTGTTATTCGTCAAGTTAAGGTTGCATCATCCTTCACTATTAAGCTTACACCCTTGTGTGTGTAATCAACACATGGATTCATTTGTTATCCATCCTTTGACGATGTGCTTACGATTACAACTAAACACATAAGGACACATGGCATTGTTTATGACTTACAAGTTCATATTTGAAAAGTTGCTTTTGATATGATTTGACAACATTCCATGTTGATTCCCTCTTCCAACCCTTAGTCATTTTGTTGACAAGTTGACATTGTCCTTTCCAAAGATATGGTTTGCATTTTAACACACAACATTGTCCATATATAACTTTTGATCATTTTTACAAGCAAATTATAATTTTGGAGGTGATGCAAAGTGCAAACAAAGGAAATGAGTTCTTGAGTTCGATGCCCAATAAAAGAATATGCAATGAAATATTCCTTTTTTCATTTTAATTTTTCACATTTGTAAAAACATTCATTCACAAAGAAAGAAAAGAAAAAGAGGCTAAGTATAGCTTATAATAATATGTTAAACCTTTTTTTTTAATTTAAAAAAAAATTGGAGCCAAGAAAGGAAACCCAACCCCCCATACCGGTTACCGGATTCAGTGGGTTTTCAGTTACCGGATTCCGGGCTACCGGTGTCCGTTAGCGGCAAGAGACCGGTCTATCTAGTTACCGTCTCTCTCGCTCTGTTTCGCTCTCGTTTCGCCGTGTCTTTCTCGTAGGCACAGTTGCGGCCGAGTACTCAGCTCCAGCGAGAGCATGTTCCTGCACGCGTCTTGTCCTCTCTTGTTATCACTAGTGTGGTGACTTTTGCGGGTATGTTTTCCTCGTCGCCTTGTCTTCTATTTCCAGGTTTTGGTTTCGTTGAATTTGGTCCAGTAAATACGAAATTGGGTCCATTCGAAAGAAACTTGGCACATTTGTGGTTTTGTCTCTGCAGTTCGGGAGCTCAGACATCTGCGTCGTTATCGGCAAGAATCTTCTCTCTCGTATCGGCAGCATCGATCTTCTCTGGTAATTTCCTACTACTGCGCTTATAGAATTTTATTTCTCTTTTTTTCGTTTCCAGTGTTTTCTTTGCCTGTTTGTATGACCGGCCTTGAAATTTGGCAGATTACTACTCGGTGTCGTCGATAAAGATTTTTCTTTCCAGCTGTAGGTGTTTTGCTTGGATTCTGACGTGTATCTCTGGAGGCGGTGCAATCACTTTGATCAGCTTGTATAGAGCTGCTGTAGAGTGCAGAGAGAGAGAGAGTATATAGTACTCGGTCTCGTCCGTATGGATTCTTTTTACGGCTCGAGGTTTAGCTTGGATTCTGACTTGTATTTCTGCAGGCGATGAAATTACCTTGATCAGTTGATCAGGACCTCGAAACCGTGTGCTTGTGAGCCTGAAGTAGCAGAACTTTCTTTCAAAATTCATCATGCAGAATCTTATGTCGAACAAGTTCGGGACGAGCCGGAATTACGTGGATTTGAAGCGAGATGCGATCCGAGGGGATGTGGAGGCGGGGGGAGAGACAGAGATGGCAAACGTGGTGGGGACTGGAAAGGATATGACTCTATTCTTCGAGGCAGTCGGGGAGATCAAAGGCGAGATGGAGAGAATCAAGCAATTTCTCACAAAGCTACAAGAGCTGAACGAGGAGAGCAAGATGATACACCAATCGCAGGCGATATCAGCTCTCAGAAACCGAATGGACGCCGATATTGTTCAAGTCACAACCATCGCAAGATCCATCAAAGCTAAGCTCGAAACCCTCGACAAAGCAAACTTAGCAAATAGGCGAGTGCCGTGGTGTGAGGAAGGCTCCACAACCGACCGCACCCGGACCTCCATCACCAGCAGTTTGCGGAAAAAGCTCAAGGACCTCATGGGAGACTTTCAGCTCCTTCGTCAAAGAATGATGGAAGAGTACAAACAGACTGTTGAGCGCAGGTTAGTGGCAACCAAATACACAAAGAGACAAATCTAACTTTCTTGGCAATCTTCTTGCAGAAATAATCTATGTTCCTATTTGTTTCTGTTTCTTTAGAATGGTATCTCAACATCACTTGATAGCAGAGATGTGCAATTGTGTAAGCAGGCTATGGTTCTGTTACAAGGACTCTGTCTGAGATGATGAAGCAGCCCTGTGTGAGCTTTTTTCTAGGGTTTATACTGTAACTGGACAACGCCCAGATGAGCAGACTCTTGAGAGCATCATTGCAACTGGAGAAAGTGAAACTTATTTACAGGAAGCCATCCAGGTTCAAGGTCGAGGACAGATTACAGAGACGATTCGAGAAATCCATGATCGTCATGATGCAGTGAACGATATTCAGAAGAATTTGCTGGAGCTGCATCAGATCTTTATGGATATGGCAGTGCTGGTTGAAGCTCAGGGAGAGCAGCTGAACAACATCGAGCAACAAGTGAACAAGGCATCTTCCTTTGTACAGAGGGGCACTGGGCAATTGGAGATTGCCAAGCGACATCAAAGAAACAAGCGCAAATGGATGTGTATTTGTGTCATCTTGCTCATTATTCTCATCTTGATTATCCTTCTTCCCATTCTGGTCGCCACACACGTAATCTGAGGTTATGCTGTCTCCAATCATATAGGTACCCATTGTAATGGTCCATGCAGAGATTCCCTTCCTTGTACATTGCCCATGTACATAGTGTGTCTCCAGATGTGGTGCCCAGTGGAGGAAACCATATTAGGGTTCAGCAGGTGTATGCAGTGAAACCCCTTTATTGACTCTGCCCTTCAGGGTAAAGACATTGGGATGCACCCAGAAACAGGCTAAAATTTGGTATCTGGACATTCTTGTGTCATGTGGAGTCAGTCCACTATAGAAATATTTCCAGCATAACAGAAGGATCCACATGGGCTGCTGGGCTTCACCATACTAACCACCATGTGATTCCCATTTAGCATGTTGAATTATGGATATCATTTAAAGGCCAGAACTATTGTGCAATGAGCTACTTGTTCTGATGAGCGAGCCTTCCAAGCGCATGTGCGTGGCAAAATAATGGCAGTGACAAACAGCAGTGCAGCACATGTTTCATGCAGGTGACAGCACCCCTCTTCATGTAGTGCTTGGAGCAGTGTTGCAATATGGTTCCCTCAGCTCAGAGTTCATCTTTACTGTCCAAAAGCCTAGATTCCTTTTTGGTGTCATCTTAGTCCTTCAGGTGCATGAAAGCAGCATTCACAGCTTTGCAGTTGTTTCTGGTGTCACCTTCACTCCTCAGATGATCTTGTAAATAGCATTTATAGCAGCAACAGCAGTTTGAAATGTCAAATGTGGAACTACACTAGCCCACTGCTTGTTCACTATTCTTTTGCTTCTGGTGCTGCTTGAGGTGGTAATACGCAACACATCTGATCTCCACTGTTGTAGTTTTGTTATGAAAATCCTTGAACTGGGCCTTCTTTGCTAAAAAAACAGGTAATGCTATGGCTTAATGACACCACTTTGGAACATTGAAAATACATTTACCTGCAACAGCCTTGTTTGCCATTCAATTTTGGTTCTAAGGTTCACAGTGTTCTGTTAGCTTTATCTATCTCTATGCAATGGATTCAGAAGTGACTAGAACTTTTGAAATTGGTATTGTCAGGTTCAAGAAGACCAGCATGGTGGAGATTATACTTTAAAGTAGATAAACAAAACTGTGTGAATCTGATGGGCGGGCTGGGATACAAATAACATGCAAATTACAAAGAACTTTCTCCAAGAAGTTTTGTTCTCAGCTTTGTGTGTTTCTGGGGTTCAAGCAAATCCATACACAATAGGAGCCTTCGCTGGGAAAGACAGGTCAAAAGAGTAGATGAGCAATGCATGTACATAGTCACTTTGCAAAAAATGCCTGGTCCTAAGATTTTGCCTTCCCAGTCTGAGCAAGTTGAATGCGCTGTTGAAGCTTCATAACCTGCACCACCACCCATGATCTACATATCATCAAAAAAAGAGAAATTAAAGTCCAATGAAACTTGAGCATTGATGTCAAAAAAAGCGAAATGAGATTTACACATATCAAAGACACCTAAGACTTTGCTAATCAGTTCAGCTTGAATGGGATCCACAGAGTGACATTTCTCTTCATTCCTACTACAACTCAGATCTATATACATTAGGGCAAGTCTGCTATATCTCTGGTTAAACATACATGAAATGTGAGATCTGCAAAAGTGATGATCAGAATGCAATATGGTAAAATAGTACCTCTTCTTGTGAGTTTCTCTGTTGTTCTTCCAGAGTTTTCAAAGTCCCTTCCATACGTCGCCTGTGGGAGACACTTGAGCAAGGTTATTCAGTATTATTATATTTTACAGTTTGTCTTGGTGAGGGCAGAGTGGGTATGTCCATAACTCTTGATATAAAATAGAACACTCTGAGATTGATTGCAATAACAATCCATTTCAGTAATGGAAGGTAAGCAGTCCCAGTGTGTACACACCCACAATTTTCCACTTTGTCTAGTATGAGAACAGTAGAAATACAAGACTTTACTCATTTTCCTTTTCTTTTCCTATACCCATGGGGTCATCCCACTGCACCCCACTTCAGCTAATCACAACAGGGAGGATAGAGTTGGGAAGAAGGGGAGGGCACAGGGCTCACAGTTCTGCCAAGATGTACTCAATGCGCTTATTGACATTAGCTTTGGCCTCAGCCAAATCTTGCTTCACCAGCACAGGCCCAATCAGTTTGAACACATTTGCATCCTCCTCCAACAGCTCCAGCTCCTGATCCATCAACTCTAACTCTCAAGTAAGCCATTACTCCTTTTTTTCTCACATAGGTAAACTCAGAGAACAACAAATGCAAAAGGACTACTTACAACAGGGGGATGGCAACACCCACCTTTTGCACCATCTCATTCTCACCATGCTGGATGGTATATTGTCGTCGCACTTGGTGGTTCTTGCCTATATCTGCCAGCACCAAAAAAATTAGGTCAGAACATTACTAACGTAAAGAACTGGGTCCGAGTTAGGTATGCGATTTAGGGTTCCTGAGGGTTTCCTGAGGCGTCGACAGATTTCAAGAAAAAAGTTCGAGCGCGGTCATCATCCTCCTATTCAACCAAACCTCATGAATATCGCAAACAGAATAAACAACAGATGCCCATCTTTCTTCTACACCGATCCAAAATCGGAGCACTTTCAGAATGAAAGTTCCGTGCATCGAAAACAAAACCACCACATAAGCGACGAACGAGTGAGCATCTGTGGAGATTTTTTTTTTGTTGTTTTTTCCTCGGAAACTGGGGGTGTGAGGAAGAGAGAAGGAAGAAGAGACATCCCAAAGCTCTCTCACCTTTCTGAATTGCAGCGAGTCGAGCAGCCTTCGCTTCCAGCTGCTGTTGAAGCTCCTTCATGGACGCCATGGCCTCTTCTCTGCTGTTGCCCTCCTTCCCCCGTTCTCCTCTTCTACCGCTGGTGCGGACTACGGACTTGGTAGATAACCGGCAGCCTCGAGGCGGTTACGGGCCACATAACCAGCCCCAATGAGAATCGCTCTTTTCATCCACGAACAGAACGGTTATCAAATTTTCATCCAAGGAGCCAAGGGGGGCGGAATCATTCGACCAAATAACAAGACTTGATGAAATCATTGTACCTTGCTCCATGTGCTAACCTAGGTTACTAGGTTGTTCATGAAATGAAGGTCATGTGGTTAAGGTTAAGGGTTTAGGTTTTAAGTTATAACTTATGGCATGATAACCAATTAGATCATAATTGTTAACCATGTGTTGATCTAAACCCTAACAACAATGTGTGATAGTTAACATTGTAATAAGATTGACATGCTTTCATTGAGATGTAATGTGGTTTTGGGCTTGTTTGACTATGATTGCACTCACACATAATTTTCAACCTTAGTTTCATTAACAACTTTCTACTTAACCCAAAATGTTAACATTGATTCTCATTGGCCCAATGAATTGGATGAAAATGTAAGATATATTTCTTGTGAATAAAAACGGGTTTGCTTAATACTCATTACCATTGATTATGTTTGATAACTAGTTTGAGGTTGCAAGTTATCTAAAATAGTTGAAGCATTCACATGGTTAAGATATTTCTAGTAAATGGCATCCTCAAACTAATTACCTAATCTTTAGTTCATCTTCAAAATTGGAACCAAAGTAAAAAAAAAGGAAGTTATATAACCAAACATGGAATTGATTTCCCAATTTTATTTTCACATTGAATTGGAACCAAAATAGGGGATTAAAAACTTCTCAGAGAATATTATAATTTGGGTTCATGCATTATTCTAGTCTAGGTTTATAAATTTCAATTGGGGTTGAACGCATTGTTGCAGTTTCAATTGATTCAAAACAATATTTTTTTAAATATTGATTTATGAATTAGAATATTTTGGAGGGCCTCACAAATCCTTGAACATTTAAGGAAAAATGAAGCACTTTATATATTTTTTAATATAAAAAAACAAAAGAATAATGTACACATCATCTCAAGCATTAAATGCATATTCAAACAAGTTTTAGAAAGCATGAAACTTATTTGTTCATTGAATCGTTTTTTAAAGTGGGGTTCAAGGTGATATACATCATAAACACATAAAATAACATGGGTGGACTTGAACACAAAAGGTTTAACATAGATTAAACAATTGACTATACACATAAAAAAAACAAGATGAGTAAGAGCATGACACACGTCAAATATTTGTTTCAAAATTAAAATTTTCATAATAGGGATAAACATGATCATCAAAACATGCATTGGACATGAAAATGAACAAAGTTATGATGTAATGTCATATTTCATATTGATGTTGATTAGATTGAAAGAAGTTGTCACAAACAATATCTAATTATTAATCCTTAAATAGGTTGTAACTTGTATTTAGTTAATTTTGGACTAAATTGTTAATTATAATTTTTTTCTAAGTTGGTGTTTGGTATCAAGTTTTCTATTGAATTTGAATAACCATTGTTTAAAATTCATTGGTTGAATCATCTAATGAGGCAAAACATTATTAATATCTATTGTGGCATCATTTAGTAGTTCAAAATTAAAGTTTTTTTTTCAAAATTTCAACTTCCAAATGGTCAATTGTTAATTGTGGATTTTTGAAAAGTCTAGAATTGACTAAATACATGATGTGAAACATATGTTAAAATTTTCATGAAATAATTTTGTCGTTTGTGACTAAAATTCATGCATGATGAATGAATGAAAAATCATGCACATCATTTTGCTCACATGTAATCCAATAAATGAAAGTCATCAATTACTTATCACTTTTCATTCACAATAAATTGAAGTTCTTTCATCATTGTCCACTTTTCATTTATGATATGTGTTTAGGAAGGAGTTCAATTTTAAGTTTCATTCATTGGACAATAGACCATATGGAAGATTCCATCCATGAGTTGGTTCTCAAATGTGTATAAATGATATTAGGCCTCCTCTCCCCCTAGTACCTTTAATATGTCTTGACACCAATTTGAGGTACATGACCTTTTTGTTATAAACTAGTTTATTTTAATTCATGTTTTCAGTTTTTTCATGTTATCCATAAATGTTTTTTTTTGGAGTGCATATTTGGTGGCTTTATTGTGAATCATAATTTTTGTGTGAGAATTAAATATAGGCATGTTTTGTTATAATTTGCATTAGCCTTTTTACAACTTGGGAATTCTTTGATTATGGTAGTTTTCATACATGTGACAATATGGGTTGCATTACCTTGGTATGTAGGTTGTTTCAATAGCAAGGTGTTTAATATATTTTTAATCAATTATGTTCAGAATTAAAAACAATTTAAATTGAACAATGGCATCATATTAAATAATTAAGCATTATGCTTGAGAGTTTCATTCAAAAGTTTGACATGATAGGCACATTTTTTCAAAATTATGGGTTATCCCAAAATAATTAATTAGTGTCTAACTAACTTAAGTATTAAATACAAACATTTATACATGAATTTGAAAAGTTAGGTCATAACAACTTTCATAAAAGAAATTACCCTAAAACATCTCATAATTTGATAATGAATGAAAAATGGACATTGATGGTGTCATCATCCATTTTTAATTCATTACACAATGAGGAAAAAAGGTGTTTTGCAATTGGCCTTGCAACTCAGCTTTTGAGTTGCAATGACCACTTGCAACTCATCGTATTTCTACATTGTGAGTGTTATCGAACAAATTGCATGAATTGTAGAGTTGCAACTCACTATACATACAATGCAACTCATTGAAACTCAATTGTAACTATGCTAAAACCACTCATTTTCAACTATTATACAACTCCACTACAATTATAGCCATAACAGCATGTTGATGTTTCATCCATCCATTAAAACTTGACATGTGGCACTATGAAATTATTTGGATTTTATTTTTTTGAAATATTGATTTCTATCGTCTATTATGATTGTTGATGGTCTGATATTAAGACACATGGCCTCATAACAAATTGCCACAAGGCATATCAATTAAAATTTGAAAAATAAAATAAAATAAAATGATAATGAATTTTAATAGTTAGGTAGGTCGATACATAGCCATAAGTAAGAAGGTTGGTAGGTCCTAGGACCAACATACCTACACTACATACCTACTTACTTACCTACCTACAAAGGTAGGTAAAAAATAGGACCTATTTACTTAAGTAGGTAGGCAAGTAGGTAGATGTATTAAAGAATAATCTTATAAATATATTTTTTATTTTTTATTTTGCCTTTAAGGTTAACTTTTTTAAGCTCATCCCAAAATGGTACGTGTATTTTAATGTGAAAACATAAGAGAGAACACCTTCTCTATATAGTTTGTGACATGGGATTCAAGGACAAGGCATATGGGTTAAATCTTCTAATTTTTTTTTAGTTGCAAATTGAGTTGTAACAACATAGGGTAAAATGGCCGATGATTGAACACAAAAACACTCAGGGTAAGCAAGATCCAAGGGGAGGGCTTTGTTGTTTTTGGTGTTGAAAAAAAACTTGAACCCTTTGTATTAGCGCATATGGAATTCTAGAAATCGTAAAAATGGAATAGAATTGAAAAAGTTATGGTCCCCCAAAGTAGAAGGGGTCAATAACTAAAAAAAACAAACCACTGAATGTTACAAAGGCCAGTTCTTGAACACCCAAAAAATTCCTTGTATGTTGTTCTTTTGTTATTAGAGTTCAAAGATGATTTGTAGAACTTTAGGTGATGTTCTTATAGCACTTTATATCGTTTAAAATGAATAAGAATTAAGAAAGTTATGAGGTTTGAAAGTAGGAGGGGTCAAAATGAAAAAAAAATGGAAAAAAACACATTTTACAATTTGAAAAAATGTATTATCTTTAAATCTCTTTTTTGGCTGGTCCCTTGACTTTACATTTCAAAGATGCAAAGCTTGAAAAGGTGTTTTTATAACATTTTAAATCATTCAAAATGGAGAAAACAATTAGTTGCAACATAGTTGTTGCGTCAATGGCACATTTACAACAATTCTAAAATAGTTATCACATGCAACTATAGTGCAATTCCTTCAAAAGTCAAACATGGTTGACTACATATGTATATACATTATGTATAAATTATCACATAGAAGACCCATTTTCAACTCACTTACAACTATAATACAACTGATTGATTTTTTGACATGGAAATCTATTTATTAATACCCCATATTTCCAAAAGGATAGTTGCATACTAGTTATAATACCTAAGGGATAGTTGCACAATAGTTGTATATGAGCTTCTTTTTAGCTCTAGCTACATGGTAGTGTGGTTCTGATGGACACAAATTCTTGTAATGTTATCACATTTTTTATTGATATGTGATGATTAAAAATATGTTGATGAATGAATTGTATGTATTATTTACAAAAGATATATATTCATGGATGAATTGAATCAATAAACTACAAACTAAACTATATAAATCATCCAAGGATGTTATGAACATTAGGGTCTTTTGGTATCATCTAGGGTAAAAGCATGCTCGCTCATTGATGGTACATGTTTGAATTTTCGAATTCATTGTTGAATTTGTAATGTGCACATGGGTGGGTGTAAATTTTTTAGCTTTGGGCACAACCATTGTACTTTATAGGATAAGATTCAATTCTATTTGTGGAATTAAACTTTAGTTTGTAAGACTCGATGAAACCTGTAGACATTGCCACCATTTGTTGCATCATCATGGCTTACATTGTAGGACCATGAAAATTTTCTTTCAATGATGAAAATGAAAATTGCAACATACAAAAACACAACTAAATTAAATTAATTTATTGAAATATTTAGAATTGGAATGTACATTATTGTTAATTTGTAAGGTGATTGCTTTATTTCTTTTTCGTGGAGGAATTGCTTACAAAACATCAAATTTAAAGACTTAAAAATTGGCAATAAGTTTTTATGGAAGAATCACTTTGCAAATTTTAAATTTTAAGTGAAGTATGTTATAGGTTATTTTACAATTTAAGCTAGGTTTTACATTAGTTTGTGTTGTTATTATATACAAGTTTTGTTGTCTTTGTATTTTGAAGTTCATTAGGTTGTTGTCTTGTCATCTTTTGTGTATCATGGCCCCACTAAAACCTCCATGATTGAAGTTTAGGTACAAGGAGTTGTTTGGTTTTAGGCTTTTTGCTTCTCCTCCTATTGAAGATTTTACCCAAATGAGTATTCTTTCCTTGAAACATTATAGTATGCATGTCCATTGATCCTAGTGTTGAACTTCATTAAACAATGCATAAACAATTTTTGCGAATTTCATATATTTGGAGCAAGAACCTTGACTCCCAAACCCTACTATTAAAAAGTGGAAGTATGTGTTTGGCCAAAAAATTGAAGATGTTTGGGCATAATTAATTATTGACAAGGATGGTCTAGTGACCTCTATGGGGTGAAAAGTTTGTCCCATTGAAAGCAAAGAAAAATTATCAATTCAAGCAAAACTTGAATTTTTGTTGAAACATGCACTTGGAGGAAAGTCACTTTTGAACTATGCCAAAGGCAAATTTTATAGGAGCAAGAAGTATGCATATGTAAAAATGGCAATTTTGTTTGCCCAAATCCCTCATAATTCTATTTTTTTGCCTCTTGTTAATCACACTTTGGTGTCAGTACACCAAAAAATTACATGTGTGATTTAGACACTCTTGTGGTCTTATTATTAAATTTTCATCATGTAGTCATGTCATTAGCCATGTAACACAACTTAGTCACATTTATGACCACATAATTAGGTCATGTCATGAGGCTAACAAATACATGACTAACATTTGAAAACCATGTTTCATCAAATAATAAAACATATTTTGAAAGTGCTACTATAGAGATCTTTCTACAATTTCATAGATATGTTTGAAGGTTTAGTTACATAATGAATTTGAATGCAATGATCTATTCTCATCATCTACAAAAAAACCACATAGTGAACATGTTTTCTACAACAATAGGTCAATGAGATATGGAAAAAAAAAAGATGGAATAGATGCCAACAAAGTCCAATTCAAAATGTAACTTCATATTTTGAAATCACTTTGTTGGGTTGTATAATCTATCATAAAGTATTTTGCTCTCTATTGTTGAATTTAATAAAATGGCAATTTCAAATCCTACATACTTGAAAAAATCATGGAAGAAGTTGGAAGGATGGTGTGCAGTGTGAGGCTATTTTAATTTGGTATTAATTATGTTAATGAACGTAGAGATGCTTAACATGTTGATCACAAATTTTTAAAGCTACATGAAGTTCCTTTTTCAAGGAATCTTTTGGCTTTGAAAAACCTTCCAAAGGAAAATGAATCAAGACCTATGGCTTATAATGAAGTGCAAACATGCATAATGAAGGATTTTACCTACCTCTCTAGTTATCCTTAGCTATAGACCTACCTATTTTATGTGTAGGATAAAGCACTAAGGGTAGGTCTTTATAGGAATAAAGGCTTCATGAAGCAAAGCCAAAGGTAAGCCCAAATTCTCATAAAAACTCACCCTAAGGGCTTTAAATGGTGGGTAAAGGCATGGTAAAGTGTACAACTAAAAGTACTTGCTAGTCTACTTGTCTACTAAACAAAAAGTAGGACCAAAACCCATCATAAAATTGTTAGACGTTCAAGTTTTTTAGTTGAATGATAAATAACAAGATACTTCTTCATTATTACACATTAAATTTTAAAATTTGCATTGTAAAAGTAGGTTTCAAGTAGTTTCTACATGCAAGTAGCTTTTAAATCCTACTTTCTACAATGTAAAATTTGATTCAAGTATGCGTCAAAAATATTCTACCAAAGAGAAAGTAGATTTGTTTTTTGGTGATGCCCTTGAATATACAATGATCTTTATTCTATAACTTCATAAATGTCTATTTTATTAAATGTTTTAATGAAAAAGTAGGTTTGACCAATGAATTTCAAACATACTTATTCCTTACTTTTATTTTAACTATTTTTTTGAAATTTTGTAGTTGATTTACAATAAATTCAATTGAAGGCTCAATGGTTTCAAAATGAAATTTAAGTAAAATTTGAATCTATTTTCTTGTGTTTTTGTGAAAAATTACTTATTTTAAAACTTGATATTTTTTCATCAACTTTTTTTGTATGTTTTACCATGCTTTCACCTTGGTGTAGAACATATTGCAATTTAAAAAAAAACATAATGTGACATTTGGTAGGTACTAGGTACCCATCAAATATCATGAGGAAAATATTTTAAAAAAAAAATTGGCCATTTTGCTTATGACAAAGCCCATCAATGTCAAAACTTTTATTACGTTCTATAAATGGGCCTTCAAATACATTAATAAAATTACATCAGGTTTTTAAAAGGTCGGTAAAAACTATGGGGCTAGAAGGCCATGCTTGTTCAAAGCCAATAAACGAATGCCATATCATTTCCTTAAACTTTAGTAGATTAATTGTTGAAAGTTGAATGTGAAATTATTTTTTTGTGAAATGTATTATAGCTAGTTTTGACATGTTATGAAGCCACTTTTGTGTAGTTGTGTATGGAGGTGTGATTTGATAGATTTTATGCCTACCTACCACTTCACCCACATGTCTCATGTATAGGAAGAAGGGTAGGTTTGTCCAAAAAGGTCCACAAAGATCCCAATGTGATTTTTATCTTTTATAATTTCAATTTGCTAACTTTTTACATATTATAGTAAAGACCTATAAGATGCTTGCAACCCTAGGGAAGAAAGGTTTACTTTGTGAAGTACATCTAAATTCAAACAAAAAATGAGGTTGAGTTTGTATATTTCCATTCAAAATGTTGTTATTCACACATAAGCACGTGCATGAGTTGATTTGGTAACACCATGCACAATTCATTTTACTTTTTCCAACACAAGGGAGGTTGGGTGGGGTGTGGAAGGGGCAGTGCATACATCATTAACACCCCATCACACAAGGGATTGATGACATTTTTTTGGATACTTTTGAATGCCATACAATTCTAATGGAATATATAAGGAAAAACCCTATTTGTCACTACATGGCTTTAGATGCGGCTTTGGACACTTTGATGCCATGCAACAGTGAACAAGATATGATGGGCAACATTACCTTTCATAAAAAGGTGCCACGAAAATATTCCACAAAATCTAGCCATCTTAATAATGGAATCGGTTGAAAGTTTCCTTGAACTTGGGGTTGACAAATTAGATTTATCTTCAACATATAAAGCCAAGCCAAGATTAATTTATGTTATATGGCATTGAACATATAAGCCATATGTTTACACGTGAGTTATCATATCTAGTTAGAAAATAGATTTCCAATACAAACCCGCATATATTTCTATGTCATCCGTTTGTTTTGTTTTTTTCAAATCTATGGTTGTAATTATATTTGGCATATCACTACTTTTGCACATGTGAAAGGAATATTTTCAAAAACAACCTACCCTTCTTAGAAATAATTCTTAATTGAAAATATTCTTTCACATGTGTGTTTGTACTTGCTGGAAGTTGTATATTACATTGCAATTTGCTAGATGCTTGGACACTATCCTTCATCCTCATTGGTTGATTTTTTTTGGTTTAAGCTATGTACATATTTGGGTCAAAACATGACATATGTAAAATGTTGAAATGACTTCCAAGGTTTTACATTAAAGTACCTTGATATAACATTGAGATATTGTCATAATTTGTAATTCTCATTGGTGGAACAAATGGTTAATCATTGTCCAATGTGTTTTAGTTGAGACTTGAATCCTGCAAAATGAAGTGTGTTCACAAAAATCCTTAATAATGCATTCATATAAAAAATTATCAAGTTATTTCAGTCGAAAACATGGTTAAATAAATTTTGCACCATTGAATAGTTTCATATTACAAAATCATTCATTGAAACATTGGATTGATTTTCCTTGAATCATCAATCTTATTTTTTATATCCTTAAAAACTACCCATCAAGATATCAATCTAAGGCCTTCCTAATGTATAGTCTATGGAGATGGACATTTTGGGTCAAACCTTGGTTATTGATAACACCACCTTCAAATTGTGCTCCAAGAAAATAGTCTATAAATATAAGTTAAGTGTGTTGGAAAGCCCCATGTCCTTACCCCCCAAATTTATCACATTTTGAAAAAAGGTTGATTGCCATTTTAAAAATGTTTTGGCCACATTTTTCAATGCCAATAGGCCCAAGAATCAAGATGATTTAAGAAAGTAGTTCACATCTTTCATATCCACATTAAAACTTATCCAAAGGTTTTTTTGAACACCCTTAT
>Ga0116230_10002138_pt1 | contig 19001 bp, 16 predicted proteins | sample S1TSphfallax_3_FD_88678 | JGI IMG/M metagenome (GOLD analysis project Ga0116230, IMG submission 88678) | Host-associated microbial communities from peat moss isolated from Minnesota, USA - S1T2_Fd - Sphagnum fallax MG | ecosystem: Host-associated > Plants > Peat moss > Unclassified | place...
AAGCACCAGATTTTGGTCAGAGCTATTTGACGAGCAATGCACACACCAGCACGATTGAACCAACATTTGGGTTCTATTTTAAATTTTAAGTTTCAGTCACGAATTGCACACGGAAAACCCTACTATGTGGGTTTGTAGAAGGGTTTTCTGAATGCTTTGTGCAAGCTGCAACCAAAGTTGTATAGACGGATACAAGGTAATCGCAGACTCTGTGTCAGAGTGGGTCAAGAACCTTCAACAACGGTCGCGTAGCCAATGAACAGCAGGGCAAGATTTGACGAGCGGAGACCACCAGACCGCGTAGCAGCAGTACGCGCTTCGGTGAGGTCCGCACATTACGCAGCCCAAAATTCAGCGGCCCGCAGACTGCAAAACTATGACAATTTTGGAGTTAGTGAGCCAGAACTAAATAGCTATGAAGAAAATGCGGAAATAACACAACGGAGCAATGAAGTTACAGTTGGCGTGACTGGCATTCTGCTTCTATTGCTGCTACTTGCAATTACATGCGGTGGGTTTTTTCTCTACGGATACAATCTTGGTCATAATGCGGCACAAACTGTAACTGCCGCCAGTAGCAGCGCAACAGACCCAAATTTTGGCAGCTTCAAGCCATCGCCAGTCAGCCCAGCATTGCAGCCCATTTTAGGGTATGATGCCAACGGAAATGCCATCGGCACAAGCCAAACAGCCTCTTCAACCAAAGTCGAACTGGCCCCATCAACACAGACCAAAGTTACAGCGCAGCAAACAGAGAGTACTGAAGTAAAAGATTCAACTGTAGATGCTAATACGCCCGTGGTCGCTGACAACGCTTCCACCACACCGATTAGTAGATTGCGAGTTCGACGGCCAATATCACTTGGCCCGACAGCTTTTACTACAACATCTGCCACATCAGTGGCGCGGCCAGCCATGATTGACGCAGGGCCATTTTTCGTACAAGTTGCTGCTGTGTCCCATGCTGAGGATTCAGACGTGCTGCTATCTTCATTGCTGAAACGCGGTTACACAGCCATGTCCACCACCAGCCCACAGGACAACCTGATTCACGTACAGTTAGGACCATTTATTAATAGGCAGGAAGCGATTGCAATGGAGAAGAAACTTAGTACCGATGGCTTCCATGCAGTTATTCAGTAGAAAGCTATCTCTTATTTCAATGTCTGAGGAAGACCGCTGGCAATGCTGTTCCGTACCACCTGCATGAGCACATCGCGGTCAGTGTCCTCGCATGGAATTATGGGAGAATGAAATGTCACATGCGCTGTTCCCGGCATAATACGAAGGGTACCTTTTGGCATCATGCGCTCTGTTCCATGAATACTGATAGGGACGACGGGAGTTTGGGTGTCAATCGCGAGATAAAAAGGCCCTTTTTTGAATGGCAACAAACGGCCATCTGCTGAGCGAGTGCCCTCAGGAAAGATTGTTATATTTAGGCCAGTGCGAACTGCTGCTGCTGCGCGCACAACATTTTCAATTGCTGCCTCACGGGCCTGCTCTCCTTGCATGCCGCGTATGACTGGAACAAAACCTGCCATGCGCATAACCATGCCAAGTAATGGAATTTGCATCAAGCTATTTTTGAGTAGGATAGTGGTACGTCCAGGTAATAGCGGCAACAGGACTGGCGGGTCAAGATTTGAAACGTGGTTCGCCATGAAGATGCAGCAAGTATTGTCTGGAATATTTTCTATTCCGCTAACTTTAACGCGAACACCAGCTACGCGCAGACCGAAGGCGGCAATCCACATGCCAGCCCGGTACATCGGCATAATGTCATGTGTGATGAATGTCCAAGCAATGCCGAGCATGGCGGCTGGTACGCCCAGCAAAAAATAAATGAGCAGGATGATGATAGGAGTGAACATTAGGAAGTTTGTGCCACAGGTACGACTGAGGTGCGCGCCTCTATTGCCCGAGGAAGCTTTTCATAAATTCCTCCGAAACCACCGTTGGAAAGTATTGCAACCACATCACCCAATTCCAACTGCGGAGTAATGGCAGAGATTATGCTATCCGCTTCCTCATGCAATTCAGCAGGACAACCAAGTGCTTTCAATCCAGCGATAACATTTTCTGGCTGCAAACGCTCTGCTTCAGGAATTGCGGCGGAGCGAAACACTTGCGCCAGAACAACACGGTCAGCCAAGCGTAGCGCCTCCACCAGCTCTTGCTCAAAAACATTGCGGCGCAGAGTATTGGAACGCGGCTCAAGCACAGCCCAAAGTCGATGTCCCGGATAACTGCTACTCAGGGCGCGCAATGTCTCGCGAATTGCAGTAGGATGATGGGCAAAATCATCAATGATGGTGATGCCCGCAATTTCGGCACGGACTTCAAGACGGCGCTTTACGCTGCGGAATGTGGCAAGCGCATCAGTAATGCTTGCCGCATCAATGCCCTGCCCTGCTGCCAGCGCCGCTGCTGCAGATGCATTGAGTGCGTTATGCTCACCTGCAATTGGAAGTACAAGCTCAGCGAATAGCTTGCCCTGGCGAAGTAATTTCCAACTCGTAATACCGTTGGCATGGTTCAGGTCAGTCAGCCGCCAGTATGAGTCTGATGCAAAACCATAGCGCTCTACAGGAGTAAATGCGCTGGTAAGACAATCGGTGACATTTTCGCTACCATCGAATGCGATAATGCGGCCATTCTGAGGGACAAGATTTACCAGACGCCTGAAGGCAGTCTTCACAGCATTCAGGTCGGCATATATATCAGCATGATCAAACTCAACATGGGTGAGGATGATGGCGTTAGGAAAATAATGTAGAAACTTAGGGCCCTTGTCGAAGAAGGCCGTGTCATACTCATCGGCCTCAATGAGGAATGGTTTGGTCTGGCGCAACGCATAACTTGATCCAAAGTTTTCTGCAATACCACCAATCAAGAATGAGGGCGCAAGTTCGGGCCGGGTACGGGATGCAACTTCATATATCCAAGCCAGCATGCTGGTGGTTGTTGTCTTGCCATGTGTACCAGCAACAGCAAGAGTCTCGTGGCCTTGTAAAAATTCTTCGTGCAGCAGGTCTGCCATAGAGCGAAAGGACAGACCGTGATTGAGAATGTATTCCAGCTCAACATTACCGCGTGAAATGGCATTACCGACGATGACCAGATCAGGATGAGGTTGAAGATTTTTCGCGTCATAAGGCTGTGTCAGTGCAATACCGAGCGCAGCCAACTGATCGCTCATCGGAGGGTATGCGGAAGCATCAGAGCCGGTAACTCGATGTCCGCGCAGTTGCAAGAGGCCAGCAAGCGAAGCCATTGCCGTGCCGCAAATTCCTATGAGATGAATGTGTTGTGCTGGCTTCATAAGTTAGTTTATTTCATACAACGCTGGGTTGGGTGAATGTAAGTTTTGGCGATGCGCTTTCACTGAGATCAAGATCGACAGAGACACCCAACGGCAACGTTACATTGGCAGAATTAACATGACCGGAACGAAGGCCATAGGCAATGGGCCCGTCAAAGTCAGCGAGCGCATGAAGAATGGCGTTTTCCGGAGTTATAGAACGATTATCGAGTGTATCTTTCGGATCAATGGAGCCCTTCATAAAGCCAAAGACGATGCCGCGTACTTTCTTCAGCTTCATTGCGAACTTCAATTGCACCAACATACGGTCGATTTGATAAGGGTATGCGTTAATGTCTTCGAGAAAAAGAATATCGCCATCGTACTGCGGTGCAAATGGGGTCCCCAGCGCAGCAACGACAATAGAGAGACATCCGCCCCGAAGGACTCCGCTGGCCTTACCGGGCTTCAACACGCGCAGACCTTCTGAAGTACCAACGCTCCAAGGAGTAAAGTTGCCGCCATTGATGAGTGCGCTGTTCCAGCTTGCTCGATCAACACCATCTGCGGATGAGAAATCGGTAGCGACCATTGGACCGTGAAACGTGACCAAGCCGCATTCATTCTGCAAGAAAATATGCAGTGAGGTGATGTCGCTGTAGCCGATCATTGGCTTGGGGTTATCTGCAATTAGCTTCTTATTCAATAACGGTAATAGTTCAACCGATCCGTAACCCCCGCGCGAACAATGCACGGCGGCGATACTGGAGTCTGCGAATGCATGATGAATATCATCCAACCTACCAGGAAGTGTGCCAGCAAAATAGAGCGGACCGTTATCGAGCACATGTGGATAGAGCACCGGTTCAAAGCCCAATGCGCGCAATGCCTTCGCGCCATCGTCGAGATCAGTTTTCTTTGGCGTACTAGCCGGCGAGAGTACTGCAATTCTTGCACCGGGCTTTAGTGCTTCAAAAACCTTACTCATTCGTCACCTGCTTTCGCATCCCAACAAATTATCTCAGCAGGCCCGGTCAATAACATATCTACATCATTGGCAGGCCAACTAAGACGCTGTACTCCGCCCTGCGCAATCGCGGTCAACGACCGCGCGCATCCACGCAATGCAATGGCAGCGGATGAAGAAGCACATGTCCCAGTGCCTGATGATGTAGTGGGACCGACACCGCGCTCATAAATGCGAAATTCAATCTGATCTGCTGTTAGCACACGGACAAATTCCACATTGGTTTGTGCAGGAAAATCGGGATGAAAGCAAATTTTCTCCCCTAGCACCTGCCAGCTTAGACCATTAAAACTGAAGTCATCCGCTTCAACAAAAATGACAAAGTGAGGATTGCCGACGTTTACGATGGCCCCCTCAACAACACCAATTCCGGCAATATCTACAAGATGAGAAGTAATAAGCGGGACACCCATTGCACTTTCAATCTCAAACCTTGTTCCATTAGAATGGACAACTCGACAGAGGCGCGGGCCACCGTGAGTTTCCAGCAACACCTCGCGGCCCTGGCCACTAAAAGCCAGCCAAGCGGCCACACAGCGAGTGCCATTACCGGAAAGTTCCGCCTCACTACCATCTGCATTGAAAAGCCGCAGAAACCATGTCCCTCCGGTGCGTCGCTCCAGGAACTCGATACCATCTGCACCAACGCCGGTATTTCGCTGGCAGAGCCGCTGCGCCAATTTTGCATGGCCGCCAGCGGCAAATTCCTCGCTTATAAGAAGAAAGTCATTGCCGCAGGCATGTGCTTTGATAAATGGGACCACTGGTTATTCGTCCTCCGAATCACGAAATACTTTCACATCACCCGAGCAGGCTGCGGCACGAAGGTCCCGTTCCAACTGTTCATGCGCCCTTCGGACGGCAATCACAGTGAAGCTGATTCGCACCATACCATCAATCACATCCGTCTCCGTTCCGCTTAATCGCCTCCCGTCGTGGTCCATCACACGCAGAATACAACTCATCAGTTCATCTTTCTCACCCCCACGAATTTCATAAATAAGGGGATACAGCGTCCAGCCCAAATTGAATTCTGCCACGCCGATCAATTGCAGTGCCACCAAAACGAGTACAGTTGCCAAAGTTGCTGGCAGGTATAACCCGGCACCACAAGCCATGCCAATCGAGCCGACAACAAACAGAGTTGCAGCACTTGTCAGCCCAAGAATACGACTTCGATTGTGAAGAATAAGCCCAGCGCCCAGAAAACCAATGCCCTGCACAATATTAGATGCTACGCGACTCTTATCTGCGTTGCCCGTGCCAGCCAAAACAATGGAGAGCGTTGTGAAAAAAGCACAACCGACACATAACAACATGTTGGTGCGAAGACCTGAAGCCTTGTGCCTATAAGAGCGCTCTAAACCGACTAAGCCGCCCAGTGCAGATGCGCATAACAAGCGCAGCCCCACTTCGCTAACAAAGGGCCATTGGTTGAAGTCATCGAATTGCATAGGCGAAGTCATCACACTTACTGGCACAGAATTATTGATATTGTGTGATGTTAGCACCGTATGCGGTGCATCCCCTAGCGGGCGGAATATAGTTGGGAACGATAAAATCGGGCGCAAGGCTTGCGGGGCAGCGTGAATGCGCAAGTGATGCTGATCTCCTCCAGCCCCTGTGGATGTAACTTGACAGCCTGCTCAACTGGGTCACCGCTTATGGCAATAATAAATGCAGCGCTCCGAGCCGGATTGGTCAACGCTGCCTGCCACTGGGCTGCATCGAACTCATTAATAGTCTGCTTCAAAGGAATGGCCGCCTGCTGCAAGGCGCCAACATAATCAGAGTTGTACATAAGGATGGGCACATCGGGAGGTAGAGTTACCAGCGTCTGTGCGATGCCCTGCTCAAAGCCGATGCGTGCTGACGAGGTCATCAAAGCTTCGGTCAGAACAGGCGGTTTTAATTTGACCTGCAAAATAACGTTGACGAGCACAAGCAGAAGAGCTGCGCGCAGAAGCCAGGGTGAAACTTTAGGCCAGTACTTTGCCAGCCATTTCTCCAAATCGGCAAAACCCAAGGCTGCGGATATGCACAGTGCAGGCAGCAGCTCTAATCCATAGCGGAAGTGGTAGTAGCCGTGAGGAGTCATGGGAGGTACAAAAATTGGTACCGCACCATAGGCAACCGACCAGGCATAAAAAGGTAAAGGAATCCAAAGAAATAGGAGTGCAGTGCGATAGCGTGGCCACTGGCGGATTGCCAGCACCACACCAGCAACGGTGACTGCTAAAAAAGCAAAGCCAACTGCAAGCATTGGGCCGGAACCAGAGCCGCTCACATTGATGGAAGATCCGACCGCATCCATTATGGCCGCACACATATAGTAAATGCTGCCATAGGGCATGTTGTGCAGCGCCGGATACGGCGGCGCACCGGGTGTGGCAGAACGTGCTTCCACCGCCTTTGCCGAATACGGCCCGTGCATAAAATCCAATGGATCATGAAAGTAGTGCGCGTTGTAGGCTAGCCAACCCAATGGGGCCAGTATCAGCAGTAAAGTAAAAAATACAAACCAGGCGCCAAGAACGCTGCGCCAGCGATTGCCACGCACAATCCAGCTAGCAACCATAAGCCAACCAGCCGCAGCCATCACCCATCCGTCATAGCGTGTGTATATTGCGCAAACTAGGACCATGCCAGTGGACATCAACCAAATACTGGCGGTCTCAAGTTTTCCGATTGTGATGGCATCTGCGGTGCGAAGCAAAAGATAAACAGCAGAAACAGTAAGCGCAATGAAAAGTGGCTCGCTCATTGCAGTTGAGGACAGGTAGAGTAGTCCTGGATTGGATGCAAAGAAAACTGTTCCCACCCAGGCCCAGCGAACAGACAGCAGACGGCGCGCTATGCCATATACAGCGAGTACGCTAATAACATAGCAAATCATGGATGGCCATGCCCCAGCCAGACCACTGCGCCACCAGTCCATGCGCTGAACAAATGGCAACATCAGCAAGTGAGGCAAAGGAAGCCAGACACCGCCAAGCTGCGCCAGACCCGGGTTGCGCGAGTCGAAGATGCGACGCGCAATGTGCATGTGTGCGACAGCATCGCCATAAAGCATAAGGTAGCCATGCACTAAGTTGTAGTAGAGGGCGACATAAGCAAGGCACACACTACCAAAAATCAACAGGCCAACCTTAGCCCGTTCTTCAGCCTCAGGCGTGGTTTCGACTTGGCGTCGTCTAGGCAAAATGTGAAAGTTCCTCAAACGTTTTAAAGCGCTGATCAATATCTGCACGCGTCAATGATTGAACACGCTCAGTGCCGAACTGCTCAACGCAGAAAGACCCCATCACGCCGCCGTAAAACATCGCACGTTTGAAGACATCTGGTGTCAGCTCTGGCTGCGATGCTATATACCCATAGAATCCGCCTGCAAACGAATCGCCTGCTCCAGTTGGATCGACCACATCAGATAGCGGAAGTGCCGGAGAATGAAACATTTCCGTTGCATGAGTGCCTGTGGTAAAGATACTGCGAGTGAAAAATGCAGTAGCGCCATACTCTCCGTGTTTAACAACCACAGCACTCGGACCCATTTCCTGGACTCGAGTTGCAGCCCGCATCAAGTTGTCCGTACCACCCAGCATGCGTGCCTCCTTGTCGTTGATGAGCAACACATCCAGTTCGCGGAGCACTTCTTCCAGATTTGCTAAATGACCGGTGATCCAATAATTCATGGTGTCACCGCAGACCAGCTTCACGTTTGGCATTTGCTGGCGGACACGCAGTTGCAGCACGGGGTCAATATTGGCCAAAAAAAGATATTCACTATCCATATAGGCCTTGGGAATTTTTGGATTGAAGTGCTGAAAAACATTCAGTTCAGTCTTGAGTGTCTGGGCCTCATTCAAGTCTTGCAGGTAGGAACCGCTCCAGTGAAAACTGTGACCGTGCGAGCGCTCAATACCATGGGTGTCAATGCCACGTCGCTTGAATACCTCTTCATTCTCAGTAGTGAAGTCCTGACCAACTACAGCTATTACCCGGACATCGGTAAAAAAGCTGGCAGCCAAAGCAAAATATGTTGCAGCCCCGCCCAGGCATTTCTCACGGCTGCCATGCTTCGTTTCTATGGTGTCAAATGCCACTGAACCAACTACAAGTATTGACATAATTTTTCTTCTTTCCGATCCTAATTATTATTTAAGGTATTTCCTGAGTAAAAGACTCAATTTTTGTCTGGTCGCAATCGGGACTACGTCCGGCTGAGTCAGAATGGCATACTGTAATGCCGAAGCACAAGGGCAGTTGCGTTCGCGCGGCATGTCGGCCACCGCAGCGCGAACCATCCTGGCTGCGTTCTCTGCGTTCTGGTGCAACACTGCAACAATTTGATCAATCGTGACATCATCATGTCCCTCGCGCCAGCAATCATAGTCAGTCACCATGGCGACTGTCGCGTAGCAAATCTCCGCCTCACGAGCCAGCTTCGCCTCCTGTAAATTTGTCATGCCAATTACATCAGCACCCCAGCTACGGTAAAGGTTCGACTCTGCGCGCGTAGAGAATTGTGGGCCCTCCATACAGACATACGTGCCCCCCAGCTTGCCAACCAATCCAAGACCTGCGCAAACACTCACCGCCGCTTTCGCGACCGTCGCACATACCGGATCACCAAATGCTACGTGCCCTACTACACCATCGCCGAAGAATGTTGATGCCCGATGAAAAGTGCGGTCAATAAATTGGTCGGGAACAACAAAGTCGGTTGGCTTGTGCTCTTCCTTCAACGAGCCGACTGCGGAGACAGAAATAATGCGCTCTACTCCAAGCTGTTTCATGCCGTGTATGTTGGCGCGGAAATTCAATTCAGATGGCAGAATGCGATGACCACGTCCATGCCGCGCTAAAAAAGCCACCCGACGCCCTTCAAGCTCACCCAAAATATAGGCGTCTGAGGGGTCGCCAAAGGGAGTGGATACTTTTTCCTCGTATACGCCAGTCAGGCCAGGCATGGAGTACAGCCCACTACCCCCGATAATTCCAATTTCTGCTTGTTGCAAACCATACTCCTTCTAGGATCAGCTTGGGCCGCGTGGCCACCTGTTGCAGTATAAAAGCTTTGCAATAGTAATGCTTTAGATGTTGAGCTTACTTGGGGCTGCGCAGGGCAAATTTCATAGTCCCCAAGCTACCCAGCCAGTTGGCAATAGACCCCGTCAACTCGCGATTTGTGCCGTCAGCAATCTGCGTGCGGCCATCACTTTGCAATAGTGTCATACGATCGCAGATTTTGTGGGCCAAAGGCATATCAAATCCTTCTGAAATAAATACACTACGTCCCTTCTGAACTATCAGCACATCCCCCTCATTGGAGCTGAAATCAATTTCATTACTATCTGTCGTTGTGTCTTGCGCATTGTCAGTGCGTTTTAGCTCCTGGATATGAGTGTATTTGCGCGGAAGGTGATTAACATAAATGCGTAGAAAGGTACGCGCGGAGTCCGCATTTTTCCAGCGAGAATAGTAGATCAGTCCCAACGATACAGTTGATTTCTTCTCCGCCTCCGTTGCTGAACGGCGTTGCGCTGCATAGTAAATTCCGCCATCCCAGGCTGGAGTGAGGGCATCACTTGCAGTGTCGCCGCCAAATAGTTCTGTCAGAATATGCACATCCAATGAACCCATTACTCCTACATCGTAGGGCAAATAGTCCTTGTCGATCAGTGGATGAATGTCAGCCATGTGCAGCACTGGCACAGGTACATGGGCTAGATAGGCATCGGGATGCATAATCTCAAACGATGATGCTGGAGGCGAATCCATCACTCCAGCAAAGGCACGGTCGGCACCACGCGCTCCAATCAATGCGGCGGTGAATTGCAGGCCCGCACTGTAGGGAAATACCAGCGTATCCTGCAACATAAGCGGAGCCCGCGCCATAACGGGTGACCCAGTTGTATCTGCCATCGCATTTTCAACGTTGTTCACCACCTCGGGTGCAGTTGTAATGCTCTTGCCCAGCGGCTTCAAACCATAATCCACAAATACGGCCATGGCCTGACCTTCCAGCACAGCATCGCGCGTGTCATCCACTTCATCTGTGGCAATGTGTGCGTTGTCCTCTGACACATTGTGTGAAGTAGTCGTTAATGTCTGGCTTTCCCATTTTGTTAGCGGAGTGTGCTGGTCTTGTAATGCATGAGTCAATTCGTGCGCCATCACAGGCTTCTGTTCATCAGGAGGGATCCAATCCAATAGATTTACAGTTCGCGTCTTATCGTCGTAATACCCGGCAATCTGCTCAGTCAGCAGACTTAACAAAAATGGGCGGAGCGAGAAGTCCTGGTCGAGCAGGCCAAATTTCTTCAGTACAAGCTCAGACTGCTCCATTTTTTTCGCGCCTTTATCTTCATCAAATTTCTTCAACAGATAACTTTGTACGCTGTCGCGAGTCACCAGCTTGCGCTTTACGGTGCGCTCAATCGGATATTTAGTATCATCGCTGGCAAAATGAAGAATTGTATCGACGCATCTGAAAAGTTGCTTCGCCTGCTGGGGCGTAATGTGAAAGTTATTATCAGCACTATCTTTAGATTTTGAATCGCTACTGTCAGCCGCTCCAACCTGAACGCCGATGCAGTGATCCTTGGTGCTGGCTGGCTGGTCTTGGGCTAGTCCGGGTGCGGTGGTAATAGCCAATATGGTCGCCGTCATGAATACAAATTTTGCTGGCAAATTGATCACAAGAGTCAATTTCGTACAACTCGAAACCATTCAATCTCCTCAGCAGCCTATAGGCGCAACCACCGCGCACTGCAACGTATAATTATCAGTGTAGACGCAACGCACCAATTACGGTCATCCGTGCATCCAACTAATAAGACAAATAGGTTAGCAATTCAGCCATGAATTCACCCGCCCTGCAAATCGACCATGCAACACAGTCCGCAACTGCGTTGCATGCCCTACTTGATGGAGTCGCTACATATCCCCTCAACAACCGCAGCTGGGTTCGTGTGAGTGGTGAAGACCGTGAGCGCTGGCTTAATGGAATGGTCACGAACTCCATCCAGACACTCACCGTAGGTACTGGATGCTACAATTTTCTGCTGAATGCTCAAGGCCGCATCGAAGGTGATGCGTACGTGTTCAATACCGGCGATGAAATGCTGATTCAAACTGAAAAGTCGCAGGTTGACAAGATCATTACATGGCTTGACCACTACATCATCATGGATGATGTGGTTCTGAGTCCCATTGAAAACATGACTGGAATTGGCGTCGCTGGACCGATTTCAAAGTCGCTAATTGAAACAACTCTTCCCGATGCCTTGATCCCAGAAACACTCGGTATCACAAAGCCATTTTCTTGGCGCAATGCTAAGGTGCGCATCATCACTGCGCATTCTCCACTGGTACCGCGTTATGAGCTATGGACCAGCCCAGAGCACATCACGCAGTTGCACGATGCACTCACTGCCACCGACAGCCTGACAGCAAATTTGGAAGCGCTGGAGTGTTTGCGTTTGCTTGAAGGTACGCCGCACTATGGCATTGACATTCGCAACACAGAGCAACGTCATGAATTGCCGCAAGAAACTGCACAGTCTCATGCCCTACATTTTTCCAAGGGTTGCTACCTGGGACAGGAAATTGTGGAACGAATTCGCAGTCGTGGTAATGTCCATCGGACTTTTTCAGGGTTTTTGGTCGACGGCGACGCTGCAATATCTGGTTCGCCCATCATTGCTGATGGGAAAGAAGTCGGCGAAATTACCAGCGCAGCATGCATTCCCCTTACTAGAGGCATTATTACTCTTGCACTGGGTTATATTCGGCGGGAAGCATTAGACCGAAAAGCTGAGCTTCTGTGCGATGGCAACACGATCAGTCAGATATCCTTACCCTATACAGATATTTAGTAGCGCAAAATTGATCGGAAGAAAGCATGTCAGAGAAAGAACCAGAACTCATCATCACCGACCGGCGCAAATTTCGTGCCGATGGGGAGCCGACCGGCGTTGTGTCCGCTCCAACAGAATTTAAACCTGACACAGCGTCAGCAACAACCGCACCAGTAGCTGAAAATATACCTGTGGAAGGAAACAAAGTTGTCCAAATGCCACAGAAAAAAGCCGATGAGCCCCCCGGTAACGTAGCAGAGGAAGGCGCATTTAATGCGCCGACAGATGAACAGATAAGTGCAACACATAGTGCATATAACTCCTCCACGCACCAAATCGACGAAGTGCTTGCTGCCGCAAACCCCGGCATACAGTCTATGGCGGAGATGAATTTCAGCCGTCTAGTGCAGTCCATTTACATGACCGCCATGATGCAGATGGGGGCAGTGGCGCAAGAAGGTCAGCAACCGCGTGTGGACATTCTTGGCGCACGCCAAAGTGTAGACATGCTAGGAGTGCTCAGTGACAAAACCAAGGGAAACCTTACGCCAGAGGAAAATACACTGCTTTCCACTGCGTTATTTGATCTGCGTATGGCATTTCTCGAAATCACTCAGTCGATCGCCCGAAGTGCTACACAACAAGCTGGCAAGCCCAGTCCTATACCCGGGCCTATTCGTTAATAATTCAACATCCCATGCAGGCAGAGATCACAGTACTCGGCAGCGGCACATCAATGGGCGTACCCACGCTCGGCTGCAATTGCCATGTCTGTACATCGACTGATCCCCGCAATAAACGTACCCGTCCCTCTATTCAAATTTCTTACGGTGGACATGATGTTCTGATTGACACCAGTGTTGATTTCAGAGCCCAGGCGCTGCGTGAAAAGCTGACGCAGATTGACGCCGTACTCTACACGCATGGCCACGCCGATCATATCCTCGGACTGGACGATCTGCGCCCACTAACATTTCGCTTCCCGGTTACAGACCCGATGCCGCTGTACGCCGACACTGCTACTGCTGCAACCATTGAACGCATCTTTGAATACACGTTTCGTAAGGAGAACCCCTACCCCACACGCGCTCGGGTAAAGATGGTTGTCCCCGAAGGCACCCAATGGACAGTCGATCTATTCGGCGCAAAATTTCAGCGTATTCCGGTAATGCATGGTGATCTGGCCATTGCTGGCTACCGCTTCGGTCATGCAGCTTACATCACCGACCTCAGCACACTACCCGATGAGAGTTTTGCACTACTCCAAGGGCTGGATGTACTCATCCTTAATGCGCTGCGCCGCGAGCATCATCCGACCCACTCCAACCTTGCCAACTCGATCGCACTGGTTGAAGAACTGAAACCACGTCGCGCCTGGTTTACCCACATGGCGCATGAACTAATGCATGAGGAAGTAGAAGCAGAACTGCCGCCTTACATCCGCCTTCTATATGACGGACTGCGTATAGCATTTGAGATCTGATTTAGTTTAGGACCCTTATGCAGATTTTTCGTCAACTCGGCGATGTGCCCACAGGCTTCGGCCCCAGCGTGGTTATCATCGGCAATTTTGATGGTGTACACGCAGGCCATCAGTGGGTGATGCGCAATGCCGTCGATACTGCCCGTAGGCTAGGCGCAAGGGCAATCGCAGTTACGCTGGAACCGCATCCTGCGCGCATTTTGCACCCAGATTTAGCCCCAAAATTGATCACGCTGCTTGAAGAAAAACTTGCCCTCATCGAAAAGACAGACCTGGATGCAGTGTTGGTCCTGCCTTTCAATCAAGATGTTTCCAGTTGGGGTGCGCGTGAGTTCGTCTGCACTGTTTTATGCGATACACTCAACGCAGTCGAAGTGCATGAAGGCGAAAATTTTCGCTTCGGTCGTAATGCAAGCGCAAATGTAGATGACCTCACCATCATGGGCGCTGATCTAGGGTTCAAGGTTTACACCAGCAGGCCGCTACAAATTGGCGGACTCAATGTTTCCTCCAGCCGCATTCGTGAACTGATACAGTCCGGAGCCGTACATCGTGCTCGTCGGCTGCTGGGCCGTCCTTTTAGACTTCGTTCCACCCCAGCACATGGACGGGGATACGGAACACGATACGCTGTGCCCACCATCAACCTTGCGCCCTATGCAGAGTTACTTCCCGGCAACGGCGTATATGTGACTTGCTTACAAATTGGCACAGGAGACTCGGCGGAATTTTTTGAGGCCGTTACTAACATCGGAAACCGTCCCACATTTGGCGCTGACTCATTTGCCGTTGAATCGCACCTGCTAAATTTTCATCCTTTGGATTTGCATGAACATACCCCGCTGACAGTTACCTTCCTGAAGCGGTTGCGGGAGGAAAAGCGCTGGCCGTCACCGGAGGCTTTGCGGGCGCAGATTGAATTGGATGTATCGCGGGCACAACATTACTTCCACCACTTGCGCCAGTTCCGTGAACCAGCGATTTGAATCTTGGTCGCAATGTCGACCCAGGCAGCACTGGAGGTAGCATTGATTCCGTAGTTGTAGTTGGTTGAGTTAGTGAGACTCTGGTATCTGCATTCGCCTCGACAGCAATTTTATTGGAAGCAGGAGTTACGGTCGCAGCATTCCCATTTGCCAGCAATTTCATCACATCAGGATGCATCCGTGGTGTATCGCGCAAAAAGTCCTCATTAGGATGAGCAACAATCGCGGTCCTCATAAAATCCATCCACAAAGGCAGTGCTGTGCGCGCACCAGTTTCCTTGTCTCCCAACTGACGCCGGTCATCGTAGCCCACCCAAACACCAGCGGTGATGCTTGGGGAGAACCCGACAAACCACGCATCCGTATAGTCATTGGTGGTACCTGTTTTGCCACCTATGGGGTGATGCAGCGCAGCTGCTGCACCCGCCGTACCGGAGTGGGTGACTTCCTGCAACATCGTCATCATGGTGCGCGCCGTCTCCGTGCTGATGACCTCAGTGGCCGATGATGGGTCCTCATCCAAAACGGCCCCGTCCTCGTTTGTCACTTTGCGAATAAATCGCGGAGTTATACGGATGCCATCATTCGGAAAAACACTATAAGCCTGAACTTGTTCATAAAGTGTTGCCTCAGCCGCACCCAATGCAATTGGCAGGTACGGTTGGATTGTCCCCTGCAAGCCAAAGCGGTGCGCAGTCTCAATCACCTTGTCTATACCAACACGCTCCGCAAGTCGAAGCGCTGGAATATTGCGCGACTCTGCAAAAGCATGAATAACAGAAATATTGCCAAGAAAATTCGCTTCATAATCATGCGGAATATACGGTCCTGACGGAGTCATAAATGTCACCGGTGTATCGGCGATTAGATCATCCGGCTTCACACCCGCTTCTATTGCGGTGGTATATACATATGGCTTGAATGATGATCCGGTCTGACGCATCGCTTGGGTCGCGCGGTTGAACTGGGACAGCTGAAAATCACGCCCACCCACCATTGCCAATATATCGCCTGTGGAGTTGTCCACTGCCATTAGTGAAGCCTCTGCTCCAGAGTCCTGCTCCAACTGAACATGAGGTAAAGGTGCGTTTTCATTTTGCCCACCAGAAAAGCTGGCCTGCGGTAGGCGAACATAAATAATATCGCCAGCCTTCAAAATTTCATTTGCAGTCTTTGCACCCGTCCAGCGCCAGTCCTGTTGTGTCATTTGGAGAAGTTCTTTGCCCGCTCGGACAGTTACCTGCTGAGGCGAAACTTGGGTGACTAATGCGTGTACAAACCCATCCGACTCGAGCGGGATGTCCCAGTCAGGATGATGATATCTGTCCGGATCAATTCCTTGTGCGTATAAATTTGGTAAATTCCCCACCCAACCACGGCGCTGTTCATACGCCGCCAGTCCTTCATAGACACTGCGGGAAGCAGCTCTCTGTAGGTCTAAATCAAGCGTGGTGTATACGCGTAGTCCCTCCTGCTGAACTTTTTCTGTACCGTACTTCCGTTCTAATTGACGGCGCACCTCCTCCACGAACCATGGAGCAATCGTGTTGGGTGGAGGTGCAATATGAAGACCAAGTGGTGTTTCCTTGGCGGCATCCGCCTGAACATCAGAAATCACTCCGTCATTCCTGAGGCTATCGATTACTAAGTTACGCCGCCGCAGCGCCCGCTCAGGATATTTAATTGGTGAATAATACTCCGGGCCTTTGGGCAGAGCGGCCAGCATTGCAGCCTCAGGCAAAGTGACATCACGCGCATGTTTGCTGAAATAAAACTCGGCACCCGCTTCAAATCCATACATACCGTGGCCAAGATATATTTGGTTGCCATACAACGTGAATATCTGGTGCTTGGTAAAGTGATGTTCAATCTGTAATGACAGCATCACCTCACGCAGCTTGCGACCAAAGGTGCGCTCTGGACTCAAAAATAGATTACGGGCCAGTTGCATGGTCAGAGTCGATGCACCCTGCTCATGCGCCCCTGGCTCCAGATTGTGATACGCGCTGCCCAGGACACGCACTACATTTACTCCCCAATTGCGCTCAAAACTTTTGTCCTCAATCGAGATCACCGCCTTACGCAATATCGGAGCGTAATCGTCATAACCTATGATCTCGCGACGCTGAAAGGCAAAGGAACCAATCTTTTTTCCATGTATGTCATAGAGATCAGTTGTAGTACTTGGACGATAATGTTCAATCTCATCCACCTGAGGCAGGTCCACCGAGTAGACCAGGGTCAATCCACCCAGTCCACCAAATATTGCTGACAATACTATTAGCAGGAGAAAAACGACGGCCCCATTCCAACGCTTGATCGCCAAAACAGTCTGTGCATTAGCAGGATTGCCCTTCAATTTTTGCTCCGCTTTTGCGTCTACACAGCGGACATCTTGCTCTGTATTCTTAATAAAAGAACTTTGTAGGTGCTTTATTAGTTCTTCAGTAGAGTTTGAAGATTCATTAGCGAGGCCACCATCTGGTTCCAAGTGCTCACTGGAACGAGGATGTAATCTGGAAAAACTCTCAAGTGTATAACTGCGGGTAAGATCATCGGACGGTGGAACTAAGGTCGATGAAAAAGGTAACTTCCCAGGCAAGAAACTGGCCTGTTCAAGGGCATCTTTGATAGCTACTGAAAAATCATCTCTATGAAAATTGGCACGGCTGGGTTGACCAGATGTCGGACCATTTTTTTGAACCTGTTGATCGATATCTGGTGGCACTGTTGGACGGGGCTGCTTGCCAAATAAGGTCTGCACTCAAAGCCGAGAATAGCATGTGACACACGAGCAGAAAATGGCGAATTCACCGGTCAGAACCTAATTATACCCGTAATAGAACTGGGCATAATAGGCAAAAAATATTGTTTAGCGTTAGGATTGCGGGGTTACAACCACTGCATGTTTTTCACTCAACAAGTCCAAAGCACGCAATAACTGATCGTCCTTTTGTGCTGTTGGCTTGGTGACTGTCGTAGGGGCATGAACAGCAGTATCATCTTCATCGTCGTCCTCATCGGCCATAGCCGCTGCAGTTTCTGCTGCAGTAGCAACCACCACATTGGGCGCCGCTGGATCCTCTGCTATCGGCTTCCCTGAGGGTGAATCATATTTACCCACAGCCAGCAGTAACGCTCCACCGTCAGGCAGCTCAATTAGCTTCAATTCAGATGCTTCACCAAAGCTCCGCTCGCCAACAGCATCACCGCGATGATTTTCAATCAGAGCATCCGCCACCAGCTCTGCTGGACCAGCCGTACCGTTGTTGACCAGCACAGCCAGCGGGACATTCGCAGCAATCGCTTTGGCGGTGTCTGCTGTAAAAACCTCATGCTGTACTGTTTGCCCTTCCAGTGAGCCAATTTTGCCTTTATCGAGGAAAAAATTTGCCAGGCGCACTGCCTCATGCATATCGCCGCCTGTCACATCCCGCAGGTCAAGCAGAACCTTTTTGGCAGTTCCTTTTTGCATCGCCTTTAGCTTTTGCTCAATTTGGGATACCTGCTCATGACCGAGAGTTCCGGGCTTGAGGTATAAAACTGTGCCATCATCATATTTCTCATCCACAAGCACAGGCGCAGTTAGAACTGCACGGACGAGCGTATAAGATACCGGCTTGGTTGTTCCGGGCTTCACAATGGAAAAGGTCACATTACTTCCAGGCTTGCCATTTAGCATGGCGCGGATCAAGGCCAAAGGCAACTCGTGAGAACTCTGCTTACCCAAGGAGATAATAATGTCCCCATCTGTAATACCCGCCTTGTCTGCCGGACTCTGTGGTTGTACAGCAACAATTGTGGCGTAGCCAAAGCGCTTGGCAACAGTCAATCCTATGCTCGCATTTCCTTCGGCCATATCTGCTTTGTAGGCCTTGTATTGCTCAGGCGACATATAGCTAGACTCCGAATCCAATGCCTCTAGCAAACCGCGCAATGCTCCGTTCGTCACCACATCCAGCTTTGGATCAGTAACATAGTCCGACTGAATGTGACCGAGTACTTGACGATACACATCAATCTGGCTGTAAGCGCCCTGTGCAGCTCCGCCTTTGCCATCCACATCCGCCGCACGCACTCCGCGCAGACCAATTCCTCCGGCAAGCAGCACGAAGGCTAATACTACAGAAATTGTCAACAATGAAATTTTCAGCGGCTTTGGCATGGTGATAATAGTGTCCTCAAGATGTACCTGTACAGTTTGACGCTGCGTCAGGGTGAAGGTGTGAACCGATCGTACTCAAGATAGCAAAACCGCAGCCTAGAGGGGCTATGTCTATTGGTGGCGGTGGACAGGATCGAACTGTCGACCTACGGGTTATGAGTCCGTCGCTCTAAC
>Ga0116230_10002139_pt1 | contig 18993 bp, 16 predicted proteins | sample S1TSphfallax_3_FD_88678 | JGI IMG/M metagenome (GOLD analysis project Ga0116230, IMG submission 88678) | Host-associated microbial communities from peat moss isolated from Minnesota, USA - S1T2_Fd - Sphagnum fallax MG | ecosystem: Host-associated > Plants > Peat moss > Unclassified | place...
ACGCTGTTTCTTCATCACGATCGGCGTGAGCCACACGTCGCGCGCGCCGGCCGCGAAGATGCGCTCGATCGCGAGCGCGTAGTGCTGCGGTGACATATCGTCGATGTTCGCTTCCAGGACGGAGATCGTCGCGGGTTCGCCGTCTTCGGCCGCGGGCGGACGCTCGAGCGCGGGGAGTGCGCTCGTGGCCGCGGTGCCGATCAGCACGCGCACGACGTTCGGGATCGCGAAGTCGTTGCGACCCGCTCCGTACCCGATGTGTTCCAGCGTCATCGCCGGCCGGATGCCCGGCCGCGGTACGAGCGTGGTGAGGATCGCGACGGCGGTCGGCGTCACGAGTTCGGCGGCGACGTCCATCGGTTCGAGCGGCGCGCCGGCCAGCATCACGGCGCTCGCCGGCGGCGGATTCGGATACAGCCCGTGGGCCATGCGTACGCGTCCGCGGCCGATCGGAAACGGAGAGCACGCGACGTCGTCGACGCCGAGCAGATCGAGCGCGACGCAGACGCCGGCGACGTCGAGCACCGCATCGAGCGCGCCGACTTCGTGGAAGTGTACGGCATCGGAGGTCGTGCCGTGGACGGTCGCCTCGGCATCGGCGAGCCGCTGATAGATGGAACGTGCGCGCGATTTTTGCGCCGTCGTGAGAGCGGACCCATCGAGCAGCGCGAGCACGGCCGCGAGGGTGCGCGCTTCCGGCTGCGTGTGCGCGACTCCATGCTGGTGGTCGTGCGCATCGCGGTGCGGATCTTCACCCGGAACCGCGAGGCGGCAATGCAGGGCGGAGATGCCGCAGCGAACGGTGCGCTCGAAGTCGAGCGTCCAGCCGTCCGGGGCGATCGTGCGCAGGGCGCGTTCGATCGCGCCGCGATCCGCGCCGGCATCGACCAGCGCGGCGAGCAGCATGTCGCCCGCGGCGCCGCCGACCATCTCGACGTACGCGATCCGGCTCACGCGGTGACCGCTCCGGCGTGGCGCGCGCGGACGATCTTGTGGGCCATCGCGGCGGCGCCGAAGCCGTTATCGATGTTCACGACCGCGATTCCGGGCGCGCACGCGTTGAGCATCCCGAGCAGCGCCGCAAGGCCCTCGAACGCGGCGCCGTAGCCGACGCTCGTCGGCACGGCGATCACCGGCGCGGCGACCAGCCCGGCGACGACGCTGGGCAGCGCGCCTTCCATCCCGGCGACGACGATCACGACGTCGCACGCCTCGACCTCGGCAAAATCGCTGAAGAGCCGGTGGATCCCGGCGACGCCGACGTCGCGCCGTCGCACGACGGTGTGGCCGAAGGCCTCGAGCGTGAACGCGGCCTCTTCGGTTACGGGCAAGTCCGAGGTGCCGGCGCACAGCACGGCGATGTACCGGCCGCTCGCCGGCAGCGTGCCGCAGCGCACGGCCCGCGCCGGCGCGTTCCACACGCCCTCCGGGAGGCTGCGCGCGAGCGCCGCGCCCTCATCCGGGTCGACGCGCGTCGCGAGTGCAAACCCGTTGCGCTCGTAGAGCGCGCGCAACGCAAGGCGCGTCTGATCGGCCGTCTTCCCGGCACCGTAGACGACTTCGGGAACGCCGGTGCGGCCGAGGCGCGCATCGTCGATCCGCGCGACATCGACGTCGACGAACGTTTGATCGGACATACGAGGCTTTTTCTCCAGTGATGCGGAGCAACGCTCCGCCCGAGGGCGGGACCCGGTCGGTTTCGGGTCATTGGCATCATTCCTCGGACCGCCGAGCCAAAACACCCGCGGGAGGCCGAGCAGGCTAGCGCGCTGCGGCGGCGGCTCCGGAGGTGTCTGATGCGATCAACCCGTCGCGCACGCGGATGACCCGCTTGGCGTGAGCCGCCACCTCTTCATCGTGGGTCACCATGATGATCGTGCGGCCCTCGGCATTGAGCTGCGCGAAGAGTGCCATGATCTCTTCGCTCGTCGTCGTATCGAGATTCCCGGTCGGTTCGTCGGCGAGCAGCACGGCTGGATCGTTCACGAGCGCCCGGGCGATCGCAACCCGCTGCTGCTGGCCGCCGGAGAGCTCGTTCGGCTTGTGGTCGAGCCGGTCGCCGAGTCCGACCTTGCGCAGCCGTTCCGCCGCCGCCGCGTTGCGCTCGCGCGATGAGATACCGGCGTAGAAGAGCGGCAACGCCACGTTGCGTACGGCACTCGTGCGGGCGAGCAAATTGAAGCCTTGAAAGATGAAGCCGAGTTTCTTGAGCCGGATCGCGGCGAGTTCGTTGTCGTCGAGGGTCGAGACGTCCACGCCGTCGAGCACGTAGGATCCGGTCGTCGGCCGGTCGAGACAGCCGAGGGTGTTCATGAGCGTCGATTTGCCGGACCCCGAGGGCCCCATGATCGCGACGTACTCGCCGGCGTCGATCGCGAACGAGACGCCGCGCAGCGCGTGTACCTCGACCTCGCCGAGCGAATAGGTCTTCGTGACGTTGCGGACGTCGATCGTCACTCGGTCATTCATAACGCAGGGCCTCAATCGGATCGAGCCGGGCGGCGCGATACGCGGGATAGGTGCCGAAGAGCAGCGTCACGAGGGTCGCAAAGCCAACTGCGATCGCCGTCGCCCGGAACCATGGGATGTCGGGCACGACCCCGGAGATCTTAACGATGCCGAATTCATCGACGACGCCGCCGAGGATCAGGCCCAGCACGAGCCCGACGCCGCAGCCGATCGACGACAGCAGCAACGCTTCGATGAAGAATTGGAGCAGAATCTGAAAGCGCGTTGCACCGATCGCCTTGCGAATCCCGATTTCCCGCGTGCGTTCGGCGACCGAGACGAGCATGATGTTGAGAATTCCGATTCCCGCGACGACGAGCGAAACCGTTCCGATGATCGCGACGATAAGCGTCAGCACGTTGAAGATGCCGTTGACCTGCGTGGCAAACGTCTTCCGATCGAAGGTTCGATATTGCGCGCGGCCACGTTTGATCTGATGCAAGACGTCGAGCACCTTGCTCTCGGTTTCGGCGAGCTGTGCGACGTCACCGACGAGGAAACGCGCGCCGAAAACCGTGCCGCCCTGCACGTAGTCGCGTTCGTACGTCGTGTAGGGGATGTAAATGTCGCCAAACGCGAGCGACGGTAAGATGCCGGCTTTCGACGGCGCGAGAATTCCATCGATGACACACCGGCGCTCGCCGAGCCGCAGCGATTTGCCGATCGACTCGTCGCCGATTTTCAGTTTGTCCGCCGCGTCCGCACTTACGAGACAGCGATGGGCGCCGGACTCGACCTCCCCCGGCGTGAACGCATGCCCCGCACGGATCGCGAGCGTAAAGTACCGGCTGTCGGACTCCGGCGCGATGTTGAGACGAGCGTGCGCGCTACCGAACGTGACGCGCCGGTTCAGATTTCCGAACGGCTGAGCTTCGATGATGTTCGGCACGGCAGCCTGCACCCGATCGATATCGGCGAGCCGAAGCGCCGCGCGCGCGACGTTCGCTTGGCGCTGATTCGGGAAAACGAGGAACGAGCGGTCGCTGAAACTGCCGAGGATCCCGGTGACGGCGCCCGCCATCCCGGCGCCCATCACTTGGATCGCGATCACCGCCATGACGCCGATGACGAGGCCGGTCAACGTCAAGATGGTTCGCGTCCGGTTGGCGAGCAGGACGATGAGCGCTTCGCGCAGATAGGCGATCACGAACGCAGCGCCACGATCGGATCGAGGCGGCTCGCGCGATACGCGGGGTACGTTCCGAAGACGCAACCGACGAGCGTTGAAAAACCGACCGCGATCGACATCAACAGCAAGTACGGGATCGGCGCCGGCCCGACGAACGATTCCACCGCTCCGTACGCGCCGAGCACGGTCGCGAATCCGATCGCCGTACCAATGCCGCCGCCCAGGAGCGAGAGCAAAATCGCCTCGAGCAAGAACTGCCAAAGGATATCGCGGTTGCTCGCGCCGATCGACTTGCGCAACCCGATTTCTTTCGTACGCTCGGTCACGGACACGAGCATGATGTTCATGATCCCGATCCCGGCGACCACCAGCGCCACGCCGCCGACGCCGGAGAGTCCGATCGCAATGATGTTGAAGACTTGCTCGAAGGCTTGCGTTTGCGCGTTGTTGTCTTGGGTGGTGTATTTTGCGGCGGGTCCGTGCAGGCGGCGCAAGATCGTAAAGATCTGGTCGCTCAATCGGCCGATTTGCACGCCGGGCTTTGCGTACAGCAGCAGCAGGTCGACGGGGCCGGGCGCGATCTCGTGAAATGCGGGATACGGGATGACCAGAAAGTCGCTGCCCGTGATCGAGTTGAAGAAGCCGCCCTTGATGTTATCGTAGACACCGTTCACCGTGAAGCGCGTTCCGCCGACCACCACTTCGCGGCCGATTGCCGTCGATGTTCCGAAGAACCGCATGGCCAGACTGTTCGTCATCGCGCAGACGTGCGCGCCGCTCATATCGGAGGCGTTGAATCGGCGTCCCGCGTGCAGTGTGAGCGAATCGCGGTAGAAGTCGCTCGCGGACGCGGCGAAGGTGCTGTAGGTTACGCCGTTCGCGCGGATCGTAAAGAATCGCTGGAAGGCGGGTTCGATATGTTCGATCTCATCCGGAAGTTCGTCCGCGATGATCCGCGCGTCGCGATACTGGATCGCGGCCGCGTTCGGATCGTCTTGGTTGGGATCGGGGCTGATGGATATCCCCTGGTCGCCGAATGAGTTGAGCGTCGCGTTGATGCCCCCCGACGCCGCTTTACTGATCCCCAGCACGGCGATGATCGACGAGGTGCCGATGATCATGCCGAGCATCGTGAGAAACGAGCGCGTCCGATTGCGCCAGATCGCCTCGAACGCCTCGGTCAGGTAGGCGAAGAGCCGGCTCACGACGGATTGGGCGACGATCCCGGCGCCGGCGAGGGCGCCGCTTTGACGAGGATGTTCGGCACGATCGAGAGGTTGCGTTCGGTGACGACCCGGTCACCAGGATGTACGCCGCTCGCGATGATCGTGAACGCATCATTGCTCGCGGCCACGGTAACGGCGGTGCGCTTCGTGTGACCCGTCCGATCGACGGTTAGCACGTACTTGCCTTGCGTGTCGCTTGCGATCGCGTCGTTCGGAAGCGTGATGACCCCGGAGCGGTTTGCCGTCAGGATGTCGATATCGACGCTCATCCCGTCGCGCAGATACGGGACCGTCTGATCGAGGGCGATCGTGGTGATCACTTGGCGCGAGGTGTTCGACGGATCGTCGCTTTTCTGCGCGACCGCCCCGATGTTGACGATGTGACCGACCAGCGTCTTGCCGTTGAGATCTTCGCCGCTGATCTCGGCGCGCTGGCCGACCGCGACTTGGGCGATGTCCTGCTCGTCGACGCGGGCGCGCACGACGTAGCCCGAATCCGATGCCACCGTGACGAGTGCTTGGCCCGCCGTCACCGCATCGCCCGGCTGGAGTTGGCGCAGCGAGTCGCCCGATTCGCTGGCAATCGTCTGCACCACGCCGTCGAACGGCGCGCGGATCGTGAGGCGCGCGACCTGTGCTTGCGCGTACTGATCGTCGGCCAGCTTCTGGCTCTCGTCGGCGCGCGCGGCCTCGACGTCGCCCGGGCTGCCCGCACCCGCGTTGGCACGCGCTGCCGCGAGCGCGGCCTCGGCTTGGCGTACGGCATCGCGCGCGGCGCGCACGCTATCGCGCAGGACCGAGGTTTGCCGCCCGAGTTGGGCCAGGGTCGCCTCGCGCTGGGTGCGCGCCTGATCGTCGGCGACTTTGGCCTCCGCGAGCTTCGCGGCTTGCTGCTCGAGCGCGTCCTGCGAGATGGCTTTGTTGTTGAAGAGGTCGAGGTCGGCGTCGTAGATGCGTTTGGCTTCGTGGAGGTTCGTGTCGGCGTTTGCGACGGCGGCGTCGGCATCGGCGCGTTCTTGCTGGGCCGATGAGAAGCCGTAGCCGAGCCCGGACTGCGCGCCGGCCTTCTGGTCGGAGATGGCTTGGTTGAGACGGAATTTCGCTGATTCGAGACTCGCCTCGTCGGCGACGACGGTCGAGCTGTCGGTCCGTTCCGTGGAGACGGCGCGACTTGCGGACGAAAGATAGGCTTGATGCGCATCGAGGGCGGCGTTCTCGAGTTGCGGATTCGTGAGCGAGACCAGGACGTCGCCGGCGTGGACGTGATCGCCCGGCCGCGCGGTGATCGTGACGATATTCCCGGCAACGAGCGCCGGCAGCGTCTGAAGTCTCGGACGCTGCACGATCCCCGTTTCGGGCAACCGCGTGACGAAGGTGCCCGGTTTGACGGTCGCGATCTGCGCGGTGATCTCGGTCTTGCCGCGTTTCGCCGACGCGGCGACCGCGATGAAGATCACGAGGATCAGGCCCCCGGCGACGATCAGCAGATTGCGGCGGCGGTTCATACGTTCCTCACATCAACGACGGCGAGCGGGTCGAGCGTTCCGACCGCGACGCGCAGCCGGACGATCGCCTCGACATAGGTGACGCGGGCCGCCACGAGGTCGTTCTGCGCCGAGAGATTGTTTTGTTCGGCCTGCGTCGCGTCGGTGAGCGAGATGAGGCCGTTGTGGTACTGGAGCTGCGAGATGCGCGCCGATTCGGCCCCGAATTGCGCCGCGGCCTTGTAGCTTGCCAGGTTGGCCGCGGCCGTCTGGACGCCGCGGACGGCTTGGCGCACGTCGGTCTCGACGGCGTGTTTGGCGCTGGCGAGGTTGGCGACCGCGGATTCGATCTGCGCGCGTGCAGCGCGATGCTCGGCGGCGCGTGCGCCGTAGTCGATCAGCCCGATCTGGAACGTTTCGGTTGCGCCGATCTGCCAGAAGCCGGCGTGCGAGATCGAGATAGCCGACGCCGGAACGCCTTCGGCTTGGAGTTCGGCAGCCGTCTGCGCATTCGACGTCGGCGAGGTCTGATTGCCGAACGACGCGTTGACTTGCAGCACCGGCAAGAGGTTCGTATCGATGAGCGAGTTGCCGAGTTGCGCGTTTGCGACGAGGGCCTGGGCGCTTGCGATGTCGGAGCGATGGGCGCTCGCGACGTCGATCAGCGCTTGGATCGGTGTGCTCGGCACCGCCGGCTCCGGGATCACGTCGGGGACCGCGAACGGCGTCTCGGGCGGCGCGCCGATGGTGGCGGCGAGCGTCTCACGCGCCGTCGCTTCATTCGAGATCGCGGTGGTCAGCGCAGCCTCGGCGCGCAGCTCGTCGGACTCGGCGCGCAACACGTCGACGCCCGCGGAGCGACCGACTTTCTCGTTGATCCGCGCGTTGTCGACGAGTTGTTGCTGGTAATTGCGGTCGAATTGCTGCAGGCCGACCGCGGCGTGGTTTTGCGCGACCGAGTAGTAGGCGTTGGTGACGCTTTGCGCGAGTTGATCCTCGGCGTGCCGGAGGTCGTCGCTCGCCGCTTGGAAGACGCGCTTGGCCTGCTGGGCCTGGATCTGATACGACGACCCGTTATAGAGGGTCCAGTTGGTGCCGATCGAGGCCGTGTTCTCCGAAAACACGTTCGCCTGCGTGAGCCCGAACTGTGCATACTGGCCGGAGGTGTTCGAGCTCTTCTGAACCTGATTCTGTAGGAGCCCGGTGATCGGCGGCAATTCGTTCGCTCTGGCTTGGGTCAGTTGCGATTGGTCTTGGGCGACCGTCGCTTTGCGGCTCAGGATGTCGGGATTGTGCGCGAGGGCGTACGCGACACAGCCGCGCAAATCCAGCGCCGCGGGCGCGGACGTAGCCGCCGGGGCGGCCGGCGGCGCGGCCAGGGAGGGTTGCGGCGCGAGAAAGAGTGCCGCGGCGAGCGCGGCGGCGAGACGGGCGCGCATGGCGCTAATGCGCTTGCGCGGCTTGGCCGGCGAGGATCAGTCCGAGCCCGAAGATCATGATCGCGGCGGCGGTGATCGCCGGTGCGAGTGAGACCCGGGCGATGGTCCGCATCCCGATCACGAAGAGCACGGCCGCCCAGATGTTCGGCAGGCTGAACGCCGCGAGAAACGCGGCCAGCACGGGCGCATCGGGCGGCGCGAGCAGACCGAGGCCGGGGATGGCATTTGCGAGCGAAAGGATCGTATCGAACGAGTCGGGCCCGCGCAGCAGGATCACGATCATGCCGATCAGGTACGAGACCCCGAAGCCCACGACCGCGACGTTCATCGAGAGCGACCAGAGCCGGCCGAACGTCGCTTTGCCCTTCGCTGCGGCACTGACGACGAAGAGGACCACGGTCTGAATCAGGCCGATGAGCAGAATCGAGATGGGTTGGACGACCCAGCCGAGTTTTGCGATCGTATGCTGAAAGCCCATGATCGTCGCAATCTGTTTTTGCTGCTGCTCGGCCGGCAGCGCGGCGATCTGTGGATTGTGCGCGAGCATCAGCGGCGTGGCCGTATCCATCGCATGGATGGCCGCCGGCAGCGTCACGATGCTATAGACGATCGCGACGACGGTCGCGACGAGAAAGCCCCAGATCCAGGTCGGAGCCACGGCGATGCGCTCGAAGGCCGCCTTCGGCGCGATGATCACGTCGATCGCTGTAAGCAGCCCCGAGCGCGGTTTGAAAGTAGCGTCTGTCGTCCCCACACGACCTCCTTAGTCAGACCATAGTAGCAGCCATGCCTACGGTTTGTTTCGCTTGGCTGCATCCGCGGGGCGCGGTGGCGAGGTTTCCAAGAGGGCGTCGATCCCGAGCTTGTGTTCGATCACGAGCCGCGCCCGGTCGAGATCGGCCTCGCGCAGTTCGAGCAACTTCAGCCGCAGATAGGTTTGGGCCGAGCGGCGAACCCCCGGGCCGTAGAGTGCGCTCGGCCGCGGCGGATGCGGCCTGGGCGAAGAAACGGGATGCGGCGCGGCATTTCCGGCCCCGAGGTCGAAGAGGACAAGACAAGCCGCTCCAAGCGCACACCATCGTTTTCTCATCGCACGGCACCATCACGCGGACCGCGCCCATCGACAAGGACCCCCTTTTGCAATCCAACGGCACCTACGCCGACACGCTCGTCGTCCCCAAGCCCCCCGAAGAACCGTACCTGCGCATCGTTCCGCTCGGCGGCTGCGGCGAGATCGGCCGCAACATGACCGTGATCGAAACCAACGACGATATCGTCGTCGTCGATTGCGGCCTGATGTTCCCCGACGAGGAGATGTTCGGGGTCGACATCGTCATCAACGACTTCTCCTATTTGCGCGAACGCAAGGACAAGTTCCGCGCGCTGCTCGTCACGCACGGCCACGAAGACCACATCGGCGGGATCCCCTACTTGTTGCGGGAGTTCTCGGTGCCGGTGGTCGGCACGCCGCTCTCGCTCGCGCTCATTCGCGCAAAGCTCAAAGAGCACAAGCCGAGCGAGATCAACCTCGTCCCGGTCGAACCCGGCGATCGCGTTCGCTACGGCTCGATCGAGGCGGAGTTCATCCACATCAATCATAGTCTCGCCGGCGCCTGTTCGATCGCGCTGCGCACGCCGAGCGGGATCGTGTTCCACACCGGCGATTTCAAGTTCGATCAAACCCCGATCGACGGCAAGCCGGCCGATTTCGCCGCCATCGCGCGGGTCGGAGAAGAAGGCGTGCGCGTGATGCTCGCCGACTCGACCAACGCCGAGCGCCCCGGCCACACGCTCTCCGAGCGCATCGTCGGCGAAGCGTTCTCCAACATCTTCGCCAAGGCCAAGGGCCGGATCATCGTCACGTCGTTCGCCTCGAACGTACCGCGCATCCAGCAAGTCGCCGATCAGGCGCTGCGCTACGGCCGGAAGATGGCGCTGCTCGGCCGCTCGCTCACGAACGTCGTGCACTACGCGACCGATCTCGGTTACCTCGATATCCCGCCCTCGCTGATCATCCGGCTCGAAGAGGTCGATGATTTTCCGCCCGAGCAGGTCGTCGTGATGACGACGGGCTCGCAGGGCGAGCCGATGTCGGCGCTCACGCGGCTCTCGGTGCGCGATCATAAGAAGCTGCGCATCGTCGCCGGCGATACCGTCGTGATCAGCGCAACGCCGATCCCGGGCAACGAGAAGAGCGTCGGCAAGACGATCAACAACCTCTATCGCTTGGGCGCGACCGTGATCCACGGCTCGAGCGGCAACGCGCACGTCTCGGGTCATGCCTCGCAAGAAGAGCTCTTGCTGATGCTCAACCTCGTGCGGCCGGAATTCTTCATCCCGGTGCACGGCGAGTATCGCATGCTGGTCACGCACGGCCGGCTCGCGCAGTCGACCGGCGTCGCGGGCGACAACGTCTTCGTGATCGAGAACGGCGACGTGATCGAGTTCACCGAGAAAACCGGCGGCAAAGTCGGCCGCACCTACGGCGGCAACGTGATGGTCGACGGCTCGGGCGTCGGCGACATCGGCGAAGCGGTGCTGCGCGACCGCAAGCACCTCTCGGCCGACGGCATCATGATGGTCGTGGTCACCGTCGACGCGGAGGAAGCGCGCGTCGTCGCGGGCCCGGATCTCGTCTCGCGCGGCGTGTTCTACTTACCGGAGTCCGGCGAAGTGATGGACGAACTCAAGGCCAAGCTCACGACGATCCTCGACGCGTGCTCCGTCGAGGGCATTCGCGACGTCGGCAACGTCAAGGAACACATTCGCTCGGGCCTCTCGAAGGCAATTTTCGAGCGCTCGCGCCGCAAGCCGATCGTCATCCCGGTCGTGATGGAAGTCTAGTCACCCCGGCCGGGCGCGTGATACGCTCGGCGTGAGGACTCCATCGTGCAAGACGAGATCGTGCTTCCCGAAACCAAGCCGGAGACCGAATGGGTCCGCGGCCGGCCGCTGCAAAAAGTGAGCCCGACCTATCGCCATTCGCGGCTCCAATCCCAAATGGTGATTGCACTCGACAGTTGGGCCGAGGGTCGCGGGCGGGTCGGCACGGAGTGGCGGTTTCGTATCGCGCCGCCCGGCGAGATCGTCCGGCCACTGGTTCCGGACGTCGCCTATCTTTCGTACGCACGTCTGCCGGTCGAATCGGATGACGCCGCGCAGGTTCCGCTCGGCTCCCCGAACGTCGCGGTAGAGGTCCTCTCGCCCGACGATCGTGCGCGCGACGTGCGCGACAAAATCGAAACCTATCTGCGCGCGGGAACGGAAGCGGTGATCGTCGTCGATCCGCACACGGAGACGATCCGTGCCGAGTCGCGCGACGGCGTCGTGACCTTTGCGATCGGCGAGACGTTCGGGCACCCGTCGCTCCCGGGATTCACGCTTGATGTGGGGGCGTATTTCGCGCGCGCTAAGCGCTAGCCAAGGATATCGGGCGCCCGAGCCGCGAACGGCGCGCCATGAACTTTGCACGACCCGGTAACGTTTTACCGACCTTCTGCGCGGCGCTCTGCCTGCTCGCTGCTTCGGCCACAACGGCCCTGGCGCAGCCTGCCCCGGCGCCGGTACCGTCGCCCGGTGAAGCGATCGCACTCGCGACGAAGATCTTTCAACCGACGTATCGCAGTGCGATCGATTCACGGTGTCCGAAGGCCCATGCCGATGCCGACACGATCGCGCAAGATATCGCGACGGTCGATGTGAACGTGCTTGCGAGCGCCTATCACGATCTCATGGACTGCTCGAAACTCTCGCGCTTGCCGCGCGCCAAGGATCAGACGCTCTACATGCAACTCGGGGCGGCGATGTCGCTCTACTTGATCGGGACGCGCACGGGCGGACCGACGCAGAAGACCGCTCTGACGTACGCGCGCCAAATCATCGATGTCATCGCGCCCGACACGCGCAAATTGGCGCGCGCCGATACGATGCACAGCGATCTCGACGATACGGCCGACGGGATCGGCACGAGCTACGACCCGGCGGTGCTGCGCGCCGACGCGACGGAACTCGCACCGCTCATCGATTCGCTGCTGAGTTCGCTTCCGAAGTAGGCTCACGTGCGCTTGGGACGGCGGCGAACCCGATACCGAGGAACGCAAGGCCGAGCAGCACGCCGCCGATGAGGTCGGTCGGGTAATGCGCCCCGAGCGCCAACCGCGACCAGATCACGGCGAGCCCCCAGGCGATGCCCAGCGCCCCGAGCGTCGAGCGCAGCACGGCCGGAAGCGTGCTCGTGACGATGAAGTACGCCCACAGGCCGTAGACGATCGTCGCGAAGAGCGCATGGCCGCTGGAATAACTGAAGCTCGTTTCGTGGTGGAAGAACCAGTACGGCGGCCGCGCGCGTTTGAAGAGGTTCTTGAGCACGTCGCTGGTCTGCCACGCGATCACGGTGAGGGCCACGGAGAAGAGCGCGCGCACGCGCCAGGCGGGTGAACGCCATGCCAAGGCGAGCGCGAGCACGCCGGCCGTCGCAAGGACCGGCCAGAGGCACGAGGCCGTGAAGACCCACGCCACGGGGACGCCCCAACCGGCAAGCGGCTCCGCGCTGCGGTCGAACGCACCGGGTGGCCGGTGGGAAACCGCGAGGCCGAGCGCCGTATAGGCGATCGCGCAGACGAGCGCGACGGCCGCGGCCGTTGCGCGCGTGCGGGCCGCTCCCGTCACCCGAAGAGTTCCTGTTGGCTCCGTCCGAGGCGCGGCGCGATCGTTTCGAGATCGCCGAGGCCGAGCAGAATGCGCCGCGGCTTCGTTCCTTCGTGCGGGCCGACGACCTTGAAATCTTCGAGCTGCTTCATCAAGCGCACCGCGCGCGGGTGACCGATCGAAAATTGCGACTGCAATTGCGCGGTCGATGCGTAGTTCGTCTCGATGATGAACTTCGCCGCGTCGTAGCACAGCGGATCGATCGATTTCTTGTCGCCGTCGTCGTCCTCGATCGGCGCCACGTCGACGTCGAGCAGGTTGTCCGGCCGTGCTTGTGCCGCCCAGAACTCGACCAGCCGGGAAATCTCCGCGCTCGTCACGAGCGCGCCTTGCGCGCGGACCGGCTTCGGCGCGTCGATCGGGAGATAGAGCATGTCGCCGCGTCCGAGGAGTCGCTCCGCGCCGGCCATGTCGAGGATCGTACGCGAATCGACTTGCGAGGAGACGGCGAACGCGATGCGCGAGGGGATGTTCGCTTTGATGATGCCGGTGATCACGTCGACCGACGGGCGCTGCGTCGCGACGATCAGGTGGATCCCCGTCGCGCGGGCGAGTTGCGCGAGGCGACAGATCGTCGTCTCCACCTTCGCCGGCGCGATGAGCATGAGGTCGGCGAGCTCGTCGATCACGATCATGACATAGGGGAGTTTGTCGTCGGGAAATTTGGCGTTGTATTCCTCGATCTTGCGCACACCGGCCTTGGCGAACTTTTCGTAGCGCCCGTCCATCTCTTTGGTCATCTCGAAGAGCGCTCCGGCGGCCATCCGCGCGTCGGTGATCACCTCTTTGATGAGATGCGGGATGCCGTTGTAGACGGTCAGCTCGACGCGCTTGGGATCGATGAAGAGCATCTGCACCTGATCGGGCGTCGCGCTGACGAGCAGCGAGGCGATGATCCCGTTGAGGCAGACGGATTTGCCCGATCCGGTCGCACCGGCGACGAGCAGATGCGGCATCTTGCCGAGGTCGCCGAAGACGGCGCGTCCGGTGATGTCTTTGCCGAGCGCCATGTTGAGCGGCGGGATCGTACCGCGATTCGGCATCGCTTCCATGATCTCGCGGATCGCGACGATCGAGACGGTGGCGTTGGGAACCTCGATGCCGACCGCGGATTTGCCCGGGATCGGCGCTTCGATGCGCACCGATGTCGCAGCGAGAGCGAGCGCGAGATCGTCAGCCAGCGCCGAGATGCGCGAGATCTTCACGCCGCGCTCGGGTTTGAGTTCGTAGCGTGTGATCGATGGGCCGCTCTCGATGTGCGTGACCTTTGCGCCGACGCCGAAGGAGGCGAGGGTGTCTTCGAGCAGCGTCGCTCGCGACGTGTCGTTGGCTTTTTGGGCCTGCGGCGGATCGAAGAGGCTCAGGTCGGGTAGCCGGTAGGTCCGCGCTTCGAGGAGAGCCGCGGGTTCGTACTCGCCCACGACGATCCGGCCGCTCGCGCCGGCGTGCGCGACGGCCGCAACGTCGTCTGCCTCGTCTTCGTCTTCGAGTTCGCCGGGAGGGTCCGATTCGTCGTCGCTCTCGACGATCTCATCGTCTTCGTCGTCGTCGTCGAATGCGTCGTCTTCGTATTCATCTTCACCATCGTCATCGTCGAAGTCGTCTTCGACGGCGCTGCCGGCCGTCGTGAGCAGTTCCTCGTCTTCGTCGATGAGTTCGTCGTCTTCGCTGACGGCCGCGCGCTCGTCGTAGACGGGCTTCGCCGGGCGTCTGGGCGGCGCGAGCGGTTCGGCCACGGCGAGCGCCGCCGCGGGCTGCGCCTTCGGTTTCGCAGTGAGGGCCGGGAGATGAAACGCTTCGCGCAGATTCGTCGGGCCGGCGACGACCGGCGCCGCCGCGCGTGCCGCCTTCGGCCGCTCCGGGAGACGCAGCGCGGCGATCCGCGCGATGCACCAGCCGATGACTTTCTTCACCGAGACGTTGGTGATCCAGACCGTGATCGCGAGCGCGACCACGACCAGCACGATGACGGCACCCGCGTCGCCGACGAGCGTCCGCAGGCCGCGGTCGAGCGACGCGCCGACGACGCCGCCGGAGCGGCCGTACGCGGTGTCCACGACCACGAAAAATCCGAGCGCGGCCGAGCCCTGCGTCGCGATCATGCGCGGGACGTTGATTTCCAAGAAGATGATCGCTCCGATGAGCGCGATCAGTAGCGGAACCAGTCCCGCCGCCGAGCCGAAGAGCGACCGCAGGGCATGTGCCGTCGCAACGCCCACGATCCCACTTCGAGCCGGCGAGAGAACCAACGCGAGACCGAGCAGAAGGGCAACCCCGAGGGCTGCAATCCCGGCGATCTCGAAATTCCAGCGTACCGTCGTCGTCGAGCGGCGCCGCACGCGTGCCATTGATCGCACGTTTCGAGCGCGGCCGGGCCGGGACCTCGACCTTTGTCGACGATGGAACGTCCTCGGTCGCGCGAATGAAGGCGGCATGCCGAAACCGACGATCGTCGTCCTCGACGGAGACCAGACCGGACAAGAACTGCTGTTGGAATCGCTCCGGCTGCTCGCGCCGGACGTGATCGGGCTCTAGGTCGATTTGGAACGCTACGACCTCTCGCTCGAGCGGCGCCGCGCGACGAACAACGGCGTCGTCCACGAAGCGGCCGTCGCGATGAAGCGCGCCGGCTTCGGCCTCAAGGCCGCAACGATCACCCCCGAGACGCGCGACGACGTCGGCTCACCCAACGCCATCCTCCGCAAGGAAATCGACGGGAAGGTCATCGTGCGCACCGGCCGCCGCATCCCCGGGGTGCGGCCGGTCGCCGGGATCCACTCGCCGATCTCGGTCGTGCGGATGGCCGTCGGCGACGCCTACGGTGCGAAGGAATGGCGCGAGGGCAGCGGCGACGACGAGGTCGCGTTCCGCACCGAGCGGATCGAGCGCGGTGTCTGCCGGGTCGTGGCCGAGTATGCGTTCTACCATGCGCGCCGGATGAATGCCAAAGTTTTCGGCGGACCGAAGTACACCGTCAGCCCGGTCTACGAGGGGATGCTCAAGGAAGAGATGGACGCGGCGGCGGCACGCTATCCCGACGTGACCTACGAGCCGCAGTTGATCGACGCGACGTACGCGCTCTTGATCGCGAGTGCGGGCGATGCGATGGTGATCCCCTCGCTCAACCGCGACGGCGACTGCCTCTCCGATCTCGTGATGCAGCTCTTCGGCTCGATCGCCGGGGCGGAATCGACGCTCTTGTCGTTCGATAAAGAACTCAAGCCCGACGTCGTGATGGCGGAGGCTCCGCACGGAACGGCGCCGCGCCTGTTCGGCAAGAACGTTGCGAACCCGATGGCGATGCATCTAGCGTGCGCCGCGCTGCTCTCCTACGTCGACGACCGCCGAGCCGTGACCGCCTCGCGGGCCATCTACGAGGCGGTGCTGGAGACCGTCCGCGAGGGAACCGCGACGAGCGATCTCGGCGGCCACGCCTCGACGACGGAGTTCACCGACGGCGTCATCAGCAAGATAAAAACGAAACTTGACGTCTGGGCCGGGATGGCGACCACGTAAGTCGCTTCCCCTTGCCGGAACGGGGGGCGACGTGATACATCGTGCGTGAGGAGATGCGTATGACAACCGAGCCGCTGGGAGTCCGCGTTTTCGACCCGCCCGGTTTCGAGCTCGTGCGTGGCGTACGGCGGGAAAAAGTGAGCCCGGCCCGGCGCCATGCGCGCGTTCAGGCGAAGCTCGCCGCGATGCTTCTGGCCTGGGCCGATGGGCGAGGCGAAGTGACCGTGGAGTGGGACATCGATCTGACGGAGCCAGGTGCGAAGCCGACCCACTTTCGCCCCGACATCGCGTATGCGAGCCACGAGTGCCTCGCCGCCTGTACCACCCTGCACCTCACGCTTCCGCGCATCGCCCCCGAACTGATCGTCGAGGTTCGTTCGCCGAGCGATCGCGAATCCGAGATCGCCGAAAAGATCGCGATCTACCTTGCCCAGGGGACCGAGGTCGTCATCGATGCCGACCCGGAGACGCGCACGTTTCACGTTGCCGATGCGCACGGCCTGACCAGCCTTCCGGCGCCGGCGACGTTCGTTCATCCGGCGCTGCCCGGCTTGCGCGTCGATCTCGACGCCGTCTTTCCGCCACTCGCCTAGTTTTTGGGATCGAGGGCGTCGCGTAAGCCGTCGCCGAGCAGGTTGAAGCCCAGCACCAGAACGGTGATTGAGAGGCCCGGGAAGACCAGCGCCCAGGGGGCCGAGAGCCAGTAGTCGCGTGCGTCGTTGAGCATCGCGCCCCATTCCGGGGCCGGCGGCCGGGCGCCGAGGCCGAGATAGGAGAGGCCCGCTGCTTCGAGTTCCGCGGTGGCGACGCCGAGCGTCGCCTGAACGAGCAGCGGCGCGAGGATGTTCGGCAGCACGTGGCGGCCCAGGATCGACGGCATCACGGCGCCGAGCGCGCGCGCGGCCTCGATGAAATCTTCTTCCCGCACGTCGAGGACCGCGGCCCGAGCGAGCCGGGCGTACTGTGGGACATAGACGATGCCGATCGCCAGCATCAGGTTCGTGATGCTCGGTCCCAGGATCGTCGTGATGCCGATGGCGAGGATGATCGACGGAAACGCCAGCATGACGTCCATCGCACCCATCAGCGTGCTGTCGACCCAGCCGCCGAGGTAGCCCGCGAGCGTCCCGATCGTCGTGCCCAGCGTGATCGCCAGGCCCACCGCGACGAAGCCGATCGCGATCGAGATCCGCGCGCCGTAGGCGATCCGGGCGAAGAGGTCGCGGCCGAGTTTATCCGTGCCGAACGGATGGCCGGGTCCGGGCGGCAGATCCTGGGCAGCCAGGTTCTGGGCGAGCGGGTCGGCGTGCGCCAGCAGCGGCGCGAAGATCGCGACGAGCAGGATAGCGAGGACGACGGCCGCGCCGGCCAGGGCGCCGGGATTTCGCCGCGTCCGGCGCCAGACATCGGCGACGAACGAACGGCCCGGCCGATCCGCGTCGAGGGCGATGGTGGCACTGGTCATCTGCGGCTCGCGAGGTTAGTCGGCGCGCCTCGATCTTCCCTGCGACCGAGGTCCATTCGTGCCCCCAGGGTATCCACAGGACATTAATTTGGATTTAGACAACGTTAAGGACATTCCAAGCGGAATCCATCGCGGCTCGCGCCGAGAAGGGTTTCTTCTTTGGATTATTTGTTTGAACTCTCTGGAGGCACTCCATGGGCATGCTTTCTGCAACCTGGCGCAGAGTTTTCTGCGCTTTGCTGGTTGCTACGCTCGTCCTCGGTAACGTGGTCCTGACGGCCTCGACGGCAAATGCCGCCGGCGGTATCTCGGGATCCGTTTCCGGCACCATCGTTGACGAGTCGAAAAATCCCGTTCCGGGAGTTGAGATCACGGTTGCTTCACCGTCGGGGACCTATCATGGACGGTCCGACGTGCACGGCCAATTCGCGATCCTCGGCATCCTCGCGGACACGTATCTGATTACGCTTCAAAAGACCGGTTTCCAAACGACGACCATCTCCGGCGTCACGGTCACCGGTGATAACGCGCTCACCCTCGGCAACCTCACGATCGGCCGCCAGATCATCGGCCGCACGCGGGCGCGTTCCGCGAACTCGGCGTATCAGCCGAACCAAACCATCGACTCAACGACGCTCTCGGGCGCGCGGGTGCAACAAGCGCTCGGTTCGCCGGTGAACACCAACGAGACGCAACTGATCCTCGCAGCGCCCGGAACGGCACTCTCGAGTTCCGGCAGTATCACGATCCGCGGCTCGACGTCAGTCGAAATCGGCTATCAATACGACGGCGTGAACTTCACCTCGCCGTATTACGATGCCAACGGATCCAACGGCTACATCATCAACCTCACCGGCGGCGTCGGCGGCTCCTTACAAGTCGTCTCCGGTTCCGGCGATGCGACACAAGGCAACGTCGGCGCGGGCGTCATCAACATCGTGCCGCCGCGCGGCACGTATCCGCCGACCGGCGATCTCGCCGCCGACCTCGCGGGCCCGCAGTTCAAGCACCAGCTCGATACGGACATCGCGGTCGCCAGCCCCAACGGCCGGTTCTCGGACTACGCCTCGTACGACGGCCAGCGCTACGTGCCGGACTATTACCCGGTCAACACGCCTGCGGCCAACATCGGCGAATACGGCGGCACGAGCTATACCGCTCATAACGACCTGCAAAATAATTTCGTCTATCGCTTCGGCAAAGACAACGACCAGTCGTTCCAGGTCCTCTATCGGACGTCGGACGACCAGACCTACGGCGATTACGGCGGTCTGGCACAGGCCCAATATTACTACGCGAATACGTTCGGACAGGATCTGCTCGCCGCAGCGACTGGTCTCGGCTATCCGGGGTCGGTCGAACAGCAAATCAACACGGAGTTTAATCCCCTTCCTGGCATCCCGAACGGCAACCCCGCAAACCCCATCGAAGCGGAAGAAACCGGCACACTGCCGCTCCACTTCCTCAAGGTTGGCTACACGCGCGATTTCGGCGCGTCGACGTTCTTGAGCGCCGACTA
>Ga0116230_10002140_pt1 | contig 18990 bp, 21 predicted proteins | sample S1TSphfallax_3_FD_88678 | JGI IMG/M metagenome (GOLD analysis project Ga0116230, IMG submission 88678) | Host-associated microbial communities from peat moss isolated from Minnesota, USA - S1T2_Fd - Sphagnum fallax MG | ecosystem: Host-associated > Plants > Peat moss > Unclassified | place...
CCAGCAATAACGCGCCTTACGGCGCGGATGATGAACGGTCATCAGAGCGCGTTCTCAATCCTGTTCTGAGGGTGGGTAACTTCTCGAGAGCACAAGTGGGTAAGTTTTCGTGAGCGCTGAAGGATCAAAACGGGCTGGCGGTCACGCGGCAGGATTATTTGCCGTTTGGCGAGCAGGTGTCTTCTTCTTACGGAGGGCGGAATAATGCCGCTCTGCTGTTTGATGTTTCAACCGACATTAATCAGAAGTTCACCGGCAAAGAAAGAGATTCCGAATCTGCGCTCGATTATTTCGGGGCCAGATGCTACGGCAGTGCTCTGGGCAGGTTTACATCCCCAGATTGGGCAGCAAGTCCAGAGCCAATCCCATATGCCAACCTCAACAACCCGCAGAGCCTCAATCTCTATGCCTATGTTCAAAACGAACCATTGAGTGCTGCCGATCCGGACGGGCACCGGATGCTTGGCGACGGGTACAGCATCTGCGTGGCGAATGCCTACGGGAACGGATGCTCCTCGGGGCCAGACGACCAGTACGAACTGTTTGAATCTCAGCAGGCCCAACAACAAGAAACCGCTACTGGTACGAATGGCGTTACCACTATCCACCATGCCGACGGCAGCGTCGAGACGAGGACCGGTGGTTCGGCGTCATGGCGCAATCATAACCCTGGCAATGAAGGCAGCGGATATGGTGCCATCGGTACGGCTCATATCAAGATCAACGGGAAAATGCATACTTCGCAATTTATCCAGATGACGCCACTGGCTGGAAGGCTTTGGATTCGAACTTGCATTCGCTCTACATGGATAAGAGCATCGCAGCGACAATGGGTGTCTTTGCGCCCGCGAACGATGGAAATGATCCCGTTGCATACGCCAACGCATTAAGCAAAGCCGTTGGTGTACCAGCCTCAACCAAATTGTCCGATTTAAGTCCATCCCAGCTAAACACATTCGAGCATCGCATTTCAGTTCAAGAAGGGTTCCCGATCCATGGCACATCTACGATTCTCATTCCGCAGCAGTGACAAGTTGCTACAGCGCATCAGCAGGTTCGGAGTTCTTCTGCTTGTATGTCTCGTCGCTTTTGTACGAGGTTCTGTGGCTCAAAGTGACAAGCAGATCGGGTCGAGTGATGAACGGACCTTGATTGGACGATTGCACCTGATTTCAGCCTATGGACCGCCTGGATTTGGCGAAACACCCAAAATCGACTCACGAGTACATTACCTAGTGCTCTATACGAAGGGTGAAATCTCGTTGCCATGCGGTCCAAACGATCTTCCAACTGATAGCACTGTTTGCCCCACAACGAAGAAACTTCAGCTAGTGTTCGATCTGGGCATTGATCCACGTGCGCAGGTTAAAGCAAATCGATTCGCGGGAAAAAGCGTCACCGTTAAGGGAACGTTGCAGCACGCAAGCACAGCCGCAGAATCTACACCGATAGTGATTTGGGTAAAGTCTATTGTTCCTGCCCCGTAAACGTAGGCCCAACAACAGGTGAGCCAAGCTGGCCAGGATTTCATCAAGGGTTATGAAAAGTTAAGTCTTACGGTGTATGACGCAAGCGGAAAAAGGAAGGCTGGAGACTGGACTATTGGTTACGGTCATAAAACCACGAAGGATGCTGGTCCAATCACACTGCCGGAGGCGGAGGCACTCTTTCAGGGTGATGTCGCTCGTATGGCCTCTCACGTCTCAGCAGACCTTAATGTGCCAGTGAGTCAAAATCAGTTCGACGCACTTGTCAGCTTGCGCTTCAATGCCGGAGCAAACGCGATAACGCCGCCCGTTGCCGATCTAAACAGTACTGGTCACGCAACAATGGGAGATTTCACAAACCATTACATAACTGCTGGAGGGGTGCCCTCGCGAGGACTTGAGCTTCGAAGAGCTGCCGAGTGGAGGATCTTCAGTGAAGGAGTCTATGATGCCTCGCACTGATGCTTCGCAGATATTTCGCCGCTCACTTTACGTGTTTCTCTTGTCGCTAAGCTTGCTGTCGACATCCGCTTGTTTCGGCCAAAATGGGACGGCAAACGAATCGGCCACGATCTATGGAACGTGGATATTGAAGTCGATTTACCCGACACAAAACGTCGAAGGGCCGAGTCCAGCGCAGCAAAAGAAGTTGCTCGGCACGGCTATCGTCCTGGATGCCAGCACATTGAAAGCGTGTGGTCAGTCGGTCCCGGTCAAGGCCATCAAAGTCAACCAAGTATCCTCAACCGATTTTCTCCAAGACAATCGAGTACGCTTCAGCGAGGTCGGATTAGAAGGCGAGAGTGTAACCGAGATCGTTATAAACCACAGACAGTCCGGCACCTGTTTCGGCGCATTTCCGCTCCCTGGCCAAGACATCTATGTCAAAGGCAAGAACGAGATTTTGGTCTATTTCGAGGGTGTGTTTTATCGCGCTTTGAGAAAACATTAGAAGGCGGGAATCTCTCGGTCGAGAGGAGGCTTGAGCGGTGCTATGAGTTTTTGCAAACTGTTGGTGGTGCTCGCCGTCTTCAGCGGATCGGTATTTGCTCAGAGCAATGCGGATCATAACGACTTCAACGACCTTCAGGTGAACTGGAAGACCGATTGCGCGCCACGCGGATGTCTCATGTTGACGCAGGTGTTACGAGGGGACGCGGGCGGCCCAGCAGACCCGAAGGATGCCCGGGAGTACGTCGGTCTGAATGTCGCTCTGGCACGAAAGACTCGGCAGCCAGAATACATCGCATTTTACGTAGACCCACGAGCGATACAGGGCCAAGGAATCTTCGTTGCGTTTGCAAAGGCGAGAAGCGACGGAGGCTCGTGGAAAATGTCGCTCGACAACGACGGCGCTATAAAAATCCCTTTTACGAGCTGCGGGAAGCTGGATTGCATGGCCCGTATCCCGGCAGGCTTGGAAGTGGAGCCTTCCACGAAGAAGCGGGTCGATCTGCTGAACAAGTTTTTACACTCTGACGCGGTTCTGGTTCTGTACCCGCGTCTCGATCCGAATGCTGAAGCAAATCCACTCGGCATCCCATCCCGCCGCGATGCTCAAACGGGAGCACGGCGGCGGCGATGAAGCCATGCCCGTCCAGTCCCGTATGTGGCCCGGCGATCCAGCCCCGACCGCCGATGAACTCTTCGCCGCTCTCGACTCCGAAGACGACGACGAAAACGCTTAACTCTTCTTCTTTTAGTAGCTGCTTTTAGCTGCTAAAGAGAGGGCCAATCGCGCCCGGAATCGACGCGGGAACCCGACCGAAATCCCTCCACGAACTCCCCCTCCGAACCGTACAATCGAATGCAAATGCAACTCGGTTCCGACGTTCAAATCCCGGACGGCCTTCTAGCGGCAATGACGCCGCTAAGCGAAAAACCGCGTCTGGGCTTCGGACGAACCGAAACCACCGTGCATCGGGCGTCGATCCGGCTCAACTGTCTGAATGGCAATAGGGTTAGCTCGACGGTAGCGTTCGAGGGCCGTCCGGTGTCGTTGATGGCCCAACAGCAGATGACTACCGGCAAAGAACGGGATTCTGAATCCGGCCTCGATTACTTTGGGGCCAGATACTACGGCTCCGCCCTGGGGCGATTTACCAGCCCGGATTGGGCCTCGAATCCAGTTCCAGTTCCGTTTGCGAACATAGAGAATCCGCAGACCCTTAACTTATACGCATACGTGCAGAACAATCCGCTAAGCCTTAGGGACAAAGACGGGCACGACGATTACACATATGATCAGTCGGGAAAGCAGACCGATCTCAAAAAGCGCGGTTTCTGGCACAACCTCTTCTTTGGTAATAGCTACACGATGAACCTCACGGCAGGCGGGTCGATTTCGCTGTATGGTCCAGTGAATGCGCTTGCCAACGGCCAGCAGTACAACATCGTTTCCGCTCCAGATACGATAAACGCGGCCTCCAGTTTCGTAAATAAGAATGTAACCACAGCGCAGGGGATGACACTGGATCAATTCAAACAGGCCTCCAAAAACGGAGCGCCCTTCGATTTCAAACGCCAATTAGATGGAAATTCCCTTTACATGTGGAGCGACGGTAAAGCCTACGATTCTGACGGAATAGGGAATATCACTTGGGGCTGCCTTTCTACCGTTGCTGTCAATGGAAGCATCTCTAATGGGGTGGCACATTTGGGTGCCGCTTATGCGCTGGTTTTCATTGACAAGACCAGTCAGCCGAGCTGGATATTCAGTCATACGCTGGGCCATCGGCCTCAGGATTTTGATGCAATTAACGCCGGAAGGAGTTGGGGTGGTGAGGACCTGAGTAAAGACTTCACACAGGGGCTGCAAGCCGCTATGACGAGTGGCAGCACAATCCACTGAAAGCTGTTCTGGTGCAGGCAGGCACGTCGTGGATCTCGCGAGCTAAAGGGAGGCGTATGAGAGCCAAGCAGTCCTTCAAAATATCTGCTGTCGTAGCTGCTGTTGTTCTTTGCGTGTGTTTTGCTATCGTTGCATACACGAGATACACTCAGGCATTGCGTCTTAAGCAGACGTCGATTGCAGTTGGAAATTTCTATGCGAAAGGGCACCTGTACCAAAAGCTGCTTGAAAGCTGGACGGAGATCGAGCCTGCAAAATGCGGACAACCCGCTTCAACTCCTGGAGCCGTGTCTTTCGAGTCGATCACAAGAGAACACGAAGGCGGGATCTCATTGGCAACGAATGAGGCGAGCTATTCAAAGCTCTCTATAGGAAATCTTGCAACAAAGCTCAATGCAAAACCCGAAGCTGTTCGTTCCGTTGTGGACACTCTTCGCCGTTTAGAATCGCCGGAGATCATCCAATCCAGCGCTGAAGTGAAGGTCATATCTCCAGAGAATGATACCCGCGGTTATTTGCACATCGATCAGTCTTGTCCAAATGCAGCGACATACGCGTTTTGGAGTCGGCAGCCAGACAACTTCAATGCGGATAATCCGGGGCATTACATCGGTCTAAAGAGTCTGCGGAATGGTTGGTACTACTATGCTGAGCAACGCTAGATCACGGTTCACCGGCAAAGAACGAGATTCCGAATCCGGGCTCGATTATTTCGGGGCGAGGTACTTTGGATCTGCCCTCGGTAGGTTTACCTCGCCCGATCCGCTGCTGAATAGTGGGCGTCCAGATGATCCGCAGACATGGAATCGCTATGCCTACACGCTTAACAATCCCCTCCGGTACACAGACCCCAATGGATTGTACGTGTGGGGGAACTGCGCGGGTGATGCCGATAAATGCAAGGCTGAACAGCAGAGATTTCGCGACTCCATCGCCAAGGCGAAGGATGCGTTGGCAGGCCTCGACCCGAAGTCGAAGGAGGCAAAGGCACTCCAGAAGACGCTGGATAAGCTCGGTGACGAAAACACGGGCAACATCAAAATCAATTTCGGCGAGGCCGGGAAGGGGAACCTTGGGATAACGAAGGGGAACAGCATAACCATCAACTATGATGCTGTGGATAAAGAAGCGAAGGACTTCCACCTGAACGCATCTGAAAGTGCTGCCCTTGATGCCGGCGTGACGACCCACGAGGGCACACACGCAGGTCCGGGAGCAGGCGTCCTGGGATTCCTGGGTATGCAGGGTGAGCATGCAGCATACTTCACGGAGTCTGTCACATATCAGGGGCTGCATAATACCGACCGCACGGAAAATCTATGGAACGAGAGCTGGCTCACAGTGGACAAGGACAAGCTGTCGATTGCGGGAGATCGCGAGCATTACATTCAACAAGCCATCCATCCGCCTAAACCACAGAAGCAGGATACCCCGCAATGAGACGGAGTACGGGAACAACGCTGATCTGGAACTTCGTTCTGTTGCTGCTAGCTGTTCGAATTTCCTCGGCACAGGATCTTGCCTCGCCACTTAAAGTTACTCTTTGCGATCTATACGAGCATCCTGAAGACTACACGGGAAAGATGATCAAGGTTAGGGGCGGGTCTGTCGGGAACGAGTTGCGAATCGAAGACATCCTGCACGATGCCCGCTCGCGACCGTGCTCAGCTTACATGAGAATCATCGTTGTCTTCCCGGATCATGTGAAACCCATTCCCGGCTTCGACTTACTGCAAGATGCGGCATTGAAGAAGCTGGAGGAGGCTCTCAACTATAATTGGCCGATTCACATCGACGCCACATACGCGGGCCGGTTTGATGCGGTCTTCGCCTGGCGCGATCATCAGCGAGTAAGAGTCGGTCAGGGAAGTGAACCTGGCTTCGGCAAGAAGCACGAATACGAAGCGCGAATCGTTCTCCGCGAAGTCTCCGATGTATGGGCTGATCCGCTGCCGCGCAAATAGACGTAACAGGCGCTTTGGAAGAGCTGATTTTGCTTGGTTACGCGACGCGCCCGCCTTTTGGCTATTGACGCACCTCGTGAACAAACCACTGCCGGGCCCATTTCTTTTCGGTGGTTGCGCTGCTGGTCGCACGGGGTCCGTCAGTGTCGAAGTTCCAGGTCGGCTTGGCCGCCGTGTTGATCGGCGCGGTCGCGGCCGCTGGCACCGGTTCTGGCTCAGTTATGCGCGGTCTCTGCCGCCTTTGGACAAACTTGCGCAGCGATTGATAGGCCACTTCGATCTGGCACTGTTCGCGTAGAATCTCCTGAATGCGCCGGTAGCTTCTGCCCTGGCGGCAGCAGCGCAGAACGATTGCGGGAAAGGGTTCGAGCTTGGGGCGGGGTTCGTCGGGCGGCAGGTTTTCCAGAAGCTTGAGAAGCTCATCGCTGGGGCCGGGGTGATTCATTGGTTGCTGTGCGGAGATATGACCGGGCGGCGTTGCGGGTTCCCTGAACAGATCATCTAAAAAACACCATCCCTTAGCCTTCGGCTGAGGCCGGCTTTGCCACCCGAAAAACGAGCGGTTTTGACTGCCCGGTTGCACTGCGGGCACTGCCACTTCCTCTTGCCGTGAAAGATGTGCCCTTTCACCTCTCTCATGGCAACCCGGCAGTATTTGCAGGTCATGCTAAAAAATCTTCAACTGAATGGTCAAATACTTCTTTGGATTGGCGTGAAAATCCTTCAGCAACTGGTTCAATTCGCGCGTCGTCCCGGTGGCCGAATCATACAGCGCCGGATTCACCATCAACTGCCCGATAGTCCCCTGCCCTGCGTTCAGCTTGTCGATGGTCACGTCTATCTTGCCGATGGTTTCCGAGATTTGGTTGGCAATCTTCGGATCCTTCAGCAGCATGCCGGCCGTGCCCTTGCCGGCGTTCAAATCCGCCAGCGTGGCATTCAGTTGGCTCAGCGTTTGCGACATTTGGTTCGCCAGTTTTGGATCCTTCAGCAGCATGCCCGCGGTTCCCTTTCCGTCCTGCAGGTCTTGCGCAATCGCGTCCACCTTGGTGATCACGCCGTCTAACTGGTCGTACAGGGCGTTGTCGTTAATCAGGTGCCCGATGGTGCCGTTCTTTGAGTTCAAAGTGGTGCTCAGCAATTGCACCTGGTTCACCGTGGCCTGCAGGCTGTTGTAAAGGGTCTCATCCACCAGCAGCTTGCCAATGGTTCCTTTGCCGTCCTCCACCTGGCCGACAATGTCCTGCACTTTGCCCAAAATCGCCTGCAAAGAATCCAGCACGCCATAACCCTGCTGAATCAGCTGGTCGAACTGCTGCGTCGGCCTCGCCTTCATGTTGGCGTCGGCCTGGACGAACGACGACGCCTTTCCTTTGGTGATGGCCAGATATTTGCTGCTGCCCAGCAGATTGTCCGACGAAATGGCCACGTCGGAATCGGCCGGTATCTGCTTCTGCATGTCCTGGTTCACTTCAAAATCCACGCGGATGATGCGCTGCGGATCCAGCTCGCCCGACAACTGAACCTTTGTCACCTTGCCCGCCTCGATGCCATTAATGCGGACGGCGGCGCCGGGCGTGATTCCGTCGGAGTCCGATGTGTAAACGTGCAGCGGAATCACTTTCTGAAACCAGGCGCTGTCGCCGGTCAGCAGAAAAATCAACAGCGTAATGCAGCTGAGGGCGACAATGCCCAGAATCCCCACCTTCAACTGAGCGAACCCGACTCTCTCTTTGCTAGGCATACCTTTCCTCTCGCGGGCTCACATGTCCCCTTTCCTGACAAACCGTTTCACATAGGAATCGCTTGATTTTTCCAGCTCCTCGCGCGTTCCAAAGAACACAATCTCGCCGCCCTTCATCACCATGAACTTGGTGCGCCGGCGTTTCCGCTCGTCTTTGCAGGTGTCCATCGTCACCAGTTCCTGCGCCTCCGCGTCGTACTGAAAATCGGCCATAATCTCGCCGTCCTGGTAACGGTGAGTCACAATCAGCGAAGCGCTGTTGCGGACGTCGCGCTCCTTGGCCACCAGCGCCATAATCGTGTTTGCCGTGATGGGGTCCAGCCCGGCCGTGGGCGAATCGTAAAGAACCAGCGGCGGCTCCGTCACGGTGGCGCGCGCAATGCCCACCCGCCGGCGCATGCCGCCCGATAATTCGGCCGGAAATTTATCGATGGTGTGCTCCAGTTCCACGAAGCGCAGCGCCTCGCGCACCTTCTCCTCCGGATTGTCACTCGGCGCGGGGCGGCCATTGGCCGCCACCTGATTCACCAGCGGGTACTCGACATTTTCGCCCACTGTCAGCGAATCAAACAGGCCGCCTTCCTGAAACAGAAAGCCCGAACGGCTGCGCAAGGCAAACAGCTCGCGCTCTTTGGACGCGCCCACGTTTTTGCCGAACAGCTCAATTTTGCCGTCGTCCACGCTAATCAAGCCCACCACCGCTTTCAGCAGCGAAGTTTTGCCGCTGCCGGCCTCCCCGAAAATGATGCGCGTTTCGCCCGGATTCAGCTTCAGTGAAACGTTCTTCAGCGCCCACTTCTCGCCGAAGCGCAGGTTGACATTTTCGAGTGCCAGAACCGGTTCCTCTGCCATGGCTCACAAGTTGACGAAAATCTTGTCGATCAGGAACGTCACCACAAAAATCCAGATGGAGGCCGACACAACCGCTTCCGTGGTCGCCTTGCCCACGCCCTGCGTCCCGCCCGTGGTTTTCAGGCCGTAGAAACAGCCCACCAGCGAAATGATGATGCCGAAGATCAGCGGCTTAATCAGCCCTTGCGCCAGGTCGTTCACCACCAAAGCCCGCCAGGACGTGGACCAGTATTCGCCGGCGGTGATGATGCGCAGCAGCGGCACGGCCACCAGGTAAGCGCCCACCAGTCCAATCGCGTCGGCAATCACAGTCAGCGCCGGCAGCATAACAGCCCCGGCAATCAGACGCGGAGTCACCAGTTTTTGTAACGGATCGGTTCCCAGAGCGCGCATGGCGTCTATCTGCTCAGTCACTTTCATCGAGCCCAGTTCGCTGGCGATGCCCGAAGCGTTGCGCCCGGCCACCATCAGCGCGGTCAGCACCGGACCCAATTCGCGCACCAGCGTCAGCGCGACAATGGCGCCCACTTCGCTGCTGGCGCCGTAAGTGTTCAGCGCGCGCGCCATCTGCAGGGCAATGATGGCGCCGCTGAAAAAGCCGGTCAGAATGACAATGGGCAGGCTGCCGAACCCGATGATGTCCATTTGGATGGCAACATCATCCCAGTAATGCGGCCGCTGAAACAGGTTGCCGAAGGAACGGCCGGCCATGACGAGGAAGTCTTGGAAAGCGCTGATCCAGCCAATCAGAAAAGCTGCTGGTAGCGTGGTCAACTTCGTTAGGAACGCCAGCAATCGCCGACTCCTGGCCAAGACCGCACTATCATCGCCCGATGCTAACATATGCAGCGTGGATACCAGCCCCGCTCAACCCCTTGCCATTGAGGAAATGCCGCAAGCGCGGCCGGGCGTGAAAATCATCAGGCTGGCTGGCCCGGTCACCCTCCATAATTTTTCGCGCTTTCAGGAACTGACGGAAAAAGATCTGCTGCCGCAGGTGCTCATTGTCGATTTGAGCGCGGTGCCGTATATCGATTCCGCCGCGTTGGGAGTTTTCGTCGCCATTCACGTGGCCTGCGAGGGCACTGGCCGGAAATACGCGCTCACCGGCGCGAACGAACGCCTCAAGAACCTTTTTGACCTGGCCTACGTCCGAACGTTTCTGGTCATTTATGATTCCATCGCCGAAGCCGAAACTCATCTGCTGTAATTGAACTGTAGCGGCTGCGAGATATCATTAGTAACCGTGGAACATAACCCCACCCAAGCCCTCACCATCGAAGTGGTCCCGGACCCGCGAGCCGACGTCAAAATCCTGAAACTGATTGGCCCGCTGACCATCCACAATTTTTTTGACTTTCAGGAAATCACGCGCCAGCGCCCTGCGCCGCGCCTGCTCTTTGTGGATGTGTCCGAGGTGCCGTATATTGATTCCGCCGCGCTGGGCAGTTTCGTGGGGCTGCACGTGTCGTGTGAAAGCGGCAAGCGCAAATACGCGCTGGTCGGCGCGAACGAGCGTTTGCAGACCCTGTTTGACTTAACGCATGTAAAATCTTTCCTGCAGGCCTACGATTCCATGGCTGAGGCCGAATCCGCGCTGGCTTAAGCAAAGCGTGGGATAATCCGGTTGTGGGCGACTCCGAAAAATTTGAACTCAGCCAGCCGGCTAACTTGTTTGCGCGCGTCGATGACGGTCCCGCTGTGGACGTGGGCGACAGCATTATCACCACCACTTTGGACAGCGCGCTGAATTGGGCGCGCAAGAATTCGCTCTGGCCCATGACGTTCGGGCTGGCGTGCTGCGCCATTGAAATGATGTCGATGATGGCGTCGCGCTATGACGCGGCGCGTTTTGGGGCGGAAGTGTTTCGCGGCTCGCCCAGGCAATCGGATTTGATGATTATCGCCGGGCGCGTGTCGAACAAGATGGCCCCGGTGATTCGGCATCTTTACCGCCAGATGCCGGAGCCCAAGTGGGTGATTTCGATGGGCGCTTGCGCGACCTCGACGGGCGTGTTCAGCAACTATGCGCTGGTGCCGGTAAACCAGGTGATTCCGGTGGATGTGTTTGTGCCGGGCTGCCCGCCGCGGCCGGAGCAATTGATTTATGCGCTGATGCTGCTGCAGGAAAAGATTCAGAAGGAACGCGGCACGGTCAGCAAGACTTTGAATCTGAGCTAAGGGACGTTCACGGTAATTGTGGTGGTGTTCGTAATCCCGCCGCTGGTGGCGGTTATTGTCACGGTGCCGGTTTCGGATCCGTGGGGAATTATCACAAGGTTGGTAACCTGCTGAGTGGCGCTTGCTGGCGGCGTTGAACTGTCTGTTGCCTGCAGTGTGAACGCATACGTTCCGGCTGTTGTTGGGGTACCAGCCACATTTCCAGTCAAAGAATTTAAGGCAAGGCCCGGTGGAAGGGAACCCGAGGTTACGCTGTAAGCATAGGGCTGGGTTCCACCGCCCGCAAGGCATACAGAAGCCGAGTAGGCAGATCCCACCACACCGCCAGTGGGCGGGAGACATGAAAGAGCAAATGGCCGAGACGGCGCAATTATTAAGCCGGCGATGGCTTGAGTTGTGGTTAGCGCGGGCGAACCGCTGTCAACCACCTTCATTGTGAAATTATACGTGCCCGCAACAGTTGGAATTCCTGTTACGGAACCAGTGGCTGGATTGAGACTCAATCCCGGCGGCAAAGAGCCTGAACTCACCGAGTATAAATAGGGCGGGGTGCCTCCCGTTGCGCCACAGCTTTCGTTATAGCCGATGCCGGCAATTACACCCGAGACGTTAAGGAAACAATTCATTACCAAAGGTCCCGGGTACACAACAAAGCTGACCGCTTGACTAACACTCTGAGCGGGTGAAGAACTGTCCGTGACCGTCAAGGTGAATGAACTGGTGCCTGGAGTGGTAGCTGTGCCGAAAAGTTTCCCGTCGGAGGTATTCAGCGAAAGACCGGCTGGCAATGCACCCGCGCTAATCGAGTATGTGAGAGGGGACAACCCTCCGGAGACCGTGCATCCGTTCTGGTATGCCGCTCCCGTCACCGCAGCCGGCAGCGCACACGACAAGGTGAGGGTCGGCGGCGAAACTATAAAACTGTCTTCCGGCACAAGGGCAGTCTGTGCGGGCGAGCCGCTGTCAGTGACATGGACGACAAATGAGAATGTTCCCGCATATTTCGGAGTTCCGGTGATTGCGCCCGTCGATGAATTTATGCTGAAGCCTTCTATTGTCGTGAGATCGGTGTCAGTGGTAATCGAATAAGTAAACGGAGCGGTGCCTCCGCTGGCTGCGCAGGCGCCACTATAGGCGAAGCCCACCACCGCGTTCGGCAGGCTGCAAGACAGCGTCAAGGGCTGTGGTGTTGCGGTTGTTCCTCCGCTGGAGGTTCCGACGGTTGAGGTCACGCTGGAACCGCCGCCGCCGCAGCTCACGACGCCAAAGGCAATGGCAACCAGCAGGACGGAACTGACGGTAAAAGCGGGCCGGGCGTAAAAAGCCGCCGGCTTGCGCGCGCTGATGGCCGGAACGAGGACAAAAAGCAATATCCATGGCAGCCAGCGGGAAACTGGCGGAAAGCTGGGCGGCTTCAATCTTGGCGTCGACCGGGCGCTGCTGGAAGCAGTGATGGTCACAGAGGTGGTTCCTGAAGAATTCAGGGTCGTCGCGGGAACCGCGCAGGTAACTCCGACCAAATTGCTGGACACCGAGCATGTAAAGGAGACATTTCCGCTGAAGTTATCAATTGCCGTCAGGCTGACTACAGCGGTGGTGGAAGAGCCGGGCTGAAGGGTCACGGTCGTTGGGCTGGCGGAAATCTGAAAATCTCCATACCACTGCTGCGCAAAATTGTAGCCGTCAAGTGAGCCCAGTCCGGTTGTCTGGTCGTAGCCAGTGCCTGCTACGTACCCAATCTGCGATGTTCCAGACGGGCAATTCGGCGTGCCGGTGGCGCAAGCCTGCTCATTGTTGCCGGAGGTGATGTCGTGAAAGGCGTCGGGCGAAATCTGCGCCAGCGAATACAGATTTTGATTGATATTGCCGAGCCTTGTGCCTGCGCCTTTCTGCTGAATGACCAGCGCCAGCAAGCCGGCGAAGGAAGGCGCGCCAGCCGATGTGCCGCCGATCACGTCCAGGCTGTTCGAAGAATTACGGAAGCCATTCGTGCAGTATCCGGTTTCACAAATCAAGTAGCCGTCGTGGTCTGGCGACGCGGAGAACGCCAGGTCAGGAACGTCGCGCACTCCATCGTTGGGAACGCCAGTGCCGGTTTGCCAAGTGGGCTTCGTCGTCACCAGAATGCTGGCGCCGCCGCCGCTGGCGTATTGAAAGGCGTCGTTCCATACGACCTCGGGGATGTAAGACACTGCCGAGCCGCCGCTCGCGTTATTGGAGCTGTTCCAGTAGTACCCGCCGCTGTCGTTGAAGGTGGTTCCGCCGATTCCGGTCACATAAGGCGAAGAAGCTGGGAAATTCACGGCCAGTCCCAGCGTGGCGGCCATTTCGGTCACTCCCTGGTCGCAGGCCGTCGCCCCTGAATCGCCGGAGGACGCAATAATCGTCATTCCCTGCGCGTTCGCCTGCTCAAAGAGGCTGGTCTGCGCATTGAAGTCGCTGAGTGTTTCCTGCGGTTCGCAGAGGCCATAGGACACGCTGACAATCGGCGCGATATTGTTGTCAACCGCGTAAGTCATGGAGTCTTCCACGCCGTTTCCAGTAATGGCGCTGGCGGTGACGAACAGGATAGTGGCGTTTTTCGCGATGCCTCCGGCCCATTCCAGATCCAAATTGGATTCCGTTTCGTCGCCGCTGGCGGATTGATAGCCGGGATCGGCATCACCCGGCGGCACAATCACCGTGGGGACATTGGCGGAAAGGCCGGCTAAAGAACGAAAGGTCTGAATGTTGGCCAGGTTCACGTCGCTCTGGCCGAGAATCGCAATGCTGACGCCGGTGCCGTCCAGCCCGGCAGTATAAAGCGGCTGGACATCGTAGATGGTGGCCCAGTCGTAAGGGGCCAGGAAGTGGCTGCCGCTGAGGCTCGATGTGAAATTCGGATGCAGATGGATGAGGTTGGGCCGCAAAGGGATGTTGTGCAGGCCGCGAATGCTATCCACCAGGCCTTGCATGGCCTTCGGGACGCGCGGGTCGGTGGCGTTGGACCAATGCTCTTCGCCATGAATCGAATATCGATGGATGGCAGTATGAAATGTCGATTCGGCCTGCGCGGCGGTGCCTGAAAAGCTGATCCAGGATCGGCTGCGCGCCACTTGCAGGCTGTGGAAGCCGCTGTTTTCGAGCCACCGGCTGATTTTTTCGATATCGGCGCTGCCGAGGCCGAAGCGATCCGCATATTGTTCCGGCGTGAGGAACTGATGGTATTGCGGCGAGCGGCGATCCTGGACGGCCTGCAAAAATTGCGCCAGATCCGCGCGCTGGGCGGCGGTCATGGTGAAATGCAGAAATAAGCGAGGCACTATTTGGCTGCGCGGCACCGCGCCCTGGTCTATTGCCGCGCCGCTCGAAATGACGCGCGGAGTGTTGTCGCTGACAACGATTGTCTGATCGTTATTGATGGCGGAGAGAAGCCTGCTTTGAGGCTGGGCCGCAGGGATGAAAAGCGCCAGCAGCATCGAACAACGACAAATCAGACCAAGGCCCCGTTTGACAATCACTAGGAAATACTGTAACGCAGGGCCTTGCTGGAACTTTAGCGGGCAGCGTGCTCAATCTGTTCCCATTCGCTGTCGCTTAGCGTCACCTGGGCAGAGGCCACATTTTCTTCCAGGTGCTTGATGGAAGTGGTGCCTGGAATGGGCAGGATGACGGGCGACCGGCGCAGCAGCCACGCCAGCGACAATTGCGCCAACGTCGCGCTGTGATCTTTGGCGACAGCGTCCAGCTTTCCTCCCGGCTGCGCCAGTTTTCCGGCCGCCACGGGAAACCAGGGGATGAAGGCGATGCTGTGCTGGGTGCAGTAATCCACCACGTCTTCGTGCTCGCGGTCGCCAATGTTGTAGCGGTTCTGGACGCTGACAATGTTCAGGACCTTGCGGGCGCGGTCGATATCGTGCGGCTTCACTTCGCTCAAACCCACATGGCGGATTTTGCCTTGCTCCTGCAATTTCTTGATGGCCCCGAGCGATTCTTCCACCGGCACTTTCGGATCAATGCGGTGCAACTGCCACAAATCAATGCGCTCCACTTTCAAATGCCGCAGGCTCATTTCCACCTGCTGGGTTAAATACTCCGGACGGCCCACCGGCAGCCATTTATTCGGGCCTTGGCGGGTCAATCCGCCTTTGGTTGCGATGACAACTCCGGGGGCATACGGTGCCAGGGCCTCGCCGATCAGACGTTCGCTGACCTCGGGGCCGTAAGAATCGGCGGTGTCGATAAAATTTACGCCCAGTTCCACCGCGTGCTGCAGGACTTTGCGGGCGGCATTCAGGTCTTTGGGATCTCCCCAAACGCCCTCGCCGGTGATGCGCATGGCGCCGAAACCCAGGCGATGGACGGGCAGATCTTTGCCAATGGAAAAAGTTCCAGAGGCGGACGCGTTTATTGTTGTCGTCGTCATAGGCTTCTTGGATGCGGCTGAATGGGTATTGTTTCAGCGCGTCAGCAAGTCTTCCACCCACGGCGGCGTGGCGTCCACCATTGTGCCGAGAGTGGGATCTAAACGCTCCAGAGCCTGCTTCATTTCCCACGCCACTTTGCGGTAGGAAAAATGCCCCTTGACGCCGCTGCGCAGGCGCGCGATGTACTCCAGCTCAGCGAAATCCATCTTGAACAAAAAGCGCGAGCGGGCGGCGAAGGGCAGCAGATATTGCGCGGCGGGGTGAGGCAGTTTGCCAATGGCTTGGTCCACGCTTTTCAGAGCTTCGGAATAAATGGCTTCCGCGCCGCACTGGCCAACGGCGACAGGCGTTTCGTAGCCGAGCTTGTTCGTGTAATGCTGGCGGATTTGCTGGCAGCGGCGATGACGATGCAGGTCGCGGTACGCGCCGATATCCATGACGATGTCGAAGACGAAAGGCGCGGAGCGAAAGGCGCGGGGCAGTTCGTCGCGCCGGGTGCGGGTGCCCAATGCCACGTCGAACAGTTCTTTGCGCTTGCTCAGCGGCCAGGATTGGGTTTGCTGATAAAGCGCTCGGTAGCTGGACTGGGTAACGGGGTAGAGCAGCGTGGCGCAGATGTCGGCCAGGTGATCGGCGGGTTGGTGAAGATCGACGTCGGGTGCGGAAATGTCTTCGGTGTGAAGATGATGCGCGGCCCATTCGGTGAGGTCGGCACGCAATCGAACCGAATATTCGTCTGGTTCGGCATGGCGGGCGAGGGTGGGTGCCAGCGCTTCGGCCGGCTCATCCGTCCACGCGCAATCCGGCACGGCGGAACACGCATGAGCCAGCTCCCCGGCCAGTTCGCGCAACTCCTGAAAATCCGACGCCTTCAGCCGCCGCATCTGCTTTTCCAAAGTTCGAATGCTGGTGACTTGGCCGACTCCGGTGGGAATTCCGAAGGGCAGCAGGTAGCGCGCCACGTCGAAAGCGCGAGCGGCCAGATTGCGCCTATAAGCGTCGGGCTTCATCTCGGCGGGACGCGGATATTGCGCCTCCAAATACGGCACCATCTTTTCGCGCACTTGGCCATAAGCTTTCAGCAGCGCATCGGCGGCGTCCTGATAAACAATGGCTTCGTCGGCGGTTAATTCGGGCGGCGTGACCACGCCGGAAGCGGAAAAATCCTGATAGCGGGAGCTGCGCGCCTGGCCGTCCCAAAGCTGTTCGTCTTCAATTTCGGTGGCGGCCAGTTCGGAGATGCCTTCAAAACAGACCGTGACGTGGCCCAGGTCGGCGATGGAGGCGTGGCCGTACTGGAAATAGAAGCTCTCCAGGAACTTCGAAGAGTCGTGCGTTTTCACCCATTCCACGGAATCGCGAATGGAATCGGGAGAGCGGCTGTAACGGGCCAGCGCGTACGCAATCTTTTCCGGCGGCATGGGCGCAACTGTGAATACGCGCTTGGATGCGGACATGAAGCCGCTATGATAGCGGATTGTTGCATGCAGATTCGAATTAAGAAATTGAACGCGCTGGCCACCCTTCCTGAGTATGCGCACGGCCCGGCCGAAGACGCTGGATTGGATGTTCGCAGCCTGGAAGACGCGATTTTGACGCCGGGCATTCCGCAAGCGCTTCCCACCGGTTTGGCGCTGGAAATTCCCAGCGGGTATGAGGTGCAACTGCGGCCCAGAAGCGGGCTGGCTTTGAAGCACGCCATCACTTTGCCGAATTCGCCGGCGACCATTGATCCGGGTTATCGCGGCGAAGTGCGCGTGATTCTGCTCAATTTGGGGCAGGAACCGTATCAGGTGAAGGCCGGCGACCGCATTGCGCAGATGGTGGTGTCCAAGTATGAAACGGTGGAATGGGCGGAGAGCGACTTGGCGGAATCGGCGAGGGGCGCGGGCGGTTTTGGGTCATCGGGGCGGTAAGGGGACGGTAAGGAAATGAGTGAAGCAGCCAAGCGAATTGGCGTTTTTGGATGGGGCATTGTCGCGCCGAAATCTCCTAATATTGAGGCTTTTCAGAAGAACTTAAAATGCTGCGACACCTGGCTGACGCCGTTCAACGGCTTTGGCCGGGACAATTTTCTGGTCGGCCAGCCGGAGTTCAATTTTGACGACTACAAGCCGTGGATTGATGAGCGCTTTGCGCCGCGCCATTACCGGACTTTAAAGGACAAGATGGATTGGCCTTCGCTGTTCGCAGTGGGCGCGTTTATTCAGGCTTTGGGGCAGAATCCGGGGCTGGAGCAGGAGATGCAGTCGCTGGGCAAGCTGGCGCATGTCTATGTCGGCACGGGCCTGGGCAATTTGAACACGCTTTATGAGGCGTCGGTGAAGCATCATCACGCGCAGGAGGTTTGGAATTCGTTCTGGGCGGGCCGTGAGCAGGAGCTGGAAACCTATCTGGCCGAACTGGCCGAGATTGAGAGCCTGAAGATTGAGGGCGGCATTGAAGTCGGCAAGCTGAATGCCATTCGCGAAAAAGAGAAGCGCCGGCTGAAGCTGCGCGAGAAGTGGAATTCGCCCGAGCCGCCTTGGTTTATTTCGGCGAATGTCATTTGGAATTTGCACAATACGCCGGCCGCGCAGATTTCCATTCTGGCGCGCACGCATGGGCTGGCGTTTGCGCCGTCGGCGGCATGTTCCACGTTTGGCGTGGCTTTGCATCTGGCGATGAACGCGATTCAGGCGGGCGAAGCGAAGGTGGTGGTGGTGGGCGCGACTGATCCGCCGCCGCATCCGCTGACGGTGGGCGCGTTTTATAGCGGGCGCGTGCTGTCGGCAGACGGCCAAGTTTCGAATCCGCTGGGAAACTTGCAGGGAACGCATGTGGCGGGCGGATCGGTGGTTTGGATTGTGGGCGACCTGGAATATCTGAAGGCCAAGGGGTTTAAGCCGCTGGGGATGGAGCCTGTGGCGGTGGGCGTCAGTTCCGATGCGCATCATATTGTGACGCCGTCGGAAAGCGGTCCGCGGCTGGCGGTCCATCAGGCGCTGGAGAGCGCAGGCGCGCAGCCGGATGATTTAGGCACCTGGGACTTGCATGCCACGGCGACTCCTGGGGATTTTGCCGAGGTTTCGAATTTGCGGTCGATTTTTTCCGAGTCTGTTCTGGTGACGGCACGCAAAGGCATTTTCGGGCATGGCATGAGCGCAGGCGGCGGCTGGGAATTAACCGCGCAATACCTGGGCTACATGCAGGGCAAGCTGTTTCCGACGCCGATGACGGCGGAAGAGTTGAATCCGGAGATTCGGAACCTGCATGGGTCGTTTGTGTTTCGCGAAGAGTGCGCGTTCCCGAACAAGCTGGCAGGGAAATTGTCAATGGGGATTGGCGGCGTGAATGCCTGCGTCCTATCCCGCCCCATATAACACAAACACACTAATAAAACCACACTAATTCGAACACACTAATTCGAACACACTAATTCGAACACACTAATTCGAACACACTAATTCGAACACACTAATTCGAACACACTAATTCGAACACACTAATTCGAACACACTAATTC
>Ga0116230_10002141_pt1 | contig 18989 bp, 14 predicted proteins | sample S1TSphfallax_3_FD_88678 | JGI IMG/M metagenome (GOLD analysis project Ga0116230, IMG submission 88678) | Host-associated microbial communities from peat moss isolated from Minnesota, USA - S1T2_Fd - Sphagnum fallax MG | ecosystem: Host-associated > Plants > Peat moss > Unclassified | place...
CCCAACTCCCCCCCCCCCTCCTCCTCCCCCCCCCCCCCCCCCAATTATATTTCTATAATTTGTTTTCATATATTTGTATGATGCATTTCTAAAATAGTTTAACCTACTAGTGGAGTCTATAACAAATTTCAAGTTATATATGAATAATTACTATTTGGCAATCATCCTTAGCATGAATTTAACAATAGAATTCAAGTTTTGTATGTCTTGTTAATTTTGTTGTTTCTATGAATGGATATGGAACTTTGAGGAAGAGTTCCTTTTTGTTTTTACAAGTTCTTTATTTACTACATTTTTTAAAAGATTATAATCTAAACATGGTACTACCTTGTTACCTAAAAAAATACATCATTGATGTATCAAAATTCCTAAGCAATGGATTATTATCGATTGTTGTGTGAATTATGGATTTTCATGGGTTTGTATGTTAATATATTGATTTCTACACAATTAAGATTCACAAAATTATCATGTAGATTACCCACTATTTAAGTTTGAACAAGTATAATGTTAATTATGTTTGATGACTATACATTAAAAAAATGTATTAGTTCATCATGAAATTTGATTATGTGAATCATGCAATATTTATGTCTCAAATTACACTAAATAGTCACAACACTACTTCAAAACAGGTCTTTCAATCACTATGCAATTCCACCCAAACCCATCCAAATGGAAAGGAACTTATTGAAAATCAAAGTTTGGAGGACCATTTCCACCAAACTTGTGTGCATAGTGGATTTTTAGTGGGCATCTCCCACTAGTTATTTATTTGGGTGGAATGTGCACCAAAGTTTTCATTGTGGTTAGTGTTCCCACAAGCTAGGGTGGAACTAACTAATGCAAGAATCAATGCAAGCTACCTAAATGGAGTGATTTACATTATGCTTGCTCCATTGTTGGTTACTTGTCATTGGAACATGCACATCAACATTCATTGTTTAAGTAAAACATTTAGACGTAGTGAATGATGGAACATGAACACATGCAAAGGAATGTCTTCTTTGAGTTTATTAACCTAATAGGTGCCATTTTTAACACAAGGTCCCACAAGTAGCACAAAATATGTGTTTTCATTCCAAAATTTTGTACACATTTAATAACCCATGATATTTTAGGTTTTGAAGAACTATGGTTGATGTAAGCAACATTTATAGCTCATAACTAGCATTCATGGGTCTAGGCATGGTATTAGGACCCAATCACAATTGCTTGTCCTTTGCTTAGAAAGTAGTCACAAGGAAATATTGATGATGTGGCAAACCTAGGATAAAGCTAATTAGTTAAAATGCCTAAGCAAGAATTTTGAATTTAGGTCAAGACCCATGTCAAGTCTTCTAAAATCTAGTGCAAAGTGGATGGAATTTAGCGTGCATGTGGATGATGAGGGAATTTCAAATCACATGTTTTGAGACAGGTCCATAGCAAGTCTAAAGTGGTTACTCGTGGACTTCAAACCTTGGCAGGAAGACTTCCATCTTATTATCCATTGAGTTCATCTAGGTCTAGCTTAGTCACAAGTTCTTTCTGGAAGTGTGATAACATAATTGAAGGTTTTAGATTTCAAGAAGGTTGTTGATTTGTTTAGAAATAACATACATGACAAGTTACAATGGAGAAGGCGGATAAGAAAGTGAAAAGGGAGGCGAACTTTGAGTTTCCACCATGGGATTATGTTCCCCAGAAGAATAAAATTGAAGACTACTTTAGGACTATCAAGAAGCAAAAATGGGGTTTTATAACCAACTTTTGACTATTTTTGTCCAAGGCAACTACTATTTTAGTTGCATGCGACAAAAATAGTTGCATTGGACAAGTAAAAAAAACCCATTTTTCTTCTAGTGAATGATTCAACCCCAAGGCCAACTTTCCTCCAAATCTAATGTTTGATGCATATAGAACTAGCCAATAACTTCCAACATATAAGTATTATAGGTTGTAGTGGAAATTATAAAACATTTATTTAGCGAAGATGAAAAACTTCACCAACTGTCCAAGTGTTGCTACTACCTAAGGTGGGCTTGTAAGCTTCAAATTAAGTCAAATTGTAGTTGGGTTCCATGATCTACAATAAAGATCAAGTGGTTTTTTGGCTAGAAAACCTACATGGATTAACCAAGATGATATTAGAAGTTAATAATAAGCTAAAACATAAATTATACTTGAAGTCATCAAAGTTCATTGGATATGATTTGTAAAACACAAAATCCATGGTTGCTCGTAGTTTCATGTTAATCAACTTTCAATTATTAATAGAGAACCCCCCTTTTTGCAACTATGTTTTCAACTACATCTTGATTATAAAACATAGTTGAAAGTGAGAAAAATAGTTTGCAACTATTGTTTGCAATTGAAAAATATTTTTCTCAACTACAAACCAAAAAATTTAATAAGTACAAGTCAATAGTGACATTCCAATTGAAAGTGTTTGCCATGTGTCAACACCACATCAATAGCCATCATCAACCGTTCTAGTTGCAAATTATCTTACCAACCTACTTGTGAGATGTTGTCAACTTCCTTTGACTAGTGGATGAACTTCATCCGTTGATTGGATGTGATGTCAATAAAATATTTAGTTGCAATTTTGATTACATTTCAATTATGTCAACTTAACCAATGATGTGGTAACATGTGACACATTCAAAACATTTCACCATTGATTACCCACATTAACTCGAGAGGTCAACTATGTTGCAACTACGATGGTTAATGCATTTGGCCAATGGGTGGGATGACATGTGTTATAATTTAATAGGGTTTGGGTTAGACCAATAGTTTAACGCCACTTGGCATAACCTTAGCCTATAAATGTATGTGGTGCCTAATCATAGGAAGCCACAAAATTACCTAAGGATGGGTTAGGTTTAAACCTAGGCCCCCTTGTATATACTTAAGTTAAAGCTAGACCTAGGTGTCTAAGCTAAAGCTAAACATAGGCATTAGGTTAGGCCTATACCTAAAATACAAATAAAGTCCTATTTCATTTAATTTAGCCCTTAAATTTGGGCTTTTTTTATTTGTTCATCCCAAATGGCTATTACATTTTCATGTTTTTTTTGGTTCTCTATCATATCAATGCATTTGCTTATATAGTTTGGATTATCAAAATGGAAGCCAAACAATATGGGACAAATATTTTAGTTTCCACCATGGTAAGACAAGCCTAACAACACACATAAGCCCACAACAAAAAACTTATAGATCTTTTTCAATTCTTATTTGATTTGAATGATGTAAAAAGTTATGGGAACATTAAAGTAAGCTCTAGAAGCTCTAGAAGCAAAGGAACAACATAGAAGAAGCATAAAACATGTCAAAATTAGATAATGTGTTTATCCCAAAAATTACCCATTATTTTAAAATATCATATCATATTCATTTCTTATTCAATTTGAGTGATCTAAAGAGCTATGGGTGCACCAAGTTAAGCTTTACGTTAGTTCTCTGAACTTCAAATGCAAATAACCAATGGAGAGAAACCACAAAAATCACAAATGTATTAAATTGGAATGTGTGAATTAGGCATATGACCAAACACTTACCTCGCTTACTTTCAATGCCCATATCTTCTCATTTTTTAATCTACCTCAAGGATGAAAGCATGCTAAATGTACTTGATATTCTACTTGTCAAACTAACAAAAGGTAGAACCAAAACCCATCACAAAATTATTGTACATGTGCAATCTTTTTTGTTGAATGATTACTAACAAAATATTTTCTTCATTATTATGCATTAATTAAAAAAATTCACATTGTAAAGTAGGCTTTAAGTATATTTTATAAGTGTAAGTAACTTTGAGAGCCTATTTTTTGTAGCGTAATATTTGATTCAAGTATATGAACTATCAAAAAGATAATAAATGGGTTTTTTGGTGATACCGTTTAATACACAATGATCTTTATGTTATAACTTCATACATGTCTATTTCTTAAAATTTCAATGAAAAATATGTTTGAACATCATATTGACAAATCAATTTCAAACATACTTGTTACCTACTTTTATTATTTCAACAATATTCAAATTTTGTATTATGTTTATAATAAACCCAATTAAAAGCACAATGGTTTCAAAATCAAATTTAAGTAAATCTTAATATACTTTCTAGTCTTTTTGTAAATTTTGTCTCAATTTCAACTTCATTTTTGTTCATCAATTGTTTTTGTATTCTTTACCATGCTTACACCCTTGAACGATTTTAAGTGGCCATGGCTACTCCAAGTTGAGCTCTAAAACATCATTTTTGAACTTGAAAAACAAAGGAAGGAAGTATTAATATTTAAAGTTCTTTAATAGCTTGAGTGTATGGTGGTTAATTACTTTACCTTAGTTGCAAACTATCATAACATAATTGCAACTCAATTAGTTGCAGCTAATTTACAACCTAATTTTAACTTAATTAAACCGAAACCTCAACTAATAGTTTACCTAACATAAGTTTAGTTAATTATGTTTATTACTTGTAATAAATATTCAAAAATAATTTTTAATTACATAATTTAATAATAGATTAAAATTTTATACTAAAATTTATCATTCATTGATAAATATACGTCTATTTTTATATATTTCATTATATATAATAAAGTTATGTATTAATTAGTACTATTATTAATAAATAATATTATATATATATTTAATAAAAATGACATTAATAATACTATTGTAGCTAATGTAAGCTAGGTTGTTATTTAACTATCATTATTTGTATTATTATTTAACTTGTTATAACTATTATAAATTAATATAATATATATTGAATAAAAATAAAATGTAAAAATGTTAAAAGAAATTTATTTTGAAATGATATAATCATGCATTAGATGTCCGTACTAACTATGCTTATTATTATTATTGATTACTATAAAACGAATAATAATCAATTAAATAATCTGAAAATATATTCAAACCAATAGTTAGCATTAGATTAATTATTAAATCAATTCCAAATAAACTTAATTATGTTTCATTAAATTTATAAAAGTAACTATCATTTTGTGTGGTGAACATTGTTACATAAAAAAGGATCTATAGATAAATGAACATGTAGTTTAAAGCAAAACTAGTAGTAGAAGGTAGAATATGGTGGTTAAAATAACGAATAGCCAAAATTTGAATTTAGGAGGAAAATTAATTATTGATTTCAACTCATACTATCTAATTATTGTTAAAACAAAATAATACCAAGGTATATAAGAACATTGGCACTTACATTGGACACTGGTTTAAGACATGTTTTTGTGTTGTTTTTTTTTATTAACAAAAAGAGGAAGCCCTTTGTTTATGAAGTAAAATAAAAAATACTATAATATATCAAAATACTTTGATAAAGGACCTTAACAAACTACCCCACCAAATTTGTTGAAAAATAACATTAAAACCTATTTAGTTTTCTTATGTTCTTAAATCGATTTCAAAATCATGCTAATAGAAAACCCCATTAACAAACATATTAATTTTACTAATATTTCAATACAAAATATTTTAAACCTATGCTTTAGTTTTATTATTATTAAATTTATTATTTAAATTTTAAAAAATCATCCTACAAAAAACTCATCTTTACAAATAAAATTTACATGCAGTTTCAATTTAATGAATTTTGATAAAATTTTGAACAAATATAACTTAGTTATCATATGTATAAAAATGAATAAAAATTAGAGTTCCACAAAAATATTAATTATCTATCATCATTTGATATATTGAAAACTAAATTTGATTAACACAAAAATAGAAACTACATATATTGAATATATGCATTATTATCAACATATATTTCAAAATATCATTTACTTTTATTTCAAAATTGAATAATAATAATAATAATAATAATAATTTATTACATGTATGAACATATATAAGATTAAATTATTAATTTATATTCAAGAAAAATTATTCAAAAATTATATGCATTACAAAAATCATGTCATGCATAACTATTCATTTATACAAATAAATTTTCATATAATTTAATGTTATCAAATTTTAGCATAAATATTAACATATACAATATGTATAAAAACAATGTCACCTATTAGTTGTTTAATTGAATTGAAAGATAGTTGCAACAAAGTTGTGAATGAAATCACATTTCATCCATCCTTTAATACATTTTATCATCCATGCATGTGTTGATATTGGTGTCACAAAAATAGTTGAACATTGGTTAACGTCTTGACTATTTGTCAATTAGAAAACCTTAAATGTTAAGAATATTACAAAAATGACCTTTTATTCAAGACATGTTTTCACTATTTACTAATGTAGTAGCTAGGGATTTCAACTTATGAACATTGTTGATGCCAAGAATATTCAATGGAATATTCGACAAAACACCACCTAGTTGAAAACTACTTTCAACTATATACCAATTTAGTTGATGAGTTGACTTCATTGGTAATTTCCATTATTCAATTTTTAAATTAAAAAAATATAGTTGCAACACAATTGTAAATCACAACTAGCTGAAAATGTTTTGGTTAAAAAAAAGGGGTTTTCTACTAGTGAATCCAAAAATTTGAAAGCATCCAAGGCCTCTAAGGTAACCTTTTCTACATCATGGGTGAGATCATATGTGGCATATTTGCCCTTCACAACATGAAGGGTAGGAGGCATAGAAAAATTTGATGCCAAAATCAAATGGGAAAATACGAAGGCAACAACTTTATCATCACATGGAGTGTAAGAATGACTTCTTGGTTGTAGTTGTCAGTACCAAAAGCCTCACACAACAATGTCCCCTTTTGTCCATTTTTCACCATAACATTTTTGAAGGAAGTAACCACAACATGGGCACCTTTATTGACAAACATTAGCCAAAATGGCTCGTATGTTACAATAGGTACAATGATGTTGTCACCTAGACATAGGTTCTGAACAATCCATTCACCTTTAGAACCAGCTACAATATCTTCATTTGAATTGTACATCAAGTCCTTCACCTATGAAGTGTTCTTAACCATGTCAAAGTCCATTGTGGAATGTGTTCTTTATTCACACATTCATTATTAGGGCCACTATCCATGTAACTTACACAAAAGCAAAAAAATTGATGGTATTAGTAAAGGGTGGGATATCTAGATGACAAGGACTGTACTTGGTGTTTTGAATGACCGCCCTTCACTATTGAACAATCCCATTGTCTTATCATGTTTATATCCTCTACCTTAACTTCATGGGAAAAAATGTTAACGTGTTGTATGACACTTGGGTATGCAGCATGATATTTGTTTGCCTTGGACCTCAAAAATGCTACTACTTCAACTGTATTTTGAATTTTTCCCTTGCATGTTTAATTTGTTCTTTTCTAGCTTCATGTTTAACAAGCCCCTAGCTCCATCAACCTCACCTTTTCCATGACATGTAACAAAGAAGTTCCAAATCAATTAGCACCCTTGGATGATTTGTAAAACTAGTAAAGTTAGGATATCATGACAAAAAATACCGTGCCCTCACACTTTTAAACTGGCTTGAACAACCATCTCTCCAAACAATTTGATTGTTTGGAATGCACCTTTGATTTTGTAAATGGCTCCAATGAAACATGAAAACATGTTGGACAAATAATGTATCATGATTTGTGTCATTTGAAACAAAGTAGTGAACTTCCTTGATCAAACTAGAATTTGGATTAGTCAAGTCATGAGGTGTGAGACCAGGTCAGTAGTTAATGATAACTAGAACATTCACTTATAAGTTATGCCAATGCATACTTTGTACTTCGTTTTGGATTTTCATGGTGTTTTTAGAAAAATCAACATAGGAAAGGATTGTTTTAGGAGGAAGGTTTTCTAAACACTCTTTAAACTGCAAATCGTGCCATCTTGAAACATAATTGTGAAGCAATTTTTTTTAAAAACATGGGTAGAGGTTTTCTAACAATACTCTTGATAATGTCAAATGGTATTTTAGTTTATGGGCTTTCTTTTCTCTCCCTTCATTTGTTTTCCCAACAACTTCATACCCAATACTTTTCCACTTAATCAACTTATAAGATTAGAGCTCCCCTATACAAACCTTAAAGTGGTGATTCCACATTCCAAGCATTCACCCTCAAGGCACCTCTTAGCATGCCAAAGAGACAAGGGGGGTTTTTGACATAAAATTGACATACACATAGCAATTAACCCACTAAAAACAAATAGGTGTGTAGAAAATTTATTTATTGAAGACTTTCCACCTTAGTGGACATTACAAACTTCTTTGCATGTGCAAGGCCACATACCATGAATCCCCTTCCAATGCATTGCATGTCATTGACAACAACTATCAACTCTCTCAACTTTGTGTGATAATGGTAACAACATGTATTCTAATGCTTCAACCGCTATACAAACCACAACTTCAATGCTTGAAATGATGTGAACATGATAGGAACACCAAGGTGTAAAGCCCTGAAAGTTGTGAAGAATTCTAGCTACACACATGCACAACACAAAATTAAATCAATTTTTTTTGTATGTCACCTTATTATGATGCCCTAATTATAATGTCCACTGTGAATTCCAAATGTCCCCATGCTAAATAAAATTTTGGAAATACCCATGATCTATAATATTTAAAAATTAGAGCATTCCCATGGTTTTAACAAGTAATTGAGTCTAGACCTATAGACTCTTGTTAGTGATACATTTTTGTATCACTTTATATTCTTGGCATACTCTATTAATATAAATACCGCGTGAAATTAATTAGGACATCTGAATTATTGTTAGATAATTTTTTATTAATGTTGAAAGATTACATTTTACCATTATGCCATTACTGAATTGAGACTATCAACAATAATTGGGAAAATACTCAAACTTCCATAAATCATAAAACATACATCTCAAGCTTCTCTCACATAATAGTCTCTTTCACTAAAAAAAAACTATCATTGTTCACAATAATCCTCATCATTCCTCCCCTAAGTTTCACGTGACCACTTTACCATTGTACTAATATACCCTTTAGGCTTTGGTAGTTACAAGAAACGGTTGTAACCACTTCGTGCCATATCAATAGGTAGTTAGCATGTCTATATGTCATGTCAACATAATGAACTTACTATTTGTTACCATTATCTATTTGTCATATCATCACAATGGACTTACTATCTATGGTCTTATCGACATGTTACGGTTTGACATTTCCCAAAAGAAACTTAGATAAATCTTTTTAGTATTTCTACATTTTGTCAACATGCCGAAGTATCTCCCTTACTTTGTCCCCCTCTTAGTGTTGTAGTGTCCCCACACAATTGCACATACGTTCTAACTACACATTGCAAAAGTTTTTTTTACTATAGGTCCTGACTCCTAAAACCTCCTACTTGGGCATAAAGTACAAGTTGTGTTGGAGTGAAGTTGTCAATTTCATTGTCAAAAGACTCTACCCTTCCTTGGTGTATGTAATTTGCTGCCTTTGCATATACTTGTTGGTTTGCTCCATCTTCACAAGGTGTGGTAAACATTGCTGGTAGTGAATGAGCTTACCAACACATGGTCATTTGGACAACTTCTCCACCAAGCGCCTTGTTCTCAATATGGTTACCTGTAAGGATAGTTCGTCCACTCCTAGATGTGTTTTTTGAGCAAAATATTTGGTTTGCTAGTTTTTTATAATCCTTTAGATGATAGAGGCCATGGCACAACTTACAATGTTAGTGAAACATGCTAACTCTTAACAATCATCCATAACTTGCTTCCACTTTTCAGGTTGAATTGGATCTTGGCCCTGCTTTCCACATGATTTGGAATAACCTCCATTGGGTCAAAGCAAAAGTAGGTCTATTGGATGTTGAGGTTTGATGGTGATGGTAGTAATCCTCAAATGAAATTTCTAGCTTACAGTAATATCATAGTGCATATAGTCCTAAGCAACCTACTTCAAACTCTAGAGCACCATATCTTTTAGGCTGGTGGTACTAGATTTAGCAACATACAATGTTATATGTTAAATATTCTCTCCATTCCAAGTCATCTATTTGCCCACATAGAAAGAAATTGACTCTCTATGATATGTGTTCCCAACATAGGAGGTGCTACTCCTACTCATAGATAGACTTGGAAACAATGCATCAAATAATACATCCTAGGAGTAGGAATCACTTACATGATATATTCCATCTCTAACATCATATGGAGCATATCATTTATGGTATAAGATTTAATACATGCTCTTTTTACTATTGTAGGATGTTTTACTTGTGGTAGCATAACTCCATAAATAAGCTTCCTCACCCAAATTTCCACACCCTCTTTTCATGTACCAACCTTTATAATCTAAAATCCTTTAATTTTTTCTTCAAATAATCCTACTTGGTTTGTACTTGTGTTTGTGTTACTAGGTTCTTCTTTTATTATACTTTGAAGATAGAGTTGTGACAGTGGGGTAGTCTCATCTTCATCAAATATATCCATTATATATGCATATGCAGGGATTTCTTTCCCCCTTTTGACTTCTTTAGTTGACTTGCCTTACTCCCTATTTGGTTTAGTCTTTCCTTATGTGGTAGCATCATCTTTAGTTTCATCACCTAATGTTATTTGCTGATATGCCACATCCAAAGCACTAACATAATTTTTTATTTGCTCAAAGTGCCACATCTTAAATTCACCTTTAGCCTTCTCTAGAGCTTCCCCTAATTCCACAAGTCCTCCTTCAATTAGTTGGTCATATAATTTTACCTTGGCTTGAATTGCCATAACTGCAAATTCCCATTTTGTGTTGACTTGTAATTGAAGCTTTAGCACTTCAATTTGAGCCATATGTATTTTTTTCTAAAGTTTGTTTACTTTTGCCATAAGCACTTTTGATCTTGATAATGAGTCTATTGAGCTTGTTCAACCACTCCATTCTAAGAAGCTAATTCATTCTCCTATTCTTAAATTACTCTTTCCATCTCCTTTACTCTTTCCTCCATACTTCACTGCTTAGCCTTGAGGATTTTAATTTCCAATCTTTGTTGCCTTATTTTTATATTTGCTATTAGCAAAAGTTCTTCTTGCTTTTCTATAGTTTTTTTTCCACACAAATGGCACTTCGTAATTCCTCTCCTTGATGATCTATTTAAAAAATTACAATGTGTAATTCCAAGTTTTTTTTTTCATTATTTTTTGTCTTTCGACTATTTCTTCTAGCTTCTATTTTGTTTCCATTCTAGATAATTCTCTATGTGTCAAATTTCCATCTAACATGCTATTTTTCTTCTTTAATTCAAAAAAAAACATTTTGGATTGTTGTTTATCTTTGATAAGAGATTCATTATGACTTATGAACTTCAATACCTTCTCTCCATGTTTTTCTAATGTTGCTCTAACTTTTTTTTCTATGTTTGGTTCAACAATTGATTCTTTGTTTCCTCCAATTGCTTTGCCAATGCATCCTTCTCCTTCTACAACTCTATGATTTGTGTTGTCATAGCACACTTCCTACCTCCAATTATGAAAGTTATATGCTTGAGTTGATCCACCACAAAGCTCAATTCATCATCAACATTAGTGTTGCTCACCTCTCTTAATTCTTTTGCTTTGTTCATTATGGCAACACCATTTCTTCTTGAATCATGATGGAGCTAGCCCTCTTTTGCTTGTTGTGGTAAAAACCTATGCTCGATCTATGGTATAATTCCCTTTTCTAATGGTTCCAAATTCTCTTGGTCCTTTTGTTGCACAATTTCCAATGGTTGTTGCTTTGGGATTTCTTTTTCAATCTCTTATTGCAAAATCTCCTTCTTTAGATGTTGGTGGTATTGCTCATGTTGTTGGTGTCCCATCTTTCCCATTTGGTTGATGATCACCACCACATCATCCTTTAATGTAGGTAGATTTTGGTCCATAATCTAATCTTCAACCACTTTTTCCTATAGCACTTCTACTTCAAAAACCTGTTTTGTGTCAACACCCTTCAAATTTTATCTTTTTTCAATAGTTATTTCTATAGCTTTGCTCACAACACTAAATGTGGCAACATGCTTACTGACATCTGTAGTTAGCTTATTAGTATCTTCAATAGTCTCATTAGTAGTCTCATCAATATCCCCCTCTTGAGGTAGTGGTACCTATGTATCACTTTGTTTGAAGTTACTGATGATTCTCTCCTTTTCTTCATGTTCTCCAACATTATGGCATTGACATCCACAGTGATTTTTTCCTTCCGCTTCTGGAGTTTCTTTTCTTGTGCAGGACTTCCTTGTTCCTTAGCAAACTACTTTCGATATAAATACCCAATTATGTTAGAGCGAGGTTGATTAAAGTATTAGTCGACTTTTTAGCCTTATGTTGAATTGTTATTAATTCATTCTACAACTTTTAAGAAAACCATGTTGCCCAGTTAACTAGCTCCTTTTCAACAACTAACATCACAAAACCTAAAGAACTAGGGACAAACCTATTGCCTTGACAAAATGTCAAAATCTCCATCAATGCTTCTAATCTTTTAACTTTTGCCTTCTTGTTGATTTGGGCAATCACATACCCTGACTTGAAAACATAGTGATCTTGTTGTGTTATTGTAAAATAAGTGGCAACAACACCATTGTACCCTTCCCATGCTCCTACCATCAATCCTTCACAAGGCAGTTTGAACACCTTCATTATGCTTTCCTCATTGATGTTGATTTGTCGTCTCTATAACTTGACGCACTTGTTGTCATAGTCAAAAATGCAAATTAATTCCTTCACCAAGGGTTTGTTGATGTGAGTCCAATTGAATTTATTCAATGACACAAGACCTACTTTCTTGGCCCATGTTTCTTCTCGAATGTCTAAGGCCCAAATACTATTGTGAATGCATCCCAAGAAAATCATTTTCCCTAGCTTAGCCATAGTTGGTAGGTTCTCCATTAGTTTGATCTTTCTTCATGTGGTGCTCAAAGAAGTCATACCAATGTTAGTTTCATGTTCATGCTTCATCTTTCCAACGTCAAGAACTTGCTCTTTATACAAATTGAACTCTCAGTTCCAAAAAACAACAATGTAACACTAATAAGGTGGCTCCAATAGTTCCTTGTATATTCCTATAAACAAATAATCAAACCATAATTGTAATATAATAATTTCAAAACAATGTTGCTTCCTCGGAGTATTAGGAACCAGCCTCTTCTATTGTTTTTTCCTGAGGTATTCCCAAATTCGTAATTAAGTAGCACCACAACCAAAAAAAATTTCTTCATGTCGTTCCTCAAAAGTATCCTATAAGTTTTATGGTTATATGTTGTTTGCTTCACAACGTCATCTATCTTTTTGTTTTTGTCCTCCAAAACAAGAGTCATGGGGTTTAAATGTTTTTTTATTTATAAGCATTGTTGTTTCAAAACCAATGTCTCCACTACCATTTGACTCCTTTTGACTATCTCTAAACCATTTGTCTTCACTATCTTCTATACTGACTCCTTATTCACATATGACTTTCCAATGGTTTGGTCCAGCATAACTAGATGCAAATCATGTTTTCTCTTGCTCTTTAGATATTGCTTTGCCACTACACTTTCTTGTCTTGGGTTTGAACCAAGCCTTATGCAGCTCTGTAGACCTTTAAATTATGCGTTGATTCCATTGTTCAACAATTTTTCTAGCTTAGGCATTTGATTCATTTACACATTCATTGTCTTTCCCATGACACTTCTTCCACATGTAGTATTGTTGCTTGATTTTCTTCAACTCCATTTACTTTTCATGGATTAGTAAAGTATCCAAAGGCCATATTAGCCATAATTTATTTAATGGACTTTTTAACATCCTAGTGATAACCTCTATGTTTTTCCTTGTGGGGTCTAGGTTAGGTGGTTACAAATAACCTTACTTATATCCTTTCTCTCTCAAGGCATAGTTGGTAGGGTATAATGATTTTTAAAAAAAGTTTGGCTTTGTAACCACAACTTCTTACCTTTCTCTCACTACTTTTTTATTTTTTTTCATTTATAAAAAAATATTCATCATCTACAATTTTAGGTATGAGATTTATCCATGGTAGTCTTCTAGGTTTGGGTACAAGGCCAAATAAATTTTTAGGTGCAATAGTTGAGGTCCTACTTTGATGGTACCTACTAAAGTATCTTTCAACATGGACATTGGTTGCCATACGTTGGCTACCACATTTTTAAAATGATATTATTTTAATTTGTTGATGTTTACTCTCTCTACCTCATCATCACCTAGAATAGTTAATTTAATATTGTTATTATTAAAAAAATTACGCACTTTATAGGGACCCTTTCAAGGTAGCTTAAATTTACTTCCCTTGATCTTAGTTGATTTGGGCATCCATAGGACTAAATCACCCTCATAGATGTTTTTGAATTTCCTTTTTTCATCCCAATTTTCCTTTTGCAATAACTATATATGATTGATGTTTTCACTAGCACACGACCATTCTTCGTCCAATCAAATGAGATCTTCCATTCTTACATGGATGGCCTGATTAAGTTGGTACATCCATGATTCTTTTAATAAGGACCATAAATTCAATTGGCATAACGAGTTGAGTGTTCTAAAGCAATTCAAAAGGTGTAAACTATGCAATCACTTTATATGTTGTTCGATATGCCCATAATGATGCAAAAAACATAATGTCATAGTCATTGTGATTAACATGAATTAATTTGGCCAAAATCTTTCCCAAAGTTTTATTAGTCAACTCAGCTTGACCATTTCCTTAGGGATAATAGGTGGTTGATTTGTGATGTACAATCATAAACTCCGCCACTAACACTTCAATTGTTTTGTTAATGAAATGGCTTCCTTGATCACTAATAAAATGGGTGGGACACCTAGTTATGATGTTTTCATAAATGAACTTAACAGTTTTTTTGTTGTGTTATCCCTAAGTGCCCTAACTTCCACCCACTTAGTGGTGTAGTTAGTGACTACAATTATATACTAATTACTAGTAATATTAGTTATGGGTTTAATAGGTCCCATAAAATCTAAACCCTATTTAGTAAAAGGTTCATATGCCATAATTGGTCTAAATGGTTCCTTGCCACATTGCCACATAGGTTGTAGTTGTTGATAGATATCACACTTTTGACACAAGTCAGTAACATCTTTGTGATAGTTGGCCACCAATAGCCTGTCGACATGATTTTTCTCATTGTTGTGTTGCCATATTGACCTCCAACCGGTCCTTCATGGAATTCTTCCAAAACTTTTAGAGGCTTTAATGGGTGTTTAACACTGCCTCAACACTCCATCAAGTCCTAATTTGTGCAAATGGCCATCACATAATGTATATGGCCTTGCCTTGATCACCAATTGGCTCTGTTCCTCTTTGGGCATATCATTGTCGAAATAAACCTTCTTGAGATAATCAATTATTTGTCCATACCAATCAATTTCTATGCCAAACAATTGGGCATCAAGTATTTGATCTTCAACTCCAATGGTTGGCTCTTCACGATTAATTCTAAATAATTGATCAAGCAAAAAATGCACATGACTCGGCTTGAATATTACTTTAATCTCAAATTCTTGTAGTAGTAATAACCATCTAGCAATTTGGCCAATGACTATTGGTTTGTTGACCAAATACAATAGAGCTTGGTGGTCCATGAAAAATATGAAGTTATTTCCTAAAAGATAATGCTTAAATTTATTAACAACATAAATCATTACTAATGTTTATTTTTTAGTGGTTGTATAGTTCTTTTTTGCATTGTTCATCAATCTACTAGCGTAGTAAATTGGTTTATCAATATTCTTATCAAGATTTTGATTTAACATGGTTCCAATTGCAAAATTCAATGCATTACACATGGAACTCTACCTTCTAATCAGGTACGATAAGTACATGTAGATGTCATAGATACCTTCATCCATTCCCAAGACTTGGCACATGCCTTTGTCCATATAAAATTTTCATCCTTCTTTCTTAATTTGCACATTAGCGTTGCCTTACTTGCAAAATCTCAAAAATAACATCGATAAAAACCAATCGCTCCTAGGAATACTTTTATCTCCATTACATTGGTAGGTGCTAGCATAATGGTAATCGTTATAATCTTCCATGGATCTACCATCAGTCCGTCATGGCACACTATGTGTCCTATCGATACTCTCAAATTTACACAAAATGCACATTTTTCAAGGTTAAGGTTAATGCCATTTTGCCTACATTCCTTTAAACATATTTATAATTATTCAAGATGATATTTCTTATCTCCATATACACTAGAATCATCTTAAAATACTTGCATAAATTTGTTTAAATAAGGTTTAAATGTTTTTGTTACTACTTTCTGGAAAGTAGCATGGGCATTACATTGTTAACAAATAAGAGATCTACTCAAGTGCAAACATAAAACTTTATTGAAAGGAAACTATAACATGATGCTCACAACACAAAACATAACATCAAGAATTCCTCAAGGTTCTTGTCACATGAAATACACAAACTTGTGTAATGAAGAAAAGAGGAACAAATCATCAACACCAAGGTATTTAACTACAAGACCAAACCACAAATAACCAAACTAATATAAGTAAAGAACATAATTCAACCTCGTGAAAGTAACCTACTTGCTTTCCTACTCTAGTAACTAATGAAACCTAACTAGTTGAACTTGAATTCACAACATACATAACCGAAAAGGCATAACGTTGTAAACATAAGCGCCCCATTCTAAAATGAATGTCACTTTGCTTTTATTTTCTTATGCCATTTTAACTTGGTTATAACTACTGTAACCATCCATAAATGAATACATTTCATGTCTAACTACATAATCCAAAAAGGGTAAGGGAAATGGATCCTTTTTGGTTTTAACATTTAATTTATGATAGTCCACACATTCGTAACTTCCCATTTTTCTTTGGTACTATCACCAAAGGAGACAACCATTGTGTAATTTCAATGGGATAGATAATTTTTGTATCAAATAACTTGTCCAAATCTTCTCTTACTTTTAATGCATAATTTAGATTCATTCTATATGTGTCTTTGCTTAATTGTTTGGGCATCAACCACTAATTCAATTTCATGTTCGCAAATTTCCTTGGGTATTCCTTTCAAATCCTTATAACTTTTGGCAAAAACATCATGGTAATTAACTAATAATTATTTGATTTGTGCTTGAAAAGATGTTGGTAAGATTGCATTAACGAGCACTTCCTTAGGATCCCCTTCACTTCCTAAGTTTGATTTCGTCAATTACTCTTTAGCTGTGACTATCCATCTTGCAATATTTTTATATTTAATTGTCACATCGACAACTTCATCCAATATAAGACTTTTTTCGTGTTGATGTTTATACAAATAAATTGGTCATTTTAGTTTTTCTTTTAGTTGAAACATACCACAATCAATTTTTTATAAAATATATAATTCTTTTGGTGTCACTTCTCCTAGAATCCACAATTCAGGCACCGCATTATAAAGTTGTTGTTCTTCTTTCAACAATCCCTTTTCCTAATCGTAACAATCATCAACATATTTTGGTCTCTCTCATGGTTTTAAAGGAATCTTTTTAGTTGTCCTCATTGCCACTATCCTTTTTCCTACAATGATGGGTACTATCATTATTGTGACCTTCCTTGGGCCTATGACCAAGGCAAGGGCTTACAAAGGTGTGGTCCAAGAATGAAGCATAGGAGTCACGTTTTATGCTGTTGGGAGTGTAGGAAGGTGTGGGGGAATGAACCCACACACTCCAAAGTAGGCTCCCACTTTGTGAGTTGGAGTCCCAATGGACTCCCAAATTTTTAAAGAGAAAATTAAAAGGTCAAAACTCATTGGATCAAAGTTTTACTTACACCATTGAAATTCTTGAAATTTAGATGTCTAAAATGGGCTCACATGACACATTTGAATACTTAAAACACAAGTTATGGTCAAAAGAAGGGTTAGGAGTCAAATTTGGCAATTTGACTCTCGCCCATTAAAAGTCTAGAATCGCGTTGATTTAATTCATTATAGGTAACATGTCACATATTGTTGGAAAGATCTTGATGAGGGCTACAACTTTGATTTAGACCTCATCTCAATAGAAGGTCTCCAAAAGAAATTATGGGCCTTCAAAATTACTAGAGTCATAATTTTGGGAATTTTGGGATTCCCCACTTGAGAGTCTCAAAACAAAATGACATTTGGATGTAGCCCCCGTGGTTAATCACAAAGAATACTATAAGGGGGAAGGTGGTGGCTTCACCCAAGTTCGGGCTGTGGTGAATCTTACGAGTCTGTGTATGCCCGTGGCTCATCCATGCACCAAAAGTGTTTCAACTACGCACTAATCAACTTATTGTTTGGTTTGTGTAGGTCTGTGTGAATAATTGACCTGCTTGTCATTCATCGAGTCCCTATCCCAAAGCTCCAGCATGCCCCTTTACCCCCAAAGTGCCACGAGTTAAAGAGCATACCCTAATTCTTTTTCCTTCCACCGTTTTCACCTTTGGACTTGCAGTTGAGTCTATTAAGGAGTTTGGGGGTGCTTCAATCACCCTAATTCTAATCTCCTTTGCTTGTTTCAACCAAGGCCTTCCCAAAAGCATGGAATATGTTTTTATTTCATTCCCCATATTCAACGTTCACTATTAATCTTGTCATTTGCAACCAGTCACTATGCAATTGGCATGCAACTAATTGTCGTTTGCAACTATCTTGGTCATATTTGCAACTACAAATTTGGTATTGTATAATTTTTGGGCCATATGGTTGTGTGTGCAACTAACATGCAATTAAATCTATACAACATGGACACGTGTCATAAAAATAATGGCCTAAACTTATACATACTTAAATTATTATACTTAATATATCTACATAGGTTATATATAATAGTGTTATGTACCTCTAGTATTAAGTTAACCCCATGCTAACTTAGGTTAGCCTAAACTAACCTAGGTTTAAATAACCATGGCTAAACTAATGTAAGTTAAATAAACAAAAAAATTAAATTAACCATGGTTAATTAAGTTAGGCTAAACTAATTATGGCTAATTTAAATTAAGCTAAATTAAATCAAGTTAAATTAACCATGGCTAAATTAAACAAAATTA